>JABAHS010149544.1_pt1 | contig 11624 bp, 9 predicted proteins | sample 7062111 | NCBI WGS metagenome assembly JABAHS01 (sample SAMN14534600, study PRJNA622989) | marine sediment metagenome | biome: marine biome [ENVO:00000428]; feature: marine pelagic biome [ENVO:01000023]; material: deep marine sediment [ENVO:00002113]; isolation source: pool of 4 deep marine... | reverse complement strand
CCTTTTTGATTTGTTCAAACTTCGTCCTTCTACTAATGTGGACGATGTGGCTTTCAGAAAGGATACACATGGTTGCTGCTTCGGAACTATAAGGATTGTTCCAGACTCGCTGATTCATTCTGCCTTTCTATCACAGCCGAGCACATTGCTGTCGTCGCGATCGAAGTCACAGTTTGATTCCAGGATTGCCTTGAGTTTCTTGCGGGCTCGGTGTAGACGAATTTTCACGGTGTCCAGCGAGCAACTCAAAATTTCCGCTATTTCTCGGTTCTTCAGTGCCTGCAGGTCGTGAAGAATAATCACTGTACGATAATCCTCGGGCAATCCATCAACGTGCTCCCGAACACAGCCTCCCATTTCCACTTTAATCACATGTTCCTCAACGGACAGGTTTCCTCGGGACTCATTGACCCGGGAATCCTCGTGGGAGATGTCTGATTCCAACGTTTGAGTCCTTTCACCTTTCTTGTAAGAAGATGATCGAAAATAATCGAGACAGACATTTGTGGCAATCCTGTAAATCCATGTGGAGAGTTTGGATTTGTTTTGAAAACTGGCGAGGTTGTTATGAACCTTTAGAAATACTTCTTGTGTCAGGTCGTCTGCTGCCGATTTTTCTCTAACCATTCGCAATATATAGTCACGGATGGGCTTCTCATGGATAGAAAAGACATAATTAAAATTCAGACCTTTTATATCGTTATCCATGTTACTCGTTGAAATCCTTACTTTTTCATGCTTGTTAAATTGTTAAATGTAGCATCCAAGCAGTATTAAAATCGAAGAAGTCGTAAAGATTACTGGACAAAGTTTGAATGGCAGGAAACTGATCTTGAAACCTGTGAATGAGGATACTACTGACAACGTGTTGAGCATCACAAAAGCAAGCCAGTAAACTGTTTTCGAAATTATGTTTGTGTAGTCTACATAAGTTACAGCAGCGACAACGACTCCTATAAAAATGAGGCTTACTCCTTCAATTATCCATTCCATTGTGATAATTCTTCTATTATCGAGTGATATATCACCGAACCCTTTAACAACGGAATGGGTTGGAAACAAGTGAGAGATTCCCCAGATCAATGGCAGGAGAGATCCCGAATAAAGCAGGATGTAATTGACCATAACAAACCGTATCTTTTTAAGATCCTGTTAAATGTGCGAAAAATATGCCAAAACAAAATGAGGTTGAAACAATATACATCGCATGTCTTTTTTCTTATTTCTGGGAAAATTCAATAGTTTACCTACTTTCTTTAAGGAAATAAATACTTAACTGCTACCTGCGGCGACTATTTACTCAGGGGGAACGTGACTCCGGCCATGAAATGAAGACCCCGGTTCTCTATTTTATCTGTGTTTTTATCCCAGTCTATTGCCTGTGAAACTGCACCAGCCCTCATTTCAATCGAGCCGCCTTTTACCGTATTGGTCAAACCCAAAAAATAACGGCCTTCAAAGAAAATAGTACTCTTCCCAACCGGGTAACTGACACCAGCCCCAAATGCCGCAGAGACATCAATGTTTTTGGTAGCATCCTGTGCGTCACCCTTGAAAGTAATACTGCTGACTGTGGCTTCTATATCTGAACTCAAAAGAATCCCGATGCTTGGGCCGGCCATAATGTAAGGACGAATACTATTGCCAAATTCTGCCTTCAGGAATAGCGGTAGTTCCAGGTATGATGACTTGGACTTATATTCAACACCCGGTTGAATAGCAAGCTCTGTTGCTCCAATGCCTTTCTGCAAATACATAGGCTCGAACCGCAAACTCATGGTTTGGCTTAGAGGTAAGACGACAACGCCGCCGATCCCGAAGAGAGTGCGGCTGCTCACATCAGCCGGCTGGTTTTGCACCTCAACATTTAGATCCGCGATATTCATACCGCCGACGATCCCAACCCGGAGCTGCGCACCCGCAGGCAGCACTAAGGTCACGGTTAGCATCGCAATGAGAAAACAAGTTAGCTTTTTCATTTTTTGGTCTCCTTACTAGTTCATTTTTCCAGCCATTATTCGATTCTTAGGTGATTTTTGCGTCGAGAATTAAACCGAGTAAGTAAAAAAATTCCAGGCTTGTTACTTGATCATTGATATCAGTATTGACCCTGTGCACGACAACCAGGTCCATGTCTGGAATAATAAATATATAATGGCCGTTATACCCGCTGGCGAAGTAAGAATCCTCGTTCAGATTTTCCAGGACTTCATCCCCGGTGATCCACCACATATAGCCATACCCCATCCCTGAACCGGCATCAGAATAAGCAGTCGTGCTTTCTCGAATCCATTCTTCGGGGACAATCTGGTTGCCTGCCCAACGGCCATTCTGAAGAAAAAGCAGACCAAATCTCGCCATATCGCGGGCCGTCATGCGGAATGGATAAGCCGGATGCATGGACACGGGTTCGTAAACATAGTCACAATCGCTCACTTGAAAATCCTCCATTCCGATAACATCCGCGATACGTCTTTTGAATTCGGGATGAATTTGTGTTCCGGTTTCTTGTTCGAAAATTGTACCGAGTGCGTTAAAATCCCAATTGTTATAATACCAGAACGTGCCCGGAGCATGGCTGTGCCGCTCCGGTCGATTGGCTTTCATACTGGCTGATTCATAGGCTGCTGCGTGATAGATACCGGATCGGGCCTGCAGAAGCATTTGCACGGTGGCCGTTTTCTCCAAATCCGACAAAGATGGGGGATAGTCATCGATACCCAGATCTCCCATGGTTTTTGAGAGGTCAATATTTCCCTCTTCTACATGGATGCCGTAGAGCGCGCTGAGCAGACTTTTTCGGCAGGAGTGAATATTGAACTTGCGTGAGATCTCGCCCCAATGATAAAGCACTTTGCCTTGATAAATGATCATCACTGCGGCGGTTTGAATCTCTTGTGAAAAAGCGTAAGCCTCCCGAAGTTTATCCGTAGACCATCCGACCGCTTCAAGATCGGAAATCATTTCCCAGGTAGAATTCGTCAAATCGGGAGGCGTGTACGGAGGCCCCACAATACTGCTTGGACCGTCCGAACATCGAATTGAAATGAAGGCAACAGCGAAAACGATAAACAGAGCTAATCCAAATCTAAATTTATGTTGATGTGAAAAAAACGTCTTGTTCAACATGACCAACCTCTATCATTTGAAATTTTACTTTATAAGTTTATAAGATAACTGGCTCATCTGGGAGGGATGCATTGCCAAACACAAAGGCATCCAAAAACTCCAGCGCTACCACTGAAACTGAAAGATCCCCATCGCCAATGTTGGGAAAGCCCCTACTCAACATATCCGAGTTTGCCAGGACAATAAATGTAAGACCGCGTTCAGGAATCTTAATGATCAGAGATGAGTTTCCTGTCCACCATCCGTAATGCCACACCAACTTGACCCCCCGATATCGCTGAACAAACCAACCCAATCCATAGGGCAACAGTGTACCGTTCTCGGACCGTGTCTGGCTGAAAACCAAATTCTGAGTTTCCTGGCTTAAGAACATGTTGTTGTCTATGGCGATGGAGTATTTGGCGACTTCCAGGGAGGTCGAGATCAAGCCCGCAGCCGTCCCAAAGTAGTTCGGATAAGCAACAGCCGACCTGCCATCTGAGTCATAGCCATTCGCTAGATCAGTAAACTGTACACGTTCTTCGAGACTAAGCAAACAGTTGTCTTCCGAATTAAGATTTGGCACTGTCCGCCGCAGTCCCAGCGGTGTGATAATCCTTTCAACCAGAAGTTCGCAAAACGTCCTTCCCGTTGCCCCTTCGATGACATTGTCGAGCAAGCCGAATCGACCGCCATTGTATCTGAAAACCGTCCCCGGGGTGCCTTCGGATGTATGCGTAAGCAAATGCTTTACCCGGATAATCCCGGGACTGTCCAGATGGATGCTGTAATTTTGCACCGGATCGTCGAGGTTGATAAGCTCTTCTTCGACCAGTTGCATGATGATGGTCGAGGCGAATGATTTGGTGAGCGAAGCAAGATGGAAGCATGTTGTCGGCGTGGCTCTCGATTGCCTCTCAATGTCCGCATAGCCAAAGGCTTTGGCCCAGACGATATTGTCACCGTTCGTAATGGAGGCGGAGATGGCTGGAATTCTTAACTGTCCTCGCAGCTCATCGAGCCGTTGTTCGAATTGTTGCAGGGTTTGCGCAGGCTCGCCGACCTTGATCGGTCCAATGGGATTATTTTCGTTTTCCCCACCGCATCCAAGAAACATGGCTACTAACCATGTCATGACTACCAGGTTTTCTCTTTTCATGCTCACCTCGCATCTTTTGGTGCATGGCACAATGCTCATTTTCCATTCCTCTCGTCCAAAATCATTGCCTGAGTTGCCGGGGAAGGATTTTTTTTGCCTTCATCAAACTTGGAGTATTAATTGCCCACTAGCCTGAAAAGCGATGCTTTTTTTACTGAGCGGAAAGACTGCTCATCGAGGATAACCTCCCATTCTATATTATTCTAAACCCCGAATTGTCTGAGATGATGATCAAGATGCTTATACATACTCCAGCCTTTCTCTTCTGGCGTCATCTCTTCAAAAAGTGGATGTTTTAATTGTCTTGCGACTTCGATGTCGGCATTTACAAATTTATCCAATGCGTCGAATGCACGTTTTTTCTCAGTTTCGAAATCACGATCTGATTCTTGTTCATATTGTGGATGCGTTCCTGAATTTCTTGGATATGGCTTTTCACTGAGCACCATTTTTCGAATTATCCCTTTAAACAGCTTTGCCACAAAAGGAATATTCTTTAGTTCTTTTCCATTCATTACCTCCACAATTTCAGCACAGTGAGACAACATTTGTGCTGCTGTCATCTTCCCCCACCCTGGCTTAGAATCTGGCTTTATCTGCTCTAAACGGTTTAAGCATTCTTGATAAACTTCTGATTCATAAAGACTTTTCTTAATCATCCAACCTATCTCCCTTAAAATCTAGGCACGCTTATCATATTTCACTGATATGATTTTACATCATAAGCATAACTGCATATTTACCACAATTAAGTACTCATTCTGAATATTCGTGCAATTTTTGGCACCTGGAATCCAGGCTAATTATAAAAACACAAACAATAGAGAGTCTGGAAATTTTTATTATCCCTCCTGGTCAATTTAAAGACACCCGAGAGTGTTTCCCATTGGATTAAGATATTTCGTCGATCCATTTCACCATCACGTCAAGTGCCAACCCGATATTTCCGATCTGACAATGATTTTGGCCGTGCTCTTCTTTTGTGAACACCCTGGTGGTTACGGAGTTGGCGTTGGTGAGAGCTTGTACTTGCTTTTTGTGCCTCTTAAAGGGGATGAAATGATCGTCTCTCCCCGTGAGAATCAGAACGTCTTGGGTTACCAGGTTCGAATGAAGATTTTCTTCATTCATCTGAAAGGCAACATCGGCGGCGTCCATAGGCGTCTGTTTATCTGTGATGTACATCAGGTTGCCAATGGTCCAGGTATGCATGCCACCCTTTTGCATTTTCTTTAAGGTCACTTTGTTTGTGAAATTCCTGAAATGTCTGAAAACAATTTCATAATAAATTGTCCCACGACATTGGGGAATTGCGAATAATCAAATGCCGATCACTCTTTTTATTCTGGGTTCAAATGCTGCAGCTCTAAAGCAAAACCAGCCACCCATTGAGATTCCAAGCAGGGTAACCTCATTCAGCTTGAAATGATCAAGAATGACCTTAGTTGGCTTTTCCCAGCGGTAATCGAGCACGAAGCCATGTTTCTTGCGAGCGGTCCCCTGTCCAGGACCTTCAAAGGCGATCACTTCATAACCATGCTCGGAAANNTGACGAAGGTACCTTTCTTGCTGTCGTTCACGGATGGAATTCTTACACCTGGCAGATAACCTTGATCATAAGGTGCTTCAAATCTCTTGAGGTCGTCATTTTCAAAAACGCTATAAAAAAGATGACGGAACTTGTCATACAGAGATTCTTTGTCCGGGTCATTAGAAAAAGTGTAGAATTCAGCCGCCCGGTAATAAAAGGCTGCATTCAAAAGTCTGTCTTCGGAAACAGCTTTCTCTGCCAGCTTTAGCATTTCAGTTTTCCAATCCTCAAAAGACCGGATCTTTTGACCGGCTTCTTGCATGTCCTCGAATCTGGCGTATCCGAGCGAGTGCCAACGATTTAGTTGGAAATTGAAGAGCTGATCTTTGTAGAATTTGTGGTATCCGACCGGGAATTTGAGTTTGCTGCGAGCTTGGTGTGTCATTTTTATCGGCCCTTGTTTTTCGCTTTGATGACAACTGCTAAGAGAGCCCAGATCCTCAGTCAGACCAGCTATCGTTGTTCGATTCAATCTGCGGGACTCTGTAGTCTGGATCAAGTTGAATAAGCACTGGTTGCTGGTCACTTGTAAATGTGAGCGTTTGGATGCCTTTTTGAGAGGTATGGATTTCAATGTTCGTTATCTGCCCCGTTACGGATGTTTTGTATCCGATAGCGGTAAAAATCTCGTAGTCCCGATCGGAATCAATATTAAACTCGACTGTTGTTTCGTAAAGATTGCCACTTTGGTGAATCGTCACATTGCGGATGGAGAGATCGATTTTGGCGTTGTGTTTTATCCACTGATCGAGGTACGGTTCTACTGGAACTTCTGTATGCGCCTGCAGGGAGGCATAGAGCTCACTGTATCCTGCCGACTTATATTCGTTTGTGGTAAAAAAATCGTCCAGGCCCGCAAAGAGCGCAATTTCGCCGAGTTTCTGACGTAATTGCTCCCAGACCAGGGCTCCGTAGGAGTATATCAGGGACCGCTCGGCCGAGCTCGATTTTTGTGCATTCTCAAGGGTTCGCAAAGCCTCGTATCCTCTATTTTGTATGAAGCCATTTACAAAACTTGACCGGATGGCCGCTCCGGCGTCTTGGCCAAATACCTGCTCACCCGCCCAGGCTGACATAAAACTGGCACCGCCTTCGCCAAACCATTCATACAGCTTCCCGGTCCAGTGAACGTACCACAGATTCCAGTTATGAAAGAGTTCATGACTGATGAGCTGTACAAAGTTGGTTTTCCCTTCTTCGTTCCAGACAAAATCATTCGAGCCTCTATAGGCGAAATATATGGCGTTGCCTTTACTCTCACCAGTTGTAGAACTGCCGCGCACATCAACAAATGCGAATCGATAAGCCGTGGTACCGGGGTTTCCAAAACGCTCTGTGTAAAGCTGCGCTACCTCGAAAGTCTTATCAATTATATCTTCAACAAATGGTTGTCCGGGGGCGAGGTAATACTCTACCGTGAGACCGTTTCGGCTTCGTTCTACCTTTTCTGCGGGACCGATGTAAAACACCGGAATGTGGGCAAACTCAGTCTCATAGATTTCCGTCACATATCCAGCTTTGGCCTGTGTGGCCATCAAGTTTCCGGGGACACAGGAATATTGTCCCTGAGGATATTTGATTCCAATGCGGAAGGGAGCTGATATATTGCCTCCGAAAACCGGAAGGATCCCGCTGGTCGGGTGTAGCGCCCGGCTTCCGCCCGTGCTAATCGTCAATTTGAGTAATTCATCCCCAGGGCTACTGCCGATCACCGCGGGGTTCATGTGATATACGATAAGGAGTTTCAGCGTCTGCCCGGCAAGGATATCATCGACAGTCTGTATCTTGACCCTGGTAAACTGCTCGGTTCCCCAGCCGCGATCGTAACCAACATCGCCGAGGACTTCCCACTGAACAATCGGAAATTCTACCCCATTGTTCTCCCTTAAAGAAAGGCTGTCTATTGTCAGATCTGAGTGAAGATCAAAAATGATGCTCGCCGTACTGAGTGAGGGAGTTATTGTTAGGTTCTGCGTTGATCGGAACAGCTTCTCACCGGCATCGATCTCAAAGAACAAATCGTAATAGTCTATCTTGAACGAGGACCGTGGTGGCTGTTGAAATTGTGTCGGTGAGTCACCGCCACAACAGGTCAGAAGTAAGTTGATCGCAACCAGTAGAAAAATGATTTTTTTACCCATTGCGTTACCCTCCTTCACATTCTTATCACGCTCATACCTCTGTCAAATAATCCTTACCCCAATTTCGGAAGAGGAGCTTGGTCAGAGGAATGCCGACATGATGATGCTATTGCTTTGGACATATATTTTTCATTTCCGTTCGTCATTCAGGAATGTCTGCATCGACTGCGGTTTCATTCTACTTAACTTTCAGAACGACTAAAGTAATATCATCCAACTGCGACCGACCATTTTTCCATTTTTCTCCGGCTGCCATGAGAATCTCGATGATCTGATTTGCCGGTCGTTCAGCCGTTTTCCTGTATAGCTCTTTAACCTGAGGATAATCGAACATTTCATTTTGGTCATTGAACAATTCGGGGAAGCCGTCAGACATGAGTAGCACCGTATCGCCAGATGCCAGCATGGTTTCCCTTTTTTCATACTGGTACGGTGCTGGTGCTCCCAAAGGCATGCCTTTGATCACCATTTCTTCAACCGTTTGGGTCCGTTTGCGGTAAAGGAGAAGTGGCGGCATGCCGGCAGCAGAGGCAACCAGCCGTTGCCCTTTTAGCCTGACGAGAGTCATCGCCATATAAATGTTGTAGAGGTGCATGTGTCTAATAATCTCTGACCACTTCTTCAACAAAAACACGATTTCAGTATTATCGCCGAAAGCTGTGAATAGACTCTTGACAGAAGCAACCATGGTGCCTGCTTTCATACCGTGGCCCGTCGCATCACCGACCGCAACTGTCAGCGCCCCGTCGTCGGCAACATGAAAATCATAGTAATCGCCGCCAACTTCGTAGGCGGGTAGCATAAAAGCTGAGATCTCAAGATTGGCAAGTCGTGGAATTTCTTTCGGTAGCATGGAAAGTTGCAACTTGCGCGCTTCTTCAAGCTCCTGAGTTTTGCGCGCATTATCTGCCTCCAGCATCTTTCTGGCGATTTCTTCTTCCTTGGCGTGACGCTCCTGTTCGATGGCTTTTCGAGAAAGCTGTTTGACCTGGATAAGCTGATCCTCGAGGTCTCGGTTTGTTCTGGCAAAATTGCGTGAGATGTCAATTGAGACGGTGACGCTGAGGATGAGAATCCCATAGACATAGACGATACCAAACCCACCGAGCGGCCTGAAGACTTGCAGTGCGATCAGGATTTGGTACAGGATAGCCAGCATGAACGCAACAAAACCGATGCCGGTAATCCAATGTGCTTTCTTTTTTTTGAATCCGCGAATGAAATAAACACGGAAAATTTCGATGGCTGCAAGGGCGATATATAAGTATAAAGAAAGTCCGGCAGCCTTGAGTGTAGACGGAAACTGCCCCCACATAGACAGGAGTCCCCATGTTGTCAGTATCACGCCGGTAACGATGAAGAAAAGATATTGTTTGGGGAGTTTTTCATAGACACTGGCGTAGGCTGTTAGCAAGCCAAACACAATCGCCGGAGTTATCGCCGAAAGGGAAATACTCTCAAATAAAATTAGCTGTCTGATGTTCGTTGTAAATGGGGTATGAAAATCCTCAAAGACAATGATCGCCCAGCAAAACATACAGATGGCAAAATAGAGGTTTTCTTTGGTGCGGGGATAGAACAGAAATAGGAAAAAGTGCAAAAATGCCAAAACGACCGGGATGGCGACAAATAGGATTTGATAGATTGTTTTAGTCCGAATTCCTTCTGCTCTTTCCCTAAAATGCGAATTCAAGTCCTGTGAGACAAAACAGTTAAATCCCGCATCAATCCCAAGTTGATTGTGATAATCCGTTGAGAAATTGGAATAGCGAATAGCGAGCACATGGTCTTGTTGATTGTTGAATACGATATACTTTGGATTTATATCTATCAGGGCCACTTCATCCTCCTTCGACCGGCCTACTTTGCCGAAACTGTAAAGCAGTTTGCCATCCAGGTAAATTTCCGAAGCGCCCGTCTGCCGCAGGTCGAAGGCTAACGGTACACCCCACAGTGATGAATCGACCGACACGTCTACCCGAAACCAGCCGATACCGTCCCATCCTCCTTCGGGTTTGTGGTCTGCAAGAATGCATGGGCAGGTGGCATCCCAGGAGCTGTCATCGAATCCGGGATTGGCCCATTCGGGATTATCCCCCGGCTGATATTTCCAGTTTTCGAGCCTGAAAGGTCTTCCAGGTCTCTCTGCAAGTCGGTCTTTTGAGAGATAGGTCTTCCCCATAGAAGCGCCCGGGTCGATGGCATTCCGTCGTATAAATCTTAGTTTGTGATCGGCAAGGAATTCCATCGTTCCCAATAATTGCGGGGTGTTCCAGACTTCGTCTGCCAGCGTTGGCGACCATTGGATTGAACCATCTCTGTTATCCGAATCATTGTCATGAAAATTGATTGCCAGGCCAAAAATTTCACCCACGCCAACATTAACGACCCGACCTTTTGTTTTGAGCCAATTCCAGGCCAGCCGCATTTCAAGAACATAGCCATCGTCTGTGAGTCTACGGGCATAGTTTTCAGGTGAAACCGCTTCCGGTGCCAGATTACCCTCCGAATACAGATTATCCACACCGCTAGGGTTGCGGGCCTCCGTGCTGTCCAAAGCTGACAACCTCGCGTTAACGATTCCAGCTAAAGCTTTCTTTTTAGGATCAGGATCAAATTTCAATTCAATGCAGTCATTCTCGGGATGGAAACGGTTATTGACTTTAACAACATCGTCTTTTACTTCCGCATAGAGATAGAAATACTTCTGGTCCCAGGCCACCCATACATTTGCCGAAAGATCGGCGTCGCCGTCAGGTCTGGGACCGCTGAGCGGCAGAAAATCCGAGTGTGGAATAAAAACATGCCCATCATCGGGACCGGTTAATTGTTCATAAAAGGCGTCTTTTTGGGCATCGATGGTGATTCCAACTTGCGCCATGCTGGGAATGCAGATTGCCGCAACCATCATCACAACCACAAATGTTATTTTGTCGGCAGGGGATTGGAGCTTTCCCCTCTGATATGCCAATGTTGAATCATATTTTGCACAGGACAGGTAGTCTGCAAAAACGCTCGCGTTTGTGATTTTCATGACGATGGCCTCTATTCTGTGTTAGAAGCTCTTTTCCCCTAATAGTTGGTACGACAGAATTTGAAAAGTGGCGCTCTGTTTCTACGTTTCTCTGGCACCTTGAACATGAGTTTCCACTATCTGTTTAAATCTCTTTTTTTCAATATGAAACGCCAGAAATAACATCCACCCTTCAACTGCAATTAAGGAACCGACTTTCTTGGGGAAAGTCGGTTCCCGTGGATATTCGTCTACCGCTCACAATCTGCGAGGATAAAGTAAATATGCCTTTTTACGACCTCTGACTTCTCATCTTCAACAAGCACTCTCAGAAATCCCATCGCCCATTTATTTTTCATCCGATGCAAAGTGTTCAGGGCCAATACGCGCACTCTATCGTCCTGATGGTTTCGATAAAAACGCATGACCTCGAAGACAGCACTATCCGTGTGCAGATTGTCTGCATAAGTAATAATTTGCTGCATAGCCGATAACTGCAAACCTTCGCACGGCGTCTTCATGGCTCTGACCAGATTTTTGCTGAACGCCGACCAATCAGGTTTCTGAGTATCCGCACCCACGTCGCACCAGGCGAATTGAGAGAAAGTGAAC
>JABAHS010003050.1_pt1 | contig 11633 bp, 12 predicted proteins | sample 7062111 | NCBI WGS metagenome assembly JABAHS01 (sample SAMN14534600, study PRJNA622989) | marine sediment metagenome | biome: marine biome [ENVO:00000428]; feature: marine pelagic biome [ENVO:01000023]; material: deep marine sediment [ENVO:00002113]; isolation source: pool of 4 deep marine... | reverse complement strand
GACCGGGCCATCTGGTACTCGAGCGACGGAGCGAACTGGGAACGCGTTGCCGACTCGGACGACCGCTGGGACGGCGGCAAGGTCCGTAGCGGTATCGAGACCATCGTGACCGACGGCACGCGGTTCTCCCTGCTCGGGTGGGACGGTTCGAGCATTCAGCTCGCCTGGCCCGACACCAACCGCTACCCGATGGTCCGGTCCTACACCTGGGACGTTCNNGAGCACCGTGTTCGAAGGCCGTCCGATTGCGGCCGGCTTCGACGGCACGGAGGCAGCGGTGTGGATCGGCGAGTGGGTCGACGAGGGAAGCTGAATCAATGGAGGAGGCACGATGAAGAGACACGCAGCACTACTACTCGCGGTCGTGATGCTGCTCGCACTGGCGGCGCCTGCGGCAGCGAAGCCGCCGAACTGCGAGGAAACCCCTTGGCATCCGGCTTGTGGAGGGGCCAACGACGAACCGGCGCCGGCCGGAACCGCCTGCAGTGTGCTGACCGACGGGCACATCGCGGCAGTGAGCGACGACTTCGGGTTCATACTCACAGGCGATTTTGCCTGCATCGACGTTTCGAACGTCTCTCCGACGGGAGCCTGGTACATCACGTACGACGTCACCGCCGGGACCTTGCGCGAGCTTCTCGTGCTGGTACGTGACAGCTTCAGCCCCGGTGACATCTGCAACTACGGGATGCGGCTCCGGCACGTAACGAGCGGTTCGTTCACGCTGGAGCCGAACGCCGCCGACTACGTGAACTCCTGTGGAATCGAGTTCGCGGAGATGATCGGGGACACGTACCACGGCGAAGCCAATGAGAACGTTCAGAGCCCGCTGGCGTTCCTGGTCTTCGCCCGGGGAACGAAGGATCTGTCGGTCAACATCAAAGTCGACTATCCGAATGCCGCCACTCCCTAGGAAGAGCGCGCGCCACAGACAGGGGGCGGGTTTGCACAACCCGCCCCCTCCTTTTGTCCCGTTCTTGCGTCCACCGACCCTCAAGTGCGGGCTTGACTTCAAGTGGTGATCGCGACGGGGCTGTCCTCATGGAGGTGAGGTATGCCACATCCGAAGACTCCGTGGTCGGTTCAACGTATCGCTTTGCTGGCGTTGGCCGAGGGGGCCATGGTCAGACAAGCGGCCGTGCTGAGTGGACTGTCTCCTCGAACGGTTGACTATCTGATCAGCGAGCATGGCCGCATGTGCGATCGACGATCCAGACCACGTGTCAACGCGTTGACGTTGAACGAACGAGAAGAGATCCGTGTTGGGATCGTCAAGGGCGAGTCCGATGCTCAGATCGGTGAACGGTTGGGCCGGCACCGGTCGACGATCTGGCGGGAGATCCAGAACAACGGCGGCCGGGAAGCGTATCGGGTGTTCGCAGCTCAGAACCGGGCCGACCGGGCAGCCCGCCGTTCACGACCGACCTGGACTGAGACCCGCCCGTGGTTGTGGACGGTGGTCCAGGACATGCTCTGGCTGAAATGGTCGCCCGAACAGATCAGCTGGCGGCTTCGCAGAGATCATCCTGATGATGCATCCTGGTGGGTGTCACACGAAACGATCTACCGGACAGTGTTCGTCCAAGCCAAAGGCCAACTCCGTAAGGAACTCGCAGCGTGTTTGCGTTCGGGACGAGCCCATCGCCGACCTCAACACCGGGCTGCCACCACCCAGAAAGGCAGGATCGTCGACATGGTGATGATCTCGGACCGGCCCGCAGAGGTCGAGGACCGGGCCGTTCCCGGCCATTGGGAAGGCGACCTCATCATCGGCAAGAACGGCGAAACCGCAGTGGCAACCCTGGTCGAGCGCAGCACCCGATTCGGGATGCTCGTCGCTGTCGAGAACCGCACCGCCGAACACGTCACCCAACGTCTCACCGAACAGGTCGAGCGGCTTCCCCAACACCTGTTCCGATCGCTCACCTGGGACCAAGGCAAGGAACTCGCCCATCACACCCAGTTCAGCATCGATACCGGCATCGACGTGTACTTCTGTGACCCACACTCACCCTGGCAACGAGGCACCAACGAAAACTGGAACGGACTCGTCCGTCAGTTCCTCCCCAAAGGAACCGACCTCTCCACCCACAGCCAAGACGACCTCGACCACATCGCTACCCTGCTCAACGGTCGACCCCGACAAACCCTCGACTGGGACACCCCAGCCGAACGCTACAACCAACTCCTCGTCGCGGCCACCGCTTGAAACCGCCGGGGCCACCGGACGCAAGAACGCTCCGCCGAGGCCCAAATCGCAACCCGCGTGAGTTCTGCCCTGTGGGCGGGGGCGAACCACGCATGAACGGAAAAAGATGCCGAGGCCTGCCTGTACTCCGATCCGGTCCGTCAAAGCGTATTAATAGGTGAGACCGGAACTGGGGAGGCATGGGAGAAGCCCATTCACCGACAAACGGTAGACGTCTTGACGAAACGTCGTTCGCTGCCTTCTACGCCCGGGAGTACTCGAGGATGGCCGAACTCGCCTACGCCCTGACCGGCGACCGCTGGATTGGTGAGGATCTCGCCCAGGATGCGTTCATCGCTGCCCGCCAGAACTGGGCGGAGGTCGGCAACTACCCGGCCCCAGGAGCCTGGATCCGGCGGGTCATCGCCAACAAGGCGGTGTCCAGGTACCGGCGCATCCAGGTCGAACGGAGAGCCCTCCCGCGCATCTGGCGGCGACCAACCGGCGACACACCCCCAGAAGTAGCCGCTGAGGCAGCCGAGATCTGGGCAGCCGTCCGCCGGCTACCACGACGCCAGGCACAGGTGATTGCCCTCACCTACCTCGAGGGTCACAGCCTGTCTGACATCGGCGAGATCCTCCACTGCTCCCCGTTCACCGCCAAGACCCATCTTCAACGAGGCAAGCAGGCGCTCGCCGCGCTCCTCGGAGCCGACACGGAGGTGGCCCAATGACCATCAACCAGATGCTGACAGAAGCGGCAGAGAGCCTCCACAGCTACCGCGATCGGATGGCACTTCCCGACCTCGACGAACGGATCGCCGGACGCGGTCGTTTCTCGCCTTCCCATCGAAACCTGGCCATTGCGCTCGGAGCGGCGGTCGTCCTGGTGCTGGTCATCGGCGTCGCCGCACTGCTGATTCCTCTCGGAGATGCCGAGGCTCCGGTGGTGGATGAGGTGACGCCGACGACGATTCCGGTCACAACGATTGCCTCAGCGCCCCAGAGCACAACACCGGCGACCTCGACGACCGCCGCTGCCGTGCCGGCCGATCCGGTCCCTGCCATCACCTGGACCCGAGCGCAACTAGGGGCAACGTCCGACGTTGCAGCCCTCGACACCATCGCCGTCACCGAGCACGGACTACTGGCCGGCGGTTTCGACGGACGCGACGCAGCAATATGGAGGTCTGACGACGGGTCAGCCTGGGAGCGGGCAACACTTCTCACGAGCACCGGTGACGTTGACCAGATGGCGGATGATCGATTCGCCGAGGTCGTCGGCTTCGCCTCGAAAGCCGGCCGGGCCGTCGCCGTCGGGCTCGAGGGAAGCGGCGATCCGGGGCCCGTGTACTACGAGCAGTTCACCCGTTTTGAGAGCTCTGGTACGTGGTTGGACGTCAACCCGGTCGCAGCCGTCTGGGTCTCCGACGACGACTCCACCTGGACGAGAGTTCCCCACGACGAGTCGGTATTCGGCGACGCGGACGTCGTCCGCATGTGGGCGGTGGCGGCATCCGGCGATCGGTTCGTCGCGGTTGGCGACGCGGTCTGGTGGTCCGAGGACGGCCTCACCTGGGAACGCCATCCTTCGCCGGGGCACACCTTGTTCTCGGTCATCTTCGACGGGAGCCAATTCGTGGCGGCCGGACTGAGCGCGAGCGGAGGACAGGCTGCGTACCGCTCGGTGGACGGGGTCGAGTGGACCGCGATGCCAGTCGAGCGGGTGGCAGAGGATTGGAGCCCAACGCCGATTCTCGACCTCGTGAAATCCGGCGAAGCATATGTGGCGTCGGGAGGCGGAGCGGAGGCCTTCGTCTGGCGGGCACCCGACATCAGTATCGAACTGGGCATGGTCTTTCACGTCAATCGCACCAGGTTCCACTACCTGTCCGGCATCGCCGCCGACGGAGACCGACTCCTGGCCGTTGGCGAATACTTCACGATGGCCGGCAACCTCGGTCTGGTCTGCACCTCGACCGACGGCGGCGCCACCTGGACGATCGAGAAGCAACAGGAAGCACTCGGGACGAAGTACATGGAGAACGAATGGGGTGCGATGCGCGACGTCGCGATCGTCGACGGCCGCATCATCGCCGTGGGACAGATGGGCTTCGGACTGCCCGGCGGAGGACCCACCGTTTGGACCGGCGAATGGACGACAGACGGATGAATGAAGGAGGCACGATGAAGAAACACACGATCCTGATACTGGCGATCCTCATGCTGCTCGCCATCGCGGCACCGGCGGCGGCCAAGCCGCCCAACTGCGACGCCAATCCGGATCATCCGGCCTGCGGAGGCGGCGGGGATGAACCGGCACAGGCGGGCACCACATGTGCCGAGTTCGCGGGCGACGGCTACCTCATCAATGCGTTCAACAGCGACTTCGACTTCACGCTCACGGCGGCGCTGGACGACGCCTGCATCGACGTCTCGAAGGTCGACGCGAACGGAACCTGGACAATCGACTTCAAGGTGACCGCGGGAAGTCTGCGCGAACTCATCGTCTCGGTGCGGGACAGCGCGGCGCCCGGTGACGGGTGCGACGAAGCCCGGCTCCGCCCGTCGGACTCAATGGGGACCATCATTCTGAACCCGAACGCGGCAGACACGGTCAACGCATGTGGAACCGAGTATGGCGAGATGGTCAATGGAGAGTATTTCTATCAAGCCACCGACGACAAGAGCCCGCTGGCCTTCATCGTGTGGACACGCGGAAGCAAGGACCTTGTGGTCGACCTCACGGTCGACTACCCCAACGCCACTCCCTAGAAGGAGCACCGCGCCAACGACAGGGGGCGGCGAAAGACCCGCCCCCTGTCCGCGATCCCGCTTCTTGCGTGAGTTCCTCCCGGAGGGCGGGAGCGATCCACGCAGGAACGGGCGGGAAACTCGAGAACTCCGGGGCCGGGTACTCCGTTTCGCTTCGCTCAGGCGTGTTAAGGGTGAGCGGGTATCGACCGGGCGATTGACAGAGCAAACGGGGCGCGGGATACCTCTCGACCGGGTTCGGCCGGCGGGAGGCTCCCCACCCGTTGCCCGGCACGTTGTCATAAAGATGTCGACGTTGAGGGTTTCACTTATGTGAGCGATATGTGAGACGCATCCTTCACACTGTCGGCACAGAGAAGAACGGACACGAGAAGGGGGGTCCGGGATGTTGCCCGACTACAGAGGAGCAAGAGCCCTACAGGACGAGCGACTCCGCATCGCCCAGCGGAGCAGGCCTAAGAAGGGGAGAACGATGGCCTGGAAGGAACGCGGCATACCGTCCCACCCAGCAAAGCCTCTCGCACGCAGGCAGCTCCCCGCCCATTGAGCGCCGGGTGACCGGGTGGGAGTGGGATGGGGGACCCGCTCCCACCCACCGACGGCTCCATGCCGTTGCCTCGGGATCTGTTCACTTCCGGCGTGAGTTGCTCCCGCGAGGCGGGACAAATCCATGCAAGAACGAGCAGGCAGACCGATCGGGAGGAAGGGAGCAGAGCCGGACCTCGGGGCGCCGCAACTCACCTCAGCGGCGTACGGTCGTCTTAACGACGCCGGCCGAATCCGTTGAACAGGGTGAGTATTGGAGACCAGGTGTTGCAGTCGCACACAACGTACGCCGACCTGGTGCGAGACGTCGAAGCACCGCTGCGAAGGGCGATGATCGCCACCTTCGGAGTCGAGCACGGAACCGAGGCTGCGGCCGAAGCGCGCGTACGGCTGGGAGCACTGGGACCGCCTGTCCCGTATGGACAACCCCATTGGCTACCTCTACAAGGTGGGGCGCAGCAGGGCGATCGACGTACTTCGACGACCCCGCCGCTTCTTCCCGGAGGTACCTCCCGCCGGACTACCACACGTGGAACCGGGTCTGCCGGCTGCCCTCCGTCGGTTGTCCAAGAATCAGCGTGTCGCCGTGTGGCTCATTCACGGCTACGGCTGCCCGTACCAGGAGGTGGCCGACATCCTCGGCACGTCGACCGGAACGGTTCAGAAGCACGTGACCCGGGCGCTCGAGAAGCTCAGGGCCGACCTGGAGGTGGACCATGAGTGAACTCAGCACGCAGATCCGCGACTACGCCGCATATGTGGAACTATCGGCGCCAGATCCCATTGCTCGCGTCCGCACGCCGTCCACCTTCCGAGAATGGTTGGCGGGGCTCATCTGTCGCCTCCGCAATCGGGGATCAACAGGCGAGATCGGCGGCTGCGGCTAGGCCCGAGCCCGTTCGTGCGTCCGGCCGCTCCTCATGTCGAGGCTGGCGAACGCAAGAACGGAGGGTGTGTGACGTTCCCGGCCGCGCCATGGACGGGTCCCGACGAATTCCCCGACAATCGACGAGACGTGTAGTCGAATTCCGGCGGTCGTGCGTGTGACCTGGTAGAAGAAGACGGATGGGAGGATCCGTGGAGGCAGCCCATGAGAGACTTCGGGACGTGGGATCCTCATCGTTCGACGACTTCTACCGGGCCGAGTACAGCTCGGTGGTCGGATTGGCCTACGCCATGACCGGTAACCGGTGGGTTGCCGAAGACCTCGCCCAGGACGCGTTCATTGCCGCACAGCGTTCGTGGGACAAGATCAGCGAGTACGAGCAACCTGGCGCATGGGTGCGACGGGTGCTCGCCAATCGCTCGATCTCACGCTTCCGGCGGCTTCGAACCGAAAAGAGCGCCCTTCCTCGCCTGGCCGCAGGCGAGGCGAACACCTCACTCCCCGATATATCCACCCACGCCGATGAGATCTGGGAGCTGGTACGCAGGCTTCCGAAACGCCAAGCGCAGGTGACGGCTCTGACCTTCGTCGACGGGTGCAGCCTGCAGGAAATAGGTGAGATCCTCGAATGCTCCCCGTTCACCGCAAAGACCCATCTCCAACGAGCCAAGGCGGCCCTTGCCGAGCAATTGGGAGCCGAAAGGGGGGACCGGTCGTGACCATCGATCAAATCCTCGAAGAGACAGGACAGGAAATCCGGACGGCGGCGAGCGCAATGGCCGCCCCCGAACTGCAGTTCGAGAACCGGCGCCCCGTCGCACTGCGCCCGCGGCGGTTTGTCCTGGCAGTTGCCTCCGCTGTGTTTGTGTTCATTGCAGTGGGACTCGTGGCAGTGCTTGTTCAACTCGACAGTGACGGGGCAGGGGTCGCCGATCAGGCGGACGGCGACTCAGCCCAGCCGCCGGTAGCGACCTCCATCGACACTCCTACTGCTTCGACAGTCGCCGATGCCGAATCTGGGGACGATGCGCCCGCTCCGACCGACACGACCGAGGCTGCGGCGGTGACGATGACCTGGACTCGGCTCGATTCGGATGTTCTCGGCGGCTCCGAGCAGCAGTGGATCAGAGACATTGCCGCCGGTGGTTCGGGGTTGGTGGCGGTTGGTGCGGACGGCTCGGGCGGTGATCTCGATGCTGCCGTCTGGTATTCGACCGACGGACACACCTGGAGCAAGGTCGTGCACGACGAGGCCGTCTTCGGTGGTTCGGGGGATCAGTACATGATGGCGGTCACGGCGGGCGGACCGGGGTTCGTGGCCGTGGGTGAAGATACGTCGGAGGATGGATCTTCCGGCATCTCGGCTGTGTGGATCTCCGAGGACGGGATCAGCTGGAGCCGGGTCCCCCACGACGAGGCCGCCTTCGGCGGTACGGAACAGACCAATGTCTTCATGAAGGACGTCACTGTGTTTGGGTCGGAGCTGGTCGCGGTAGGGGTGGAAGTCACTGAAGGCTCCGCCGACGCGGTGGCGTGGATCTCGGCAGACGGGATCAGCTGGGAGCGGGTCCCGCCCGACGAGGCGGTGTTCGGAGGGCCACAATTCCAGGTCATGTGGGCAGTGGTGCCGGCCGGTCCCGGACTCGTGGCGGTCGGACAAGGCGGCGACGGGGCAGGGGAAAGTGGCCCGGGCCAGCCGGCGGCAGTATGGACTTCCACCGATGGGCGCGATTGGTCGCGAGTGCCCGACCAGGCGGCGTTGCTGAGCGGATACCCGGCCCGAGGACCCGACAACGGAGACTGGGCACGCATGGACGACGTGATCGTCGGAGGTTCCGGCCTCGTGGCCGTAGGTCGCGTGGGCAGATGTCAGGATTTCACCTGCACCGAGGATGCGGCGGTCTGGATCTCAGCAGACGGTGTGACCTGGGACCGAAGCAACGTCGAAGAGGCAGTCGGCATGAACTTCGACCGGATCTTCGGAGTGAGCAGTTTCGGCGACCTGCTGGTTGCCACCGGAGTAGGCCGCGCCGCCGACGTACAGCTTGGGCCGGCCGTGGTGTGGACCTCGACCGATGGAGGCCGGACGTGGGAGCGCGTACCCAATGCCGCCGCCTTCGGGAAACTGAACGAAGGGCCGAATGCCATATATGCCTCGGTCGAGTTCGAGTCCAGGTTGATCGCAGTCGGCAGCTGGGGGTCGGACGCCGCCATCTGGATCGCCACCAACGAGGAGTGACCCGCGCCGAAAGGAGGCGACGATGAGAAAAACGACGAGCGTGCTCCTGGCACTCGGGCTCCTGGTGACCTTGCAGGCACCGGTGAACGCCAAGAAGCCGACGCCGCCAGCGGGACCGGTACCGGTGATCGGCGACACGTGTGGGGAACGCACCTTCGAGGATTCCGATCTCTGGCAGATCGGTTCCGCCGACGATGACTTCGTGCTGATCCTCGACGCCGCCCACCCGGCAGCCTGCATCGACGTAGCCTCGCTGCAAGGCACCTGGCGGATTCGTATCGATGCGGTGTCCGAGGCGTCTCTGGAGGTGCAAGTGAAGGACAGTATTCCCGGCGACTTCTGCTACCGCGGGAGCTTCGGAAAGAAGAAGAACCCCATTCCCGACATGATCGACGTCGAGATCCCCGCCGCCGCTATCGATGCCTGCACCCCCGACGAAGTCGGCCTGGCGGCAGATCAAGATCCTGCCCTGGTCTTCGTGGTGGCCTATAGCCCCGAGAGGGGGACGACCGGCTCGCAAGTGACGATCAGTGTCGACCTCCCGTGAGCCGCGTCTTCGCCGAGGGCACGGCGAACACACGCCCGCCCTCTTGCACGGTTCCGGCTCCAGCAGCTTCGTATCGCAAGGCCACCGGACGCAAGAAGGGGGTTGCTCAGGCCTTCTGCATCGGGGCCCAGGCGAGCATCAGTCGCTTGCGACCGTGGTCGTCGAAGATCACCCAGGCCTCGGCACGGTCGCCGGCGCCGCTGATCTCTTCGACGACGCCGCTCCCCCACTTGCCGTGCACCACCCGATCGCCGACGGTGATCTCATCGGCCGACACGGTCGCACCCCCGGCGGGTGACGCGGACTCGTACCTCGACGCCCGCTGCCGCTTCGGGGCCATCGTCACCAGATGCTCGGGGATCTCCCCGAGGAAGCGGCTCGGCGGGTTGAAGTTGGAGGAGCCGAACAGCATCCGCTGCCAGGCGTGCGTGAGATAGAGCTTCTCCTGGGCCCGGGTGATGCCGACGTAGCAGAGCCGTCGCTCCTCCTCGAGCTCGTCGGGATCTCCGAGCGACCGCGCGTGCGGGAACACACCGTCCTCCATGCCGACGATGAAGATCACCGGAAACTCCAACCCCTTCGCCGTATGCAGCGTCATCAGCGTGACCGCCTCGGCCTGCTCGTCGAGTTCGTCGATGTCGGTCACCAGGCTGACCGTCTCCAGAAACAACTCCAGCTTCCGCAGACCATCGAGCGTGTCCCAGGGCCCGTCGTCGGTGATGGCACCGTCCATCGACTGCTCGAACTCTTCGGCCACCGAGGCCAGTTCCCGCAGGTTCTCGACCCGACCCAGCGCCTCGACCGAGCGCTCGGCCTCGAGTTCGGCGACGTAGCCGGTCTCGGCGAGCACTGCATCGATGGCCGCCCGGGGCCCACCGCCGGAAGCCGCCTCCTCGAGACGGTCGACCAATCCCAGGAACTCCTTGACCCGGATCTGCGAGCGGGCCGCCACCATGCCGATCTGGTCGATCTGCGTCAATGCCTCGTAGAACGAGATCCTCCCGTCCTGGGCGTAGCGATCGACGTGGGCGATCGTCGATTGCCCGATTCCTCGCTTCGGAACGTTGATGACCCGCTTGACCGCCACCTCGTCGGTGCGGTTGGCGAGCAGCCGCAGGTAGGCCAGCGCGTCACGGACCTCCCGCCGCTCGTAGAACTTCACGCCCCCGACCACGTTGTAGGGGATCCCGTACCGCACGAGGATCTCCTCGATCACACGGCTCTGGGCATTCGTCCGGTAGAAGACGGCGATGTCTTTGCGGTGATAGCCCTGGTCGACCAGCAACTCGATCTGGTCGGCAATGAACGCCGCCTCGTCGTGTTCGTCCTGCGCCTCGTAGCGAGTGATCAGCTCGCCCCGGCCGAGGTCGGTCCACAGACGCTTTGGCTTCCGTTGCAGGTTGTTGTCGATCACCGCGTTGGCGGCCTCGAGGATGATCTCCGTCGACCGGTAGTTGCGATCGAGGACGACGATCCGGGCGTCCGGGTAGTCCTTCTCGAACTCGAGGATGTTGCGGATGTCGGCGCCGCGGAAGCGGTAGATCGACTGGTCCTGATCACCGACGACACACAGGTTCTTGTGCGAATCGGTCAGCAGCTTGACCAGCATGTACTGGGCGTGATTGGTGTCCTGGTACTCGTCGACGAGCACGTACTGGAAGCGCCGCTGATAGTGCTCGAGCACCTCCGGGAACGCCCCGAGCAGCTCGACGGTGATCATCAGCAGATCGTCGAAGTCCATCGCCGACGCCTCGAGCAGCCGCTGCTGGTAGAGGCGGTAGACGTCGGCCACCTGCTCGTGATAGAAGCCCGAATCCTGCGATCGGTAGGTCTCGAAGTCGATCAACTCGTTCTTCGCATTCGAAACTGCCGCCCTGATGCTCTTCGGCGGGAACCGCTTCGGATCGAGGTCGAGATCCGAGACGCACATCGTGATCAGGCGCAGCGAGTCGGCGGCGTCGTAGATCGAGAACGCCGACTTGTACCCGAGGCGGTGCGCCTCCCGGCGCAGGATCCGCACGCAGGCGCTGTGGAAGGTCGACACCCACATCGACTCGGCCACACCGCCGACCAGATCGGCGACCCGCTCCTTCATCTCGTCGGCCGCCTTGTTGGTGAAGGTGATGGCGAGGATCGAGTGGGGCGACACCCCGAGGTCGCGGATGAGGTGGGCGATGCGGTAGGTGAGGACGCGCGTCTTGCCCGACCCGGCGCCGGCCACCACGAGGACCGGTCCGTCGGTGGCGGCTACGCCTTCGCGCTGGGCGGGATTGAGTCCTTCGAACAGCGGAGAATCGGTAACGGGGGGTGCATCCATCGGTCCGGCGATGGTACCGCATGCGAGGGACAGAGAATCACAGGGGTGTACTTCGTTGGCCGCCTCCGGCGGCGTCGTCAGTCGTCAGTCGTCAGTCGTCAGTCGTCAGTCGTCAGTCGTCAGTCGTCAGTCGTC
>JABAHS010131269.1_pt1 | contig 11638 bp, 10 predicted proteins | sample 7062111 | NCBI WGS metagenome assembly JABAHS01 (sample SAMN14534600, study PRJNA622989) | marine sediment metagenome | biome: marine biome [ENVO:00000428]; feature: marine pelagic biome [ENVO:01000023]; material: deep marine sediment [ENVO:00002113]; isolation source: pool of 4 deep marine... | reverse complement strand
TGGCCGGCAAGATAGGCGCAGATCTGATCCAGTGTTTTGGGCAGGCGCGGCTCCTCGTTGTAAGCGGGGATTATGATGGATAAATACTTCATGAGATCGGTCAAAAGGGTTCCTTAGCTGGCAATTGGGTCTAAATACTCCCTGCAAAGTTCGAGATTGGCGGAAACCAGTTTCTCACGGTATTCTACCAGCACCTGATGAGGGATGAAAGAAAAGATTTCCTCCTCCATGCGGCTTTCAGATTGGATCAGATCGAGCAGCGCCTCGACCGGCATCTTCATCCGCTGGGCAAAGACCTCCACTGTTTTCACCTTCGATCCCGGCATCAGCTGGCCGGCGATAAAATTACGCCATTCCGTCAGGTACCTGCCTTCCACAAACGGCAGCCAGTCCTCGGCCTGGACATCCATCAGGCATTGGCCGACATCCTGCTGCAATTTCTCCAAAATGTGCGCATCGAGGTAAGAGCGCAGCACGTTGTGCAGGTATCCCACCTGTTTGCGCCGGAATTTTGCCAGCAGGGGCAGGAAATAGGGCAGGAACAGCTCTCGAATCCAGATCACGTCCGCCTGCAGGTGACAGATGTAACCCGCGATGAAGGCTGCCTGGTTTCTCGGCAGCTGGTTTGCACTCCTCAGCCCGGGGTTCTGGCTGAGCATGCGCTCCCAGGGGGGATTCGTTTCCATCAGGGGGATGCGGAAGAAATGAGTTTCGTGCCGTGATTGGCCTGAGATGGTCTGCACATCGGGTGCAGTCTTGCCAAAGAAAAATGCACAGCGCTGCTCCATCAGCAAGTCTAGGACGGCTTTCGGCAGGTCGTTTCCCGCCAGAAGTTCGGTGGCGATACTCAGGTGGTAGAAAGGCGTAGGCACATTGTCATTATACGATAAAAGCCCAGGCCATATATCACATGACATCTTATTAAACTTTGCTATTGGCCCTTTATTTTTTCCAAAAACTTCCAGGGCTGTTGTACAATGAATGTGAGATGAAAATCATTCTGACCCACGAACAGGCCGATTTTGATGCGATCGCATCGATGCTGGGCGCCCACCTGCTGGATAAGCAGTCTGTGCCGGTTCTGCCGCGCCGGCTTAACCGCAATGTGCGCGCTTTTCTCACCCTGTACGGTTTAGAGTTCCCATTCATCGAGCCGCTTGACCTCCCAAAGGAGAAAATCAGCACCGTCACCCTGGTGGATACCCAATCCCTGGTCACAGTGCGCGGCATGGACAGCGAGACTCAAGTCGTGGTCATCGACCATCACGACCTGCGGCCCGATCTCCCCGAGGACTGGCAAGTCACCACCGAGGAAATTGGCGCTAACGCCACGATGATGGTGGAAGCCCTGGAGGAGCGCGGCGCCCATCTCACCGTTACCCAGGCTACCTTGATGTTGATCGGCATTTATGAAGATACTGGCAAGCTGACTTATTCCCGCACCACCCCGCGCGATGTGCGGGCAGCAGCCTGCTTGCTGGAGCAAGGGGCCAGTCTGCAGATCATGCAGGATTACATCAACCACCCGCTTTCCGACACCCAACAAAAGATTTACGACCAGGTCCGCAAGGATATCGAAACCCACACCATCCACGGCAATTCCATCATGGTGGGGCTGGCGGATGCCCGGCATACCGACGAAGAACTGTCCACAATTGCCCACAAACTGCGCGATCTCCTCGATCCCGACGCCATCATTCTGCTGGTGGATACCTCTTCCGGCACTCAGCTGATCGCCCGGGCGACCACCGACCAGGTGAATGTTGGTGAGATTGCCAAGTATTTCGGCGGGGGCGGCCACCCGCGTGCGGCAGCCGCTCTGGTGCGCGAGACGCGTGCCGGAGAAGTGTATGCTCAGTTGATAGATCTATTGCCGGATTATGTCCACCCGGCGGTCACAGTTTCCGAGATTATGTCCCGCCTGCCCCAGGTACTGACACCGGATACCCCCGTGAAGGAGGCTGCGGAGCATATGCAGCGTTATGGTTATGAAGGCTATCCAGTTGCCGAAAATGGCCAGTTGATCGGCTTGCTGACCCGTAGGGCGGTTGACCGCACCCTGGGTCACAAGCTCAACCTGACAGCTAGGCAGGTGATGGATGCCGGGTCCGTCACCATCAGCCCGGATGCACCGCTGGAAAGCCTGCAGCAAATGATGACCGATACCGGCTGGGGACAGATTCCGGTGGTGGAAGATGGGGAAATCGTGGGGATTGTCACCCGCACGGATTTGATTAAAACCCTGACCCCCAAGCAGAATTCCAACGGTCGCCAGAATCTGGCCACCAAATTGGAAGGAAGCTTGCCTCCCGCCCGTTTAGCCCTGCTGCAAGCCGTGGCAGAGGTCGCCAAGTCCCAGCGATCTGCACTGTATATCGTCGGTGGTTTCGTTCGCGACTTGCTCCTCGACCGCCCCAGCCTGGATTACGATCTGGTGGTGGAGGGTGATGCGATCAAGCTGGGCAAGGAGTTGGTGCGGCAGTACGGAGGGCGCACTACCACCCACAGCCGATTCGGGACGGCAAAATGGCAGATCGGTAAAATCCGACCCCAACTGGCAGAAAAATTAGGCGCCCAGTTCGACCAGACGCTTGAGCCCGAACGCTTTCCGGCAACATTAGACCTGGTCTCTGCCCGGCGGGAGTTTTATACCGAACCGACCGCCCTCCCCACAGTTGAACGCGGCAGCATCAAGCTCGATCTGCACCGGCGTGATTTCACCATCAACACCCTCGCACTGCGCTTGGACGGCAACCACTATGGCAATGTGCATGATTATTGGGGCGGCCTGGCAGATTTGCATGCCGGGGTGGTGCGCGTGCTGCACTCGCTTTCGTTTGTGGATGACCCGACCCGCATCCTGCGGGCGGTGCGCTTCGAACAGCGTTTTGGCTACCAGATTGAAGACCGCACCCTGGAACTGCTGGAGAACGCCCTGGGACTGCTCGACCGGGTCTCCGGAGACCGCATTCGCCACGAACTGAACATCATGCTGGAAGAGCCTGCCTGGGAGGCGATGTTTGACCGGCTAGATGATCTGGGCGTGCTGGCGTCCATCCATCCCGGTTTAATCTGGGATCAGCAGGCCAAGGAGCGCATCCGCCATGTTCGGNNAAGCTGAAACGCACCATGCTTCCACTTTCTCTCACCATCACTTATTTGAGTTGGTTCATAGATTTTCCGGTCGATACCATCCGGGCAGTGGGTGGACGATTGCGCCTTTCATCCTGGCTGGTGGATGCAATCATCGCCGCGGTCCATTTAGGGCAGAGATTTGAGGAGATTGCCCAATATTCCCCGGGGAAGGCCGTTCAAGTCTTTGACCAGCAGCCCCATCTTTCCCTCCTGGTCAGCTATCTGTTGGGAAAAAACCAGGCGGTCAAAGACAAGATCGCATCATACTTTGCAGATTGGCAGTTTATTCAGCCGCAAACCACTGGCGATGATTTGCGGGCGCGCGGGATTCCACCCGGGCCACATTACCGCCAGATTCTGGATGCTTTGCGGACGGCCTGGCTGAACGGCGAGATCGACCAGGTACAAGAAGAACAGGCCCTATTGGAGAAGTTGATTGATGAGTTCGCTCCAAACGGATAACCGGAGCTCACCTGATTACCGGGACAATGGCTGGCTTGCGCGAATTCGTTTCCGTAAGGCGGATGAGGCTGACCTTCTTGAGATCGAATGGGAAGGGGCATATAAGAATTTCCGCAGGGTGTACCAGGACGTTTACCAGCGGGCCGGGCGCGGTCTGGCTGTCATGTGGGTGGCAGAGCTGCCCGAATTTGGGCTGGTTGGTCAGGCCTTCGTTCAGCTCAAGATGCATGACCAAACCTGTGCCGATGGTCGCACAAGGGCTTATATCCATTCCTTCCGTGTTCGCCCGGCCATGCGCAACCGCGGTCTGGGGACCGCGCTGATGGACATGGTTGAGCAGGACCTCATTCAACGCGGTTTCAGAGAAGTGACCTTGAACGTCGCTGAAGAGAATGAAGGCGCCCTGCGTCTTTACAATCGCCTGGGTTATACCGTCCTCAAGAAAATACCTGGAAGGTGGTCTTATTATGACGAAAAAGGGAAACTGCAAAAAGTCGTAGAACCAGGGTATCGACTGATCAAATATCTTGCAGGAGATGAATTTCAATCGTGAACTTATTTCCCGGGCGAAAGATCTTCGCATTGCGGGTTGTTGGGGGACGATCTTCATTCAATTCTTATGATAAATTTATCTCAAAGCCCTTGTCGTTGCAGGTATTTAATGCTAGAATACTGGCGCATTTATGTCCATACTGGAATCAACGAAAAGTGGGCCACCCCCACTTTTCTTCTTTACAGGAATTAGTGGGACTTCCTTGGACCCCAAAAGCAAGTCCCTAAGAGTAGAATGTTTTAGTTGGAGAACAAACGATGAAGAACGAATTTTTCCTGGCTTTTAGCGAATTATTGGAAGACAAACAGCTGCCAAAGGAAATTGTTGTCGAAGCTCTTGAAGCCGCGATGGTCTCGGCATACCGCAAAACGGTGAATGCTTCCAGCGCCCAGGAGATTGTGGCCAATTTCGATATTGATACTGGCACGGTAACCGTATTCGCTGAAAAAGAAGTGGTCGATGAAGTACAAGATGACCGCACCGAGGTTGTGCTGGAAGACGCACAGAAGGTAGAACCTGAGGTTGAACTCGGCAGTATTCTGATGGTCGAGTCCACACCAGAAGACTTCGGGCGTGTTGCTGCGCAAACTGCCCGCCAGGTGATCCAGCAGCGCATCCGCGAGGCTGAACGGCAGGCTCAACATGACCATTTCAAAACGATGGAAGGTGAAATCGTAAATGGAATTGTCCAGGCAATTAATGCAGGAGGGATTACCCTTGGGCTGGACCGAAAAGCCGAAGGGATTATGCCCCGCAACCATCAAATTCGCGGTGAACGTTTCCGCCTGCACGACCGTGTCCGGGCTTTGCTATTAGAAGTCAAGATGACCCCTCGCGGGCCGAATATTATTCTTTCCCGCGCCCACAAGAATTTCCTCCGCCGCTTGCTCGAGGATGAAGTTCCGGAAATTTATCATGGTCTGGTCGAAATTCGCTCTATTGCCCGGGAACCTGGGTACCGCTCAAAAGTGGCAGTGGCGGCGCTCCAACCAGGGATCGACCCGGTTGGTGCCTGTGTTGGCATCCGCGGTGTGCGCATCCAGGCGATTGTGCGTGAACTGCATGACGAGAAAATTGATGTGATCGAGTGGAATCCTGATCCAGCTGCCTTTATCGCCAAAGCGCTCAGCCCGGCAAGGGTGACAGGCGTGTATCTGGATGAAGCGGGAGATACGAAAACGGCCACCGTTGTAGTGCCGGAAGACCAGTTGAGCCTGGCAATCGGCAGGGATGGGCAGAACGCCCGTCTGTCCGCCAAATTAACCACCTGGCGCATTGATATTAAGAGTCTGCCGGAGGCCACATCTGAAGCGCTGGTCAAACTACAAAAGAATCCGGAATTGATGGAAGACTCTGACAAGATGGATGAGCTTATCCAGCAGGTTGAAGGTATTTTGGCCCGCAAAGAAGAAGGCCGTCCAATTACTCCAGAAGATTATCAACTGCTCGGCCGCTTTGTGAATAAAGTGGAAACCGGTGTCGAAGATCAGCGGCAGGCGGAATTGGAAGCAGAAAAAGCCAGAGAAGCTGAGGCCCGTGAATCGATCCCCAGCACAGCTTTTGATATTCCGCTCGATGATCTCCCCATTTCCCCACGCTTAATCATCACCCTGACAGGCGAGGGTTACTCCACGATCGGCGACCTCATGATGCAGTTGGAGCTGGATTCAGATGTCATCTTGGCCATTGACGGCCTTGGGCCAAAGACAATGGAAAATATTCAGACAGCCCTGGATGAATTTGAACTGCCAGAGCCGGTCGTTGAAGAAGAGGAAGAAGCAGAAGTTGAAGCCGACGCGGTTGAGAAAGCAGAAGAAGTTCCAGCCGCCGTTGAGGAAGCAGCCGAGGAAGCGGAAGCGGTGATGGAAGCCGAGCCAGCCGAACTGGTGGAAGAGGATGAGGCTGAAGCTGAAGAAGAAGAGATCGAGGAAGAAGAAGAACCTATCTCCTTTGAGCAGGCGCTTGCTGAGAGCGAAATTACCTTTATCGAAGACGAAGAAGACAAAGGGTTGGAGCGCTTGGAAAAAGATAAAGAAAAAGGTTCCAAGAAGAAAAAATACCGCCGGGTTGAATACGATCCCGATTTGGATGTGACCATCGTCAAACGGCGCCGCAAGCGTGATGAAGATGAATGGGATGAAGAAAATTGGGAAGATTACCTGGACTAAAAAATAGAGCCAGGCCGCTGGCAGGAGAATAGTGGCAAAGAAAAAAGGGAAAGCCCGAAGAAAACACCAACCTCAGAGGACCTGCGTGGGCTGCCGCACCGTGCAAGACAAGCGCAGCCTGATAAGAATTGTGCGATCTCCAGAGGGTGTGGTGATTGACCCAGACGGCAAAAAAGCTGGGCGTGGTGCTTACCTGCACGACATGCAATCCTGCTGGCAGCGAGGTCTGGATGGACGACTGGCGCATGCTCTGAAAACAGAGATCAGCGCTGAAGATATGGCCGTGCTCAAAGAATTTATGAACACTTTACCAACCGGGGAAATAAGGGGGCCTTCGTCATGAAGGGGCCATCATCCATGTAAACGATCCAAGGATGACGGCAGCAGCCGAGGTAGATTGTTGAGTAGGCCAAGAGAATTAGATATATAAAGGGACTCAATAAGGAGTATATAATGGCCGATAATGTAAAAGATACGAAATCAATCGAACTTCCGGCTACCACAACCGTACGTGATCTTGCCGATAAAATTAATTCCAGCCCGATTGACATCATCAAAGTTTTGATGGCCAATGGGGTGATGGCGAATATCAACCAGCAAATCGATTTCGATACGGCTGCAATTGTGGCTGCCGAATTTGGTTACGATACCAGCCTGGAAGTCATCGACCAGGTCGAATCTGAAGATACCGGGGAAGTTGCACTCTGGAGGCGCCTGATTGCTGATGAGGATGAAGGAAATCTCAGCCCGCGCCCCCCTGTGGTCACAATTTTGGGGCATGTAGACCATGGGAAAACCTCACTGCTGGATGCCATCCGGGCAACCCGCGTCCAGGCCGGCGAAGCCGGGGGGATTACGCAGCACATCAGCGCATACCAGGTTGAGCATAATGACCGCACAATTACATTTCTGGATACCCCCGGACACGCCGCGTTTACCGCTATGCGCTCGCGCGGTGCTCAGGGTGCGGATATTGTAATTTTGGTGGTCGCTGCAGATGATGGGGTGATGCCCCAGACCAAAGAAGCGCTTAATCATGCCAAGGCAGCCAAGGTTCCGATGATTGTTGCCCTCAATAAAATTGATAAGCAAAATGCCAATCCGGATCGTGTCAAACAGCAGCTTGCTGAAGTTGGCCTGATCCCGGATGAATGGGATGGGGATACGATTGTGGTCCCTGTTTCTGCCACAGAGCAGACCGGGTTAGAAGACTTGCTGGAGGCCATTTTGCTGGTCTCAGATTCGACAGAAATCTTAGCCAATCCAGATGGAAAGGTGATCGGGACGGTGATCGAGGCCGAACGCGACCGTGCCAAGGGCGTCATCGCCACGATTCTGGTGCAAAACGGCACCCTGCATGTTGGGGACACGTTGATCGCCGGATTGACACATGGCCGCATCCGGGCGATGTTCGATTTTTACGGCAATAATATTGATGAAGCGGGTCCCTCCACCCCGATCTCGGTGATGGGGCTGAACGAAGTTCCCTCCGCCGGAGACCTGATCCGTGTGGTAGAAAGTGACAAGGAAGCCCGTGTCATCGTTGCTGAAAAAGAAGAGAGAATGAAAGACAACCTGCAGAATACGCAGCGACCGGTAACGCTTGAAAATATGTTCGAACGTTTTCAGGAAGGTCAGATGCGTGAACTGCGTCTAATTATCAAAGCTGACGTGCAGGGTTCTCTGGAACCGGTGGTCTCCTCGGTGCAGGAAATGAGCGCCAGCGACGAAGAAGGCAAAATTCGGGTCAACATTCTGCACGCGGCTACAGGAAATATCAGCGAAAGCGATATTGATCTGGCCAGTGCTTCTCAGGCGATTGTCTTGGGCTTTAATGTCCAGGCTGACGAGGCGGCACGCGTGACCGCTGATCGTGAAGGCGTCTCTATCCGCTTTTACAACATCATCTACCGCTTGACGGAAGATGTGGAAAAAGCCCTCAAGGGTATGTTAGCTCCCGAAGAGGTTATCTCTGTGATTGGAAAAGCTGAAGTGCGCGCCATCTTCAAAATCCCAAAGATCGGTCGGATTGCCGGTTGCAGGGTGATTGATGGCGAAATCCGGCGGAACGCCCAGATGCGGGTCGTTCGCAATAAGTCAGTGATCTATGAAGGTGATATTAGCTCGCTAAAACATGAAAAAGACGACGTGCGAGAAATCCGGGCAGGATTTGAATGCGGGATTGCTCTGCGCGGCTTCGATGCATTTGAGGAAGGGGACATTCTTGAGTGCATCACGAAAGAAATGGTACAGGTGATCTAGAAAGAAGGGTTAGAATCATGGCGTCTCAAGGTAGAGCCAACCGGGTCGCACAGCGTATCAAGGAAGAACTTTCAACCCTGATGTTGTTCGAAATTAGCGACCCAAGATTGGAAAATGTATTTATTACCCATGTCAAGGTCGATCGGGAATTTGCGTTTGCAGATATCTATGTTTCGGCGCTGGAGGGTATCGAGCGCAGTGAAGAAATCTTAGAAGGATTTGAACGGGCTTCTGGCTTTATTCGCAGCAAACTGGCCAAAACAATCCAGCTGCGTTCTTTCCCGCGCTTAAGGTTTAACTGGGATCCAATTCCAGAAAACGCTGATTATATCGATCGTTTGATTGCTTCATTGCACAAAGATGATGACATTGAGACAGGTGAGGATGAATAGGGAGAGCATCGAAAACGCACACCTGAGAATTGAGCAGGCCGAACGCGTGATGGTGTGTTCACATAAGCGCCCGGATGGTGATGCCATCGGATCGATTCTGGCGTTGGGGCAGGCTCTGCGGGATGCCGGGAAACAGGTGCAGATGGTATCCGATGACGGAGTCCCATCAGCTCTGCGCTTTTTACCCGGTAGTGACCAGATCCTCAGTAAGCCGGAAGGCAGTTTTGATCTCGTCATCGTGCTGGACAGCAGCAAAGTGGATCGGGTAGGCAGTATTCTTGATGAAGTAGATCAGGTAGATTTGAATATTGACCATCATCCCGATAATGACAATTTTGCAGAGATCAATCTGGTGGATGCAGGAGCGGTCTCTGCCACCCAGATTCTGGCCCGGCTGCTGCCGCAGTTTGGCCTGAAGATCACACCGGTGGTGGCGTCGAACTTACTCACGGGTTTGATCACGGATACGATTGGTTTCAAGACCGATAATATGCATCCAGGGGTTTTGCACCTGGCAGCCGAATTATTTGAAAAAGGCGCTGATTTGCCGCATCTTTACCATCATGCAATCGCCACAAAAACCTATGAAGCGGCCCGGTATATGGGGGCAGGTCTATCTCAGCTGACCCGAAAAAATGGTTTGGTTTGGACGGTGCTGACCCTTGAAAATAAAAAATATGCCAACTATCCGGGACGGGATGATGCCGACCTGGTGAATATTCTCTCCTCCATCGACGGCGCAGAGGTCGCGCTGATCTTCGTGGAACAAAGCCACGATGAGGTGAAAGTCAGCTGGCGAACGCGCTCATTAAACATTGATGTGTCCAAGGTCGCTCACCAATTTGGCGGCGGCGGTCACCGGGCAGCAGCTGGCGCGATGATTAAGGGGAACCTGCCAGATGTGCAGGAAAAAGTGGTTCAGACCACGCAAAAAATGATATTTAACAATTAAAAAAATTTTTCCCGGAGGAATGATGCCAACCGTCTGTATGTTATTATTTTGGCGGGGAATTTCCTTGGATCGTTCTGAGGGTTAGGAGTAAATATGAGTCAAGATGTAGTGAATAATGTGGTTTCTGGAGTATTCGTGATAGATAAGCCTGTGGGGTTAACCTCTCATGATGTCGTCCAAATCGTTCGCCGCGGGACCGGTATCCGTCGAGCTGGCCATACAGGTACCCTTGACCCGCGTGCTTCGGGCGTATTAGTGGTGTTGCTGGGCCCGGCTGTTCGTCTAAGTGAGTTTATCTCGGCCTCTGACAAGCGGTATCAGGCCACCATTCGGCTGGGAAGCCGGACAGAAACTTACGACGCGGAGAGCGAACCATCGGAAGAAATGCCGGTGGATATCAGCGAAGAAGAATTTCATGAACTGATTAAGGGTTTTGAAGGCGAAAGTGAACAGGTTCCGCCGCCTTATTCCGCCGTCAAGGTCAAAGGTGAAAAAGCCTACAACCTGGCGCGCAAAGGTGAGGATGTAGACCTCGAGCCCCGTATGATCAATGTATATAATCTTGACCTGTTGGAATGGGCGCCGCCGGAAGTGGTGGTGGATGTTTACTGTTCCTCGGGTACTTATGTGCGTTCTCTGGCCAATGATCTTGGGGAACAGCTAGGTATCGGTGCCCATCTGGTTGGCTTGCGGCGTACGCGCAGTGGTCAATTCAGCTTGAGAGATGCGGTCTCTTTGCGTCGTCTGCGTGAAGCCTTTGAAACCGGGACATGGGCACAGTTCCTTATCCCGGCATCGGAAGCCCTCAGTGATTGGTATACCATCACCCTGGATGCTGAACTCCTTGAACTTGTCCGGCACGGACACAGAATCCCGGCAGAAGAGGGAGCAACCGGGTGGGCGCGCGCCATCAGTGAGCAAGGTGATTTGGTTGCCCTGATGGAAGTGGTCGAAGAATCGCAGGAATGGCAGCCGCGTAAGGTATTTTTTACTTCCTAGTGTGGGGACCAGATGAGCCAATCTTTCCGGCTGCAAGACCTCTCTCTGCAAGACGCCTGGCTCACTATTGGCTCTTTTGACGGCGTGCATTTAGGGCATCAACAGATTGTCCGGCAGATTACTTCTGGAGCGCATGCTGCCGGGGTCCCGGCAGTTGTGCTGACCTTTTATCCTCATCCATCTGTTGTCCTGCGCAACAAGAAGAACGCTTTTTATCTCACCTTGCCAGAGGAAAAATCCGAGATATTAACCACCATGGGGGTGGATTATGTTGTCATTCATCCCTTTGATAAGCAAGTCGCCCAGATTGAACCGCATCGTTTCATTGAGCTCCTCCATCATCATCTTGGTTTTTCCCAGTTGTGGGTCGGGTATGATTTTGCCATGGGGCGCAACCGGGCAGGAAATGTCCCCCGCCTGAGAGAGTTGGGCGAGCAGTTCGGTTACACACTCAAGGTAGTCGATGCCGTCAAACAGGGTGGGGAAGTGGTATCTTCCAGCAAAATCCGGGCTGCATTGCAAGCCGGGGAAATTGATAAAGTTACCAGTCTGCTTGGCCGGCGGTACTCGGTTTCAGGTCGTGTGATTCACGGCGACGGGCGCGGCAAGCAGATCGGGGTCCCGACAGCCAACCTCGACATTAATCGCGAGCGCGCCGTTCCTGGGCCGGGCGTGTATGCCTGCCGGGTGATCCTTAAAGATAAAGTATACCCGG
>JABAHS010024175.1_pt1 | contig 11638 bp, 11 predicted proteins | sample 7062111 | NCBI WGS metagenome assembly JABAHS01 (sample SAMN14534600, study PRJNA622989) | marine sediment metagenome | biome: marine biome [ENVO:00000428]; feature: marine pelagic biome [ENVO:01000023]; material: deep marine sediment [ENVO:00002113]; isolation source: pool of 4 deep marine... | reverse complement strand
GTGCCGGCCAGGGTCGAGCTGATCACCGACCAGTCGAATTCGCAGGCCGATCGTGAGGCCCGCCGGGTCCGGTCCGCGTTGGCGGGCTACGGCCAGCAACTCGCGGCGATCCGCATGACGGCCCGCGGAGTCAGCCCGCTCGCCCTGCGCCCGCTGAACATCGACGAGGTGGACATGTCCACGCCGAGCGGCCGCTCGGCGATCCTGCTGGGCATGATGAGCTACTTTTTCATATTCGCGCTGCTCATGGGCGGCATGTACCTTGCCATCGATACCACCGCCGGAGAGCGGGAACGCGGTTCGCTGGAGCCGCTGCTGGCGCTGCCGGTCACCCGCAACCAGTTGCTGCTCGGCAAGATCGCCGCCACCTGCGTGTTCATGGCGCTGTCCCTGGGCCTGTCGCTGGGCTCGTTCTTCGTGGCCCTCAAGTTCATGCCGCTGGACGAGCTGGGCATGACGCCGAATTTCGGGCCCGCTGACGGTCGGCGCGGCATTCCTGATTCTCGCGCCCTTCATCCTGCTCGGCGCGGCCGTGATGACGCTTGTCGCGTCGTTCACGAAGAGCTACCGCGAGGCGCAGACCTGGCTCAGCGTCGTGCTGCTGGCACCGACCCTGCCGATACTCATCGTCAGCATCCTCACCCTCAGGCCGCGCCTCGAGTTCATGTTCGTTCCCAGCCTGAGTCAGCACCTGCTGCTGATCGACATGGTGAAAAACGAGCCGCTGGACCCGCTGCACGTGGCGATTTCCGTTACCAGCACGCTGCTGTTCGGCGGGCTCCTGACCTGGATCTGCGCCCGCCTGTACCACCGCGAGGGACTCCTCGGTTGACAATCCCGGCTAATTGCCCAACATGGGCGATCCGGGCACAACGATAATTATTATGTCCCTGTTCTCCGAGCTACGGCGTCGCAACGTCTTCAAGGTCTTGCTGGTCTACCTCATCGCAGGCTGGCTGATCGTAAAGCTCCTCCATCACCTGCACCCGGTCATCGGCCTGCCGCACTGGATCGAGAAGCTCGTGGGCCTGATCCTGCTCGTCGGCCTGCCGCTCGCGCTGTATTTCGCATACATCTACGAGATCACGCCGGTCGGCCTGAAGAAGGCGGTCGACGTCGACCAGACCCAGTCGATCGTCTACAAGACCGGCCAGAAACTCAACGCCGCGCTCGCCGTGGTGACCGTCCTGCTGCTGGCCGCAATGGTCGTCGGCCGCCTGTTCCCGGAGCCCCCGGCCCTCATCGACGATAGCCCCATCGTGCTGGCGCCGACGATGCAGGGCGTGCCGCCCGAGATCCGCAGCGTTACGCTGGAGAACGGCCTGGAGATCATCGTCTGGCCGGATCACGATATTCCCAACGTGGCGCTTTATTACTTCGTGCGCGCCGGCAGCCGCAACGAGTACCCGGGCATCACCGGCCTGTCGCACTTTTTCGAGCACATGATGTTCAACGGCACCGAGGACCTGGAGCCGGGCGAGTTCGACCGCATCATGGAGGCGGCCGGCGGCCAGAACAACGCCTACACGTCGAACGACATCACGGTTTACCAGGACTGGTTCCCTCGATCGGCCCTGGAAACCATCTTCGAAATCGAGGCCGAGCGGCTGCAGAACCTGGAGTTCGGCGCCGAGGCCATCGAGAGCGAGCGTGGCGTCATTTCCTCCGAGCGCCGCACGACCGTCGACAACAACAACATCAGCAGGCTGGTGGAACAGGTTCGCGCCACGGCCTACGTCGCGCACCCCTACCAGTTTCCCATCATCGGCTGGCCGTCCGACATCGCGTCGTGGACACAGGAAGACCTCGAGAGTTTCTACCGGACCTACTACGCGCCGAACAACATCACGATGGTCGTCGTCGGTGACGTAACGCCCGACGAGATTTTCGAGCTGGCGGAAGACTATCTCGAGGACATCCCGGCAGAGGATCCGCCGGCCCCCGTGCGTACCATCGAGCCCGAACAACAGGGTGAACGCCGCGTCGTGATCGAGACCGATGCCCAGACGCCAATGCTCCATGTTGCATTTCACGCAGGCGCTGCGGCGGATCCCGAGACGCCCGTCATGAGGCTGTTGCTGAGCATACTCATCTACGGTGATTCTTCGCGCCTGCACCGTCGACTCGTCGAGGAAGAGCAGCTCGCCATCTCGATCGGCGGCTTCCCGTTCGAGGGTTTCGACCCGGGGCTCGTTTACTTCTATGCGACCTTGCCGCCCGGCGGGGACCTCGGCTTGCTCGAGCAGCGTCTGTTCGAGGAGCTCGCGCGTGTCGCCGACGAGGGCGTCAGCGAGGCGGAGCTGGAGAAGGCGCGCAACATTGCACTGAGAGAGTTCTGGAGCACGATGGCGACGATCAACGGAAAGGCTGCGCACCTCGGGGAGGCCGCGGTATTCCTTGGTAGTTACGAGAGACTGTTCGACCTCGCGAAGGTAATCGAGTCCATCACCGACGAAGACCTGAAGGCGGTCGCCGCCAGGGTCTTTCGCCGTAGTAACGCCACGATCGGAATGCTGTATTCGCCCGTCGCCACCGGGGAACAACAGGACGAGGAGGAACAGGAATGATCGCGCCCCGCGCTGCTGTTCGCGCCGCCATCCTGCTGCTCGTGCTCCTGGCCGGCAGCGCGTCCGCAGAGGGCGTCACGCTGCCGCCCTTTCATCGCTTCGAGCTCGACAACGGCACCGTGCTGCTGCTGAGCCACAAGCCGGAAGTCCCGCTGGTGTCGGTGACGGCGATCCTGCGGGGCGGCGCCGTGACGGATCCGGCCGGACACAGTGGCCTTGCCAACCTGCTCGCGTCTCTGCTCGAGAAAGGTGCCGGTGAGCGCGACGCCGCCCAGTTTGCAGAGGCCGTCGATGCGTCCGGCGGCACCCTCACGAGCCGCGCCGATCTCGAGACCATTACGATTTCGGGCACGTTCCTCGCGCGTCATTCCGGCCTGATGGTCGAGCTTCTGTCCGACATGCTGTTGCGGCCGAGTCTCGACGAGGCGGAGCTCGACAAACTGCGTGAGCGCTCGATCAACTTCATTCGCGCGGCGAAGGACACCAACCTCAATGCGCTGTTGCCGATCTACGGCCAGGCATTCCTGTTCGGGGAACATCCTTACGGCAATCCGGTGAGCGGCAGCGAGACGTCGCTCGCAGAGATCAGCCACGAAGACATCCTGGGCTTCTACGAGCAGCATCTGGGTGGCGACCGCTTGACGATCGCGGTCACCGGGGACTTCGACGTGGCGCTGATGAGCGCAAGGCTTAGCGACGCTCTCGGCGACTGGCGCCCGGCTGCCGATGCATTGCCCGAGATCGCGGCCGCCGAGCAGCAGGCCGGTCGCCGGGTGTTGCTGATCGATAAGCCCGGCGCCACGCAGACCTATTTCTGGCTGGGCAACGTGGGCGTCGCCCGCGACTTCGAGAATCGTGCTGCCCTCAACATCGCCAACACGGTCTTCGGCGGCCGTTACACGTCGATGCTGAACATGGCGCTGCGCGTTAATTCCGGCCTGACTTACGGCGCACACTCGCAGCTCTCCAGGGCCTCGCAACCGGGGTCGATTGCGATTACTTCCTTTACGCCGAACGAGACGACGGTCGAGGCGATCGATATGGCGCTGGGCGTGCTGGGCCAGCTCCATCAGGGCGGCGTGGACGAAGAGACCCTCGTTTCGGCCCGCAACTACATCCTCGGCCAGTTCCCGACGGCACTGGAAACGGCCGCACAGGTTGGCCGCCAGCTTGCGGCGCTCGAGGCTTTCGGCCTGGATGTTGCCTACATCAACGACTACGGCGCCGCGCTCGTGTCCGCGAACACGGAAACGGTCGCGGCGGTCATCGGCGCCGTATTCCCCGCCGCTGACGATCTCGTGTTCGTGCTGCTCGGGGATGCCGGGGTTATTCGCGACCAGGTGAGCAAGTACGGGCCGCTGATCGAGATGCCGATCATGGAGCCGCATTTCAGGCCGCAGTTGCCCGACGAAGAATAGCCGGCCGGCACCGCCCTACTTGCCGATACAGAACTCCGAGAAGATCCGGCCCAGCAGGTCGTCCGGCGTGAATTCACCGGTGATCGTGCCGAGCGCCTGTTGCGACAGGCGCAGCTCCTCGGCGAGCAGCTCACCGGCACGCGCTGCCTGCAGCGCCGCGCGCCCCGCTTCGAAATGCTTCTGCGCCTCGCGCAGCGCCTCCACGTGGCGCCGGCGCGCAGTAAATGCGCCTTCACCGAGGTCGCGGAATCCCGCGAGATCGCGGATGCGTTTGCGCAGCGCATCGAGACCCTCCCCGGTCTTGGCAGCGAGCTGCACGACGGGCCTGTCGCCCCCGACGATGCCCGGCGTGTCGCCGGTCAGATCGATCTTGTTGCGCACAATCGTCACGGGGACGCCGGCGGGGACCGGCTCCTCGATGCGTTCCGGCATCGGCTCCGTCGCATCCTGGATCCAGAGCACCGCGTCCGCCGCCGCCATGGCCTTGCGGGCACGGCGTATGCCCTCTTCCTCGATTCGATCCGGGTTGTCGCGCAGCCCCGCGGTATCCACGAGTTCGACGGCGAGGCCGTCGATGTTGATGCGCTCCCGCAATACGTCGCGGGTGGTGCCCGCGATCTCGGTCACGATCGCCGTCTCCTCACCCGACAGCCGGTTCATCAGGCTGGACTTGCCGGCGTTGGGTTTGCCGACGATGACGACCTGGTAACCGTCTCGCATAACGCGCCCGACGGTGGCCTTCGCCAGCAGTGAATCGAAGGTGTCCGCACAAGCCGCCAGCCGCCCGGCGAGTTCGTCGTCGGCGAGGAAGTCGATCTCTTCCTCGGGAAAGTCGATCGCCGCCTCGACGNNCTCGTTGACGGCATCGGAAAACGCGCCGTTCAGGGACCGCAATGCGGCCCGGGCCGCCTGTGCCGTGCCGCTGTCGATGAGGTCGGCAATGGCTTCCGCCTGTACGAGATCGAGCTTGTCGTTGAGGAACGCGCGCTTCGAGAACTCGCCGGGCTCGGCAAGCCTCGCGCCGAGCTCGATCGCCGCATCGACGATCAGCGACATGACAATGGGTCCGCCGTGGCCGTGAAACTCGATGACGGATTCGCCGGTGAACGACGCCGGGGACGGGAAATACAGCGCAAGCCCCTGATCCAGCGCTTCGCCGCGCGAATTTACGAAGGTGGCATAAGTAGCAACTCTCGGTTCCGGTAGACTGCCGAGCATGGCCCGCGCTATGTGCTCGGCATCGTCGCCGGAAATACGCACGACCCCCACGCCGCCTGCACCGGGCGGCGTTGCCGGGGCGACTATCGTGTCGTTGGTGGCTGGCATGCAGCAATGAAAACACAGGTAACCCCGATATGCAGAACGACAAGGTCACTTTCGAAAACGACGACGGCCAGGTGTTGTCCGGATTGCTGGCGCTCCCCGAAGGTCCGCCGAGGGCATATGCGCTGTTCGCGCACTGCTTCACGTGTTCCAAGAACCTGAAGGCCGCCACCAACATTGCGCGGGCGCTGACCGATTCCGGGATCGCCGTGCTGCGCTTCGACTTCACGGGGCTCGGCCAGAGCGAGGGCGACTTCGCCGACACGAATTTTTCCTCGAACGTCAGCGACCTGCTCGCCGCCGTGCGGTTCCTCGACGACAATTACCGGGCACCCGACATCCTGGTGGGTCACTCGCTGGGCGGGACGGCGGTCCTGCAGGCCGCCGCGGACGTTCCCTCCGCGGTTGCGGTCGCGACCATCGGGTCGCCGTCGGACCCCGAACACGTTCGTCACCTGTTCGCGGGGGCCGAGGACACATTGCGTGATGAAGGCATCGCAGAGGTAGATCTCGGCGGGCGGCCCTTCACGATCAAGCGGCAGTTCCTGGACGACCTCGAGCGCCACGAACTGCCCGAGGCCATCAAATCGCTGCGCAAGGCGCTCCTTATTCTGCACGCGCCGCTCGACGACATCGTCGAAATCCAGAACGCATCCGAACTGTTTGCGCGCGCCCTGCATCCCAAGAGCTTCATCAGCCTGGACAAGGCCGACCACCTCCTCAGCCGCGAACAAGACTCGCGTTACGCCGGCCACGTGCTCGCCGCCTGGGCCTCCCGCTACCTCGAAGCCGGAGGCGCCGCCGTCGAGACCGGTGAACTCGACGCCGGCGACTACGAGACGGCCGCGAGGACACGGATCGGCGGTTTCCGCACCGAGATACTCGCCGGCGGTCATGCGCTCATCGCGGACGAGCCCGCATCGGTCGGCGGCACCGGGGAAGGCCCGTCGCCTTACGACCTGCTGTCCGCCGCCCTTGCCGCCTGCACCTCCATGACGCTGAAGATGTATGCGTCGCATAAGAAACTGGACCTCCAATCCGCCACGGTGCGGGTGCGGCACGGCAAAATCCACGCCTCGGATTGCGAAGACTGTGAAACCGAGGAAGGGCGCATCGACCAGTTCGAGCGGCAGTTAGTGCTCACCGGAAGCCTGTCCGACGACGAGCGGCAAAGGCTGCTCGGGATCGCCGATCGCTGTCCGGTACACCGGACCCTGCATGCCGAGGTGAAGGTCCGGACGGCACTCGCCGACTCCTGACCTGGCAGCCGTGACGGCTTTTTTGTGACCGGGTTCACCGCATAAAGTGTGAACCAGTTCCACACTACGTCCTCCACTATCCGCAGAGCGGGCCACCCCGGCCCGGCATTTCAGGGAGGAAGACATGAGCAACCCATATGACACGGCCAAGCCGAGGAAGGCTTCGGTTCTGGGACCGACACTCAAGTTCAAGGGCGAACTCACTGCCGAGGAAGACCTGATGATCCAGGGCAGCATCGAGGGATCCATAAAGCACTCGTCGAGCCTTACGATCGGCGAGAGCGGTCACATCAAGGCCAACGTATCGGCCGAGTACATCGCGGTCGAAGGCAATGTCGAAGGCGACATCCATGGCAGCCAGTCCGTCACGGTCCGTGAAACCGCGAACATCAGCGGCAATATCTCCAGCCCGACCGTGTCGCTGCTGGAGGGGGCCACGTTCAACGGCAACATCGACATGACGGGCAAGGCCTTCGCGAAGTCCGGTGATGACAGCGCCACTCCGAGGCCTGCCGAGCCGGTCGCCACGGAAGGAGACGCGGGCAAGGACACGGCGGCGCCACGCAAGAAGGCGCAGAAAGTCACCAAGAAATCGGCCGATGCCGCCTAGCTCCCGGGAGATCCACGATGTCTGATACGCAGATAATGAAGTCCCCGGGCGAAGATAACCCGGCCCTGACCGAGTCCCAGGTGATCGCCCTGCGCGACGTCCCCGACTCGGTGCGCAAGACGCCCGAGATGGCCGGCGAACCGGTATCCGTGATCGGCGAAACCCTGCACTTCAAGGGCGAGCTGTCAGCCGGCGAAGACCTCGTCATCGAGGGCAAGGTCGAAGGCACGATCAACCAGGGCAAGTGCTGCCTGACGGTCAAGCCGAAGGGCCAGATCATCGCCAACGTCAACGCCACCAAGATCTTCATCGAGGGGAAGGTGACGGGCGACCTCTCGGCGACGGTCAGTGTCACCGTTCGTGAAAGCGGCGTCGTTGAGGGCAATATCGTCGCGCCGCGCGTCGCAATCACCGAGGGGGCGACGTTCAACGGCAACATCCAGATGCGAAACCCCAGGGACGCGGGCGGCGCCTGAGCGGCCTCGACAGCGATCGGTGCGTAATGGTCCCGCCCTGCGCGCCGATCGCGGGCCCTTCCCCTGACGCCTGGCGGCGGACTAGTTTTCTTTGGTCTTCTTCTTGCCGCCTTTCCTGTTCTTTTCCTCCTGCTCGACGACCTTGTTGATCTTCCACTGCTGGGCGATCGACAGCACGGTGTTGGTCGCCCAGTAGAGCACCAGGCCGGAGGGGAAGAACGCGAAAAAGCCCGTGAACATGATCGGCATGATCTGCATCACGCGCGCCTGTACCGGATCTGCGGGCGCAGGATTCAGTTTTTGCTGCAGCAACATGGCCGCGCCCATGATCAGCGGCAGGATGAAGTACGGGTCGCGCGTCGACAGGTCCGTGATCCACAGCGCGAACGGCGCCTGGCGCATTTCCACGCTCTCGATCAGCACCCAGTAGAACGCGAGGAAAAACGGCATCTGGATGAGTATCGGCAGGCAGCCCGCTGCGGGATTGACCCCCTCGCGCTTGTAGAGATCCATCATCTGTTGCGACAGCTGCTGGCGGTCGTCCTTGTAACGCTCCTGCAGCGCCTTGATGCGCGGCTGCAGGTTGCGCATCTTCGCCATCGAGCGGCCGCTCGTCTCGGTCATCTTGTAGAACACGAGCTTGATCAGCACCGTGACGAGGATGATGGAAACGCCCCAGTTGCCGACGTAGTCATAGATGAACGCGAGCAGCCAGAACATCGGCTGCGAGAGTATGGTCAGCCAGCCGTAGTCCACGGTCAGCTTCAGCCGCTCATGGAGTTCGCCGAGCTGGGACTGGATCTTCGGGCCGACGAACAGCTCCCTCGAGAACGTTTCCGAGGCGCCGGGTTCAACTGTACGCTTGGCGCCGACGACGCTCGCGATCATCGTGTCGCCCTTCACTTCCACCCGGTAGACGTGAGGTGATCCTGGCTCCGGAATGATCGCGCTGAGGAAGTGATGCTGAATGGCGGCCACCCAGCCGTCCGACGTCGAATACTCGACGGGTCCCTTGTCCTCGAGATCGTCGCGACTGTGCTTTTCCGCCTTGTCCCCGTTGTAGGTCTGCGGCCCGTCGAAGGAATACGAATCGACGTCGAACATCGACCGCTCGATTCCCTTGGAGCGGCGCAGCAGCTGCGCGTACTGATCACCGCGCCATGGCTCGGCGCTGTTGTTGACGAGGGTCTGATCGACCAGGATCGCATAGCTGCCGCGGCGGAACAGGAAGCGCTTTTCGATGCTGACGCCGCTCTCATCCGTCCAGGTCAGCGGTACCGTGAGTTCATCGGCTTCACCCAGCGCGTATTCGCTTCGCGGCGAAGTGAACACGGTGTCCTGATCCGCGCTCGCTCCACTCACGCCTCGCAGGCCGGTGCGTATCAGCCCGAGATTGCTGCGTTCGGGGGCCAGGAGCTGCACGAGTTGGTCCGGTCGGTCTTTCTCGATCGGGTAGTCGAGCACCGTTGCCCGGACCAGCGTGCCGCCCCGGGTCGAAATTTGCAGCTGCAGCACATCCGTACGCACGGTGATGATCGCGGCCGCGCCGTCGGCATCTGCGGTTGCCGTTCCGGGCAGCGCGGCATCGGCTTCATCGGGTTCCGCCACCGTATCGCCGAGCTCTGGTAGCACGAGCTGTTCCTCGGCCGGCGTTGCCGTCGGCTGCTCGACATCGGCCGGCTGAGTTACGGGCACCGGGGCGGGCCCGTAGTCCTGCATCCAGGTCTGGTAGGTCAACCAGAGCAGGACGCCGAAAGCGGCCCATACCAGCAGTCGTTGATTGTCCATGCGTTGTTATTCCTGCCCGCTGTTGACGCCGCTTTCCCGGCTACATCGTCGCCAGTGAACGGCCAGGCTGTCAAACAGCTGCCGGCGCGTCGCCGTCGTTGCTGCCGGCTGGTTGATCACCACGACGTCGAGACCCGCCAATTCCGCCTGGTGCTGCCTGAATGATTCCCTGACGATACGCTTTATAGTGTTTCTCGTTGTCGCTTTACGGCAATGTTTCTTGGAGACAGCGAGCCCCAGTCGGGCCTCGTGACCACCGTTTTTGCGGGTGAGCACGGTGAAGCAGTTGTCGCGGCTGCGTTTCGCATTCTCGAACACGCGGCCGAATGCGGCCGCATTCAATAGCCGGTTATGTCGTCGAAAGCGCAATAATGCGTTGCGTGACTTGGCTGATTCCAATCCTGGTGGTAACTGCGCCGTGATCCGGGCCGGCAGCCTGATTACGGCGTCAGCTTCGCGCGGCCCTTGGCGCGGCGGCGCTTGAGGACGAGACGGCCGGCCTTGGTCGCCATACGGGCGCGGAAGCCATGCGTGCGTGCGCGCTTCAGATTGCTGGGCTGATACGTACGTTTCATGTTCCTGCTTCCTGTGTTTCCGGGCGGTCTCCGGGCGCCGCCCGCAAAAGGGTCGGCAAGGGTACGCTCGGCCCCCTGCGGTGTCAATAGAGGCGGCTGCAGGATGGTATTCTGTCACGTCGTATCCGGGAAAATCACGATTTGGCAGTGGCTTCTTATACGGTATAGACTGCCCGGTCACGCTCGCTAAACCGCCTCNNCCGAAACAACGCTCTGGAATCGCTGCATCCGTGACCTGCAGGCGGAGCTGCCGGAGCAACAGTTCAATACCTGGATCCGCCCCCTCCAGGCCGTCGAGGACGACGGCCGGCTCCGGCTGCTTGCGCCAAACCGCTTCGTGGTCGACTGGCTTCAGGAACACTACATCCAGAGAATTCTCGAGATTATCGACGGCTCGGGCTCGAACACGGAGCTCGTCGTCGAGGTAGGCTCGAGACAACCCGCGCCGCAGGCCCGGGAGCGATCGGCTGCGCGCCCGCCGGGCATGGCATCAGCGGAAAGGCCGCCGGCGGCGATCGCATCGCGGCTGAATCCCGCTTTCACCTTCCAGAGCTTCGTGGAGGGCAAGAGCAACCAGTTGGCGCGGGCGGCGGCATTGCAGGTCGGCGAGAATCCGGGAACCTCCTACAACCCACTCTTTATCTACGGTGGCGTCGGGCTCGGCAAGACTCACCTCATGCACGCCGTAGGCAATGCAATGCTTGCTCGGAATCCGAATGCCCGTGTCGCCTACGTGCACTCCGAGCGGTTTGTCGGCGACATGGTGAGAGGCCTGCAGCACAACAGAATTTCGGAGTTCAAGCGTTCGTACCGCTCGCTCGACGCTTTGCTGATCGACGACATCCAGTTTTTCGCCGGCAAAGAGCGCTCGCAGGAAGAGTTCTTTCACACGTTCAATGCCCTGCTGGAAGGCCAGCGGCAGATCGTCCTGACCTGCGACCGTTACCCCAAAGAGGTCGTCGGCCTGGAGGAGCGCCTCAAGTCACGGTTCGGCTGGGGCCTTACCGTTGCCATCGAACCGCCCGAGCTCGAGACATCGGTCGCNNGGGTCCAGCTGCCCGAGCAGGTCGCGTTTTTTATCGCGAAGCGGATTCGCTCGAACGTACGTGAACTCGAGGGCGCGCTGCGGCGCGTGATCGCGAACTCCAAATTTACCGGCCGGCCGATCAACCTCGAATTTGCCAAGGAGGCATTACGCGACCTCCTCGCGCTGCAGGAACGGCTGGTTTCCATAGAAAACATTCAGAAAACGGTGTCCGAATACTTCAAGATCCGTGTCGGCGACCTGCTGTCCAAGAAGCGCAGTCGTTCCATCGCTCGCCCACGGCAGATCGCCATGGCCCTGGCCAAGGAGCTGACCAACCACAGCCTGCCGGAAATCGGCGACGCCTTCGGTGGCCGTGATCACACGACCGTGCTGCACGCCTGCCGCCGCATCCAGTCGCTGCGGGAGACGGAGAAACGCGTTGATGAGGACTACGTGAATCTGTTAAGAACGCTGACAGGATGATGTGGATAAGTCGTGGATAAGCTTCGGTGGAGGTTTTATCCACATAGTATGCACAGAAGAACGACGGGAAATACACCGCCAAGATCTCGATAAATAGACCTATAAACTATTG
>JABAHS010003927.1_pt1 | contig 11643 bp, 21 predicted proteins | sample 7062111 | NCBI WGS metagenome assembly JABAHS01 (sample SAMN14534600, study PRJNA622989) | marine sediment metagenome | biome: marine biome [ENVO:00000428]; feature: marine pelagic biome [ENVO:01000023]; material: deep marine sediment [ENVO:00002113]; isolation source: pool of 4 deep marine... | reverse complement strand
TCGTCCCGGAGTCGGCGCGGTCTTCGGCCAGGTTCAGGATCTCTCTGATCTCGTCGGAGCCCAGCATGAGCGCGAACATGATCCGGCGCTCCGCGTCCATGGGCTCGGGCAGCTTGAGGACGACGTGCCAGTTGCCGCTCTTCGAGTACCAGCACGTACCGGTCGTGGTCTGCGGCAGCAGGCCCTTCTCCTTCATGAGCCTGACCCGACGCTTCAGCGGAGTCAGGTCCGTCGTGTCCAAGTCCACCTGGATCTCGTCGTCGTCACAGATCACGGCATCGCAGCCCTGCTCGAACGCGATCCGGCGCAGGACGGACGGGGAACGCACGTCGGTGGGTTCCAAGTATTCGAGGGTTCTCACGGTCACACCTCCGGAGTAAACTCGTGCAGGCCGGCGATCCCACCTGAGCGGCGGAACACGAGCGCCGTGCCAGCCTGGGCGTGTTTGTATCCCTGCTGGTAGTGCCACGCATCCTCCGGCGTGAGGCCGGGGAGCGAACGGGTGATGATGGCTCGGGTCTCAGTCACGTCCTGCTCGGGCTGGTAGCGCCCGCTCATGCGGATGTGGTTGTGACCCGTGTGGACCTCGCGGTGCGTCGTGGTCGCCCAGATCATGGGCGGGCACTCGGTGGCGAAGAGGAGCGGCAGCGGATCCCGCTTGCGCTTGTACTCCATGCCGTGCGTGAACATGAGTGCGTTGTGCCCGTACTGGTAGTACTGCCGGCGGCGCGGCCAGTAGGCCTCGTCTTCCGACTCCACGTCGTACTTCACGTCCACGCGGGGGTCGTTCCGGTACCAGGCCTGGAGCACCTCGCCCAGCTTGTAGGTGGTCTGCTCGTCGTGGTTGCCGGGGATCACGAGCACGTCCACCGGAGCGATCCTGGCGGCCTTGTCGATCCCTGAGACCACGGCGCGACGGATCGCGCTGAAGACCTTGGGGAGTCGAGAGTCGAAATCTTGCGCGGTCCCCGCCGTCGTCGTCCCGCCCTTCTGCTGCTCGCCCAGGGCGTCCACGTGGGACAGGTCGTTCCCGACCACGTAGAGGATCCGCTCGACGGAGTAGAAGTCGGAGACGGCCAGGGCCTTGTCCACCACGTCGGTGTAGCGGCGGACGGCGGTGGCGGAGTCGTAGTCTTCGCCCACCTCCTGAGCCCACCCGTACATTCCGATGTGAGGATCGAAGACCGCGATCTCCAGGAGGTGGAGGTCGTCTTCGGGATCGAGCGTGCAGTAGTCCCGCGTCGGCGCCGGCTCGGCTCGGGCGGCCCCGACGGCTCGGAGATCCTCGACGGCCTGCCGATATATCTCGGCTGCGATCTCGGCCTCACGCTCCTGGTTCCGGCCGAGCTGGGCTCGCACCTGGTAGAGGGGCACGACGCCTTCCTTCGAGGCCTGCTCCCACTTGTTCACCCGGAAGCTGTTAACCTGCCACTTCTCGGTGTCCACCTTGAAGAATTGAACCAGCTCCTCCAGGGTGGTGATCCGGGCCAGGTCGTCCACGCCGAGGAGCGCAGGGTCGAGCGCCTCGGCTGGCTCCACGAGTTGGATCCCGCCCTCTTCGCGCTCCTCCTCGTACTCGTCGCAACGAGACGACCAGCGGCTGAACGCACCACGAATCGTGGTCTCCTTCGCGCCGTAGTCGGCTGCGATGGTCTCCCACGGCTCGCCGTGAGCCCGGCGACGTGCGATGTCCTTGAAGTCGTACCTCATGAACCCTCCCCAAAAGGCGAAGCGCCGACCCATGAGAGCCGGCGCCTCGGTTGAAGTATCCCCGGTCAACTAACCCCGTGTTGACCACACTCATTCTCAGCCCGTTGAGACTAGCTTACCTCCTTTCATGATAACGGTATCGGGCTCTCGGAGCTGCGGCCAAAGGGCTTCAGCGTAGTCCGGATTCCAGAGATCCGGCTCACGCCAATCGTCGGCCCGGAGGTTCCGACGGTGCTCGCGTGCCTCGGCGTCGTCCACGTGCGGAGTGCGAGGCTTGTCGAGCAGGTTCCCGTTCTCGTCCAGCGTGGTGAGGAACCCTTCGAGCGAGTACATACGAGCGAACGAGGTGTCGGCCGTCGGCCACTCGTTCACGTCAAGCGCGGCCTGGTCCAGCTCGGCCAGCGCCTCTTCCTCGGAGCGGCGGACCCGGCAGAGGATCCACAGGTAGCGGAGCCCTCGGGCCGCCTGGATGCGGACGGTCTGCTTGTTCTTGCCGAGCAGCTCGCCCACCTCCGAGTAGGTCTTCGGCTCGCCGTCCGCTATCCCGTAGTAGAGGAAGAGGGCTTCGAGCCACGTCTGCCGGCTGGCCGGCGCCGCGTCGAACACGTCCTGGAGCCAGGCCCGGAACGCCTCGTTGAGCGCCGGCCGATAGAGCGCGGCGCCGAGCTGAGGGAACGCACTGAGGACCTGGTAGAATACGACGGCCTCGTGGTCGGTATGGTAGTCGCTCACGACAGCAACCCTCCCTCCCGGTCGGTCTCGATCTGGGCCGCCACGATCGAGCGCACCTGGTCGATCTTGGCCTGGAGCTGGTCGAGCTGGTCCAGGAGCCACTCGGGCCGAGGGGTCCGGGCCTCCAGGTTGGGGGTGGGGTCCTGGGTGTAGGCCACGAGGGCGTTGGCCTCGGAGGCCACGAGCCCCATGCGGTTGCCCACCAGGGCGTGGCGAACGTGGGTGTCGCAGGGCGCCAGCTCCACGAGGCTGTAGAGCCGGTCGGCCTCGACCTGGAGCTGGGCGGCCTGGAAGGCCCGGCCCAACGCCTGGATCTGGATGTCTTCGGTGCCGATCGCTTCGTCGTTCATGATTCGATCTCCCATGTGATCCCCGCCGGCAGACGGGTTCGGTTCAGCTTGTAGCGGAGCACGGCCTTCGCGTCCGCCTTCCTCTCTGTGTGGATCACCTCGGTGGTGCCGTCGGCCATGGTGTAGCGCCAGGGTCCACCTCGGGTGCGGCTCTTCTCGTTCTTCGTGACGAGGAACGCGCCGCCGCCTGGGTACCGGGCCTTGAGCCTGAGCACGTAGCCCTTGCACCAGGTGAGGGGGTGGGGCTCCATGCCCCACTCCTCACCGTCCCAGGTCACGACGTGGCCGCCCTTCACCTTCTTGATCTTCCAGCTCACTTGACCCTCTCGATCTGGTCGGGGCTCTCGGCCTCGAACCTGTCGGCGTTGTGGATACAGAAGAGCGACTCATACGGCACCTCCTGGTCCACCGAGACGGTGAGCAGGAGCGCGTCGAGGTACTCGTTCGTCACGTCGCCCTTCCGCACGGAGCGGAGCGACCGACGCCGGTAGGCGTTGAGGCCTCGCGGCCCCCGGTTGGGGAGCAGCTCGTAGACGCCCACGAGCTGGTGGGTCTCGGAGCGGGACAGCGGCTTCTCCTGGGCCACCTCGATCGGTGGGTCCCCGTAGTCGGACATGGGGGACGGCCGGAGAAACGCCACCCCGAACGGATAACGCCTGACCCGGCGGGGCCGGTTGCCCTCGGGTATGTCGGTCTCCGGGTTCCACACCGGAGGGTTGGAGTCGGGGCCAGGTGACAGCTTGGGGCGCTTGGCGCCCGTCGGGGTGTAGCCGATCGCCACACCGTTGTAGTTGAAGCCTCGCATTAAAGCACCTCCCCTGTGAGTAGGGCTCTCGCCCCTGTGATCTGCTCGCGGAGACGCTCGATCGAGGTCTCCATGATCTCCAGCGCGTACAGGAGTTCAAGCGACTCGACGTGCTCGGTCGGCTCGTCGTCCAAGGTGTCCTGATTGGCCTGCTCGTGCGCGAAGCGAACGGCCAGGTCGAATACACGGGCACGGATATGCTCGCGCCCCACGATTCCGTCGATCTCGCGTATCGGATCGACGCCCTTCTCCTGCACCAGCGCGACGGCCGGCGTGACCACGGGCTCGCGGTCCAAGACGTTGCGGTTCATGATCTCTCTTCCTCCCTCTGGTTCCAGTTGAGCACGTAGTCGGCAGCGGCTTCGGCCATGCGGATCGTCGGGCCGTCGTGAAGCCGGGCGATACGGACCATGTTAGCCGCGCAGTAGAGCGCGGAGGTGGACACGTCCACGGCATGGCCGTGGGCTTCGAGGATCAGGAGCGAACCCAGCTCGGCCACCAGCTCCTCGACCGCCTGCTGACGGGACGAGACTTGGAACAGCCCGAACATACCTCGGGTGGCGAGCGCCCTCGGGACCGGCCGGTTGAGCCGCTTCGGGTGGCCGGAGGCGTGGCACAGCTCGTGGGCCAGGACCTGGGCCTCGGCGTACCCGGTGAGATCGTCCGCGATCTCGATCCGATCCTCGTACGGGTAGTAGGCGCCGTAGCTGCACGTGGTGCCGGCGCCGCCGATCCTGCGGCGCACCTCCAGGCAAGCTGAGGCGTACGGCACGACGNNCGTGTCCCTGAGCCCGTGCATCCGGGTCTCCCAATTGAGGCCGGCGATATGGGAGGCGAGGTTGGGGCTGCCGACCTCGCAGCCCCAGGACCTACGGACCTCACGCGCCTCGGCCAGCACGGCCTTAAGCGTGTCGGTGTTCACTTTCCCTCCAGTTGCCGCCTGAGCAGCTCGTTCGGGTAATCAGGTTCCAGCACGACCTCGATCGTCGCGTAGAAGTCGGGCTCCATGGCGTTCCGAGACCCGAGGGTGTAGCTGACCCCTCGGAGGGATCCGTCCAGGGCCGTCGCCACGGCCTGGGCCTTCTCGGCCTCGGTGTGAGAGAAGAGGGCTCGGCCTCCGGCGCCCAGCACGAGAGCCCAGGCTCGGACCTCTTGCTTGCTGACGCGGCTCTCAACCCACTTCGTGGTGCGGAAGCACTCCGGGTTGCAGTAGAAGTCCCGGTCGAAGTCCCGGTCGAAGTCGGAGCCGAGGTCCAGGATCGCCATGCGGCGCTCCACGTCCCGGCCACAACCTGCACAGGTGACTCGGCTCATGATCCCTCCTCCTCCTCGATTGCGGCGTTCAACAGATTGCGAAGCTCGCGTACCTGCTGGTTGCGGAGCGTGGCGGGCACCCCTTTGACCTCGGGCGTGATCGTCAGGCCAAGCTCGAAGCCGGAGCGGCGTAGCTCCAGGACGACGCCCTGCACCTTGATCCGGTGCTCGCGAACGGTCTTGCTCTGGATCTTGCTGTTCGTGTTGTTCATGATCCCTCCTTCGAGTTTGCGCTCCCGCTCGGCGCGGGAGCAGTAAGGTACCAATCCCAATACTCTCGCGGGTCTCCACTCTCGACCCACTCGACCTCACTTACATACGTCTCGCGCCATTGTTCCACCGTGAGCCCTTTCCGCTCGGCGGCGAGGCGGGCGCGGAGCGCCTTCGGGTCTCCGTCCACCTTGAGGACGTAGACGTTGAGGACACGGTGCCGGGCGCTGAGGCGGAAGCCAACGCCGTCCCGGTAGTAGGCTGCGTGCCCGTTGGTGCAGACGACAGCCTCACGGATCTCGGGGTTCGCCCGGAAGAACGAGGCGGCGGTCGGGTGGTACGTCTTCGTGCGCTCCCACCCCCACTCGTCCTCGACCACCTTCGGCTGCGGCGACTCCTCCAGGAGGTAGTCGATCCCGCAGGCCTTCATGGCGTGCCCGACGCCACCGAAGTAGGCGCCCTGCTCGTCCATGCCGATACCGAAGCCTCGGCCTGACTTCTGAGGGATCGTGTCGTTCACGAGCCCTGCCAGGCCGCCCACCTCCACGTCGTCAGACGGGTCGTCTGCGAGGCAGCGGGCCACGGCCACGGCCACGCACCCGTTGGTCTTGTACGGGAGGTGGGCGAAGACCTCGCGCCCTTCCTTGTACTCTCTCCACTTGCTCATGTTCGCTCTCCTGTCTCGGGTTCCTCGGGTCCTGCCTGAATGGAGGCGGCGGGAATCGAACCCGCGTCCTGCTGCACCGCCGGCCGTGAAGACCGGGTGACCCACTCTTGCGCCTTCGGGTCTCGGGTGACAGCAGTCGAAGCCAGTTTCGCCCCCGTGTGGTGGAGCGCCGGATCGTACCCGGCGCTCCGGTGAAGGTTCCTCACTTGTCCTCCCACGAGCGATCCCAGGTGTACAGGGCGCCGGCGATCGGAGGGGTGTCGCCGTCGTTCGAGAGCGGAGGGCTCACGACGATCGTGCGACCCTCGATCAGCACGGCGGCGGCCACGTCGTTCAGGAGCTTCCGCAGCCGGTTGTCGTGGTCCAGGTTCACATGGAACCGAAACTCGGGCAGCGGGCGGGAGCCGGCGAGCAGGATCTCGACGCGCTCCTGCTGCTCCGACTGCTGGCGCTCGGCGCCGATCACCACGTCCGTGCCACCGATCCACAGGTCGTCCAGGGATCCCTCTTCGAGCGAGAACAGCTTCTCGGTGCGCTCCTGGAGGGTCGGGTTGGCCCTGTTGGTCCGCTCCTCGATCTCCAGCCGCTCCTCGTCCTCCACCGGCGCGAGGAACGGAGCGGCTTCGAGCACCTCGCCCACCGTCAACGGCTCGGCGTCCTTCGAGACGGCCAGGAGCTTCAGCTCTTCCGCGATCACGGCGCAGGTGCGGTTCACGGAGTCCTTCACGAGGATCGAGCGGGGCAGATTGCCCAGGCTCGTGACCTCACCCTTACGCCCGACGAACGGACCGGAGGTGATCTCAACCAGGTGCCCGGTGAAGACCGGACGACCGTCGGAGTCGGGGTACTCGTGACGCCACGAGCCGGTGTCCTTGTCCTCCTCGCGGGCGGCCTCGATCTCCAAGCGGTCCCGCTGCTCGCCGTGGAGCTGATCGAGGAACGAGTCCAGATCATGGAGCGCACCGGGGTTGTGGCCGTGGACCTCGTTGTGCAGGAGGTCACGAAGCTCCTTGAACCGGTCCACGTCGCCCTCGTCGGCCAGCTCGTTCGCCGCCGCACGAAGCTCCTCACCCGTGGCCGGGTAGCTCTTCTCGAAGCTCCGGAGGAGCAGCTCGACCTCGATCAGAAGCTTGGCGATCGGGCTGAGGTCCTTCTTCAGCTCGTAGTCCTCGTCGGCCAGGATCTGCGCGGAGGGCAGCTTGATCGAAGCGCCCTGGGTGGCCCGGAGCAGCGCCTCGTCCAAAGCGGCGACGCGGGCGGCGCTCGTCTCGAACCGGCTCAGGAAACCCTTGTACAGCCCGTTCAGGAAGTCCTCGGAGTAGCCGTTGTCCTCACCGTAGCCACGGCTGTCGGACAGCTCGTAGCTCTGGTCGATCAGGCCGTCCAGGCTGATCCGCTCGTTCCGAAACTTCCACACGATCTCCAGCGCGGTCTCGCGGCCGACCTCGTAGCCGTCCGCATAACCGAGGTCACTGTTGTCGTTCTCCTGCTCGTTCACGGTCTCCTCCTCGTCCAGGTACTCCAACGGATAGTCGCGTGCCAGCGCGTTCAGCGCCTCGGGGTCCACGCGCTCGATCACCTTCCGAATGTCCACGCCCGTGCCGGGCTCTCCACCGATCCGGTGTGCGCCCAGCTCCAACACCTTGTCCTTGAGCAGCGCGAAGCTGTCGCTGAGGTAGACGACGCCACCATACTTGAAGCCTAGCTTCCGCGTCTCGATCGCCTGGTCGCTCATATTCCCTCCTGAGAAGTGCGCTCCGCCTCCTGGCGGGCTATGTGAAGAGTGAACCAGCTCGCCAGCGCGAGGATCGCGAAGGCCAGCCTGTCGATCGCTTCCGGTGTCAGCAGCTCAAACTCCATGGTCCCTCCCTCGGGTGTCTCCCCGGCCGCCCTGGCCGAGCACAGCTCTAATATGCAACCACCGTGCCACTCTGCCGCCGACACGCCGATTCGGGATATCCGTGTAAGTGTCGTCACACCAGGAGCTTACCGTATCGGTTCATTTACCCAGGTTTGAGCTATCCCGTTGCAGCGTGGCGGATTAGGCACAATCTGCTCATACTCTGCTACACAGGCCTCGGGGCGGAGGGGGTTAGATAAACGAAACGGGGAGAGAAACCCCCAGATGTGGCTTAACCACGGGGCGGGGAAAGTCTCCCGGTCTGGGGAGAGAGTCGGGAAAGCTCGAAGTAGTGGAGCACGCAATACTTAGCACAATCCGATACTCTTTACACAGTTTCTCTCCCGTTTCTCTCCCGGAGCGGGGAGAGAAATATCTCTATATACTACATAGAGTTAAGTCGTTTCTTTCAACGAAACACCGCGTCCCCCTGCGCGAGGCACGAGGCACCTGGCCGCCTAGGGTGTAAACGGTGTCAACATCCAGGACGGGGTTAGATGAGCAGGAGTACCCCAAACCTGGAGGTGTGGCCGATGGCGGGCAGACCTGTGCTGAACGCCCTGGCGTCACAGATCGAAGACGCCGGAGGAGACGAGGTGATCTTCTCGCGGATTCGGGCTGGGGACTTCCTCACCGAGATCGCGAAGGATTGGGACGTGTCTCGCCAGCTCATGTACGATTGGATCCGAATGACTCCAGAGCGGCAGAAGGAGTACAAGGCGGCCAAGCGTGACGGAGCGGACGGGCTGGTGGAGAGCGCATACGAGGATCTGGAGAACGCGAGCACGATCAGCTCCCAGCACCTCCGACGCGACCAAGCGAAGAGCGACTTCAAGAAGTGGCTGGCGAGCAAGCGGAATCGAGACGAGTACGGGGACACGCCGGCACAGACGAACGTGAATCTGAACCTGGGCCTGGTCCACTTACAAGCTCTCCGGGAAGGCGGGCGAGTGGAGACGGTCGAGTATGAGGAGATCCCCGTAGATGCTCAAGCGCCCGCCCTCGACAGTACTGGACCGGGTGTACTCGGTCCTTCACCAGATCGAGAGCGAGCTGAACAACGATCTGAGCAGGACGGGTGATGACGACTTCCTCGAAGGTGTGAGGTCAGGGATCCGAGCCGAAAAGCGATCTGTACTAGAGCGGCTGCACTGGATCGTGGACCCAGACACCGAGGTGATAGACTTGAGACGTGCCGGCACGCTCATACGCCGGCTGAACGAAGTGACCGCCGAGCGCGGTAGCCTGTGGAGCGACGATGAGTGATCCGATCACGAGGGACGAGGCGACCCAGCTCCTGGCCCGCATGAACGAGCTGGCCGAGGGCATGAGTAAGCTGACCGAGGCGACGCTGGCCCTGTCGAAGGTCAACATCGTGACGGCCCGCAGCCTGGTCACCCTGCTGAAGGAGCGGACAGGTGGGCGGGTGGTGACTCAGATAGGCGAGCCCACCGATATGCCTATGTTGGAGGCACGGCTCAGTGCGTTGAAGGACGGGAGCTGGCGACCGGGCGAGCCAACAGAGGCCGAGCGGGAGCGCCAGGCCACGCTGCTCCAGAGCATCCCGTCCGAATAATCGCCTGTCGCACGACCGCAACACTCCATCGCGCACACGCGAGGACAGGACGCCACGTTGCACCGATACAGCGTTGCGGTGGCGCAACATATGAGGCCCCCCTCCAACAGGGGTGGGGGGTATGTGGCCGCTACGCTACAACACCGTGGCGCTTATGCACCATAGTGTGGATACGATGCAGCGTTGCGCCGATGCGGCGTGGCGGAGAGACCCCACCCCGGCGGGTCCCGGTGGCGGGGTGTGGAGCGGCGGGGGAATCAGAGCCCGCAACGCGGTCTCTCGAAAAAATTTTCACAACCTGGCAACAATAGCGTGTCGGGTAAGTCATTACAGAGCCTGTGGTTAGGACGTTTCACAGTTGCCACAGCCTCCGAGTCAGACCCTGGTAGAGATCCGGGATCTGCTGGTCCAGACCAACACCAAGCTCGACACGCTGATTGCCGGCCAAGGCGGAGCGGCGCCCGAGCTTGCAGAGATCCGAGGCGAGCTGGCCCAACTCCGTGCGATGTTCCACTATCGCCAATGGGAGACCGGACAGCCGCTCGATCCGCCCTACCCAGCTCTGCCGAGTTGGGATGACCCGGTGGGACCGTTCCCACCATAACCGCAGGAGAAGTGAACCATGGCCGTTTCAGCAAGAATCCGCACGGATGTCGCGAATAGCGAGCAGGCCGGCGGAAGCTACACCGTCACGAACCATGTCGATGACAGAGACATGGATTGTAACGGTTCCGCGACGACCGCCCTGGCCGACGTTCTCGGTTCCGTCATCAGCGATCTGATCGCGATGGGGATCCTGGACGGAACGGTCTCCACCTAGTAACCAACCCTAGGAGGCCCCATGGCTTTCGGTTTCGTTATCATGATCCTCGCTTCCGCGATCTACACCTGCGAGAAGTACGAGGACGTGAAGTGCTTCTACGAGTAGCAGCGCCCCAACCTTTGCCTGTGGAGGAACGATGCTTCAGAAAGCACGCTGGTTCGTTGAGGACTACGCCCCCTACATCGTGGGCGGGCTCATCCTCGTGATCGCCCTGCTCATCGGCCTGCTCGCCTTCGGCGGACCGGACGAGGAGCAGATTCGGGAAGAGGTCACGGTCGAGGTCGTGACCGAGATGATCCAAGCACTCGGCCCCGAGCTGATGCTCGCGAAGGTCCAGGTCCTCCAGCTCGCGCAGCGGGTGGCGGAGCTGGAGGCCCAGCTTGGCAACAATAGCGTGTCGGTCATAGCTCCGAACGAGGAGCTAGGGGCCTACTCGGACGCCGGAGGCAACTTCTACTGCTTCCCGGTACAATGACCGACCTACAGGAGAAGCTCCTGGTCCTGATGATGGTACTCGCCCTACTCGCGGTTGGGTTCGCCCTCGGCTCGTTCTGGGGCTACGAGGGCGCCAGGGCGGAGGAGTGCCGGATCCGGGCAAGCGTCAGCGCCGACTCACGCAACATGAACCTGCCGCTCGTCGCAGAGCCGGCATACAAGCAAAACCCGCGAAACACGTTCTAGGAGGAGCCTGTGCCAGATCCGATGAAAGTAATCCTCTCCCTCGGACTCGCGTTCCTGCTGTGGTTCATGGTGGGCTGCGGAGCCCGCGTGCCCATCGATCCCCGCGACGAGGCGGGGCTCGCGGAGTGGGAGGAGGGCCAATGCGACCAGCGGGGGCATAACGTCACGCTCCAGGTGCGCGTGGACCCCGGCGTGACCGGCATCGAGGCGTGGCTCCACAAGCGGGCCGGCGGCCAGAGGCGCCTCGGGCTCTTCGTGAGCGACCGGGACATCCGGCTGCATCGCCAGGAGCTGGAGGTGGGCGGAGCGATCGAGCTGAAGCAGGGCTCGCACTCCGAGTGGCTCCACCTCGACCTACTCGCCTGTGACGTGGGTACGCTCATCATCGCGTATCCTCTCAACTTTTCCTTCTACATGGGCCAGGACTTAGACCGTGAGTGATAGACTGAGAGCCCTGTATAGCTCCCTCACCGACCAAAACTGGAAGACGTGGATAGGCCACGGCCTCCAGGCCGTCGGTATCATGTGGATCTTCGGGTGGAGCTGGTACGGGTTCTTCTTCAACCTCGGCTGGTGGGCTCAACGGGAGGTGATTGCAGACTTTCTCCAGAAGATCCCGAGCAGAGGGCTCCAGGGCTCGCTGCGACACTTCGTGGATGACGGTCTTCTCGATATGTGTATCCCCGTAGCTGTCGCTGCGATTCTTGTTCTCCTTTAGCCGAGGGAGGCTCCTTGTGGGGGGTCTGGTAGCTGGGCTCGTGATCGGAGTCCTTGCCCTCGTATCGCCTCAGAGTCAAGAGGTGGATCCGAGGGATTGTGAGAAGGTGGGTGGATTCTCGAACCTCTTGCCGGGTAGCTGGAACGGCATGATAGCC
>JABAHS010058484.1_pt1 | contig 11657 bp, 9 predicted proteins | sample 7062111 | NCBI WGS metagenome assembly JABAHS01 (sample SAMN14534600, study PRJNA622989) | marine sediment metagenome | biome: marine biome [ENVO:00000428]; feature: marine pelagic biome [ENVO:01000023]; material: deep marine sediment [ENVO:00002113]; isolation source: pool of 4 deep marine... | reverse complement strand
CGGTTGCCTGACTTTCACATAATCGGGTCGTCATGCCTGTGAAGCAGGGCACAATTCAGATCACCGCCGGGCGGGCAACCGGTCGACAAGTCGCGGGCGGCAGAGCCGATCGGACCCTTCTCCCGCGGGGCGTGAGATCGCCAGCTCCAGCGGCTACGAGCCCGTGAAATTCGGAATTCCGACCCACTTTTGGGCATTTACCGGCACGCGGATGCGGATATGGCGGCCTGCAGCAACGACGGAGCGTTGACTTTTTATGTTCGTCCGCGATGTCGGCAACGTTTGAACCCAGCGGGCTAACGTCAAGGCGCCGAATACCGCGACCGTCGACAACTTCGGATACTCGCTGGCGCTATCGGACCCGACCTTGCTGATCGGCGCGGACCTCGAAGACAGCATGGCCACGGGCATCGGCGGCGACATGACGGACGACAGCGCCGGGGACGCCGGCGCGGTGTACTTCGGTCAGTAAACCCGCCCCTCCGGACGGCGTCGACACTATTTGATATCGACCAGTTCGATGTCGAAGTTTAGCGCCTGCCCGGCCAGCGGGTGATTGCCATCCACCGTAACGACCTCAGCATTGACCGCGGTAACCACAAGCCGCAATAACTGACCGTCCTGTCCCTGCGCCTGTAGTTGCATACCAACTTCCGGCTGCATGTCATCCGGCAGTTGACCGCGCGGTACATCCTGCACGAGCTGCTCGTGGTGGGGGCCATATGCATCGGCGGCCTCGATCTTAACGGACTTGCTGTCCCCGACCGCCATGCCTTCGACAGCGGTGTCGAAGCCGGGGATAACGTTGCCTGCACCCAATGAGAACTCGAGGGGTTCCTGCCCCACTGAACTGTCGAATTGTGTTCCGTCGTCGAGTTTGCCGGTGTAGTGAACGCAAACAGTATCGCCCGATTTTGCTGTACTCATCGATTTCTCCGTGTACTGCTGGGCATCGCACGCCTCGACGTCGCCAACAAAAAAACCGGCAGTAGCCGGCAACAGTCCCGAGCAGAATTGAAAGCGCGTTGGTTAATTTGTCAGGGTTGAACCCGACCTTAACAAATATCGGCGCGTCTCTGCACGCATCACCTGAGCTCGTGCACCGCCCGATGTGCCTGCTCGATCGCGGTCTCGGTCATCGCGTCGGTCGCGGCATCGTGCGCGGCGAATGCAATATTGCCGACGCGCTGCCGCGCAATGGCCCAGGGCTTGCGCTCATACCGCCAGTATTCTTCCCACCAGGCGACTTCGTTGGTCTCGGGATCGTAGGAATAGGAATAGCCGTGCGGGTGGCGATTGACGGTGATCGCGGCAATGTCGCGGGCCGGGTCGAAGCCGCCCGGACCGAGCATGCGGTCCAGCTGGTCGCGCAGCTTGCGTTCGTAGGTCTCGAACGACGTCTCGAGCATCTGCCGGCGCCCCGCCTTGAATTGTTCTGCAGCAGGCAGCCCTGGCGCCATCGGGTTGTGCCAGAAGTGCAGCACGACAGGTTCGTCGGGTGAGGTCGAGAACCTGTAATCGCCCATGCTCACCGGGTGCGTGAAGCGCACGACCTGGTAGAAGCTGCCGGGGCACCAGGCCGTGTGTATGCCGAGATTCGCCATGCTCTGCCAGTTGCGGATCAGCGCCTTGGCGCTCAACAGCGGCGAGCGCGCCGCCTTCGCCGCTTCGGCCAGCTGTTCCTGCGGTGCGTCGGGACAGACGTAAGGCAGCATCGAGTGATAGCCGGCCCAGATCACCTTGCTCGCCGTCACCGTGTGGCCCTTGTTGTCGTTGACATAGGTAACGTCGACGTCGGCGTCGAGATCGCCGCCCTGGTGCTGCAATCGGACCGCCGTGCTGCTCAGGCGGATGCGGGTGAGGTTGCCGGGCTGGTCGAGTTTCGAATAGTCGAACTTCGCGGTCACGATGTCGTCCATCGTGTTGCCGGGCGCAACGGTCGGCACGAGCTTGCGAACCAGCAGTCGGGCGACCGACGCGTTGCCGTCGGGGAAATAGAACGCGCTGTCGTCGTACGGCGTGGTGTCGTAGCCGATGTCCATGCCGGCAAAGCCCGGGTCGCCGTTCCGCCAGGCCAGCCATGCGGGATAGGCGTCGGCGCCAATGGCCCAGGCAGCCTCGGGCATCTTCTGGATAAAGGCGAGCACCTCCTCATTCATGCCCGCGTATTTCTCGAGGTAGTCGCGCCAGCTGTGCGTCTCGAGCACTTCGCGACGCTCGTCCGTCGTCATGCCCTCGAGGTAGTCGGTCTCGTCGGCGAACAAGCGCAGCAGTTGCTCCTTCGCTTCCTCCGACAGCGGTGCGCCGTCGAGCGAATCGGCGAAACCGTACTGACCCTTGGCGAGGTAGTCCGCGCCGAAAGTCTCCTTGTCGAACCACGTGACGCGACCGGAGCCGCCGTACGGTTCGAAGAAGTCGTCGTGCCAGACCTCGCTGTGGCGATCGGTGTCTATTCCTAACTCGCGGACGACCTGCTTCGCGACCTCGGGATAGGTATCGGGTGATTCCATGAACGTCGTGCCGCCGTAGCTCAGGAACAGGCGGCCATCGAGTTCGAACTCGTTGCGTTTGGCATGGCCGCCGAAGTCGTCGTGATTGTCGAGGACCAGGATGCGCGCATCCGGGTTCACGTCGCGGCGATGGATGTAGGCGGCCGCCAGGCCGCTGATGCCGGCGCCGACGACGACCAGGTCGTAATGCTCATCGATTTGTTCCGCCGTCCACTGCGCGCCTTCGACGGTCGCGTGGGCGACTTCGAACGAGCCCGGGTGAGAGCCACGCAAGCCGGTCTGCCCCGGCGGATAGTACGCGGGTGGCGCTGCGGCCACCGGCTCGCCGTTCCGGGCGCAGGCGGGCAGCAGCGATGCGCCGATCGCCATGCTGACACCGCCCACGAAATCGCGGCGGGTGATCTCCCGGTCCATGCCCAGACGTTTGTCACGTGAGTCCATCAATTACTCCTTATTACTGCTATTGCGGCGGGATCACGTTGTTGTGCATTCCGACCAGTTTCCATTCGCCGTCGATCTTTTCCCACACGCCGGTCTCGAAGGCCTGCTCCACGGTGATCTCGCCGCCCGGATTGTGGAACCGGTAATCGATGAAGAACGAAGCGATGCCTGCTTCATTGCCGGGCAGCATCCTGATCACGAGATCTGAAATTTCGTTTTTCTCGACGACGCCGCCTGCTTCGACCGTCGCCGTATAGTCGTCGCGGTATGCCGCCGTCGTGTGCCGCGTGCCCGACCAGTACATGTCCGCATCCTCAGCGAAGTAGCTGAAATAGCGTTCCATGTCGTTGTCGGCATACGCTTCATTGAACGCGATGACGACTTCGCGCAGCTCGGCCGCCGCATCGCCGTGTTGATCGGCCACGGCCGAAAACGAGATCAATGCAGCGGTGATGAGGGTCAGTATCTTTTTCATTGTCGTACTCGCTCGTTGGTTCTCGTGCAGCTCTCTCTTAAGCATAGTGCAGTTCCATGCAGGAGTACGGCCGGTTTCAATCGGGATTTCCGTTCATCAGCACGCCATCCATGACGACGGCGTCGGCCTGCACCTTGTGTAGCTCGTAGCGATCGGTCTCGAACAGGTTCTGGCCGAGGATCACGAGGTCCGCCGCCTTGCCGGTCTCGATGGAGCCGATCCGGTCCTCCATCCTGAGCTGGTAGGCGCCGTTCAGCGTGTAGCCGCGGATCAGGAGGTCTATCGACATCATCTCGGATGCAGGCTCGAGGATCGCGTCGGGATCCTGCTCCGGGTCCAGCCATTCGCGCGGATACTGCCGCGTGTGGCCGACCTGCATGCCGAGATAAGGTGACAGCCGGCTCAAGGTCCACGTGTCGCTCGAGAAGGTCACGTTGCCGCCGGCGTCGGCGATGGCCTGGGCGCGAAACTGCGCGCTGTGGCGCGCCTCTTCGAGGCCTGCGCCTAGCGGATCGGGATACTCGACGCCCGACCACCAGGGCGTGAAGTTGGCGCTCACACCGAGTTCCCTGAAACGCGGCCAGTCGCCCGGATCGACGGTGTGCAGGTGCCCGACCGAGACGCGCGGATAGAAGTCTTCGCCGACGATCGCTTTCGCCTGCTCGACGGCGTCGAGCACCCGCTTGGTCGCGAGGTCGCCGATGACGTGCACGTGCAGGTCGAACTTCTCTGCATGCAGCTCGAGCAGGAAGTCGCGCAGCTCCTCGACTGACAAGGTCGTGTCGCTGACGAAATCAGGATCGTCCGCGAACGGCTCGAGCACCGCGCTGGAGCGATTCTCGTGGATGCCGTCCATGAACAGTTTGACCGTGTTGAACCTGAGCCGCTCGCCGCCGTACTCCTCGCGGTAGCGTTTCATCTCCGGGATCGCGTACTGGACATTCTGGGGAATCGATATGCGGTAGCTCGCCTCGTAGCGCAGCGGCAGCTCGCCGGCCTTATCGAGTCGTGACAGGAATTCGTAGACGCGGTCGGCGAAGCCCTTGGTGCCGGCGTCGTAGAGCGCGGTGACACCGAAGCCGCTCAGCGTATCGAGCATTTCGCGCATGCTTGCCTCGTGGATCGCCGTGTCGATTTCGAAGACCTCGTTCACGCGCACCCAGGCAGCGCCCTCCTTCACCCAGCCGGTCAGCCGGCCGTCGTCGTCGCGCTTGTACATGGCGACGGGGAACTTCGGGTCCGGGCTGTCTTCGTCGATGCCGAGTTCGGCCAGCGCCCGGCTGTTGAGCCAGAAACTGTGGCCGCCGGTGCTCATCAGCCAGACCGGCCGGTCCGGGAAGATCGGGTCGAGATCCCTGCGATCCGGCCCGAGCTTGCCATCGACGAAGTCATACACCGGCCAGCAGCAACCGCGCAGCCAGCCGTCGCCGGGATTCTCGCGGGCGTAGGCCTCGAGCTCGGCCATGAATTCCTCGCGCGTTTGCGCCTCGAAGCGCGCCTCGTAGCGCGTGAGGTCGATCTGTCCCGGGTGGGTATGGGCGTCGACGATCCCGGGGATCACGAGGCGGCCGCGCAGGTCGGTGATCTTGGCGCCGTCGACTGCAAACCGGTCCGCTCCCGCATTGTCGCCGACGTAGATGAACTCGCCGTCGCGGATCACGACGGCCTCGGCCCAGGGCCGGTCCTCGTCCACGGTGTAGATGCGGCCGTTGGTCAGCACCCAGTCTGCGGATTGCTCTGCGGGCTCCTGGCCGCAGGCCGCGACGAGCGCGACAGCGACCAGTCCGATGATTTGATTGTGGCGCATCTATGTTCCCCCGGGCCGAGTGGCCCCTGCCAACTGCTCTTGAGCTGACCTTAGCAGTTACACCGTCGGCGTGCGTATTTACCACGACGGACAATTACGCGCGGTTTCGTATGATCAGGATAGCTCAATGTGTCGCCGGTATCCGGCAGGAGAGAGGCCATGAAATTGCATACGTATTTGATCGTCGGCGTTGCACTGTGCATGGCGGGCTGTGGTAGCAGTGGCGAGGATCCGGCCGCCCCTGCCGAAGAGGCGCCGGCCCCCGCGCCGGAAGCTGCCGCCGTTGATGCGATCTGGCAGAGCGAGGCTTTCGTGGACCACATGCACGAGCACGCCGAGAAGCTTGACGAACTGAATTTCGCGCTTGCAGACGACGACCTCGATGCGGCGAAGGCTGCCGCCAACTGGCTGTCGACGCACAATACCAACGACGATATCCAGGCCGACTGGATGCCGCACCTGTATCGCATGCGCGAGAAAGCGGAGGCGGTCGAAGCAGCCCCCGACATCGAAACCGCCCAGGCAGCGGCGATGCAGATCACGATCCAGTGCCAGGAGTGCCACGCCGCAGTCGGCATCAACACGCGTTAATAAAAAGGGGTCGAACCGATATTTCGAAATATCGGTTCGACCCCTTTTTTCTGGAGCACAAAGCCCGAATCTTTCTTGCTGCCCGAGCTCGCGTGGCAGAATACGGCATTGCCTTCAGTGAGCCACGGCATGGAAGAAAAAGCGGTCAACGACAGGGAGACACCGGGCAGCGGACGACGCTCGCCGGATGCCCTCCCCCTGGTCGTCGCCGTCACGGGCCACCGGGATCTCGTCGCCGGGGAGATCGACGGGATCCGGCAGAGGATCCGGGCCTTTTTCCTGGAGCTCGCGGAAATGTTTCCGTCGCGTCGACTGAGACTCCTCTCCTCGCTGGCCGAGGGCGCCGACCAGCTGGCCGCCGAGGTTGCGCTCGAGCTCGATGTCGAGCTGGTCGTGCCGCTACCCATGGACGAAGAGGACTACCTGCGGGACTTCAGCGGTGAGACAGGCATCGCGAAGTACCGATCGCTCAAATCCGGGGCGGCGGATTGCTACGTCCTGCAGCACTCGCCGGCAGAGGCAGGCAGCGCCGACANNTACCTTGCCGCGCATTGCCACATCCTGCTCGCGCTCTGGGACGGCAAGCAGAGCGACAAGCCCGGCGGCACCGGCCACGTCGTCCGCTTTCACCACGACGACTACCTGCCCGGCTTCGTCCCGAAGTCCATCACCACGCAGCAGATGCTGGTCGACGACGAGAGCGACCTGATCTATCACATCGTCTGCTCCCGGGACCGCCCGGACGGGCAGCCCCGGCACGACCTGGTCGCCGTGGACAGCTTCTGGTTTACCAAGGACGACGAGGATCCGCGAAGCGCCACATTGCCCACGCAGCACCAGAACATTTTCCAGCAGAGCGGAGAATTCAGCAGCGACGCGATGCGCTTTGCCGAGGAGATCGAACGGGAGCGATACCCGCTGCTCGATCCTGAATGGCTGGATCAGCTGCCGCCCGGCATCGAGGTCATCGACCGCTGGCATTCGGCGGCCGACTGGCTGGCGATCCGGTACCAGAGGCTGATGCTGTCCACGTTTCGGCTCATCCACGTGCTCGCGTTCGCGATGGGGCTCATGTTCATTCTCTATACCGACTTCGCGACGAGGACCGGTTTCCTGACCTTTTTCCTGGTGGCGTTCGTGCTCGCCAGCGGCGTGCAGTACTACAGCAGGAAACGCGGCTGGCACCGCAAGTACCTGGACTATCGTGCGCTCGCGGAAGGGCTGCGCATCCAGTTCTACTGGGCCGCGGCCGGCGTCACCCAGCTCAACAACTCCCGCTTCACCCACGACAGTTTCCTGCAGGCGCAGGATCCGGAAATCGGCTGGATCAGGAACGTGATGCGCGTGGCCGGTACCCGGGTCGACGCAACCCGCTCTTCCTCGGCCTTCGGCCTGGCGACCGCGATCGAGGAGTGGATCGGCTCCACGACGGCCGGGCAGCTGGGCTACTTCCGGTCACGGACGCGGACGCGCCACAGCCAGAAGAAACTCACGGACCTGCTGGGCTTCGCCTGCCTCGGCGCCAGTGCCGCCGTCGTCGCCCTGTTCCTGTTCGCGGGGTCGAGCATCCCCGAGGAATGGCGGGATCCCCTGATGCTGTCTTTGGGACTCCTGCTACTGTTGTTCGCGGTGCGCCACAGCTATGCCGGCAGCATCGCCGAGAAGGAACTGATCAAGCAGTACGAGTTCATGCTGAGAGTCTTCGACAATGCGCACAAGCGCATCCAGGCGGCGAGCGACGATAGCGAGAAACGGCAGGTGCTCTATGCGCTCGGGCACACGGCGCTCGACGAACAGGCGCAATGGCTGCTGATGCATAGGGAGCGATCGATCGAGTCGACCGACATCTTGCAGATGGGTGGCTGACGCCGCGGACTAGCGCGGATTACCGCGGTTGGATTCGAAGACCTCGACCACGGCGCGATCGCGGACCGCTGCCTCGGTATTACCGACCGCCTCGTGGGCATCAGCGCGCTTCGAGTACGCGTCGACAAATTCGGGATCGAACTGGATCACGACATCGAAGTCAGCGATCGCGGCAGCGTAATCTCCGACTGCGAGGTGGGTAGCGCCGCGATTGTAATAGGCATTGACGTCTTCGCTGTTGCGCGCAATGGCTTCATCGTAATCCGCAAGCGCCGCCTCGTGCTGGCCCAGGGCCTGGTAGGATGCCGCTCTCTGCTTGAAAGCAAAGGCAGGCTGAACATCGAGTTCGATGGCTGCGTCGAAGTTCTCGATCGCGCCCTCGTGATCGCCGATCGCCGCGAGCCGCACCCCGTCGCTGATGTACGCGGATGAATCCGACAGTCGCTGTGAACCCGGCGTGAGCCTGACTTCGTCGTCGACCGGTACGAGCGGCGCGGCGTCCACTGCCTCCGCCGGCGCGGCATCCGCAGCCGATTCGGTCACGTCGGATGGTGCGCCTTCGGCCGCATCGCCGGCCGCTTCGGTCGACGATTCGGCGTCAGCGGCAGCTGCGTCGAGCGCGCTATCGGCAGCTTCGATCGCAATGCTCGCGGCGTCGCCGGCGGCCGTCTCGACTTCGCTGTCCCCCTCGACATCGATCGCGATACCGGGCTCCGCCACCTCGATGGCGGCAGCTGCTGCAGCCGGCGATTCTTCCGCGACCGCACTGTCGTCGCCGCTCGACAGATCCGTCTCTGTGCCTTCGCCGGAGGTAACCTCCTGCTCGTCGCCTGCGCCCGTCGACTGCACGGCCCCGAGCAGTGACTGGACCGCCCCCGGGTTCTGGCTGGCATAGAACCAGGCACCACCCGCCAGCGCGATGACGGCAACCAGCCACATCGCGGCACCGCTGCGTTTCGGCTTGGCGGACTTCTGCATGCCGAGCTCGGCGCGCTTGCGCGCTCGTTCGTCATCGGCAACGGCGATCCTGACCGTCGGCGTCTCGTCCTCGGTCGCCGCCGGGTCTTCGGACGGCGACGCTTCCTCGGTCGATTTGGTGGTGTCAGCCGGTGGCTCACTGACCGCCGCCTCCGCCGGGCTGATCACGTCGGCGACCGCAATTCCCGGCTGGTCCGCACGGATCGTGTCGAAGTGCCGCCGCAGGTTCTTGATCAGCCGCTCCATGTCGACCCGGAAATCCGGCGCCGGCCTGATCTGTGTGCCATTGCGAAACGCGAGGCCACGGAGCGACTCCGGCAGGTCCTCGACCGCCGGCATTTTCGCGCCGGACACCAGCAGGGGGATTACCGGGATATTGCGCTTGAGCGCCGATTCGATCTCGATCCTTACGAAATCGGCCGGATCCTGCAGCCGGAGCTGGCCGTCCTTGTCTGTTGCATTCAGCCAGCCGGAGCCGATCACCGCTAGCAGCACCTGGCACTGGCTGACCGTCTCGTCGAGCACCGCGCGGAAATCGACACCCAGCGCGATGTTGTCGACATCGGTGAACACGGCCTCATCGCCGAACTCCTTGCGCAGGAGGTCGTTGATATGGCCCGTGACGTAAGCCGCATCGTCACGGCGATAAGAGATGAATATCTGGTCGGGCATTCCTGTACCGGAATTGTTTTTCTTTTCTCTATTATATTTTTTTGCGCGGGCCTTAGAAACAACCTTAAGTCGTTCCCATACCTTATGTCCAACGCGGACGGCAGGATCTCAAGGCACTCCGGGCCGCGCGCTCGTTGGACCCCTGGGCGCATTGGCACTAGGCTCAGTGATCGGTCCGTATCGGGGCAGATCCTTGGATATCTCTACCATCACAGTGCCGAAACTGGCGCTCTCCTTCATCCCGGTCGCCATCGTCGTCGTCCTGATGTGGCGCTGGGGCCATGGTTACGGGCGGGCGCTGCACGCCATCGCGCGCATGCTCCTGCAGCTGACCCTGATCGGCTATGTGCTCGTCTACATCTTCCAGACCGATTCCGGCCTCCTCATCAGCGGCGTGCTGGTGGTCATGGTGGTCGCTGCCGGCTGGATTGCGCTCAATACCGTCGACCTGCCGAAGTTGCCGCTGTTCCGGGCATCGCTCTTCTCGGTATTGATCGGCGGCGGCTCGACGCTGGCGCTGATCACCCAGGGGGTGCTCGCGTTGTCTCCCTGGTACCAGCCGAGTTACATCATCCCGCTGGCCGGCATGATCTTCGCAGCCAGCATGACCAACATCAGCCTGGCGCTGGAACGACTGCATGCAGAGTTGATGAACGGCCTCGACTTCGCACGGGCACGCGACATCGCCTTCCGCACCTCGATGATCCCGGTGATCAACTCGTTCTTCGCCGTGGGGCTGGTCTCCCTGCCCGGCATGATGACCGGACAGATCCTGTCGGGTGTGTCGCCGCTGATTGCCGTTCGCTACCAGATCATGGTGATGTGCATGATTTTCGGCGCCGCGGGCCTGTCGACGGTGTGCTTCCTGTTGATGGTCAAAAAGACTGCGCCCTTCCGGCAATTCAACCTGAGCTAGTCCGGGATGTGCGGGCGGCTTTACTCGGGGTCGCGGGTCAGCGGCACGAAACGGACCGGGATGACGTTCTTCACGGTCAGGATGCCGTCGGCTTCCTTGATGAACAGCCGCAGCGTCTGCACTTCGAACTCCTCGCCCACCGGGATGACCATGCGCCCGCCTACCGCGAGCTGATCGATCAGCGGCTGCGGCACCTCGTCGGGCGCGGCCGTCACGAGGATGGCGTCGAACGGGGCGTGCTCGGGCCAGCCCGCATAACCGTCACCGATCCGGACCGAGACGTTGTCGTAGCCCAAACGGGCAAGATCTTTCGTCGCCCGCTCGCCGAGCATCTCGACGATCTCGATCGTATACACATGGCCGGCAATCTCGGATAACACGGCTGCCTGGTAACCGGAGCCGGTGCCGATCTCCAGGACGGTTTCGTCCTTGCTGATTTCGGCAAGATCGGTCATCAGCGCGACGATGTAGGGCTGCGAGATCGTCTGCCCCGCGCCGATCGGCAGCGGGTGATTGGCGTACGCATAGCGGCGCTCGGATTCGGGCACGAATTCATGCCGCGGCACTTTGCCGATGACGGCCAGCGTCTCCTCGCTGACGGGCGGCGCCCCGTACTCCTCGGCGATCCGGGAATCGGCGCGCAGAACCGCGACGAGCTGCCGTCGCTCTGCCTCGTAATTCACCTGTCCGCAAGCGCTGGTCATCTCAAGACCGACGATCGCGATCAGGCTGAACTTTAGAGAACGCTTCCATATCACAAGCTGATTATCCGCCATCGACCGCGGATGTCAGTCCGTATCGGCCACAATCGAACCCTGCCTCGACGAGCGCTGCGCGGCGTCGGCGGGGGGGCGAAGCTGCGGACGCGCGCTACAGGATCGAGGTCGTGATCCAGACGTCCATCCGCGACGTGCTCGCCTCGAAGTCGGCATCGACATCGGGATCCGACTTGCCCTGCGCGTCCAGCGCCGCCTTCAAGCCCTGCAACGACCACACGTTGTGCGGGTGATCTGCCAGTTCGGTGCGATACTCCTGCTCGGCTTCGGCATAACGCCCTGCCTCGAGGAGGGCCGCGCCCAACCAGTGACGCGCCGCATAGGGGATCGGCTCCGGTTCGTCGTAAGGCTGCGCTTCGTCGAACGCCACGGCGCGCCGGAATGCGGCAATGGCGCCATCGAGATCGCCGTCGAGCCTTTTGAGCTCGCCATCGAGGATCGCGGCCGACAGCCCCATCAGCTCCTTCGCATTGTGGAAGCGGAATCTCGCCGTCGAGTTCTCGGCGAGGTCCTGGACGGAGGCGAGATACTCCCGCGCTTTGTCCGGGTCGCCATTGTGAGCGGCGGCATAGCCTTGGGCGAAATCCCAGAAACCACCGGCAATGTCGGCGCCGGGTCGCTCGGT
>JABAHS010022731.1_pt1 | contig 11668 bp, 12 predicted proteins | sample 7062111 | NCBI WGS metagenome assembly JABAHS01 (sample SAMN14534600, study PRJNA622989) | marine sediment metagenome | biome: marine biome [ENVO:00000428]; feature: marine pelagic biome [ENVO:01000023]; material: deep marine sediment [ENVO:00002113]; isolation source: pool of 4 deep marine... | reverse complement strand
GATCCTCTCTATCCTCAACGGAACAATGATTTCTTTTGGCACAAACCTATTGCCACCATAAAATTGGGATAGAAATTCTTCTAATACTTCAACGTCCTCACCAACAGCATTCTTAAATGAATATGTGGAGTTATCAACCAGGCTTCCTCCACGGAAAAATAGTATAGAGAACTCAGCGCGCTGACCTTCCCTGTGAAACCCGACAACATCTTTGTCTTGGGTGCCGGGAGTAACAAACATCTGCCCATCTATATTTCTCTCTAAAAGCATAATTTGGTCTCTATATTTAGCGGCTTCCTCATATTTCATTTCATCAGACGCTTTTTGCATAGTGTCCTTTATGTACTTAATAATCTGCCTTTTCTCACCCTTTAGAAACATACGCATCTGATCAACAACCTCTCTGTATTTCTCTTTGTCTGAACGGCCCGCGCAAGGCCCGAGACAAAGACCCATGTAGTAATTAAGACACGGTCTTGCCTCGTGGCGTCTAAACTTCTGATTGGTGCAGTCTCTTAGTGGGAATATTTTATGGATAAAACGTTTTGCTTTTTTTAGTGCACCTGCTGATGCAAAAGGACCATAATATATAGCTCCATCTTTTAATACCCTTCTTGTGAGCGATAGTCTTGGGAAGCTTTCTCGAGGATCGATTCTAAGGGAGAGATAATTTTTATCGTCCTTGAGTCTGATATTGTATTTAGGTTTTTTTTGTTTAATAAGGGAGTTTTCCAGGACAAGCGCCTCACGCTCATTTCGAGCAACGATATAGTCCACATCCACTGCATCTATTACTAAATTGGTTATCTGGGGTCTTTGGTCATACTTGCCCTTGCCTAAATAAGATTGCACTCTGCTTCTAAGGTTTTTCGCTTTCCCTATATATATAGTGCGGCCTTTAGCATCTTTTAAAAGATACACCCCCGTCGATTGGGGAATAGACTTAACCTTTTCCTTGTCGATGCTCATATAGTATAAAAATAAAGGATATTAATTCCTAAGCAACCTACCATGCATATTCTATGACTGTTCTTCTACTGTGTTTTTAAGGTTAGAAAGTCCCTTATCAAACATTTTGCCAACCATAGAGTCCATCATCAAAACAAAGTAGCCGCCTATAACAGGTGTTCCCATATCACCTGTCATTATCCATGTTACTTTTGTCTCTCCATCCTCCAAAGAGCTATATTTCATTGCGCTTTGGCACTCATATGTCCCATCATCAAAAACCAAATCATACTCTATCCCTTCAGTTGGGGAGTCTTTTGTAAATGTGAGCGCTCCGTCTCCGCTCTCCCCCACCCAAGATTGACTGGCCCCTACCCCTTTTGTTTTCTCCCCTTGCGTTATTACTAATGTAGGGTCTCCTTCTCTCCAGGGTTCCCACGAGTTCCAGTTATTAAGATCGCCAACGTATTCATGAATCTTAGCAGGTGGCGCATCAATCATTATTGATCTCTCAACCATGTAGCTTGTAGGTAAAAATAATCCGACTACCACTACTATTACTATTAATACTATTATTATAGAAAGCAGTGTTTTCAGAATTTTCATATCTATCCCCTAGTCTTCCAAATATCCCTTAAGTGATTTATATACCCTTCGGGTAATTTATCGCTCAATTCTTTGAACAAGTTTTTAAAATCTGAAAGTTGATTATTTTTCCCTTTTTCTTTTAAAGATCCCAATATGAAAGCTGATTCTACTACTTCTGGCTTTACTTCTTTTATTGTCTTGTAAAATTTTTCTGCATTATTGTCCCAGCTGTTGCCGGTATATTTTTTATACAAAGCGGCAACCTCTTTTTTATAGTCGACTACCGCGGTAGTTACCGCACTACCCGCAGTACTGCTATCTTCTATTTTCTTAGTTGTCGAATCTATGACCAAATTTGCCTTCTTTCTATTTTGTTCTATTTCGTCAGGATTAAATACTCGGATTTTTCTTCCATAAACACCTAGTGAAGGCTCTACAATCTCGATACTTAGTTTTTTCTCAAGAGAGTGAATCGCGTTTCTAATCGTTTTGTCAGACAGACCAGTTTTATCTTTCAATTCCTTCAAACCAAATCTGAGTTGCTGCTTCTTTTTACTCGCACATTCATCTCTCATAGAAAAATAAACTTTTGCCTCGGACTGTGTATGGGAATCATCTAGAATTTTATAACCTGACGCCTTAATTGGAGATTTGGAAGAAGGGGTCTTGTGCTGCTTTTTGTCTACCGCGGTAGTTTTCGCGGTATCTATCGTACTACTTACTGCGGTATTTACACTGGTAGTTTTCGCGGTATCTACATCGGTATTTACCGCGGTAGTTTGGTTAGATCTTTCTTGTGGCTCCGGAATACTTCTTTCTTTTTTAAAGTCATCGAAGTATTTAGTGGCTACTTTATGCGCATTTACTGGGCTTGAGCGCTTCTGCATAGACTCAAGCATACTAGACAAACGCCCTTTGTTTTCAGGCTTTTTCTTCTTAGGAGTCCCTGCTGATGTAGCGTCTTCCTTCGTTTTTTTCATTCTCGTAGACCTTTAAAACATCTTTGGCTAATCTTCGATAATCTGTGGCGCCCGCGCATACTGGGTCATACTCCAATATATGCTTTCCATAGCCGCTTGCCTCTTTAAGCTTTACGTTATTGTGTATTGGAGAGAAAGTATTGGGGCTAAACTTCTCATTTATAGCGTTTAAAACGGTTTTGCTGACAGTTGTTAGCTTGTCATGCATTGTCGGTAATCCATAAGGAACTATAGGAAAATCAGGCCTTGATGAGTAGATCTCAAACAAAGTTTCGTCAATCATATTCACAGCATCTAAGGCCATTGGCTGGGTTTGAACAACTATTATTACATCATCCGCTGCAAAGAAAGCGTTTATTGACAAAGTGGCAAGGGATGGGGGACAATCTATTAGGACAAAATCAAAGCCTTTTTTAAGTTTTTTTATTGCCTTTCTGAGCCTATGGTCTTTCTCTATTAAGCCTGACATGCTTAAGTCTGCCCTGCTCATCGCAAGGTTTGCAGGGATCAAATGAATACCCTTTGTTCCATGCTCCACTATTAGGTTATTGATATCTATTTTGTTCGATGGGTCGTTTAGAATATCGTTTATGGTTTGCTCGAAATCGTTTGGATTAAAGCCTAAATGTGAGGTAGCGTTTCCTTGGGGATCTAAATCTATTATTAGCACTTCTGATCCTTTTTCTGCAAGGCAGGCCGCTAAATTAACAGTTGTTGTTGTTTTTCCTACGCCGCCCTTGTGGTTTGCAATGGCTATTACTTTCAAATCGAAACACTCTCCCTCTAAAAGTTATATCAATTAAACGGATCTATATCAAGATAAAAATATTTAAATACAAAGCTAAAACTAGGATAAAATAGGGCAGGGTTTTAGTTAAACCTTACCGAACATTGATTTAGGTGTTTAAAAATCATATAATATGCAAACACACGGCGTTTGCGCGGGCATAAAAAAGCCGCCGAAGCTTTAGCGTTTTGCTTAAAACAACGGCGGCAACCGGAAGGTGGAACATTTCTAATGATACCCTTTCTGGCTTTTAAATGTCAAGCTTTTTGATGCTCTGTTAAGATAAACCGGGGTTTTGCTAGGGTAAATAGATGTCTGGGAACAAACAAGATAAGACAAAAATTGTTCAAATATGGGGAGAAATACTTGATGAAGGTTTCACAAGTGTTCCCAATATTTTGCTTAGATATAGATCGAAAATAGGTCTTAAACCAAAACATATAATGCTAATTATTGATATTATGTCTTACAAGTGGGACGCAGGCTATCCATTCCCAAGCTACTCCACTTTATCTCAAAGATCTGGTATTGAGGAGCGAAGTGTAAAGAGGATTACTCAAGACCTCGAAGAACTTGGCCTCTTGGTTAAAACTCCAAGATTCGATGATGAAACAGGCGCACAGGTAACAACTGTTTTTGATTTTAGACCTCTTGTGAGCAAACTTATAGAGGAAATGAATAAAGACAGCAATAGCCCTGAAAACACTATAAATATTAACATTCCTTCTGACAACCCTAAAAAAAAAATAACCAACAAAAAGACCTTTCGGGCTGTTAAAACCAAAACCTCTGTAAGGGGTGACAAAATTGTCAAGGGGGAGGGTGACAAAAATGTCACCGGGGGGGTGACAGAATTAGCACCGGGGAGGGTGACAAAAATGTCACCCAAAGAATACACAAATAATAATAAGAATATTAGTAAAAGAACCCCCCGGGAAAACAGTACCTATGATAAGAAGAAAAATAACGAAAACGGAAAAACAAAAGAAAGGGTTAGTAAAGATTTAAGAGAAGGAATTTTTAGAAACAGAATATTTGAAATCTATGACAATCTACACGACTTAAAATCAATTGAAGATTTAGTGGATGAAGGGGCACAGAGAGCTTGCAAAGATTTGATGGTTAATAGAGCAAAAGATTTTGATCAACTAGGGATTACTCCAAATATAAAATCTATAGTAAAAAAAGTAACAGGCGATTTTCCATACACAGATATTCCAACTACAGAAAAAAAAGCCAGAAATTTTTATACCGCAACCATTTGCAATCTTGTCTCAAACTCTGTTGCAGAGTTCTTTTTGCAAAAACACTAAACCAGCTAAACGGTTGACTTTTATCAGTATCAATTTAATATAACTCTCCACAAAAATATAATATAGGGGGAGATATATATGGCTAGTAATATCCCAGGTACAGAAGAAGCTAGGGAAGTTCTTAAAAAGAACAAGGTTGTTATAGCTGGTGTTGGTGAAACAGACCAGGGCAAGATTCCCGATATGAGCTCTTTTCATTTCCTATCACAAGCTTCAAAATTGGCAATTGAAGACGCAGGAATAAAAAAATCAGATGTAGATGGACTAGTAACAGCATTCTCATTGGTAGAGCATACTTTTATGCACTGCACAACTTTTGCTGATTACTTTGGTATGAAGCCAAAATTCTTTTCCTCAGTAGCCGTAGGTGGGGCAACCGCCGTTTGGATGGCAGCTGAGGCCGCAATGGCAATAGCATCAGGTCAGGCAGAGGTTGTTCTATGTGTGAGAGGAGACAACACACTCTCAGGAATATCCTCTTCAGGAATGCTTGCGCTAATTAGAGAGATGTGCCACGGTGAGTTTGAATATCCTTATGGTTTAACCACACCGGGCGGATACGCTCTTGCTGCACAGCGTTACCTGCATGATTATGGCGCTACAAGAGAACACTTAGCTGCAGTTGCTGTAACAATGAGAAAGCACGCAGCCATGAAAGAGAACGCAATGAACAAAGATCCTCTTACAGTAGAGGATGTTGTTAACTCAAGAATAATTGCAGAGCCTCTTACCAAATATGATTGCTCGATCATCTCAGATGGTGGAGCAGCTTTTATTGTAACCACAGAAGATAAAGCAAAAGAGCTTGGTATTGAAAACGACCTTGCATACTTACTAGGTATGGGTCAAGGCTACTCACACCAGTACATGACAACACTCGAAAACCTAGACCAAATCTATAATGCAATAAATCGCTCTGGCCAGAAAGCGTTCCAGACAGCAGGACTAGGGGTTGATGATGTTGATCTAGCGTTCCTATACGATTGTTTCACAATCACAGTCTTACTTGAGCTTGAGGGTTTAGGTTTTGTTCCTAAAGGGGAGGGCGGCCCATTTGCACTAGAGGGTCGTATGGAAATAGGAAAGGATCTTCCTGTTAACACCCATGGCGGGCTTTTGTCACAAGCGCACCTTGGAGCTATGCACCATGTTGTAGAGGCTACACTCCAATTAAGAGGCGACGCTGGACCTCGCCAAGTAGATAGCCCAGAGGTTGCTCTAGTTCATGGCAACGGTGGCATCGTATCAGCACACAGTACAATATTACTAGGGAAAGAACCCCTTTCATAAGAAACAAGGAGACTAAGAGACAATGTCAGAAGAAAAAACATACAACAAACCGCTTCCGGATTTTAGACCGGAAACTAAACCATACTGGGAAGCAGCTAAAAACCACGCAATGGTTCTCCCTAGATCAAAAGAAACGGGAGAGTTCTTTTTCTATCCACGCGCAGTCTCCCCAGGAGATGATATGTCTGAGGACATAGAGTGGGTTGAGGCAAGTGGAAAAGGCAAGGTGTGGACTTATGCTATACACCACATGGGCCCATCAAAAGCATACAAAGGCGAGCCCCCTTATGTTGTGGCTCTAATTGAGCTTGAAGAAGGGGTTAAAATGATGAGCAACGTCATCGATGTAGATGTTAATGATGTTCATGTGGGTATGGAAGTAGAAGTAGTTTATGACGATGTTACTGATGAAGTAACTCTTCCAAAATTTAAACCTGTTTAAGTACAGGCGCAGGCAAAGCCTGTTTTAAATAAAAAAACCAAAGCGGCTCAAGTTAATAGACTTGGGCCGCACTTATATTCTAATCGGAAGGAGGCTGCAATAATGGCAGAGGATACAAGAGTTTTTTATGAAGATTTAGAAGTAGACGCCGAACACAAAAGCACCGGACGCACTATTACCGAGACTGACGTAGTAAGCTTTGCAGGATTGTCTGGTGATTTCAACAACATGCATATTGACGAAGAGTTTGCCCAAAAAACAGTGTTTAAGGGTAGGGTGGCTCATGGCCTATGTGTTCTTTCTGTTGCATCAGGGCTTTGGTTTACAATGCCGAGACTAGCAACAATCGCATTTATGGGACTTGAGGACTGGAGGTTCTCTGGTGCTGTAAAATTTGGCGACACAATCCACATTACGCGCAAACTTGTAGAGAAAAGGGAACACAAAAGACCTAATATGGGATTCTTAATATTTGAGGTTCTCGTACACAATCAAAACGGCGATGTTGTACAGAAGGGTAAATGGGTAATATTGGTACAAAGAAGAGAAGAGGGTTAGTTTTTAAGAATTGTCTCTTTTTTATCAAAAATACTTAAAAATTTGTCAGTTTAGCGTTTTTCAAATATTTAATTTGACTAACATACCCCCATCATTGAATTATTTAATTTTTTGATGGGGGTTTTTTCTATAAAATATAGCAAAATTCTAAAAAATTCACTTGACATAGATATGCGAAATGTGATAAATCCTATTTTATAGAGAAAACTTTGTGGAAGGTGGAAAGTCCACAAAAACTCCACAAGTAAATACAATAACTTTAAGGAGGTATGGAGAGAAATGGCAATAGATATGTTGCTTGGCTATGTTTTGTTGCTAGTAGGTTTCGTGTTTTTCTGTAACGGTATGACCGTTCTTGGAAAAACAGGAGCTAAAGAAGTTGGTGTATTAAACTTTGCAGTAGCTGTGTTAATTCTAATCGCAGCATGGAAACTACATGATAATCAGTTAACGGCTGCTACAGCCCTGGTTTCTGTGTTCGCCTTGATATATTTCATGGTTGCTGGAATCTTTATTCACGGATATGACGCTAAAGGTCTTGGATGGTATTGCCTGTTTGCCACAATCGTGTTTATTTGGTACGGCTATCATTTCTATGGCCTAGAAGGGGCTATTCCTGGAATGATGTACTATGCTCTATTCAGCTGGGCATGGGCTCTACTAGTGTTCTTAGTCTTCTTAGCGTTCTCTCTTGGAAAAGCTGTTGCTCCAGCAGTTGCATGGCTCTTCCTAATTGAAGCGTTCCTAACACTACTTATTCCTGGAATGCTACTACTTACCGGTAAATGGGGACCAATCACGGCACTCAGCGCTGGTTAATAATTAGAAAATATTTATAAAAGAATTTGAATACTAAAGAGGGTTATGGTTTCGCGCCGTAACCCTCTTTTTTTATTTTTAGGGTTTTTCATATATAATAATCTGCGCAATTAGCTCAAATTAAAGAAATGCCGGAGGACTATTATGAGAGATGTATATATATTAGGAGTTGGAACAACAGCTTGTGGCAGGTTTCCTGATAAGGCAGCTCATGTTTTAGGGCGTGAAGCGGCCTGGGAAGCCATAAAAGATGCGGGTATCCATCCAAGGAAAATAGAGATTGCATTTTGCGGACACGTTTATCAGGGGATGGGAGTAGGGCAGAGAACTCTTAAAGAAATTGGACTAGTAGGACAACCTACAATTAATGTAGAGGGTGCATGTGGTAGTGGAACTCTATCTTTTTGGGAGGCTTGGAGAACCATTGCATACGGACAGTACGATATAGCATTGGCCTTAGGTATTGAGAACCTAAGCCGCGTCCTATCAGGTGGCCCGCTGCCTCTAGAAGAAGATGATATAGAGGTCGCACTAGGAATGGGTATGCCTGGTCTATATGCTATGAGAGCAAAGAGATATATGATGGAATATGATGTATCAATGGAAGACTTAGCCAAGGTGGTTGTAAAGAGCAGACATCATGCAGCACTTAACCCAAAAGCACAATATAGAAAAGAAATGACAATAGAAGAGGTGTTAGACTCACCAATGATTGCTGATCCTCTTACACGTAATATGTGTTGCCCTGTAGGGGATGCATCAGCAGCAGCAGTACTTTGCTCAGCAGATCTTGTGGATAAGCTTGCAACTAAAACTCCAATTAAAGTTCTGGGGTGTGTAGCGCAGTCAGGTAAGTACTCAAGCCCAACAGGTCTAACATGCGACCCATCAGAGAACGTTTCTAGAACCTCAAAGCTTGCATACGAAATGGCGGGGCTTGGTCCAGAGGATATGGATGTGGCTGAGATACACGACGCTTTCTCAATTGCTGAGATGATGGTTTATGAAGCGCTTGGATTCTGCGAGAAAGGTGAGGGAGCAAGGCTTATTGAAGACGGAAGCACTTGGATAAACTCAGGCGGCATTGCTGTTAACCCAGGAGGGGGACTTCTATCCAGAGGTCACCCAGTAGGCGCAACAGGACTTCTTCAAACTGCAGAGATTGTATGGCAGCTAAGAGGTGAAGCCGGTAAACGCCAGCAAGAAAATGCTAATGTAGGTGTAATTGAGACAATGGGCGGCGCACAGCCTTCTATGGACGGTATAACCTGTGTAGTAAGTGTATTGGGTAAATAGATTCAAAATAGGATCAATAAAAATTAAAAGCAAAGACAGGGGGGTGAGAAATCACCCCTTTTTTATATATGAGCGATCTAAACGAAAAAGCTAAACTCTTTTTAGATCTTGTTTTATCCTCCTCAAATGCTGTAGCTATGACAGGAGCTGGTATTAGTACAGAATCCGGAATTCCAGATTATCGTTCCCCAGGAGCTGGCCTTTGGGAAAAAATGGATCAATCTGTCGTATCTCTTGACGGTTTTAGGGAGGACCCAACCCGTTATTACGATTATTCTCTTGAGCTCTATCCGATCAGAAGAGCCGCAAAACCCAATCCAGCGCACCATTTATTGGCAGAGCTTGAGCGTAGGGATCACCTAAAGGGTGTTATCACTCAAAATGTGGACGGTTTACACCAAGATGCTGGCTCTGATCGGGTTCACGAGCTACACGGCTCGTTAAGACAGGCAGTCTGCATAGACTGCAATGTTCTCCAACCAATGGATGAAGCCATGGAAAGAGTGATTTCTGGTCAAAATCCACCACTTTGTACAGAATGTGGAGGCGTTCTTAAGCCAAATGCTGTGTTTTTTGGAGAAGCACTCCCCAGAATGCCTTGGGAGAGCTCTGTTGAGCTGTCAGAAAAGGCAGACCTGTTTATAGCGATAGGTTCTTCCTTGCTCGTATCCCCCGCAAATGCGCTTCCAGATATCGCTATTAGGGGTGGATCCAAGATAGTGGTACTCAATAATACGCCAACCCCATTTGATGGAGAGGCTGAAGTAGTTGTGAGAGAGAAAATCGGAGAGTTTTCGTCTGTAGTTTTAGATGTTTTAACTTCATCAGATGCTTAAATTTTGAGCACATAATAGCCCTTTCGATAAAATTAAGTAAAAAACTTAAAATATTTTACCTCCAAGGAAAAAAAGCCTTGACAAGTGCCCCTAATCTTTGATATAAGTAATTGAGATGGGGTATTGGATCGGGGCTAATCAGCAAGATATTTAAATACTTTATTTAAATAATCCTTGATAAGGCTACGTTCCTGCTCTAGGGTTGGCAACAATCCGGTTAAAAATCTATATTAGGAGGTTTGTATCTATGCCAAGTCATCTTAATGTCCCCACGAAGTATTGGGAACTCACGTCGGAGGTTCCACCTCCACCAATAGAGAGAGACATTAACACATGGATCATAGCGAATCCTTCAGATCCGCTATGGGACATCGATGTTCTTCCTCTAACATATACAGATAGCCGTTGGTCTGCTTTCGTATGTAGAGCAGATGAGGCTACAAGATCACGTCTTCTTCCAAACCCACCATTAGTACCATGGGATGGAGAGGATGCAGATCTATGCGAATACTGGTATGTAGAGCATAAAAATACAATGTTAGGACCATACCTAGAGTGGGGTCTAACAATCTCTGCTACCTATAAAGACCCTAAAGGTAATGTATGGAAAGCTGGTTACTATCCATATATGTACCTAACCGGAGATGCCCCAGTTGATGCTGGTCGTGTTCTTGGATTCCCAAAAAAGATGTCATACATCAGAGTCACCACACATGGTGGGGAAAAAGGAACCGATTTCTTTGGTTTTGCTATGTCACGTAATGGTTACCTAATCCACAGTGCTACAGGTCAGTTTGACGACAAACCTGTTAAGCCTCCATACTTCTATGGTAAAACAGATTGGGGTAAATTTAATATGAAAGTTATCACCAGACCTGACGTTTCCAGTTCTGAGTGGCAGCTAACATATCTACCATCAGAGTTACCAGCTGCATTTAACGTTAAAGGACATCGTTTCCAGATTAAGCCTGAGCACACAAGAACCGCTTCTAGCGAAGCTATTAACTGGTTCCAGCAGGCTACACCATTTGATAACTTGGGTGCTGAGTTCAAGATTCAAGAAGTTACAGGTTGTATTTCTTTTGTATTTGACCTCATTATTCCTCCAGCAGTTGTTCTCTGGACAGAAACATATGAGCGTCCTGCTAGTTACAGAGGATATGCAACTCCATATAAATATGGACTTCGTCAGCAGTTCCCAATTTCTCAGGGATCATAAGGCACATTGAGCCTTATTGTTTTTTGCAGTTTAAAGAAGAAAACGAATCTAAATTTAATTAGGAGGTATTAGCAATGGGTTTACAAGCAAACGAATATAGCTATCCATGGCTAGCTGAAGGTGAAGTTCCACCTTTACCGCTGGATAGAGATAGAATCCACATCATATCACAAGGTGTGGCTGACCCAGTATTTGACTATGACATTGTTCCACTAACATACACAGAAAGCCGCTGGATGGCTTATGTTATCCGCGCTGATCACTCTGCTATGCAGGGAATCACACCTGAGCCAATCGTTATTCAGGATGATGTAATTGAGTTCTGGTATGTAATTCACAGAAACACAATGTTAGGACCATACATGGAAATGGGTGTAACATTCTCAGCAACAGTAGACACCGGCGACGGCGCTATCTACAAAGCTGGATACTATCCATATATGTATCTTTCTAACGATTCACCAATTTTCGCTGGTAAAGAGCCTTTTGGTTTCCCTAAAAAAGCTGCTTACATCGCTGCTTTTGAGCATGGAACAAATAACAACTATTTCAACATGCTTATGGAAAGAAGAGGATATATTCTTCACACAGC
>JABAHS010149811.1_pt1 | contig 11669 bp, 6 predicted proteins | sample 7062111 | NCBI WGS metagenome assembly JABAHS01 (sample SAMN14534600, study PRJNA622989) | marine sediment metagenome | biome: marine biome [ENVO:00000428]; feature: marine pelagic biome [ENVO:01000023]; material: deep marine sediment [ENVO:00002113]; isolation source: pool of 4 deep marine... | reverse complement strand
AGCCCATCCTCCGCCGGAGCTTCCAGTTCTTTCGCTCCTACGCACGAGAGGCACAACCGCAGGTTGAAGGGAAATAGGATTTTCTTCTCAACTAATTTGGCTCTCAGATGGGTTGGAGGAAAAAATTCTGTTCTTTTGCTTTTACGGGAAGAACGTGAATCGAATCATGGTGACAATCGCCCTGAACCCATCTTTCCAAGTTATTTTCTTACCCTCCTCATAGCCACGCCCATAGTAGCTAACTGGAACTTCGTAGATGCGACAGCCCATTTTCGCTACCTTAATCACGACTTCAGGCTCAAAACCAAAGCGCTTTGACTGAATCTGCATCCTACGCAGTACTGAAGATCGGAAGGCCTTATAACCGCATTCCATGTCGGTAAGGTTCAGGTTTGACAACACGTTGCAAAGTAATGTGAGGAAGCGATTGCCGGCGTAGTGCCAAAAAAACAACACCCGATGCGGCCCTCCTCCGGAAAATCGCGAACCAATGACCACGTCCGCTCGATTTTCCAAAATAGGCGCTAACAGCTTGGAGTAGTCCTCGGGGTTATACTCGAGATCGGCGTCTTGGACAACAACCACCTGGCCCCGCACGTGTATCGCGGCTTTTTGTATAGCCGCGCCTTTCCCGTGGTTTTTGCTAAGGTGGAGCACACGTACGTCAGCGCTTTTTCCGATTTCTGCTAGCCGTTCAGGCGTCGCGTCGGTGGAGCCATCATCAACGATGATAATTTCCTTGCTGAAAGGAGTTGCCCGGACGCGTTTCACAATCTCGTCAATAGTGCTTGCCTCGTTGTACACAGGAATAATAATTGAGAGTGTAATGGAAGAAGCACCCCCACCATCTTTGATGTCCTGGGGCGACCCTGACGGTGTGAAGGTAGTCTGCTTTGTGTAAAAAGTGGTTTCAGATTGAGGTTGGCGGAACCCAAGCTCCGCAGATCTATGCCGTCGGGCAGTCAACCCCACCAGTAAGAGTGACAGCGAGCCGAGACTGACAATCAATCCCCAATAAGTCCCCGGGGTGCTAAACTGGAAAGTAATGGCACTGCTTCCTTCCGGTACGAATATCCCCATGCTCACCCAGTTCACTCGATGGATGTTTGTTGGGTTGCCGTTCACCGTGGCGGTCCAGCCGGGATAGAAATTGTTTGCCCAAACCAACAGAGCTGGCTTACTTGTTTGCACCTCGAAACTTATCTCGTCTGGTCGTTGCTCCAAACGGCGGACTACGGATTGAGCTCCAAGACCGGAGAGCTCGGGGAAATCGCTCCCAGCGACAACAGCGCTTGTCCGAAAATCGTAGGGCTGCTCTAGAAGATGATCCACGATGTGGGCGTCCTGCGTGCGCGTCCACCAATTCAAGTCTGAAATCATGGCGCGGTATGTCTCCAAACGATGCGGAGAGCGATCGATCCATTCCGGTCGGACCTGCGTCACTTGCGGCTCGACCTTGCCCACCAGGTAAGCGCGCGGCATGAATAGCGGATTTCTCCAAACAGCGACGCGTTCTTCCCGATAAACATCTTCCCAGCCGGCCAGCTCGACTGACTGTGGGGCTATCACGTATTTTACATTCAAGGCTCCCAGAAACCCTCGCAACCGTTCGGCAGAATCTGCCGAGTGGGAAAGTTCCCACGAGATTCCTTCATGAAGGGCATAGTAACGCTTGAGCAGCAGTGAGGCCCAGACGTCCGTGGATTCGATATCCCAAATCGTACTTGTATTGGCGCGCAGGAAATCACGCAAGTCTTTGTTGCGAAACCAACCAGGTAATTTGGGAAACAAGGACAGTATCCGGTATTCACTCCCGTCCCCTTGCAAGAACCTAGCCACAGAAGGCGGGCGCAGTGAGTCCCGAATAGGAACCGTGGCCGCATATCCTGAAACCTTCCTAAACACCCACAGGTCGGCAACAAGGAAGATGATACAAAGGAGCACCAGACCGGTTTGACTGGGTCGACGCCACACCAGCAGCAACCAAGCCAAAAGAAAGGCAAGAGCAAAGAGGATCAAAGAAAACATGATTCCAGAGTGGAACTGTGGTCGGCGCGTCCAGAAAGCCCCTGCGATTAGCAGCACCGCACCCGCCAGGGTGAAAAAGGGCAGTGTAGCTTTGGTTGGGTTCGGTCTCAGCCGTCTGATCGACAGCAGCCTGTGAAGCCCCAAGGCGGCCAAGCAGGCAAGACAAAAGGAAGACCAGAGCAAGAAGCGACTGGGATATCGGATGCCATCCATTCCTGGAAGGCTCCATAGAGCTGGATAGAGTGGAGTGCTTCCTCCCAGAGCGAACCCAGTAGCCAGGAGGAAGCAGACTAGAAGCGGTCCCCCGGGGTCCGGACAGCGCCGCCACCACCATAAGCCCAGGAAGGCTAAAACGAACGACAAGGTGCCTACATAGATCCCAGAATATGGCACTGTGTTGAAGATACTGCCCCACGCTGTCGGCGTATCTAGCCAATCCCCTTGCTGGTAGCCGTAAGGAAAAAACAGCTGGAGCAGACCTTTGGGGGTAGCGGCCAGGACCTCCGTCGCGTAATCCGCGCTTAGACCGCCCTGGCGGATCGACTGCTCGACGTGAAAGAGCGTGGGGATAGTTTGAATACCTGCGAGACCGAAACCCAGGACAATCACAGCTGCCCATGGCGCTAATGACGTGGCTAACTGGCGGGTGGTAGCTCTGAGCGAGATGCCTGCATGCCATGTCTGTTGACCTATTCGGCTGGCAATGTAGACCCCAGTACCTACGCCAGTTACAATCGCAAAAGTAGGATGGCCTCCCAGAAACTGAAATGCCACGACAATGCTGGCTCCCAGCCCGTTGCGTATCCTATTGCCCTTCACGAACCGCTCTGCAAAGAACATAGCCAGAGGAAGAAGGCAAAGGGAGCGGTGTAGAGCCATGTTGTTAATGTGCACGACCGAAAAACTACCGAACATTTGGCAGAGTCCCCCGACGAAGCAGGCCGATCGTTGCAGGCGAAGCTGTCGCAAGAATAAGTATGTCGATAAACCAGCCACAGCTAGGTAGAGCCCAATTTCAAGCATGAATGCTGCTGGAGGAGGCAAGAGCCAGACGAGCAAAAGGCGAATGGGATGGTAATGAGCGGCTTGACCTTCAGCCGCAACTGGAAAACCGAGGCCCACTTGAGACCACCACTCTGGTAGTTCTCCCTCTCGCAGAGCCTGGTGAAGAAATTCGGTCTCAGGATAATGCTGTAATGCGTTGTCCCAGTAGAAGAAAAACTTTCCTTGGGAGAGCGGAAAAAGAGAGAAGCCTAAACCGAGTAACAACAAAGTGGCTGGGATAGGGGCAGAGATGAAGAATCCCCTTAGTGTGGTGCTCCAGCTTCGGGCCATATTCCCCTGCTCCAATTTGCGACCAGAAGCCTACGTCGCGGGTAGATGTGCCGCGTGAAGTTCTATTCCTATACCCCCCAACTTGGTACAATTCTATATGTGACAGAATCTTCGGCAATCCATTTTTTCTAGCAGAATTGGATCTTGGTCATGGAGGCACCAACAAGTCAATCCCTTTTCCCTCTTGCGAGTTGTGGTGTGAATCCTTCTCAACTTGGCAGTAGGAAGTATTCTTACAGCACTGGACTACAATAGGAAGGTTTCTCCGATACTCCGTGGGCAAGTCGATGAGAACCGGCGCTACTCCCAAGTGGTTGTATATACTAGCTTTAGTTGTCGTTCTCGGCCAACTCGGGGCTCTCATCACACTGGTGGCGCGGTGGCTGCATGGTCCTGACCGAAACGTTGTTTTTCAGGTGCTGATAGGTGGAGTGGGTGTTCTTTTCATTCTAGTGGTTTACCTGTTTCGCTTCTATCCCGACCGTGTGCGCTTCGGGCCGGGGCGGTTGGGCCTTGTGCTATTGATCCTTTTGGGACTGGGATTTACTGGCCTCTACGTGTATAGCGTTCATCCTCTCCTAGTTCTGCCTTATGACTTGGCTTCATGGTCCGAGCCCATGTTCATGGTAGACATTATCAAATGGCACATCGGGGCCCGGATGTACTTGCCTCCGGGCGACAGCAACTCGAACCACTACACCTTTGCCGCCTCCGCAGTCACCTATTTCCTGGCTTGGCTTCTAGGTGACCCCACTTCCATTCCGCTCTATCGCCTGGTACTGCAGGGATATTTGGTCTTAGCCGCTGTGTTTGCGGCCATGGCGAGCTGGCAATTGCTTCGGCTTGCCTCGCCAGAAGGCCAGCCAACACACTCTCGACTGTGGCTACTATTTTTCGTGCTGATTTCGTTTTTGCTCGCCGTCAATCCGCACACGGGAGCATTCAACGTTTTCCTGCACAATGAGCAGATGGCATTCCTGTTTTCAATGGTGTCGTTCTGGCTGCTCAGCCGTCTCGCGACACCCGGCCACCATAGATGGTTCTGGGCGATGGCGCTGATGCCGACGCTGGGATTCCTGCTCAAGCAGTACTTGCTGGTGTGGGGGATTGTGTTCGTTGTGTATCTTTGGCTGGATGGCCGCTACACGCTGCGGCGAGTCCTGCTCTTCGGCGGACTCTGCTTCGGCCTGTGGGGAGCCACGGTGGGTGTGTGTCTCGCAGCTTGGGGATCACCCTTTTTTTACTGGGTCTTTCAAGTAATGGGCGGCCATGAAATCTCGGTGACGAAGATGGCGGACCGCTTTGTGGACGCCGCCCCTTATCTGCTGCCGGGTTTTTTCGGCGGCATCGTCTTACTTCGTGGCTCTCAGCGTAAGGCCCTGCTTCCTCTTTGGGCTGGATGGATCATCTTGACCCTGGCAGGGATATACACCTCTGGAGTCGCTTTTTCGCCCACCCATCTTGGACCGGCTACGTTGGTCGGCAGCTGCTTTGCCTTGGCCGCCGTGGCCATGCTGCTGTCTCGAGAGGGTTCAAGCGGGGGTGACTACGTTCATCAGTGGCTCCATTTGAGTATAGGGGTCATCGTGGTGGCCACCTACCTCGTCGGCATAGGGTATTTGCGCCCTACTTCGTATCGTGTTTCCCCGGACCTGTCTCGATACGTGCGTGATATTGAAAGGGAATTTGAAGGTCTGCCGGTGGAGCGTGTCCTGCTGGATTCGGGTGAATGGATATATTTGCGCCATAACCTTCTTATGAAGGATCGCATTCCGATTCTGCTAACTCACCGTAGGCGTTCGGCTGATCTGCTCGAACGGGTCCGCGCACAAGCATATGACCGCATGCTGATTCGCCAGATGCCGAACGGCAACTATGTGTTGGACATGGATGTGCACAAGGGCACTATGGAAATCGTGAAGAAGTATTACCGTGAGGTCCGTCGCATCCCGGGTGTCCGCGGTATGGAGACTTGGCGCTACTATTTTCTGACTCTTTCCGATATCAGCGTCTTTGAGCCCATACCCCAGCCTGAAGAAACAACTCAGTCACACGGCAGTGCCCGTTCGGCCGAATCGCCAAATGCTCTGGAAGGTTCGACAAGAAAGTCGTTACCCAGTAGAGCGTTTCCATTGTAGGTAGTCAAGGACACCACACGCGGGATTGCTCGCGACGAGAGAGGACGAAAGAAGGATTCGGCTTTGCCCCGCTAGTGCAATGAATTGCAGAACAAATAGCCTGCTTAGATAACCTCCGATATCACACAACGTGCTAAGCGAATTAGATTGAATACGTTACAGCCTATCTGCGTACAGCTGGAAAATACCCTTTGGAAGGCATCTTGCTTGCCGATTGCAATGCAAGACGGGGAGGAGGAGTGTATGGGCGCGTGAGAAGGAGTGGATGTTCCTCAAGTCCATACTGAACGGGTAGGGTGAGATATTTAATCGTTGGCGGAGCTGGTTTCATCGGAATAAACGCAGCGTCTCATTACGCCCGCCAAGGTCACTTAGTTACCGTCCTCGACAATTTGTCTCGCCAAGGCAATCGGGAAAACGTAGAGGGGCTTCGGCAAAAATACTCAAGAGTCAAGGTAGTGGTCGGAGACATTTGCAGCGACCGAGAACTTCTTGGGCGTGAGGCCGCGAATTGCGACGTCTTGCTGCACCTAGCCGCCCAAGTTGCGGTTACGACCTCTGTTAAGGACCCGCGAACTGACTTTGAGATAAATGCCCTTGGTACTTTGAACATCTTGGAAGCAGCTCGCGAAGCCCCACGGCCTCCTATAGTCCTGTACTCCTCTACGAACAAGGTATACGGAGGCATGGAAGATCTTCAGGTTGTCGAAGATGGCAACAAGTATCACTACGCTCACCTGCGTTCTGGTATCTCTGAAGATAGGCAACTAGATTTTCATTCTCCCTATGGTTGCTCCAAGGGTACAGCCGACCAATATGTGCGAGACTACGCCCGCATTTACGGCCTGCGAACTGTAGTCTTCCGCCAATCTTGCATATACGGGCCCCATCAGTATGGGATCGAAGATCAGGGGTGGGTGGCTTGGTTTGCAGTGTGCAATCTTCTGGGCCGCCCGGTAACGGTCTATGGCGACGGGAAGCAGGTACGAGACGTGCTATACGTAGATGATCTAATTAACGTGTTCAACAAAGCAGTGGATCGAATCGACGAGGTGAGCGGACGAATCTACAATATCGGCGGTGGCCCTTCCAATACACTCTCATTATTGGAATTGATAGACTTGTTGGAGCAAATAAGTGGTTCAAAGATGACTTACTCTTTTAGTGACTGGCGACCGGGTGACCAACGAGTCTATGTCAGCGACGTGCGTCGGGCGCAGCGCGAACTGAATTGGAGTCCGCGCATTTCTCCCCCAACGGGAATCGTCAAAATGCTCGACTGGATGACTGCCCATAAAGAAAGGCTCTTCAGCCTTTATGCTGCTAAACGGCCTCATTTCGCTGCCCTCCGATGAATCGAAGTGCTCCTCGCAAGTTAATTTCCATAGGAATCGATGATCAGTATTATTAGTTCAGGCAAGGTTCATGGCGAATAGGGTAAGCATTGTAATCCCGGCCAAGAACGAAGAGATGAACATTGGCCTTGTACTTGACGACCTCAGCAAGACCCTCGGCCAAATACCTGAAGAAGAGTTCGAAGTGATCGTAGTCGATGATAAGTGCGCTGATCGGACAGTTGAAATCGCCAAGGCACGGGGCGTTCAGATAGTCCAAAATACTGGACCTTCGGGCAAGGGTCGGGCGCTTAGGCTCGGATTTGCAAAATCCACTGGCGACATAGTCTTGATGATGGATGCCGATTACTCTCATCGCTGCGAAGATATTCCCAAGTTCCTCGATGCTATGGATGAAGGGGTCGGTATGGTGATTGGTTCGCGCGTTTATGGCGGCAGCGACGAATACACACCGATCCGTGCACTGGGCAACGTCTTTCTAACGTACGCACTGGGTGTCTTTCTTGGCCGCTACCTGTCCGATGCTTTGAATGGATTCAAGGCGTTTCGCCGCGACGTATTCGATGATTTTGTGTACGTTTCTAAAAAGTTTGACATTGAAATTGAGTTGATCGCCAATACACTGCGGAAAGGCTATAAGGTAGTAGAAATTAGCAGCTACGAGCGTTCTCGGCTCGGAGGCAAGTCCAAGTCGAGCGTAATTCGCCATGGTACAGGCTTCTTTCGGCGCATATTTGTCGAGTGGCTCCGTAACAAAGGTGCGCTTCCCTCGCACGGCAAGCGGCGGTCTTCCGAATCGGCTTGCTGAAGGTATCCTATCCCCAGGTGGCCGCGTAGTACGTGCTTCGGCCTAGCACTAAGTCGCTGACGGAAGCGAGTGGATTAGCGTTGCTCTGGCGCAGCCGGCCCTGGATGGAAAAGAGACCTTTTGGCGTATACTGTGAGAACTCCAGCGGCGGGAATCTTGGCGTTTCGCATCCCGGGCGTTCGTGGTATGGAGGCTTGGCGCTATTATTTTGTCACGCTTTCCGATATCAGCATCTTTGAGCCCATACCCCAGCCTGAAGAAACAACTCAGTCACACGGCAGTGCCCGTTCGGCCGAATCGCCAAATGCTTCCCAAGACTCACTGAGGTAGTCGCTAGCGGGAAGACGTTTTCGTCGGTTCGCGAAAGCTGATGCAGGAAAGTTCGTCTGGTTACTTATACGGCTCGGAGGAGGTTCGAGCCCCGACCAGAGAAAGCCTGGGTCCAACGAACTTGGTTATAAACCCGTTCTCGCCACGGCTTTTATCGTAGGTTACATCGTGGGCTCCTGGGGTTCTCGGAAAGTCGTCAGACAGAGTATGCCCCACTATGACGGGATTCCCTGACACATCAACATCGACATAACGACTGAAATCCGATTCGCTTCCGCCCAAGAAAGTAGAATACAAAAGCTGTCCCGTTGGCCCATAAACCTGGAGAAACGCATCCTGGACCCCGTTAAAGGTTCCGGCATAGGCATTTGGGGTTGCTTCAAAATCAGGAGACTTGGTCAGTCCGCTAACGAATACGTTGCCATTGCCGTCCACTGCGGGCCCGAATGCACTTTCTTCATCAGAACCTCCCAAATAGGTTGAGAAGAGAGGTTGGCCAGCCGCATCGAGCTTGATGAGATAGGCATCGATCCTGCTTCCCGGTTTAGGCTGATGTCCCTGTACTATAGGAAAATCCATCGACCTTGTTTGTCCCGCCATGTAGACATTTCCGTTGCTGTCAAGCACTATCGCATGCTCCGCCCACTCATCACCGCTACCCCCAAGGTATGTAGCATATAAAATCTTCCGTCCGTCAGCAGAGAGTTTGATGAAGTAAGTGTCGGATTGCCCCCCGTTAAAGGTACGGTCAAATGCATCATTTGTCGTTAACGCATCATCGCCACCAACAATAGAGTGGACGTACACGTTTTCTAGTGAGTCAACCGCGACGCCCATTGCACCTTCATTAGCGGAATTGTTGGAGCTGCCGAGATAACGGGAGTACACAATGCTTGATCCATCCGCGGAGAGCTTGGTAATTACCGCATCACCCTTTGGTCCTCCGATAGGGTTATTCACCGCGCCAGGGTAGTCCTTCGAATATGTCATCCCCGCGGCGTAGGCTTGTCCCTGTTCATCAACCGTCAATCCGCCCCGGAAGCCGTCGATTTCGCTGCCACCAACATATGTCGAATGGATAAGCTTCTTGCCATCCGCAGAGAGCTTCAGCACGTACCCATCCAAGTTGCAGCCGTGGGGACCTGCACATCCTCCACCGTTGTTTGTTCGATCGAACCCGCCCACCGTCGTAGGAAAATCCAATGAACTTGTTCTGCCAGCCACGTAAATATTCCCTTGAGGATCCAAGTCTGCGCCGTAGCCCCGATCAATTCCTGATCCACCTATGAAGGTGATCCAGATGAGCTGACCGTCGGGGGTCAGTTTGGCAATCAAGACGTTGCTCGTGCTATTCGTAATTGGCCCGATCAACGTTGCCTGAGGAAACGGATTTTGCGATCCGAGTCCGCTGTGGCCCACTACGATGATATTCTCGGATGAATCAAAGAGCACTTCTCTTGGGTTCAACCCGCTGGTGAAGTAGGTCGAAAACACTAAGTCCGCCGATTCCGAGGGCGGTGTTGGTGTGCTTCCGTTACCGCTACTACAAGCGCTAAGGGGAATGGTCAAGAGGCTTAGAAGAAAAGCGTGTCTTGTCATAGAACAAAGTATAATAACATCACAATACCAAGATGGGTCCCCGAAATCTATTTACGATTCTAGCACTTGGCTCCATTCTAATAATAGGCACATTCCTTCGCTTTCAGGACATTTGTGAACGAGGAATGGGCCACGTCGACGTCGAGAGCTACACGCCGGGGATAGATTTTCCTGCTGATCTCTCTATTCCACCACCTCGCTTGACCTTGTGGAAAACCATTACGGGGTCAGCCTGGGAACCTCATCCCCCTGGTTGGTATGTGGCGATGTGGTTCTGGACGAGCTTCTTTGGTTCTGACCTGCTCATACTTCGATTGCCTTCCGCACTGCTCGGTATTGGCTCGATTTTCTTGATGTATGTACTCGGGATTCTTGAAGAAGACAGGCGGATAGCGCTGTTGGGTGCAGGGCTGCTGGCTGTAAACGGTCCCCATATTCTTTGGTCTCAAATGGCTCGTCCGTATTCAATGACCTGCTTCCTTGGTTTGTTGTCAACAATCTTTTTGGTTCTGGTGTTGCGTGGAGGAAATTGGCACCGTGCTTACCTCTGCAGCTATCTAGTGTTCACGTTATTCAGCCTTTATAGCCTCTATTACTTTTGGCCAATTTTTGCGACCCAGATTCTTTGGATCCTACTAATCAGCTGGCAGAGGAGAGCCCTTTTCCTGGGTGTGCTCAAAGCTCAGTTGCTCATCCTCATTTTGGCCAGCCCAATCACAACTCTTGCGCTGTTTCAAGCGCGGCAAAGCTACCTGGAAAGCGACATCCTGAGCAATCTCATTAATTATCTGCAATTCGGATATCTGTTCGCCCCGGATCCCTTCCACGTCACCGAATATTTTCCGCCAGCCGGTATTCTCCTCGCATCGCCGGTGGTTGCCTCCTTGGTTTTCCTCATCGGACTCATTGCCGAGAAGACTCGTACCAATCAAATCACCGACCCGGAAACAGTTGGCCCTGCTCCCGTCCACCTGGCAATCGCGGCAGTCTTGGCGGTTGTGGTCATCCTGAGCGGTATTAAGTTCATTCATGATGCTGTTCCACACAAATTTACGAAGTCCCTGGTAGCGAGCAGTGCTCTGCCTATTTTTATCTTGTTGACTGCATTCCTTCTTATACGCTCAGCGGGCTCCCTTCAGAGGATGTTCCAATTGTCGCGGCAAAGAAGGATGCTCCCTGGGAAAGCCTATTCGTTAGCGTACCTTCTGGCCATCATCCCCCCTCTTATCATTGCCGGCGTGTCGCTGCTCACTCCCTTTTTTGCAGCCCGCGGAATGTTGTTATATACACCTTATTTGCTAGTTGTGCTAAGTGTGGGACTCGTTTCCGTTTGCAGGATTCGGCGACGTTGGCTCTCCACTGTCGCGTTTGTGTTTCTGAGTGTGTTTCTGGTAGTTACTCACTACTCAAGTTTCCAATATCAAAAGCACCGGCCCATTCCCTCTATCGACTACAAAGGCTTGGCAGAAAAATGGGCGCCGCACCTCAAGCAGTCTGACCTGATTCTTGTCCGTCGTCATTATGCAACGGGACCGATTTTCTATTATGTCAAAAGGCATCGCTACCATTTTGTCGGCGAGAAATATGCGCAACACATTAACAGTAGTGCATACNNGGGGGGCTATCAACTCACGCAAACTTTAACAGCACGATTTATCAAAGTTGAGTTATACACATCAAAAAAGACATGGATAGAACCACTTTCGGCGACTAAAGCGAGAAACGGGCACACAACCAGAAGCAAATAGGTCACTACGAAGGTGGCTCCCAGATGCGGTGACAAGCCCAGCATCCCACGAAACCAAGTGTGTCCACCCGACCGCACCCATACGCGGCCCCGAGGCTAATCCAGGTCCTCGGTTCACTGGATGTACCCCAGAGCCTTCAATCGCTCTTTTGTTTCTCGATCCAGCTCCACTGGCTCTCCACTGCTTATTTGATGAGGTCGGCGCAACTTCATTACTGCGACGTTATGTTTTGCCAACAAGTTCCTGCCTCGCATGACCATGTCCGACCGGAAGGGAGCCAGATTTACCTGCTCAGTGGGATCGTGAGTCAAGTTGTAGAGTTCCTCTT
>JABAHS010021335.1_pt3 | contig 11674 bp, 19 predicted proteins | sample 7062111 | NCBI WGS metagenome assembly JABAHS01 (sample SAMN14534600, study PRJNA622989) | marine sediment metagenome | biome: marine biome [ENVO:00000428]; feature: marine pelagic biome [ENVO:01000023]; material: deep marine sediment [ENVO:00002113]; isolation source: pool of 4 deep marine... | reverse complement strand
TAAGTGCCCAATCCCCCCTCCAAAAAAAATTTATGCTCATTTTGTAACTTAAAAGGTGGACCTAATTTTGAGGACTTGACAAGTTTGCGCGGTGCTGTTCCGATTATACTTGCTACATTCCCTCTATTGGCTGCTGTACCTAAAGCAGACATCTTATTTAACATAGTGTTCTTTATTGTAATAACATCAGTTCTTATACAGGGAACTCCAATTCCTATTGCTGCGAAATGGTTGGGTGTTGACATGACTGATCAAGAGCCCAAGATAGAGCATGTCGAATTCGAATTCAACTGTGATCAGGACAGCCAAAAAGATTGAATTAGTTATTCCCCAGGACTCAGAGGTGATAGGAAAACAAGTGGTTGAGCTAGGACTTCCCGAGAGTGCAGTAATTATTCTTATTAAAAGACATGATACATCGATAGTACCTCGTGGTGCTACAATAATAGAATCTGGCGATAGTTTGTTATTTTTATTTAAGACAGATGATCTGCCTAAATTAAAATCAATTTTAGGTATACGAGGGTAAATACCAATTCTAATTTTGTCTTGAAAACAATGATATAATAAAGAAATACGGCAGTAGGATAAACAAAGAATCTAATAGTATCACAAAGGAGGATAAACATATGAGCGGAGCTTCAATTGTACAGCGCTTAAGCGCACATAGAGTGTGGTTACTTGTACTGGGTATTGCATATGTAATAGTTGGATGGGTTGCAATTGGCTATCCAATGGCAGCTACGATAGCAATTGAGCTATTAATTGGCTATATGCTCTTAGTTGCGGGCGTTATCTCAGTGATCGGAGCCTTCATCTCTGGTAATTGGAAGAATCTAGTCCTAATATTACTTAGTGGCATCTTGTATCTATTTGTCGGCTTCTTCCTTTTAACTAATCTCAAAGAGGGCATTATCGCACTCACACTGCTTCTAGCTGCATTTCTATTGGTAGAGGGATTTTTTAAGATTATTAATGCATTCCAGATTAAACCCGCAAAGAACTGGATATGGATACTTGTCAGTGGAGTAGCCTCACTAATTCTTGGAATAATGATCTGGGCTGAGTTTCCTGAGAGCAGTGCATTTGTTATTGGTTTATTGTTTGGTATCTATTTCTTACTAAATGGCTTTGGACTTATAATGTTCTCATTTGCCCTAAAGGATTCTGCAAGCTCATAGAGTAGCGCCTATTTAGTATATTGATTTATTCTCTTTAACCCTCTAATCTCTATATTTATGGATAGTAGAGCCAAAGAACCCTCGCTTTTCAAGCCTCCGGAGGGTGCTGCACCTCTAGCAGAGAGGATGCGCCCCAAAGTATTTGAGGATTTTGTGGGCCAGCAGCATTTGCTAGGCAATGATGGGGTAATAAGGAAAATGTTGAGTGGCAACAACATCCGCTCAATGATTTACTGGGGGCCTCCAGGTACAGGAAAAACCACACTAGCAAGGCTATTGGCTACTAAAATAGATGCTGATTTTGTACAGATAAATGCAATCTCATCAGGTGTAAAAGAATTAAGAGAAATTATCTCAGAAGCTGAAGCTACACTCAGCATGGGAAAGAAAACAGTTCTCTTTATTGATGAAATTCACCGCTTTAATAAATCGCAGCAAGCAGCACTTCTTAAAAGTGTAGAGAACGGAGCGCTGGTTCTAATTGGAGCTACAACAGAGAATCCTTCATTTGAAGTTATCTCACCTCTTCTATCTAGGTGCCGTGTATATGTGCTCGAAGCTCTAACTCATGAAGATCTTGAAATAATACTGAATAAAGCTCTAAGTGAGGATAATTTAATTGGTGAAGTTGCACTGTCAGTTGAGGCAAAAGAAGAGCTTATAATGCAAAGCGGCGGGGATGCCCGCATTATGCTTAATGCTCTTGAAGTAGCAGTTGATATATCAGATCAAAGAGAGTCTATAATTAACCGAGATACTATTCGCGAGGCTTACCAAACCCATCATTACAGATATGACAGGGCAGGGGAGGAACACTACAACACGATCTCTGCATATATAAAAAGTTTAAGAGGTAGTGATCCTGATGCCGCACTTTATTATCTAGCCCGTATGTTGGAGGCAGGCGAAGATCCTAAATTTATTGCCCGCAGGTTGATAGTTCTTGCTTCAGAAGATATAGGAAATGCTGAGCCATATTCTCTAACTCTGGCTACGTCTGCATTTACTGCTGTTGATTATGTAGGAATGCCTGAGGCAGCAATTATACTAGCACAAGCTACAACTTATCTTGCGAGCTGCCCAAAGAGTAACGCTTCTTATGAAGGACTCGGGAAAGCAACCTCTGAAGTTAAGAATCAGCCGAATTTAAAGATACCGCTCCATTTGAGAAACGCCCCTACTCAGCTTATGAAAGATGTTGGTTATGGTAAACACTACAAATACTCTCACGACTACGATGAGCATTTTATCGAACAGGATTTTCTTCCTGAGGAGATAAAAAATAGTATCTATTATGATCCTACAGAAATAGGACGAGAAGCTGCTCTTAAAAAATACTTAGATCGCAAGTGGACAAAACGCCAGAAAAAGGACTAAATCTTTAGTCTTTACGCTCAATCAACTCAACTTTATAGCTATCTGGGTCTTCAATAAATGCGATGACTGTTGTACCGTGTTTCATTGGTCCTGGAGGACGCACCACTTTTCCTCCCAACTCATCAATCTTCTCACAAGCAGCGTATATGTCCTCTACACCAAATGCCATGTGTCCATATCCATTGCCAAGATCGTATGTATCAGTTCCCCAGTTATGTGTAAGCTCTAAAAACGGTTCACTATCACCACCGTATCCTAAAAATGCTAGGGTAAACTCTCCCTCTGGATACTCAGTTTGTCTGTGGAATTTAAGCCCAAGTACTTCAGTGTAGAATTTTATTGATTTCTCAAGATCTCCGACTCTTATCATTGTATGTAGAAATTTCATTCTTGCCTCCTTTAGCTTCTATATTCTAAAAAATAACTTCGTTCCCAACTAAAAGCTTTGCGATTAGTGTGGCCTGTACAGTGTCTTCGGTATCTCTTATCTCTCCAGAAAGTGTAACAAGTCCACCATTTAGTTTTGGTTTTTCATCAAGCTCAGTAATCTTCCATTCCATAGTGACTGTATCATCTATATAAACGGGTGCTGTAAACTTTACAGATGCCTCAACAGTTGCAATATCGGTGTCATGGAAGAATTTGCTATATACTCCAACCATAAGGCTGAACATAAGGGCACCGTGGACTATTCTTTTGCCAAATCGGGAGTTTTTCATATCTAACTCATTTGTATGAAGAGCGTTGTAGTCATTAAAAAGTCCTGCAGCTCTAACAACATGAGTCTCCGTAATAGTCATTTTCTCAGATAAAATGTCTCCAACTTTCAATTCATTAAATGCTCTTCCAATTCTAACCATGTATTCTCCCTAAATTAGATGAATTTCCTGTCACGGATCGCTTTGCCAAGCGTAATTTCGTCTATATATTCGATATCCCCACCCATAGGTACTCCATGTGCAATTCGGCTAACCTCAACTCCAAGAGGCTTAATTAATTTAGATAGATACAGAGAAGTGGCTTCTCCCTCAACGCTAGGATTTGTAGCAATTATAACTTCTTTAACCTTTTCATTCTCGATTCTGGTAATAAGTTCTTTAATTTTTAGTTCTTCGGGCCCAACGCCTTCTATTGGGGAAATTACTCCGTGTAAAACATGATATTTGCCTCTAAATTCTTTACTCTTTTCTACCGCCAATTGATCAAGAGGCTCTTCCACAACACATATTGATGAAATATCTCTATTATCATCTTCACAAATATCACATGGGGATTCTGAGGCAAAGTTATAACAAATATCACATAAAATTACTTTAGTCTTAGCATCAATTATTGCTTGAGCTAGATTTTCGGAGTAAATCTTGGGTGATCTGAAAATATGGAATGCAAGTCTTGTTGCGTTTTTCTCCCCAATACCTGGCAGTTTTGCAAGTTCTCCTATAAGTCTTGAGATTGATTCTGGTAGTCCTGATCTTCTCATCTGTTAAAGCAATCCAGGAGGTATTCCCATACCGCCTGCAGCTTTTGAAACCTCTTCCTGCATGATATCTTGTCCGCGTTTAAGAGCTTCGTTAATAGCTGCAGTGATTAAATCTTGTAGCATATCAATGTCGCTGTCTTGTATTATCTCGGGCTCAATCTTGATGGATACAACTTCTCCCTTAGCTTTTGCAGTAACTGTTACCATGCCACCGCCAGAGGTAGCATCAACAGTTTTCTCGCCAGCCTCAGCCTGAAGTTTTTCCATCTTTTCCTTCATCTGATTGGCCTGCTTAATTAAATTCTTCATATTACCACCACCGCCAAATTTCATATCTCTACTCCTTATTGTTAGGTTTTATACTTATTACTCTTCCCCCAAAAACATCAATTGCATCCTGTAAAAGGCTATCATTCTTAATCTTTTCTTTCTTTTCAGCTTTTTTTTCTGCTTTAGATTTACTATCTTTCGGTATTTCTGATTTAATTTCTTCAATATGTAATCTTAGCTCTTCAGAGAAGAAATCTTTGATAAGATTGTTAAGAGCTGTTTCTGATTCCTTCGTTTTAAGATAATCAAGCGCAGCCGACGGGCTTTCACAAGTTATTGTGATTGAGCTTTTGTTAATTACTATTTCTCTTGATTGTTCTAGTCTTCTTCCTAAGACAGGTTTATTAACTTTTACATGCTGTATAAATTCCTCGATTGAGTAACTACCAGAAGGGCTATTGTTTTTTATAGCCGTTGCAGCTTCTTTTATCTCGCTCTTTGTTTCTTTTTCCTTCTTAAGTTCCCAAGGAGCTTGTTTAGGAGCAGGTGCAGATTCATATGTCTTTTCTGGTTGATCCTGACTTCGCTTGGGTCTTACAGTTGTTCCACCATCTCCTAAGTTTTCAAGTTTCTTGATGATATCATCTAATGGAACTACATCATCAAGTGTTGAGAGTTTAATAAGTACTAATTCTAAACTCATTTGGGGATAGAATGATCTCTGTATATTTTCAGCCCCTTCAAGCATAAGATTAAACAGAGCTTCCAAAGTCTCAAGGCTTATGTCTTTTACTAACCTNNAGTTATGAGGTCCTTTCCACATGTTTTAATTAGAAGCGCATTACGAAGCGCTCTAAGCAGGTCTTCACCAAATCGCTTTGGGCTTATTCCTTTATCCAAAGCTTGATTCAATACATCGATGCAAAATTTTGGGTCTTTGTTTACAATGCCCTCAAGCTCCTTATTTATTAATGTACGATCAAGTATTCCTAAAATTGTAAGAGCATCTTCGTGCTTAATATCGTCACCAAAGGTTGCAATTAGCTGATCCATTAGACTGAGTGAGTCACGCAGGCTTCCATCAGCCTCTTGAGCTATTACATAAAGAGTTTCATCTTGTATCTTAATTTTTTCTTTTGAGGTTATTGAAGCAAGCTGTTCTTTGATTTTATCAACAGATACCTTCTTAAAGTCATATCTTTGGCATCTAGATAGTATTGTTACAGGTATTTTGTGAACTTCTGTTGTGGCAAGAATGAAAAGCACATGAGTAGGTGGCTCTTCAAGAGTTTTCAATAGTGCATTAAAAGCTGATTGAGAAAGCATGTGTGCTTCATCGATAATATATATTTTGTTTTTTCCAGATGTCGGAAGATATTTTATATTCTCAATAATTTCCCTAATATCATTAACACCGGTGTGAGAGGCTGCATCAATCTCCATTACATCAAGGGATTTCCCCTCGGAAATTTCTGTACAGAAAGTGCATTCCGAGCATGGTTCTGCTGTAGGACCATTTACGCAGTTAACAGCTTTGGCAACAATTCTTGCAGTGGATGTTTTTCCTACGCCTCTAGGGCCAGAGAATATGAAGGCATGTGCAATTTTACCTGTAGAGATTGCGTTTTTAAGGGTTTGGGTTATATAGTCCTGACCTATTAGATCATCAAAAGTTTTTGGTCTCCACTTTCTAGCCAGAACTACGTAGGACATTTAGCACCTTTATCCAGTCAGCCAGGTTTCCGCAACGCACTTGAGGGTTTGCTACCGTTGCTCCCTTCCAGGCCTGGCGGATTTCACAATCTCGAGCCGTACGGGCCTGACCAACTGGAAATTTATTTCCAGATTTGACTTCGAATACATATTATACAATATGCGAGCATTTACTCTATAAACCTAAGCAAAATCTATCGCAAATAATGGCGGAGAGGGAGGGATTCGAACCCTCGAGGGAGCGTGAACCCCCTACACGCTTTCCAGGCGTGCACCTTCGGCCGCTCGGTCACCTCTCCTATTTATCCATAAAATAAAAGACAAAGATTTTAACATTTAGATGGATTTCTTCAAAAAAAGAGACAGGCTTACAATTAGCCCCTTAGAATTATACGATTTATATGAATACTACCATTCCTCTTCAGGATACTGAGCGCCTTCTTCGTAACCTTCTCTTATATTCTCAGGCATAGTAGGAGCACCAACAGCTTCTCCAGGATCTTCTGCTGAGCCTGGACTAAGCCAGGAGCAGCCGGTAGAAAATGCTGCAATCAAAATCAACATCAAACCAACAATCTTGCAAGAGTTTCCTATGTTTTTTATCATAACTTTCTTATTCGCCTTTGTATTCACACTTACATATATCTTTATGAATATATGCTATTACGTCCCAAATCTGTTGTTCTGAAAGTACTCCGCTCCATGCTGCCATCATTGGGGACAGTCCTACAGCTGCTCCGCCTTCACTGATTACTTTATATAGATGTTCATTGCTTAGAGTGGATACGTAAGCAGCATCACTTAAGTCCCTAGGTTTAGGATCAAGTGCTGCANNTATTATCATACTGCACTTTCCCTTCTGTAGCGTTACCTTTTTCTTCAGAATAACTTGTAGTTGCTATAAAACCTATGGCAATTATTGCTACTAAAGTTGCTGATAAAAGTTTTTTCATTTTGAGCCTCCGTTTTATAAGTGATGTAATCATATTTTAACTGTATTACACGTTTTGTATAGTAGTATTTCTTGTATAAATATAGTCTGAATGCGATAATGATCTAAAAAATTTGAGGAGAATGGTATGAGCTTAGTTGAGGTTAATATTAACGATAAAATAGCCACAATCACAATGAATAGGCCGAAGGTTAATGCTCTCAATGAAACATTTGTTAATGAACTGAGGACAACTTTTTTCAGTCTAGAAAAAAATGATTTTGTTAGTACTATAATTCTAACAGGGAAGGGGAGCTTTTTCTCATTCGGATTTGATGTGCCAGGGTTTATGGACTATCCAAAAAGTTCATTTGAACAATATGTCACTAAGTACTCAGAGCTTGTAAAAACTATATTTATCTACCCTAAACCAGTTATTGCAGCTATAGCAGGACATGCGGTAGCTGGAGGATGTGTCCTTGCTATGGCTTGTGACCAAAGAGTAATGATCTCAGGTAAGGCTAAGATTGCGCTCAACGAGATGACATTTGGCTCAAGCTTGTTCTCGTGTGTTACTGAGACTCTTAAATATTCAGTAGGACTAAAGATCGCAGAGCAAATCGTATACTCAGGTAAGATGCACTCTGCTGAGGAAGCACATTCTATTGGGATGGTTAATACAGTTTGCAGTGAGGATGATTTTTAGTCTATGGTTTTGGAGACAGCGCAGGATTTTGCTAGAAAAGACCTAACTGCATTTGCAAGTATTAAAAGGCTCTTCAAAGAAGATGTATTAGCAAGAATTGAGGCTGATGAAGCTGGATCAATTTCAGAGTTTGTAGATATCTGGTACTCTGACTCCACAAGAAAACATTTAGAAAAGATAGAAATTAGAGATTAAATACAAATAGTAGAGGGCAAACAATGATTAAGAATTGGGACATAGTTAAATCTGAGATTGTTCTATCAAATAAGATTTTTTCTGTAAGGACTGACACTTGTAAATCGCCAATAAACGGAAGCGAATATGACTTCTATATTGTTGAGGCTCCAGATTGGATTAATGTAGTTGCCATTACTGAAGATGATCAATTTGTACTAATTGAACAATATAGACATGGGAGCGAATCGGTCACGCTTGAAATACCTGGTGGGNNTACCTGGTGGGATGGTAGACCCAGGAGAAGAACCCATGGAGACGGCAAAAAGAGAGCTCCTGGAAGAAACAGGTTATGCTGGAGATGAATGTATTCAAATTGGAGCCGTTTATCCCAACCCTGCCATGCAGAATAACAAATGTTATATGTTTTTAGTTACAAATTGTAGGAAGGTTGGAGATACTAACTTTGATACTACTGAGTATATTGAAACATATACAAAACCACTATCTGAAATACCTTCTTTAATAAGTGAAGGAAAAATCACACACAGCTTAGTGGTTGCAGCATTTTACTATTACCATCTCCACAAAAATCCATAGAGTTAATCTACTTTTTGGTAGTTCTCTTTGTAGTCTTAGGTTTTGAATCTGAGAGCTTTTCTTCGATAGCATCTATTTTTGCTGAGAGTCTTTTGATCTGCCCTTCAAGTATATATAAAGAATCATTTGCGCTTTCGGTTCTCTTGAGTAGTAATATGCCAAGGCCAACTAGGGGAACAACTATGAATATTAGCTGGAATAAATAACCAGGCCCGCCTTCGCTGCCACCTGCACAGCTAGTTACGTTTAAGCCTATTAGTATGAATGCTATTGCTAAGATTGAGTTTCTCATTTTATCCTCCTGTTTGTTAATTCCTTACAAGACTAAGTTAAATAAATTATTTTACCTGACAATAATCATTTGTTGTTTTTAAACATCAAATAGAATATTTCTCTTCCTTCTTCTCTAAATCCCTTCTCATATTTTGTATAGGGCCGGTTTGGAATATCATTTATGTAACCAGGATCAGGATATATAGATTTGAAGAAAGTGATATCTTTAAATACATCAAATGAGTGTTCTATGTAGTCTTTGTGATCACTTGCTATCTCTAAGATGCCGTCATTGTTCATGATTTTTGAGAGTTTTTTTAAAAAATCAGGGTTAATAATCCTATGTTTATGGTGTTTATCCTTTGGCCAAGGATCGGGGAAATTGATATAAACTAGAGAGATAGTATTGTCGGAAAAGAGTTCTTCAACAGCTATGTTTGCATTCATATGGAGAAATTTGAGATTCGCATTTTCATAGTTTTTAGATCTTTTTACAGCAATTTTAAATCTTTTGGTCTTAATCTCGATTCCTAGATAGTTTTTCTCAGGATTATGCTCAGCCGTTTCAATTAGGAAATCTCCATCACCAAATCCTATTTCCAAGACATAATCATTCTCATTCCCAAAAATTTTGGACAAATCGAGAGGTATATAGTGCTCTGATATATCAAGCAGGGTTTTACTAGTCATTTTTAACTATTAAGACGGTTAAATTACTTTTTCAATAATTGCTTCTTCTATTGTTACGCCGTATCCGTCACCAACCATAGTCATCTCTCCAATACTTTGTGGCAACACCATCTCTATGTTTCCGCCACGTGCTTTTTTATCAAGTTTCATGGCATCTATGATCATCTCTGTTTTCATGTAATCCGGAATTTCACTGGGCAAGCTAGCTTTTTGGATCAGGGCTGTCATTTTAGCTAGCTCATCATGATTCCAAATTCCCATCTCCAACGCAATCTTACCTTCAGCAATCATACCTATAGAAATTGCCTCTCCATGAGAGATTGTATAGTCAGATAAGTTCTCAACTGCATGTCCAATTGTATGGCCAAAATTCAAAATTTTTCTAAGATTTGATTCTTTTTCATCGTTTTCTACCACGTAGCCCTTTATTTCACAACCAGTTCTAATGATGTAGGTCAGGGCTTCTTTGTCATAAGAAAAAACTAAATCCATTTTATCTTCTAAAAAAGAAAAAAGGTTAGAGTCTTTAATGACTCCATACTTAATTACTTCTGCAAGGCCCTCTCTGATTTCCTTCTCTTTCAAAGTTAAAAGTGTATTTACATCAATAAAAACAGCCCATGGTTGATGAAAGGCGCCAATTAAATTTTTACCGTAGGCGGTATCAACCGCTGTTTTGCCTCCAATTGAGCTATCAACGCATGCAACTAATGTTGTAGGTATCTGAATGTATGGAAGACCTCTTGTATAGCTTGCGGCCACGTATCCTGCAATATCTCCAACTACCCCACCACCAAGGGCAATTACAGCTGAGTCTCTAGCAAACTTGTCCTCTAACATCTGGTCCTCTATCCATGCCTTTACTTCACGTGTTTTGCTCTGCTCACCTGCAGCAATAGCAATAATTTTATTTTCTAAACCATTTTCTGTAACTGCTTTAGAAAGCTTTTCAGCATACAGTGGTTCTACGTTAGAATCTGTGATTATAGCAAATTTATGACCCAGATCTGCTTCTTTTAGCTTTGCAGGGATCTGCTCTAATATGCCTTCTTCTATAACTATATCGTAGGATTTATCTTCTGTTTTTTTCAGATTTACCCTTATTTTAGTCATTTTATAACCCTATATTACTAGTTCATTTTCTCCTTTAGGAGAGTATATATTCAATTTAGGTCCTGAGCTAATTGTTATCTCAGTTTCTTTATCATGCTTATATATTTCACCATCAATTATATAGCCTTTATTTTTTTGTATACGCAAGTTTTTTGTGGATTTATTAATAAAGTCCCCATCTTCATCTGATTTGAGTCCTTTATATAATCCAAGTGGTATTTTGTGTTTTGATTTCTTTAAAAAGGGTTCTCTCATAAACACTGTACTAAACGAAATTCCCGGTATTGGTTTGTCATGGAAAATGTTAAACCCAAAAACAAATCTTTTTAGATAAGATGAAATTAAGAAGATATGATTTTTATGTGGGAGCTCTTTGCCATCAATGTCAACAATTGAGTCTACTTGTTTAAAAATCCCATTTTCAGAATCAGCGATAGACATCAATACTGTTTTAATAGCTAGCATTGAAGCCACCTGCATCCCGGCTCCTTGGCTATAGTAATCGAGCATAAACTTGTATATAAGACCGTCAATCCATGTAAATCCAAAAGTAGGTTTGTTCAAATTATTATCTTCAACTCGTAAAAGGCCTCTTTCTGTAACGGGTATTATTTTATTCTTAATAATTAGTTCGTTTAAATCTTTACAAACAGAAAGTTGGTTTTTTCGAAGGCCCACGTCTGATCCTATCATATTAATTGTTCCACCCATAAGAGGAACAATAACAGGTAGTTTCTCATATCCATTAAGGTTGATATACCAGCTAAGAACATTACATATGGTCCCGTCTCCTCCACTAATCAGCAGAAACTTAATTTCTTCCCGCTGAAAATCCTCAATTACCTGAGGAATCTCATTTTTATTAGTAGTTGTGCGTACTAGTGCCTTTCTGCCAAATGTATCTTTAAGTTCGCTGGTTATATCGGCAGTCTTTTTCTTATTGATTCTTGCTAGCGGGTTTAATATAATTCCAATTGATCTCATTCTGAGTATTTTACAACCGACCAAATCTGATGAGGCTCAAGCTTTTTATCTCCTCCAAGCGCTGTGAGTTCTACTAAAAAGCAGTAACCAAGTACTTCACCACCTAACTGTACTATAAGATCTCCTGTAGCGGCAGCGGTGCCACCGGTTGCAAGAAGGTCATCTACTATTACAACTTTGCT
>JABAHS010002237.1_pt1 | contig 11678 bp, 12 predicted proteins | sample 7062111 | NCBI WGS metagenome assembly JABAHS01 (sample SAMN14534600, study PRJNA622989) | marine sediment metagenome | biome: marine biome [ENVO:00000428]; feature: marine pelagic biome [ENVO:01000023]; material: deep marine sediment [ENVO:00002113]; isolation source: pool of 4 deep marine... | reverse complement strand
CGAGAAACCGGAATTCGACACCCTCGAAACGCGCATCCCGGACCTCGTGCGGCGCCGCGGGCATTTCGGATTCGCTGCGGCGATAGATGAGCGTCACTGCAGCACCGTCTCGCCTCGCGCTGCGGGCCGCGTCTATCGCTGTATTGCCGCCACCGATGACAAGCACCCGGCATCCGCAGTCGATTTCCAGTCCCTCCTTGCGTTGCCTGAGGTAGTCGATGCCCGACATCACACCGGCCCCATCCTCGCCCGGAACGCCGAGGCGTCTGGCGGCTTGCGCCCCCATGCCGAGGAATACCATGGCATGCCTGGTTCTCAAGCGATCCAGCGATATGTCACCGCCCACCTCGACGCTTTTGACGAGCGATATACCGAGTCCGAGAATCCGTGCAACTTCCGCATCCAGCACTGATCTTGGCAGCCGATAATCGGGAATAGCATGTCTGAGCATGCCGCCCGGCTGATCGTCCTTCTCGTAGATCGTCACGTCGTAACCCCGACGCGCCATCTGGTACGCGAAAGACAGGCTGGCCGGGCCCGAGCCTATTACGCCGACCGATTCCGCGTATCGCTCGTCGGGGATGCAGGGGAGTTGCAGTTCCCGGGACAGTCCCCAGTCGCCGAGAAATCGCTCCATCGCATTGATGGACACCGCGCCGTCCTTTTCCTGGCGGCTGCACAGGTCCTCGCAGGGATGGGGGCAGATGCGGCCGGTCGTGGCCGGCAGCGGGTTGAACTCAACAATTCTCTGCCATGCCTTGTCATAGGCCTCATCCAGGCTGAGCCCGTTTTTCTCACGCTGGGCGATGATGCCGAGCCAGCCGCGAATGTCGCCGCTGCTGGGGCACCTCGCCTGGCACGGCGGCAGCTTCTCGAACTGTCGCGCGTAAATCTGGAACGGCAGTTCCACGACTTCGCCACGTGTCGTCCTAGTGACGGACATGACCATTTCCGTTTTCCGCATCGTGCCCGTTCCGGCTGCGCCTGGCCGGAAGGTTTGCAGAGACGAGATTCCAGAGGAGAACGCTGACGTAAGCGGGGTGCAGCGTGCGCAGGAATACGTCCGTGTACGAGGCACTGCCGCTGAACAGGTCCCAGAGCACACCGGACATGCGCCTCGAGCTGTCGGCCTGCAGCTGCTCGTTTGCAGTCATGTTAAGGATTCCCCGCCGCGCGAACCTCGCTTTCTGGACCAGGGTCGCAAAGCTGAAAACGAGTTTACCTATGCGGTTATCGTTGCTGATCTTGCGGCACAGAGGCGCGTAGTAATTCCTGAAGTCATCGGCGCTGACTCCGTGAAAAACGGCTGTCTTTGCAGCGGCTTTGGATGTCCTGTAGGCCGCGCCGATCCCGTCCTTGAAAAGGCGGGTCGAACCGCTGTCGCCGATAAGCACCAGGCGGTTGCCATACACGGGAGNNTCTATGAGAGCCTCGTCGATATCGTCACCCAGCAGGCACAGTGTGACGTAGTCCCCCTTGGGAATCAGGGCCGCAAACTCCAGTCTCGGTATATCGAGCAGGAAGACGTGCATGGACGGGCCAAACGTTTCACGAATCACCTTACGTCCCAGGAAGAATTCGCAGATGAAGGTTTTTGTTCGATCGGCGCGCGAGAACTCGGCGGCCTCGTTTTCGAGCATTTCGGTCAAGCGGCTGTTCACGCCGCTTGCCACGACGACCAGTTCGTAAGTCTCACTGAACTGATCTGCACAACGCACCGTCATCAGGCCCTCGTTGCGGCGTACGCCGGTTACGAGCCTCGGTATGACCCGAGCACCTTTCTGCTGTGCGAGGTCCAGCAGGTAGCCGTCAAAGCTTTCGGTGTCGAGTGGTTCGGATGAGCGCGGCCCGTTGCCACGGTAGATGGCCGCAATACGCTTTTCCATCAACGGCGTCGCGATCTCAACCTCACCAACATCCGTATGCAGCGTGTAGGACTCGATGCCTCGTTGCACAACGCAGTCGGGAAGCCGGATTCCCTCGGTTGCCAGCCGCTGTACGAGCGACTCGGAAACAATTCCTCCGCAATGATTACAGCCTGCAGGGCCGCGATGACAAAAACGTCTCGGCTCGAACATGTCGACGCTCACATCGAGCCCTATTTTTTCGGCCATGCCAAGGAAGAAGTAGCTGAACATGGAGCCGGCGGGCCCGGCACCGATAACGGCGACCCTGGAGCCGTCCTCCAGCGTCATCGCTTCCCCCTTGCGCGGTTTGGGTGCTTTGCCTGTTAGGAGTTCCAGCCCCTCAACCATGTCAGTCTCGCTCGGCGCAGGATCTCTGCGCCATTGTCATTGTTATTTTTGTTGCTCGTACCTCGCCAGCCTGTCCGTCAGATCCCGAATTCGATGCGACATCGTCTGCACGATACGAAACGCCAGCGACGGGTCCTCGTGAATACCACCAAGAAAGTTTTTCTTATCGATCGAGAGTATGCGCGTGGGTTTTGTCGTGCGAATAGTGGCCGTGCGGGTCTCTTTCTCAAACAGCGCCATCTCGCCGAAGAAGTCGTTAGGCCCCATCGTTCGCAGCCGGAATTCCCTGCCCTCGGATTCGGCAATTGCTTCGACTTCACCGTCCTGAATCACGAACATGCAGTTGCCCGTGTCTCCCTGCCGGAAGATAACCTCGCCCGACTTATATTCTTTTCCGAGGCCAGCCATATCAGAAATCCGCTCTTGCTGACGGATTTATACTTGCTCAATCCTATCTGTATTTCGCGACGGCGGCAGTCAGTATTTCCCGAAGCGCCCGCAGCGATTTGGGAGTAGCCGCTGCAATCGCGTCGTCTGTCGGAGTATTAATCGGACCTGACCGTGATGCCGGTTCAAAACTGTACGTTTGTACGGCGCGATTGCTGGCTGGAAGAGTAAACTTAACTTAAGAGGTAGTGGCTGCAAAAACAGGTTTCGGGGCCTTGTCCCGAAAAATGGGGTTCATGAATACACAAGAACGCCACAACCTTGCTTATGGGCTGGCAGGGCTTTTGATTCTGGCGTTTTTCGTCTGGACATTTAACCTGCTGTTCAGCATCCAGAGTAACTGGTCCGAGTCCAATGACGTGACAGCCATGGACAAGGACGTGCACGCTCTCTTCGATCCATGGCGTAACCTGAATCGGCCGGGTAACGACGTACTGGAGAACTACGCAGTCACTGCCCAGAAAAAGGCCCTCGGACGTTACCTTCAGGACTACCGGCAGGCGCGAGGTCGCCTCGATATGCATGGCCGTTCCGAGGTGGACCTGAGCGACTACTACCGCGGCATGGATACAGCGGCGCAGGAGATGGAAATGCTCGCGCAGCGCGTTCTCGAACTCGCGGAGGAGCGGGAATCGCTGCGCCTCGGGGGAGCTGATCCGGTTTCGATCAGTGCGGCAGAGACCGAAGCCGCGACGACCATGGCGCGTATGGATCAGGCGTTCCAGTCAGGCCTCGACATGATCGCCGGCATGGACGAGCAACTGGATCAACGGCTACTCGATCTCGACGAGGCGCGGCGAGCGGGTGTCGGCAGTCTGTACCTGATTATTATATTTGCGTTGTTCAGCTCGGCATTGAGTATCGTCCTTCTGCGCAGAACGTCCGCTCAGGGCACAGCACTGCGATCCGGTTCAGAGCGTCTGAATGCGATCGTTAATAATGTCGTCGACGGCATCGTTACGGTTGACGAACGCGGCAATATCGAATCATTTAACCGAACTGCCGAGAACATGTTCGGCTATTCGTCCGACTCGCTGGTAGGGCGGAATTTCCGTAGCCTCATTGATCCCGAAAGTCGTGCCCTGTACGACGCAGCAAGATTCCAGCCCGGTTCGCAAGCGCCCGGCAAGGTTTCCGAGTTCACCGGTATGCGCCATGACGGTGCAGAATTTTGCATGGAACTGGAGGGTACGAGGATCAGCGTGGCAGGTAGCCCGATCATCATTCATATCGTCAGGGACGTCACCGAGCGGAAGCGATCCGAGAAGCGCCTGCAGCTCGCGGCGACCGTTTTCGAGAATACCAGCGAGGGTATCGTGATTACCGACCGGGACGGGCGCATCCAGTCGACCAACCCGGCGTTTACGGCCATTACGGGTTTTGCTCCGGACGAGGTCCTGGGACATAACCCGAGAATCCTGCAATCGGGAATGCAAACGCGGGATTTCTACGTGGCTATGTGGCAGTCCATTGACACCACCGGGCACTGGCACGGCGAGATCATCAACCGCAGGAAGAACGGTGAAGCGTACACACAGTGGTTGAATATCAACGCGGTAAAGGATGGTAGTGGCCAGGTTACTCACTACGTCGGTGTCACGTTCGATATCAGCGATCTGAAAGCCTCCGAGAAAATGAAAGACGAGTTCATTGCTACAGTTAGCCATGAACTGCGAACGCCGCTAACGTCGATTCATGGCTCGCTCTCCCTTCTCGACAGTGAAGTACCCGCAAAGTCGACGGAGGAGTCGGCAGAACTGATTCGAATCGCGAAGAACAACAGCCAGAGACTCGTGCAGCTGATCGACGATATTCTCAGCATCGCAAAGATCGAATCGGAAAAGATGAAATTCCAATTGCGGCCGGTGGATCTCGGTGAACTCGTTGTGGATGCAGTCGAGGCAAACCAGGAGTATGCGAAGCAGTTTGACGTTTGTATACAGGTGGACATCGGCGCAAAAAATGCGCGTGTGCTCGGCGACAAAGGCCGCCTGATGCAGGTTCTCACCAATCTATTGTCGAACGCGGTCAAGCATTCGCCCGAGGACGGCACGATAAGCGTCGAGATTGTCGACAATGAAGGGTATTGGCGAGTAAAAGTTACCGATAATGGGCCGGGAATTCCCGAATCGTTCCGCGGCGAGGTTTTCAAGAAATTCGCGCAGGCTGATGCGACTGACCGTCGAAAACGAGGCGGCACCGGGCTGGGCCTGAGCATTTCGAAGGCTATTATCGACAGGCTCGGCGGCCGCATCGGCTTCGACTCCGAACCCGGTATCCGCACCTGTTTTTACTTCGACCTGCCAGTTATGCAGCGGCACTGGAGTACCGAAGCGGGAGCCCAACGAATCATGACGAGCGCGGAACTTGCTGCGCATCCGGAGTGAGGCGGCCATGCGAGACGGCACCTTGCGCAGGATACTGTTTGTGGAAGACGATGCGGATATACGCAGGATCGTGTGCATGTCGCTCGAAATGGTCGGCGATTATTCGGTGGCCGCATGCGGATCGTGCGCGGATGCGCTGGAAGTCGTTGACGACTTCGACCCCGATCTGTTGTTGCTCGACGTCATGATGCCGGACGTTGACGGCCCTGCGACCCTGCGTGCGTTACGCGGACGGGAGAGTGCGGCGGACGCCCCGGCCGTGTTCATGACCGCCAAGGTACAGGCGGGAGATATGGCGCGATACAAACGCCTGGGCGTGTTCGACGTGATCGTCAAGCCGTTCGACCCCATGGTGCTTTCCGACCGAATCGGGCAGATCTGGCAACAATATCTGCGGGGAGGTTATGACGACGCCGGATGAACTGGTGGCACAGGAGCTTGCGCGGCTGTCGGCGGCGTTCGTGGCGCAGCTGCCCGAGCAGATGCAGGCAGTGGAGGACGAGATGACGGCATGGCTGGACGCGCCGCGGGATGCCGAGCGATTCGAAGTCCTGAGTCATCGAGTGCACCAGCTCAAGGGCTCGGGCAGCACATTCGGTTGCCCGGGCGTCAGCGAGGCGGCCCGCACACTCGAGCAGCACATCGGTGCGTATTGGCGCGAAATCGATTCAGGGCAGCGGCCAGCAAACGAGGACGTTGAATCGGCGATGGCGCAGCTTCGAGATGCGGCAAGGCGTGCGCGGACGAAGTCGCATGACGCGGAGTTGAGATCGTGAGAGTACTGCTGATCGAAGACGATTCCCCGGTCCGGGAACTGCTTCGTGCCTATTTCGAGGCCAAGGGGCACACGGTCAGCGCGGCTGCGGACGGTGTCGAGGGCCTGAAGGCGTTCAGCGCCGATTTGCCCGAACTCGTATTGCTCGATGTCGGACTGCCGAGACTGGACGGCTGGGCGGTACTCGAAGCCATACGCGCGAGCTCGGCTGTTCCCGTGGTGCTGTTGACGGCACTCGACAATACGGAGGACGTGGTCAAGGGCCTCGCCATGGGCGCAGACGACTACCTCACCAAGCCGTTCGATGTTCGTGAACTCGATGCGCGCGTCCAGGCCATCCTGCGCAGGCTCGAGTCTCCTGAAACGCACGATAACCTCGAGGTCGGGGACATTCATATCGACGATCGCAGCAAGACCGTGACGGTTGGTGATTCGTCCCTGTCCCTGTCGCCCAAGGAGTACAAGCTGCTCAGGCTTCTGGCAAGCGAGCCGGGACGCGTATTCTCCAGCGACGAGATCATCGCCCACCTCTGGCCGGACAGCGACCGTGCCGCTGCCAACGATGTGAAGCAGTACATCCACTTGCTGCGCAACAAGCTCTATCAGTCGGCCGACGTCGGCAATCCGATCGAGAATATCAAGGGATTCGGCTACCGCCTGAACGGCTGAACGCTCCCGCGCGGACTTTTGACCCAATTTTGACTTTGCGCTGACGCGCCTTCTATGGCCTCGTCCGGGCCGCCGTCAGACAATAAATACCAGATGACGTAGCCGATACGCGCAAATGCGGATTAAGGGTGCGGTACCGATACGCGGGTGAATTGGCAATGTTGACCGGAATGCTGCAATCGTCTCCCTCAAGCAATACCTCATGTATTGCAAACCCGATGCGGCGGATGCCTTGGTATCCGCCGTTTTTTACTGCTCGTAGCGGAATCGTGCGAACCGGTATTCGCCGGCAGCCAATGCGGAGCTACTGCCGGTCAGGGTCGGCACAGTCATCCTGCCGGTTGCAGCCGCCGCACTTCATTGAGCGCCGTTTTGCGTCGGGGTCGCGGGCCGTCAGCCACTGCTGAAAGACCGCCCACGCGGCGCAGAGGACGACGATTCCGAGCAAGGGTAGGAGATAACCGGTCATAGTGAAGCCTGCCTCTCAGGTCGAGCTGAACAGCCCGGCGAATCCCATGAAGGCCATNNATATTCGACAGCTCGGACTCCTCGCGCAGGCCGGCCAGCAGAACCATCGCCAGCGTAAATCCGATTCCCGCACCAAGCGCATACACGACCCCCTCCACGAAACCATAGCCGCGATTGGTCGCAAAAATCGCCAGGCCCAGGATCGCACAGTTCGTCGTAATCAGCGGCAGGAAGATGCCCATGGCACGGAACAGCGCGGGGCTGAGTTTCTTGATCAGCATTTCGATGAACTGCACCGTGCTCGCGATGACGACGATGAAACAGATCAGACGCAGGTAGGGCGCGTGTATCAGCACGTAGGTGTTGAGCACCCAGGCGCAGACAGCGGTCACCAGCATGACGAAGGTCGTCGCCAGGCCCAGGCGCGCCGAAGTCTCGAGCGAATTTGAAACGCCGAGGAAGGGGCACAGGCCCAGGAAGTAAGTCAGTACGAAGTTGTTCACCAGCAGTGCACTGATGAAGATCCAGGGCAGATTGTCCATCAGCTTCCGCTCCTTTCGGCCTCGGCGACCTCCGCCAGGAATTCGTCTTTCTTGTATTTGAACCAGTTGAAGAACAACAGGATGACACCGAGCGTCAGGAATCCACCTGGCGGCAGGATCATTACGATCCACGGTTCGAAGTTTTCGCCGAAGAGCCTGATCCCGAACAGTGCACCGTCACCGAGGATCTCCCGTACGGCGCCGAGCGAGAACAACGCCAACATGAAGCCGCCGGCCATGCCCAGTGCGTCCATCACCGCGAGCCGGGTGGGATAGCGGGAGGCAAAGGCTTCCTGGCGGCCGAGGATGAGGCAATTCGCCACGATCAAGGGGATGAAAGCACCGAGTTCCTTGTGGACCTTGGGCACCAGTGCGAGCAGCGTGTAATCGGCGATGGTGACGAAGGTTGCGATGATGATGATGAAACAGGAGATGCGCACCTGCTTCGGGATCACGTGTCGGAAGATCGACACCAGGAAGCTCGACCCGACCAGCACGAACATCGACGCCATGCCCATGGCAATGGCGTTGATCGCCGAATTCGTGACCGCGAGCATGGGGCACATGCCCAGTACCTGCACGAACACGGGATTGTCTCGCCAGATGCCCTTGACGAATTCTTCGTAGGATTCGTTCTTCTTCATTGCCCCGTCCCGCTGTCTGCCGGTTCGCCGGTGAACGGCGGCTCCGTGCCCGGCGCCGGCAACTGTTCGGCCCACGCCACGTGAGTCTCGTTGATGATCCTGACTACCGCTTTCGCCGAGATGGTCGCGCCCGTTATCGAATCGACCTCGTTCGGCTGCGTGCTCGTGCCTTTCTTCACTGCGACGATTTCCGGTTCGATCGACAGGGCACTGAACTCGGCGACGAAATCGTCGTCCTTGTAAATCTTGTCACCGAGGCCCGGTGTTTCGCGGCTCTCGAGTATCTCCATGCCGACGACCTGTTTCTTGCCCGGCAGGTAGCCATACAGCAGCGCGATCGTGTCCTGGAAGCCGGGTCCCGCGCCGGGCATCGCGTAGCCGACGAAGTCACCGCTGTCGTTGTAACCTCCATAGACGACGGACTCGTCTTTCTGCGGCTCTGGCACGGCCACGATCCTGCCGTCGCGGTACACGAGTGCCTGCATGCGACTGACTCCGGGCAGAACCTTGAACACGGCTTCGCGCAACTCGCGCGCCTTGTTGGCGGTTATGGTCGGCAGCGTCGATTCGTAAATACCGATGATCGCGACGCCCGACACCAGTCCGGCAATTGCAAGTGTCAAGACGAGCCGCAGCGAGCTCGGTGCAGACGCCTGTTTGTGTGCGTCCGAAGTCATGGTTTCTTCTCGACCCCGTGCCCGAACACGCGCGGCTGCGTGTAGCGGTCGATCAACGGGGTTGCCGCGTTCATCAGCAGGATGGCGTACATGACGCCCTCGGGCAGGCCGCCGAAGACGCGTATCAGCATCACCAGCACGCCGGTGCCGATAGCGAAAATCCATGCGCCGCGCGGCGTGACCGGTGAAGTCACAGGATCGGTNNGCCGCCCGAGAACACCGAGAACAGCGGCGAGGGGAAGCGTTCCGCGTCGAACAGTCCGAGACACGCGGAGAAAATGATGACTGTGCCCAGGATACCGACCGGTATGCGCCAGTCGAGGTCGCGCCGCAGCCAGAGATAGATACCGCCAAGCAGTAGCAACAGCCCGCTGGTTTCACCGAGCGAACCGCCGATTCTGCCGATCATCAGGTCCGTCAGCGGCGTGACTTCCTGCTCAAACTTGAACAGGCCGAGGGGCGTCGCCGAGGTCACACCGTCAACCGACACCTGCATGAAAGGCAGTGCGAGATTACCCGGGTAGATGCTGAAAAAGCCGCCTTCCGGCTCCGCTGACACCCAGGTCGTCATCGCGATCGGGAACGTTGCGAGCAGGAACGCGCGGCCGAGTAATGCCGGGTTGAACAGGTTATGGCCCAGTCCGCCCCAGATCACCTTGCCGAGCGCGATGCCGACGAAGCCGCCGAGGAACGCCATCCACATCGGCAGGCCGGGCGGCAGTGTCAGTCCGAGCAGCAAACCCGTGAGGATGCCGGTTGCGTCACGCAATGATTCGCCGCGCGAAGCGCGATCGGCAAACAACCATTCCGCAAGGACCGCGCCCGCGATGCTCGAGCCCAGCACCAGGGCCGCGCTCAGGCCGAAAAACCAGAGCGAAGCTCCGGTCGCCGGCAGCAGCGCGAATATCACGTCGCGCATCGCATTCGGGGTGGTCATCCCCTGACGCAGCAGCGGCGCATGGAACAGCAGCAGATCCGGGTCCCGTTTTTTCACGCGTCGGGTTCCTTGCGATTATTCAGGTCATCCTTGGCGGTCCGAATGAGCTGCACGATCGGGATGTTGGACGGGCATGCGAAAGTGCAGCAGCCGCACTCTACGCAATCGAAGACGTTGTAATCTTTCATCTCGTCGAACATGCGTGCCTTGGACATGCGTGCGAGACGCGACGGATTCAGGAAATAAGGGCATGCCTCGAGACAGCGTCCGCAACGAATGCACGGGTATTCCTTGCGGCGCGCGGTCTGTTCTTCCGTGAACACGAGCACCCCGGAACAGCCTTTGAGCACGGGCACGTCGAGGCTCGCGATCGGCCGGCCCATCATCGGTCCGCCCATGATGATTTCGCGGGTGCCCGGTTTCAGGCCGCCGCAGAAGCGGACCACGTCGCGCACGGACGTCCCGAGCGGCACAATGAGGTTCGCCGGATAGGTGACACCCGGACCCGCGACGGTCACGACCCGTTCGATCAGCGGCATGCCGCGCAGGAAATAGTCCGCGATGGCGACGACGGTGCCGACGTTGTTGACATTGACTTCGACATCGCGCGGCAGCCGACCGGCCGGCACTTCGGTACCGAAAACGCTCTTGATCATCATCTTCTCGGCACCCTGGGGATACTTGACCTTCAGAGTCACGATGCGCACGGGCTGGTCGGGTGAGAGGTGCCTGGATATTGTTTCGATCGCATCCGGCTTGTTCGCCTCGATCCCTATAACCGTCTCTTCGGCACCCAGTTTCTGGCGCAGTATTTCGGCGCCCTCGAGCAAAGCCTCGGGACGCTCCAACATGAGGCGATGATCCGTAGTGAGGTATGGCTCGCATTCGGCGCCGTTGATCAAGAGGTGCCGGATGCGTATGCCGTCAGGCACCGACAGCTTGACGTGAGACGGAAACGCCGCGCCACCCATGCCGACGATGCCGGCCATCTGTACAGCCTCGATGAATGCTTCGAGCGACAGGGATCGCCAGTCCGGTGCGGCGTCGGGATCGACTTCCTGTGTCGCGAAGGGATCGGCCTCGATCGCAATTGCCGGCGCGAAGCGGCCATCGACCCCGCGGAAGTCGCCGACCTTGCTGACAACGCCCTTGACGGGACTATGCAACGCGGTCGAGACGAAGCCGCCGGGTTCGGCAATCAACTGACCTCTTTCCACCGGGTCGCCCGCCGCAACGACGGCACGTGACGGCACGCCGATATGCTGCCCGAGCGGCATGATGAACTGCCTGCCGAACGGGACGCGCTGGATGGGCAGGTTCTCCGTCTGCTCCTTGTGATGGGCCGGGTGGACCCCGTGCTCAAAGTTGCGGCGCAGCAGGCGAAACGCTTTCATGGCCGTCAGTTCCGTTTCTGCGATGCGAGCGCGAGCAGGCGGCTGCGTATCTGCGCGGCGATCTCGGCCTGGGTCTGCTCCCGGATCGCCTTGATCTCGGCGTCCGATTCCTGCTTGAGCCCGTCGAGTTCCGCCTTGTGCTCGGCGGCGACCGCGGTCCGAATCTCGGCTTCGACAGCCGCAGTAAACGGGGTTACGACGCCGGCGAGCTCCTGGAGCGTCCGCCAATTCTCGATACAGTCGTCCGCCACGTCTGCAACGGCCGCAGAGACCGCAAAGCGCTGCTCCTCGTCACCATCACCGGCGGCGACGTACGGCGTCTTGTTCTTCCGTCCCTTTTGGTCGAGCTGCAGCCACTCGTGGAAGGGTATCGGCGCCGGCGCGTCCGCGCCGAGCGGTGGAAATTGCCGCGCGAAGCGATCCTGGCCGAACGCCCAGTCGGCGGTCGTAAATGCCCGGCCGTCCTCGCCCGGTGGCACCAGG
>JABAHS010048221.1_pt1 | contig 11686 bp, 8 predicted proteins | sample 7062111 | NCBI WGS metagenome assembly JABAHS01 (sample SAMN14534600, study PRJNA622989) | marine sediment metagenome | biome: marine biome [ENVO:00000428]; feature: marine pelagic biome [ENVO:01000023]; material: deep marine sediment [ENVO:00002113]; isolation source: pool of 4 deep marine... | reverse complement strand
GCTGGAAGTGGTAAAGCCAGTGGTTGAGATTCGGGGCGTCGATGACGGCGAGATCCGCCGGGTAGCCGGGCCGCAGCGAACCGGCCCGATCCTGGCGCCCGACAGCCCTCGCGGCCACCGTCGTTGCGCCGTTTAGCGCTTCCTGGGGGGTCATGCCCTGGTTCAGGCAGGCGAGCAGCATGGCCATCGGCAGGTGCCACGACGGCGCCGAGCCCGGGTTGAAATCCGTGGCCACGGCCACCGGCACGCCGGCCGTCAGGAAAGCACGTGCGCGAAGATAGGGTTCGCCGAGGTAGAGCGAGGCCAGCGGAAGGCTGACGGCCACGGTGCCGGAACCCGCCAGCGCTGCGATGCCCTCCGCGCTGGCATATTCCAGGTGTTCCGCGCTGACGGCCCCGAGTTCAGCTGCAAGACAGGCGCCTCCGCCGTCGCTGAGCTGGTCGGCATGCAGCTTGATGCCGAGGCCGAGACCACGGGCCGTGTCCAGAATACGGTGCGCCTCCCCTGCTGTGTAGGCGCCCTGTTCGACAAAGGCGTCGCAGAATTCGGCCAGGCCGCGTTCCGCGACTTCCGGCAGCAGGCGTTGGCAGAGCAGATCCACGTATTCCCCGCGCCGGTCGGCGTACTCTGGCGGTACGATGTGCGCACCGAGAAAGGTGGGCACGAGGCTGACCGGATGGTCACGTTCCAGTGCGGCGTACACCTCGAGCTGCCTGATCTCGTTTTCGTAATCCAGCCCGTACCCGGACTTGCACTCCACGGTGGTGACGCCCAAAGCCAGCATGCCGTCCAGGGCGGAGCGGGCCCACCGCACCAGTTCCTGCATGTTTGCAGCCCGGGTGGCGGCCACGGTGCTGGCGATGCCGCCGCCCGCCGCGGCAATCTCGCGGTAGTCCATGCCCTGGAGGCGCATTTCGAACTCGTCGCCGCGCCAGCCGCCGAAACACAGGTGCGTGTGACAGTCCACCAGGCCGGGGATGACGAGTGCGCCACCGCAGTCGAAAGAAGCGACCCGCCGGTATGCCCCTGGAAGGTCCGTCTCCGGCCCGCACCAGGAGACTCGCCCGTCCTCGACGACCAGCGCCGCCCCGTCGACCAGGCCGGCGTCACCCTGGCCGCCCTCGTGCGGGCAGGTCGCCAGTTGGCCGATGTTCACAAGCGCCAGGCTCACGCGAGGGGACCGGTTTCGCGTTCCACATGCTCGGCAAGCTCCCCGGAGCGCAGCATCTGCACGCAGACCTCGAGGTCGTTGCGCACCTCGTAGTCCTCGAGCGCGTGGGCGACCCGGGAGCGGAGGGCCTGGTGTGCCAGGTCTACGCCGCGGCCGGGCCTGTGGGGCGCCCTGAAATCCAGTGCCTGGCCCGCGGTAAGCAACTCGACGGCCAGCACGCGTTCCACGTTGCGCATCACGGCAAGCAGCTTGAATGCGCTGATCGAACCCATGCTGACGTGGTCTTCCTGCCCGAGGCTGGTCGGGATCGAGTCGACGCTGGCCGGGTGGCACAGCACCTTGTTCTCGGACACCAGCGCGGCGGCCGTGTACTGCGGGATCATGAAACCGGAATTGACCCCGGTGTCCTTCATCAGCAGCTTGGGCAGGCCGTCGTGGCCCTCGAGCAGCAGGTAGGTGCGACGTTCCGAAATGCTGGCCAGCTCGGCCAGGGCCAGCGCCGCGTAGTCCATCGCCAGGGCCAGGGGCTGACCGTGAAAATTTCCGCCGGAAAGAATGTCCCCGTCCTGGAACACCAGCGGATTATCGGTCACTGAGTTGAGCTCGGTTTCGATGGTTTCGATGCAGTGTGCAAGTGCATCGCGGCTGGCGCCGTGGACCTGCGGCACGCAGCGCAGGCAGTAGGGATCCTGGACCTTGCCGCAGTCGCGGTGGGATTCCATGATCTCGCTGCCTGCCAGCAGGGTGCGCACGTTGCCGGCCACCACCTGCTGGCCATGGTAGGGGCGCACTTCGTGGATTCGCCTGTCGAAGGGCACGGCGCTGCCCTGCAGGGCCTCCAGGCTCATGGCCGCGAGGACGTCGGCCTCGCGCTGCAATACGGGTACCCGCTCCAGCACGTAGGCACCGTAGGCGCTCATCAGTTGCGTGCCGTTGATCAACGCCAGCCCGTCCTTGGCCTGCAGGCTGATGGCCGCCAGGCCGGCCTCCTGCAAGCCCTCTGCGGCGGGGCGCTTGTCCTCGCCCTGCGCGTCCCACACCTCGCCGCGACCGATCAGCGGCAGGCACAGGTGCGCCAGCGGCGCGAGGTCGCCCGAGGCGCCCACGCTGCCGCGGCTCGGCACCCAGGGCACGATGCCGTGCTCGTCGAAGGCCAGCAACTGGCGGAAGGTGTCCTCGGATATTCCGGACTGCCCGAGGCCCAGGGCATGGATCTTGAGTTGCAACATGAGCCGCGTGATGGGAACAGGCACCGGGATGCCGACGCCGCAGGCGTGGCTCAGGAGGATGTTGCGCTGCAGTTTTTCCAGTTCGTCGTTGGCGATGCGCTCGTTGGCCAGCACGCCGAAACCGGTGTTGATGCCGTAGTGCGCGCGGCCGTCGGCGAGTGCCCGGTCCACGATCCGGCGCGAGGCGCTGACCGCCGAATGGTCGGCCCGCAGCGCCGCCATGCTGGCGTCCAGGTCGTCGTAGAGGGATGCGATATGGATTTTATTAATCACCGAATCACCAGACTGCGAGTCACCCGTTCACCATGGGGAGGTCGACGCCGCGCTCGCCTGCGATCTCGACCGCATCGACGTAACCGGCATCGGCATGGCGCATGACGCCGGTGCCCGGGTCGGCGGTCAGGACCCGTTCCAGGCGGCGGTCCGCCATTTCGGTGCCGTCAGCGACGCAGACCATGCCGGCGTGCTGGGAATAGCCGATGCCGACGCCGCCGCCGTGATGGATGGAAACCCAGCTGGCGCCGCAGGCGGTGTTCAGCATGGCGTTCAGCAGCGGCCAGTCGGCGATCGCGTCGGAACCGTCCTTCATCGCCTCGGTTTCGCGGTTGGGGGNNGGGGCGCTGACCCGGCCTTCGCGGACGAGCCTGTTGAAAGCCAGACCGGCCCGGGCTCGCTCCCCGTACTCCAGCCAGCAGATCCGGGCGGGCAGGCCCTGGAACTGGATCTTTTCCCGGGCCTGGCTTATCCAGCGGTGCAGGGCCTGCTTTTCCGGGAACAGTTCAAGGATGGTCCGGTCCGTCGCGGCGATGTCATCGGGATCGCCGGACAGGGCAGCCCACCGGAACGGGCCGGCGCCCCGACAAAACAATGGACGAATATATGCAGGAACAAAACCAGGATAATCAAAAGCTTCCGGCATATTTCTAAAATCTTTCACCTGTCCTCGCAGGTTGTTCCCGTAGTCGAAGCAGATTGCGCCCTTCTGTTGCAGTTCGAGGATCGCCCGCACGTGGACGACCATGGAGTCCAGGACCTCGTCGTCGTAGCGCTGCGGGTCGGAACGGCGCAGGTCCGCAGCAGCTTCGAGGCTGTAGCCGCGCGGAATGTATCCCTCGCGCAGGTCGTGGGCCGAGGTCTGGTCCGTGATGATGTCCGGAACGATACCGCGTTCGAGGATCTCCGGCATCACGTCGGCGATGTTGCCGAGCAGGCCGACCGAGACGGGATCGGCCGCCTCGCCGATGATCGTCAGGGCTTCGCCCAGCGATTCCGACATGACGTCGCAGTATCCGGTTTCCACGCGCCGCTGAATGCGCCACGGGTCGACCTCCACCACCAGGCAATGGCCGTTGTTCATGGTGACTGCGAGCGGTTGGGCGCCCCCCATGCCGCCCAGGCCCGCGGTCACTGTCAGGGTGCCTGCCAGGTTGCCGTCGAATTCCCGGCGGGCCAGTTCGGCGAAGGTTTCGTAGGTGCCCTGCACGATGCCCTGCGAACCGATGTAGATCCACGAGCCCGCCGTCATCTGCCCGAACATGGTCAGGCCCTTGTCCTCGAGGTCGCGGAATACTTCCCAGTTGCCCCAGCGCGGCACGAGGTTGGAGTTGGCGATCAGCACGCGCGGCGCCTCGTCGTGGGTCCGGAACACGCCCACGGGCTTGCCGCTCTGGACCAGCAGCGTCTCGTCGTCTTCCAGGCGCCTGAGGGTCGCGACGATGGCGTCGTAGCAGTCCCAGTTGCGCGCCGCCTTGCCGGTGCCGCCGTAGACGATCAGCTCGTCCGGTTTCTCGGCCACGTCCGGGTCCAGGTTGTTCATCAGCATGCGCAGGGCGGCCTCCTGGTGCCAGCCCTTGCAGCTCAGCTCGGTGCCCGTCGGAGCCTTGATTTGTGTGTGTTTTCCGCTCATTATCGTGACCGTTCTGGTGATGGGAACCCCGGTTGCGGACCACCGACGGCCAAACGGAGGTTCCCTTCTTGCTGAAGCGGGTAATTATACCGTTTAGGCGGCGTGGGAAGCCGTCGATGCGGAATCTGAAAGGATGGATATGCCATACCGGATTTCATTGCGGACCTGGTACCTGGCGGCGGCCGTGTGTTGCGCCGGCCTGCTGGGATTCGCGTTCTACCAGCAGTACCGGGAATTCCTGGACCCTTGCCCGCTGTGCATATTCCAGCGCATCGGTTTCATGTGGATCGGCGCCGTGGCGCTGCTGGCTGCCGTCCATAATCCTCCCGGCGGAGGGCGCTGGTTATATGCATCCCTGTTGACGCTCGGCGCGGCCGTCGGCACCGCCGTGGCCGGCCGCCATGTATGGCTGCAGAACCTGCCTCCGGACCAGGTGCCCGAATGCGGGCCCGGCCTGAACTACATGCTGGAAACCCTGCCGCTGAGCCAGGTGCTCGCCAAGGTGTTCCTCGGAGACGGCAACTGCGCCGAGGTACACTGGACCTTCCTGGGCCTCAGCATGCCCGGCTGGACGCTGGTCTGGTTCATCGGCCTGGGTGGGATGACGCTCTGGCTCACCATACGCAAGGGCTGAGCGATTGCCGCGATGACGAACATGTACCAACAGGATCCCCTCGAGTCGGCGCCCGAAGGCTGGGCGCCCGATTCCTGGCGTAAGTATCCCGCCCGGCAGCAGGCCCGGTACCCCGATGCCGGGGCGCTGGAGCGGGTCCTGGCGCAGCTTTCGAATCTGCCGCCGCTGGTGACATCCTGGGAGATTCTCGCCCTTCGCGAGCAGATCGCCGAGGCGCAGCAGCGCAGGCGGTTCCTGCTGCAGGGCGGGGACTGCGCGGAGAGTTTCGCCGAGTGCAGTTCGCCTGTGATCACCAACCGGCTCAAGGTACTGCTGCAGATGAGCCTGGCCCTGGTGCACGGCCTGCAGATGCCGGTGGTGCGGATCGGGCGGTTCGCGGGCCAGTACGCCAAGCCCCGGTCCAGCGACGAGGAAACCCGGGACGGCGTCACCCTGCCGAGCTACCGGGGCGACATCGTCAACTCGCCCGAATTCACGGAGGCGGCGCGCATCCCGGACCCGCAGCGCCTGATCCAGGCGCACGCCTGCTCTTCCCAGACCATGAATTTCGTTCGCGCTCTGGTAGACGGCGGATTCGCCGACCTCCACCACCCGGAATACTGGGACCTGAGCTGGGTCGAGCACTCCCCGCTGGCGGAGGAGTTCAGGAGGCTGGCGGAAGGGATCGGGCGCTCGGTGCGGTTCATGGAAACCATTTCCGGCCAGCACGCCGGGAACATTCGCAGGGTGGACTTCTACACCGCGCACGAGGCTCTGCACCTGCACTACGAGCAGGCCCTCACCCGGCAGGTGCCGCGCCAGCAGGGCTGGTTCAATCTATCCACCCACTTTCCGTGGATTGGCATGCGCACGGCCCGGATGGGCGATGCCCACGTCGAATATTTCCGCGGCATCCGCAATCCCATCGGGATCAAGGTCGGACCGTCGGCCACGAGCCGGGAACTGCTGGAACTGATCGAGGCGCTCAATCCGTCCGCCGCACCCGGCCGTCTGGTGCTGATCCACCGGATGGGGGCCGGACGTATCCTCGACGCGCTGCCGCCCCTGATCGAGGCCGTTCAGGAGGCCGGCGCGCCGGTCCTGTGGGTCTGCGATCCCATGCATGGCAACACCGAAACCACCGGATCGGGCATCAAGACCCGGCGCTTTCGCAACATCATGGCCGAAATGGAGCAGGCCTTCGACGTCCACAAGGGCTGCGATTCCTGGCTGGGCGGCGTGCACCTGGAACTGACCGGCGAAAACGTCACGGAGTGCACCGGCGGTGCCCGGGACCTCGGTGAGAAAGACCTGGAACGCTCGTACAAGTCCACCGTCGATCCCAGGCTCAACTACGAGCAGGCACTTGAACTGGCCATGCTGATCGTGCGCAAACACAACCAGCCCGAGACATGAGTCGGGCGTCTGGCGGCTGAGCATGCGTCCGGGAAGTGCCCCTGCATTATGCGTACTGGCCATTTCCCTGGCCGCGGCCCCGGCGAACGCCCGGGATCCGGACGATGCCGTCGTCCACAGCCTGGATTTCCCGAAAGATTCCCAGCAGTACGTCCGGGTGATCTCGGAGTTCCCGGTCGATGGAGACACCGCCACACTGTACATGCCCGCCTGGAATCCCGGTTCCTACCTGATTCGCGAATACGCCTCGGGGCTGGACCGGATCGAGGCGCGGGGCGAGGACGGGAGGTACCTGGCCCTGGAGAAAACCGGCAAGAGTGCCTGGCGCGTGGTACTGGAAGGCAACGGCCGCATTTCCGTGGAATACGAGGTGCACGCGGGCGAACTCAGCGTGAACACCGCCTGGACGGGCCCTGAGTTCACGCTGCTCAATCCGGCCGCGGTCATGCTGTACACCGATTCCACGCGCGACATGACGCAAACCGTACACGTGAGTCCGCCCGCGGGGACCGGCGTCGTCAGGACTTCGCTGGCCGGAGATGGCCCGGACGGCCCATGGCGGGCGGCGGGTTTCGACGAGCTGGTCGACAGCCCGCTGGTGATCAGTGGGGCCGAGCCGCTGGACTTCGAGCAGGATGGCCACGGTTACCATTTTCTGAACGCGGGCGACAGCCGTCTTTGGGACAACCGGCAGGCGGCGGATGACGTCCGGGCCATCGTCGCGGAGGCCAATGCGCTCTGGGACGAGGTGCCCTTGCAGCGGGACTACTGGTTTTTCAATTTCCTGGCCGAGCGCGGCGGCGGACTCGAGCACGATCACTGCACCGTGATGATGGCCAGCCGCTGGCAGATGCGCGACCGTGACGATTACACCCGGTGGCTCGGCCTGGTTTCGCACGAGTATTTCCACCTCTGGAACGTTCGCCACATGAGGCCCGCGGCAATTGCCGAATACGACTACCAGGACGAACAGTATTCCTCGGCGCTGTGGCTGGCCGAGGGCCTGACCAGTTATTACGACAACCTGTTGCTGTCGCGAGCGAAGCTGGTCACACCCGATGAATACCTCGGTCGCCTGGCCGACGATATTCACCGCCTGGAACTGACACCGGGGCGTCAGCAAATCTCCCTGGAACAGGCCTCGAGGGATGCCTGGATCCGGCACTACAGGCAGGATCCGCATTCCATCAACAGCGAGATCTCCTATTACACCAAGGGTGCGGTGCTCGGTTTCGCCCTGGATGCGCGCATCCGGGAGGAGACCCGCGGTCGCGCCAGCCTGGACGACGTGATGCGGGAAATGTGGGCGCGCTGGAGCAAACGCGCCTACCCCGACGGCGCCTTCGAGGACGCCGTGGAGGCCGTGGCGGGGCCGGAGACGAGGGCATGGCTGGAGCCCCTGCTGTCGTCACCAGCCGATCCGGGCCTGGAAGAGGCGCTCGGATATTTCGGCCTCGAACTCGACCGGCACCCCGAAAAGACCGCCGCGGAGGCCGCAGGCCTTCCACTGGGGGCCGGGCTGGGCATCAACTGGAAGCCGGACACGCCCTGGTTGGTCGCCGAAGCGGTCGTGGCGGGCAGACCCGGTGCGCGGGCCGGCGTACTGCCGGGCGACGAACTGCTTGCCATCGACGGGGAGCGGGTGACGCCCGGCAACATAGAGGATCGCCTGAAGCGGCTCGATCCGCGCGCCACGGTGGAGCTGCTCACCGCGCGCCGCGGCCGGGTCATCACCATACCGTTGCAACTCGCCGAGGTCCGCCCGGCCGAGTACACACTCAGTATCGGCGCCGCACCCGGCAGGCGTCAGTCCTTGCGCCTTGCCGACTGGCTGGGCCAGTCGCCCGCCGCCGAGCCCTAGGCCGTTCCGGCCTCACCATTCAAACCGTGTAGGCCGCCGGTTAGAGCTCTTTCTTCGCCTTTCTTTCGGCCGTGCGGCGTTCGTGTTCCAGCAGGTGTGCCTTGCGCAGCCGGATCGATTCAGGCGTGACCTCGACCAGTTCGTCGTCCTCGATGAATTCCAGGGCCTGTTCCAGCGTCATGCGTTGAAAGGCCGCGAGCTGCACGTTCTCGTCCTTGAGCACCGTGCGGATGTTGGTCAGCTGCTTGGTCTTCAGCGGATTCACCGTCAGGTCGTTGCCGCGCGAGTGGATGCCGATGACCTGGCCCTCGTAAACGTCGTCGCCGGGCCGGATGATCATGCGGCCGCGTTCCTGGAGGTTGAACAGGGCGTAGGGAATGGCCTTGCCGGTGCAGTTGGAGATCAGCACGCCGTTGTTGCGGCTGGAAATGGGCGCCGGATTGTAGGGACCGTATTTTTCGAACACGTGAAACAGCAGCCCGGTGCCCGCGGTGATGGTGCGGAACTCGGACTGGAAGCCGATCAGGCCGCGCGCCGGGATCGCGTAGTCCAGGCGGACGCGGCCCTTGCCGTCGGGCTGCATGTCCNNCTGCATGTCCTGCAGGATGCCGCGGCGCTCGCCGAGCCGCTCCATGACCGCGCCCTGGTAATCGGCCTCGAGGTCCACGACGAGCAGTTCCCAGGGCTCCTGTTTTTCGCCGCCGATCTCGCGGATGATCACCTCCGGGCGTGAAATCGCCAGTTCATAGCCCTCGCGGCGCATGGTCTCGACCAGGATCGACAGGTGCAGTTCACCCCTGCCGGAGACACGGAATTTCTCGGGATCGGCGGTTTCCTCGACCCGCAGCGCCACGTTGTGGCTGGCCTCGCGCAGCAGGCGCTCGCGCAGTTGCCGGCTGGTCAGGTACTTGCCCTCGCGCCCGGCGAACGGCGAGTCGTTGACCCGGAAGGTCATGGTGATGGTGGGCTCGTCCACGGTCAGCGCGGGCAGGGCCTCGGGCGCGTCGCGGTCGCACAGCGTGTCCGAGATGCCGAGATTTTCCACGCCGGTGACCGCGATGATGTCCCCGGCCTCGGCCTCTGGCACCTCGATCCGCTCCAGTCCGTGGAAACCCAGTACCTGCAGAATCCGGGCGTCGTGCTGCACACCGTCGCGGTTGATGACCGTGATGCGCTGATTGGGCCTGACGGTGCCGCGTTGCACGCGGCCGATGCCGATCACGCCGACATAGCTGTTGTAATCCAGCGAGGAGATGCGCATCTGGAACGGGCCGTCCGCGTTGACCGGCGGCGGCGCCACCTCGTGCACGATGGCGCGGAACAGCGGGGTCATGTCGCCGTCGCGCACCGTATCCTCGAGGCCCGCATAGCCGTGCAGGGCGGAGGCGTAGACGACCGGGAAGTCCAGTTGCTCGTCGGTGGCGCCCAGCCGGTCGAACAGTTCGAAGGTCTGGTCCAGCACCCAGTGCGGGCGGGCGCCGTCGCGGTCCACCTTGTTGATGACCACGATGGGCCGGAAGCCCATCTCGAAGGCCTTCTGGGTCACGAAGCGGGTCTGCGGCATGGGTCCGTCCACGGCGTCCACCAGCAGCAGCACGGAATCCACCATGCTGAGGATGCGCTCGACCTCGCCGCCGAAATCGGCGTGTCCCGGGGTGTCCACGATGTTGATGTGGTACCCGGTGCCCCCGTCGTTCCAGGTGATGGCCGTGTTCTTGGAAAGGATCGTGATGCCGCGCTCGCGCTCCAGTTCGTTCGAGTCCATCACCCGTTCGGGCGTGGCGGCGCGTTCGCCCAGCGTGCCGGACTGCTGCAGCAGCTGGTCCACCAGGGTGGTCTTGCCGTGATCCACGTGGGCGATGATGGCGATGTTGCGAAGTTGCTCGAGCATGGCGGACCGGTTAGCGAGGGCGCGCGCACGATACCGGCTTTGCGGTACGGGTGCAAATCCCGGAACGGATGGGTTCAGCGCCGTGTACTGAATCCGAGCGATTCCAGTTCCGCGCCGCGGTCCGAAGGGAGTCCGGCGAGCGTCCATGCGCCGAAATCGCTGCGCAGCGGGTAGTGCTTGCGCAACGCATCGAAAGCGGACTTGCGGGCCTCGCGATCCAGTTCGACCAGTCTTCGCATGGCCTGGTCGTCGTCTTCGATGTGGGTGGCGGCCAGGACGGTTTCCGCCAGGTCCGGCGCCGCCGGCAACACGTGCGTCGGTGTAGCCGGCACCGCGGATTCATCTGCCCGGATGCGCGCCCAGTCGCAGAACGCGCGGTAGATCATCAGTGCACCGTTACGCCGGCCCTCTTCGCTGTATCCGGCGACGTGGGGCGTGGCCACGACCGTGGCTTCCAGCAGGTACGGGTCGACGTCCGGCTCGTTCGGCCAGACGTCCAGGGCAGCGCGCAGGCGGCCGTTTCGGATTTCGGCCAGCAGCGCGCCGCCTTCCGCCACGTTTCCGCGGGACGAGTTGACCAGCAGCGCATGGTCGGGAAGCCTTGCCAGCGTTTCTGCATTGATCATCTGCCAAGTGGGGTAGGGGCCGTCGCGCGTCAACGGGACGTGCAGGCAGACGACATCCCGCGCCAGGGCCTCTTCCTGCGACACCAGGCCCTCGACGCCCGCATCCGCCAGCGGCGGATCGTTGGCCACGGTNNCCACGGTGCCGACGCCCCGCGATTCGAGCAGTCGCTGGATCCTCGAGCCCACGTTGCCGCGCCCGATGACGCCGGCGCTCATTCCCCGGAGATCCCTGCCGAGCCGCCTGCAGGCCAGCAGGATCATGGCCAGCGTGTACTGGGCGGCCGCGTCTGCGTTGCAGCCCGGCGCGTTGGTCCAGGTGACGCCGTTTTCTTTCATCCACTGCGTGTCGAGGTGGTCGAAACCGATGGTGGCGGAGCCGACGAAACGCACCGTCGAACCGGCCAGAAGATCCCGGGTGACCGGGGTAATGGATTTCACCAGCAGGGCGTCCGCCCCGTCCAGGTCGCCGCGATCGATGGTACGCCCCGCGCGCAGGCGCAATTCTCCGTGACGTCCAAATGTTTCCTGGAGAAGTGGAATGTTTTTGTCGGCCACGATCAGCATGGATTCTCGACTCGCATTTGCTTGATCCAGGTCCGGTCCGGCGGGCCGGGGTGTCTTTGAATTCGGGTACAATAATACAGTTTCGCACCCCATGGCAGGCGGTTCCCGAGCCTCCCGTTTGCCGACCGGCACCGCAATCAAGAATCAGAAGGAGTGTCCAATGAAACAGCCTGTCAGAGTCGCCATCACCGGCGCCGCCGGCCAGATCGGCTACCAGTTGTGCTTCCGCATCGCCGCGGGCGACATGCTGGGCCCCGACCAGCCCGTCATCCTGCAGTTGCTGGAGATCACACCGGCCATGGACGCCCTGGATGGCGTGACCATGGAACTCAACGACGCGGCATTCCCGCTGTTGCATGGCGTGGTAGCCACTGACGATCCCAACGTGGCTTTCGAGGCTGCGGAATAC
>JABAHS010106967.1_pt1 | contig 11699 bp, 7 predicted proteins | sample 7062111 | NCBI WGS metagenome assembly JABAHS01 (sample SAMN14534600, study PRJNA622989) | marine sediment metagenome | biome: marine biome [ENVO:00000428]; feature: marine pelagic biome [ENVO:01000023]; material: deep marine sediment [ENVO:00002113]; isolation source: pool of 4 deep marine... | reverse complement strand
TTCAATCCCCGGTGTAGTCAGAACTAAAGCCTTTGAATTGAAAAAGGGAGAAAAGTTTTTCATTAATGCAGTAGAAGATATATGGATAGTGAATTTAATAGATATTAAGTCCGAGTCTCAAAAGAGCCTCGAAGAAGCAAATAGTGATGTAGTAGCAGATCTTAAAATATTAAAAGGTAAAAATCTTGCCAAAAAGGAATCAAGAAAGACTCACAAAGAACTTATTGGTGGCAAGGTGGAATTATCTAGTTTAAAAACTACATATAAAAATAACTACAACGAAACTGATCTGTTTACAAGGCTTGATAGTGTAAGTGAAATAAGTTCTAAGGACGTACTGCTCAATGCTTTTCTTCTGGATGATAAATCCCCCGTGTATAAAGAGGTATACGAGAGCGATAACCAATATTTAGTAATAGCACTTGTGGAAAAAAAGCAGATAGATAAGGATGAATTCGAAGAGAAAAAAGAAGAGATAAAAAATACTATGATACAAAGAAAAAGAAACGAAATTTATCAGGACTGGATTTTATCTATGCGGAAACAAGCTAACATAAAACCTAATCCAAACCTGTTTCCAGAGATTGGATAAAAGGAGCAAAGTTTATGGGCTCTTCAAAGGCTTTAATAGTTGGCTCTGATAAAGATTATTGCTATGTAATAAAGGAGTTCTTAGATTCCCGCGGGATGATTAGTTCTCTTATTCTTGATTACAATCAGGGAATAGATAAGCTCTTCTACGAAAACCCCGATATCACCGTAATTGAGCTTATTTCATCTCATAAAGTAAGTACAAATCTTATAGGAAAAGTAAGAAACTCCAATGAATTGCAAATAATCGATTTTAATCATGACAGTAACGTCGAGGTTGAAAAGGATTTAAAACCAGTATTCTTCTTAGAAGAAACTAGCCAGCTGAATACGCTTTTAGCTTTTCTCAATACCTATTTTCTTGCAAACTCAGGCAGCGAGCAAACTTCTGCTAAGTCTCAAAAACCTGTTAGTAACGACATTGAATTATTTCCATATCCAATTCTACTTTCCTATTTATACAAAAACTCACTCTCGGGAATACTGACAATTAATTCAAATGTAAACCTCAAACTTTACTTTGAAGATGGTGTAGCAATATATGCAGAAGGTGGAGATGTAGAAACCGCTCTAGGAAGAATGCTCCTTGAAAGTGGAAGGATTAGTGATGTAAAAGAGTATGAAAAAGCACTTAATATAGCAACCGAGAAAAAACAAAAGCTTGGAGAAGTGCTTGTTTCAATGGGTGTACTCTCACCTCATGAACTAAATGAACTATTAGAAAATCAGATCCAGGAAAAAGTAATAAGAGGTTTTCTATTAAAATCAGGCGCATTTAACTTTGAGAGTGGTAAAAGTAAGATCAGTAACATCGTTAAATATGATATAGATTTCCCCAAAGTTTTATATCAGGGTACAAAGAGATACGGAAACCAGAAGTTTATTAAAAATATATTTTTCAATAGTGGAGAACCTAACAAGATTAAGGTCATTAAAGATCTCGGCCAGAAAACAGGCGGTCTGGGTCTGGGCCCTAAAGAGCTTAGAATAATTCAGAACCTGGAGCAAAACACAAATATCGAAAATTTGCTTAATAAAACAACAACTACTAATGATGAAACATTAAAAACCTTGTTTTTGATATACCTGCTGGGATATGTGATTGTAGAAAATGATGAATACAGAAATATAGGCAGATTGTTCAATCATACATCAGAAGAACCGCTTTCAGTTTCAAACGAAGAAGAATTTGAAGATATTATTGATCTGGATGAAGAAATTGCAGAGAGTTCGAAGGCAGAACCTACAAAAACTGAGGCAAAAAAAGAGCTATCCGAAAAAGATAAAGAAATTATTAATACCGTAAGTAAAATGGAACTCGAAATGGAGATAGATTCTCCTACTTCAACGAGTACATCAAATGTAATTCCATTTAAAGAACAAGCCAAAACCCCCGTGGATGAGAAAATTAATGTGGATAAGAAAATAAATATTGAAGGTCCTCAACCACCGTCCCGGGAAAAAGATACCTCTGATCTGGTAAAAAGCATAAGTGCTCTTTATGACAGGCTTGATGAAGAAGATCACTATATGATATTAGGGGTGGAAAAAGATTCAACAAAACAGCAGATAAGAGATAGTTATTATGCATTGGTAAAGAAATATCATCCTGATATACTTGCAAAACTCGATGACAGCACCAGAGACAAAGCCGATAAGATATTCTCTGTGATAACAACGGCTTATCAAACCATCAGTGACGACGATAAGAGAGAAGAGTATGACTCTGTTAGCGAGCTAGATGATCTTAAATCGGAGGCACAGATACTTTATCAGGCAGAGGTATCCTTTAATGAAGGTGCAGCACTGTTAAAACAAAAAAAATATGCACTTGCTGAAGAAAAGTTCAATAAAGCAATACAGATAAACCCTGATAACATATTATACAAGGGTATAATATACTGGGGTAGGTTTTTAAATAATAAAGATGACAGTGTTAATACAGATGAATGTATTAAAGAGCTTGAAAAGTTAATATCTCTGGACTCTAATGTTGCAGAAAACTATTTTTATCTTGGCAGTATTTATAAACATATTGATGAATTTAAAAAAGCAGAAAATAATTTTTCAAAAGCTGTAGAAAATGACGAGGATTATACTGAAGCAAAAAGAGAATTACGGGTATTGCAAAACAGAATCACAGAGAAAAAAGACGCTCGAAAATCAAAGACTGAAAAAAGGTTTTGGTCGAGTTTATTTAAAAAGTAACCATTCTGTTTAAAACAGAGAGTTCCTATAAAATACATATCAGATTTGCCTATATGATATTTAAAAATAAAGGATAGTTGTAGATGAAACTTTTAAAACTTGAATTCAATGGTTTTAAATCATTTTATGATAAAACCAAAATAGATTTTCATTCGAATATAAATGCAATAGTAGGACCAAACGGATGCGGCAAATCAAATATTATAGATGCAATTAAATGGGTACTTGGTGAACAGAACCCAAGAAACTTGCGAGCAATGACCATGGAAGAAGTCATATCAAACGGGGGTGAAACTCATAAGCCGCTTGGAATGGCCGAGGTATCTTTAGTGGTCTCGTCAAATGGATCGGGTTTTGAAGAAATAAATGTAAAAAGAAGGCTCTTTAGATCAGGGCAGAGTGAATATTATATAAATAATGTGCCTTGCAGACTAAAAGACATAACAGAACTGTTTGTAGATACTGGTGTTGGAGCCAGGGCTTATTCTATTATCGGACAGGGAAAAGTGGAGAGCATTATCACTTCCAAACCAGAGGGCAAAAGAGAAGTCATTGAAGAAGTAGCCGGGATTGGAAAGTATAAGCTTAGAAGAAAAGAAACACAGAACAAAATTGAGCTTACTAAAAACAATCTTACAGTGGTAAGGGAATCACAATCAGAAATTTTGCGCCAGATAAAGAGCCTTAAAAGACAGGCGAATGATGCAGAAAAATACAAACAACTTGCCCAGGAAATTGAAGAAATAGATAATAAGGTATTGGCAAAAAAGAAGATCCAGCTCGAACAATCTAAAACCAAGTCTCAATCTCAACAAAACGATATAAGTAGCGATATATCAAGACAAAATGAAATACTAACAGATCTGCAAAAGAACAGGGAACAAACCCTGGATGTAATTGATGGTATAGAAAAGGAATCCGATGTACTAAAAAACAAGTATTTTGAGGATACAAAAAAGCTTCAGACAATAGATAATGAAATTGAGCTTGTAAACAGAGAAGAAAGGACTCTGCATGAGACAATTACCACTATAAAATCAGACCTCATAAACAGCCTTAAGGAAATTGAGAATATTAAAAATACTACTGCTCAAAAACACTCAGAGCTAAAATCTACATTAATCATACTACAGGAAAAGCAAAATGAACTCTCAGTAAAACAGGAGCTTACCGATTCATATAAAAACGATCTTGTTACCAAAAGACAGGAATACAAAGATCATAGAGAAGGACTTTTAAAATCGCTTGATGAGTATGGAAGCGTCAAAACCAAAGTAGTAAGTATAGAAAAAGATGTAAAAGAACTGGAATCAAGAATCTACAGACTAAAAAAAGAAAAAGAAGATATACAGATAAAATCTGCACTATCCACAGCTGATCTTAGATACAATGAGAATGAGCTCAAAAACAATGTATCAAATAAAACAGCGGTAAGAAGCAAACTGGAAGTTCTCTCAAAAGAATTGTGTATGCTCGTTGATAATAAAAATGAGGTTAAATCTAAATTAGACAACTTGAGGGATCAATATAATCAGGCCAAGTCTGATCTTACAGCTATAGAAAAAATCCAGTCAAACTATGAATGGCTTCCAAGCGACCTTGGAAACTTTATATTGCAACATAAGGGCAGGGAAGTGGTCGGGCTTATGGCAGATTTCATCTCTGTTTCTGAAAAATATGATAAAGCTGTTGAAGCGGCGCTTGGAGAAAAACTAACCTGGACTGTTATTAACAATATAAATGAAGCTTATGACCTGATTGATCTACTAAGAGACCAGGGAGCAGGAAAAGGTACATTTGTTCCTTTAGATATTTATAATAATAAATCTATACAGAATACCGAAAGCCTAGATTTACAGCCCTTAGTAGAAGTGATTGAGGTTGATGGACAGATAAAAAGTTTAGTAAGAAATTTACTGAGCAAGGTTCATATCACAGAGTCACTAAATAGTATTCAGAATTTAGAACAAAAGTTAAACTCAGGCTTTTCTTTTGTTACCCTAAGTGGTGATTATATAGACAGCAGCGGGTTTATATCAGGGGGAATTTCTTCCCATGGTGTTTTTGAAAGAAAAAGAGAAATGGAACAGCTTTTTCAAACAACTAACAAGCTTAATCAAACCATAAATGAGCTGGAAATTGAATTGGGATCAATAGAGGAAAAAATAGATAACCTTACTTCAGAGAAAATAAGCCATGAATCCACGCTTAGGCAACTGGATATAAATGAAGCAGAAATAAGTAAAGATATTATAAACCTTAAAAATATATGTAGAAATTATTCTCAAAATTATGACTCAATTGTTTTTGAGGTGGGAAATTACGAAGCTGAGAGAGGTAATAAAGTACTGTCTCTATCTGATTTTAGTAAATATATAAATGAACTGGAATTAAAAAAGACACGTTTTGAAACTGGTTTTAAAAACTTAGACGTTGAGCTTAAGGAGCTTGAAGATAAGGATCAGCATATAAGTTCATATGTAAATCAGGGTAAGGTGGAAATAGCAGGTCTTAAGGAAAAAATAAATGGTATAGAACAGGAGCTAAGTTACTATTTATTGAGACAAAAGGAGCTTGGAATAAAGATTATTATTCAGCAATCAGACTTTAAAATTTTAATGTATAAAAAGGCCGGTATTGTTAAAGGCATGATTGGCTTTGGTAAAGATAAACTACTGTTAAAAGAAAAAATAGATATTGATCATAAAAATTTGAACAGTATAGCCGTAAGAAAAAGAGAGATAGAGCAACAACTTGCAGCGTATGATACAAAAATATTACAAGTATCCTCAGATCTGCAAGCCTTAAATAAGTCATCCACAGAGCTGGATTTAGCCCTTAACAGCATTGATATGGAGTTAAAACACCTCCTTTTAGAAAAGGACCCGGACAGCTTAGACTATTCATCTGAACACCTGGACTTTGATGCTGAAGAGATGGAGAATAAGCTTCTGGGGCTAAAAAACCGCCTTGAGAGGTTTGGTCCTGTAAATCTTTTAGCACCAGAGGAGTATCTAAAGCTAGAAGACAGAAACAAATTTCTTACAGATCAGGTTGAAGATCTGGAAAACGCTATGGAATCTCTAAGAAAAGCCATTAACAAGCTGGACAAAGAATCAAAAACAAGGTTTAAGGAAACATATGATCTTGTAAGTGAGAAATTTAATGAAATTTTCCCCCAGATATTTAAAGGAGGCGAAGGAAAACTTGAGCTAACAGATCCAGATGACCTCTTAAATACCGGTGTGGAAGTATATGTGCGGCCAAAAGGCAAGAAATTTCAGTCTATTAACCTGCTTTCAGGTGGAGAGAAAGCTCTGTCGGCTATAACTCTTATCTTATCTGCTTGTTTTATTAAACCCGCACCATTTCTGCTGCTGGATGAAATAGACGCCCCTCTGGATGACAATAATACAAGAAGCTTTTTAGAAGTTATTAAAGAAATATCACAGAAGTCACAAATATTGCTGATAACCCATAATAAAAACACCATGCACGATGTTAATTACCTTATAGGAATCACTTCGCAGGAACCTGGGACATCAAAAGTGGTATCTGTAGAACTTCATTAAAATATTAAATACACTTGTTATGCAAAAAGAAGTGCTTATACTTTGAACTGCGCAAATGCGGAGGACAGTGAATACATGATATCTTTTATAATGAAAAAAATAGTTGGCTCGCAAAACACGCGCCAGCTTAAGAAAATGCAGTCAGTAGTAGAAAGTTGCACCGAATACGAACAGCAGATAAGAGCGCTTCCAGTATCCGAACTTTCCAAAAAATCAGAGGACCTCAGGGCTAGGATTAAAGAAACTATTAACAGTAATCTCGATACCGATGAAGACGAGTTTTATAAGAAACTTGAAGACACACTTGCCGAGATACTTCCAGAAGCCTTTGCGCTTGTAAGAGAAGCATCAAAACGTACTCTTGGTATGAGGCACTTTGATGTTCAGCTCATGGGCGGAATATCGCTTCATAACGGAAATATATCGGAGATGAAAACAGGAGAGGGTAAAACACTTGTTGCTTCCCTGCCTCTATACTTAAACGGTCTTTCTGGCTACGGAGCCCATTTAATTACCGTAAATGATTATCTTGCAAGAAGAGACGCCATGTGGATGGCTCCTATTTACAAAATTCTGGGTCTTAAAGTAGGCGTTATAAACCATGAAATTTCATATCTTATAGACTGGGAAGATGAACAAAAAGCCCAAAAGGCAATAGATGATAACCTAAGCGTATGGCCTGCAGAATTTGCAGATCTAGAAATTCCCCCAGACAGAAACCTGGATGCGCTTACATCATTTAAAACAAAGCTTACAGAGTGCTCCAGGCAGGACGCATACAGGGCAGATATTACTTATGGTACAAACAATGAATTTGGATTTGATTACCTGAGAGACAACATGAAGTTCTCTTTGGAAGATTATGTTCAAAATGAGCATAACTTTGCAATTGTAGACGAGGTAGACAGCATATTAATTGATGAAGCAAGAACTCCTCTTATTATTTCAGGTCCTTCTGAAGATTCCACAGAGCGTTACTATCAAATTGACAGTGTAGTTAAAAAGCTTAAAAAAGAAGTAGATTTCACAATTGATGAAAAAACAAAACAGGTAACCCCGACTGAAGAAGGTTCAAGCAAAGTAGAAAATATTCTGGGTATTACTAACATTTACGACCCGGCTAATCTTGAGCTTCTGCACCATGTAATTCAGGGTCTTAGGGCTCATCAGATGTTTCAAAACGATGTGGATTATATTGTTAAAGAAGGACAGGTAGTAATAGTAGACGAATTCACTGGAAGGCTCATGCCCGGAAGAAGATGGAGTGACGGCCTTCATCAGGCAATAGAAGCAAAAGAGGGCGTACAGATTGAAAATGAAAACCAGACCCTTGCCACTATCACGATACAAAACTACTTCAGAATGTACAGAAAACTTTCCGGTATGACAGGAACCGCAGATACTGAAGCCTTTGAGTTCAAAAATATTTATAAACTCGATGTATCAGTTATTCCAACCAATAAAGATATGATTCGAGATGATCAAAATGACGTTATTTATAAAACCGAAAAGGAAAAACTCGATGCTATAGTAAATGAAATCAGAGAAATAAATGCTGCCGGAAGACCAATTTTAGTTGGAACGACATCAATTGAAAATTCTGAAAAGATTAGCAAGCATCTAGAAAGGAGTAAGATTAAGTTTAATGTATTAAACGCAAAGCAGCATGAAAAAGAGGCTCATATAGTTGCTCAGGCAGGCAGATTAAATTCTATCACAATAGCCACCAACATGGCAGGCAGGGGTACGGATATTATCCTAGGCGGTAACCCGGAGTTTCTTGCTGCAGACATAGCTAAAAAAACATACAATGCCGAAATGAGCGAGCTTGAAGAGGATGAGTATGAAGAAGTGATGATAGAGGCAAAGAACATTTGCGACGCAGAAAAGGAAAAAGTGCTTGAGCTTGGCGGACTTCATATTATAGGCACTGAACGACATGAATCAAGAAGGATAGACAACCAGCTCAGGGGGCGTGCCGGAAGGCAGGGTGACCCGGGATCATCGAGATTTTATGTGGCACTGGACGATGACCTTATGAGAATCTTTGCGTCTGAAAAGATCACATCTGTAATGGACAAACTTGGCTGGAATGAAGGTGAACCGATTGAAGCGTCACTAATTTCTAAGTCTATAGAAAACGCGCAAAAAAAGGTTGAATCAAGAAACTTTGATATGAGAAAACATCTGCTTGAGTATGATGATGTACTAAATACTCAAAGGGATGTTATATACACAAAGAGAAAGGAGATACTTTCTGGAGAAAATATAAAGGATATATTCTATGAGATTGTAGATGAAACAATAGAGAGCATTGTTTATGAGAACATACCTCAAAAAGCAAGAGAGGACGAGGTAGACTATGATGAGCTCTCTGAATCTATAAAAAGGCTCTTTAACCTTGAGATAAGCCAGGACGAACTAAAGGAATTCGGACTTGATCAGCAAAAGATCATTGAAATCCTGAATTCCAGGATTAAAGGTCAATATGAAGAGAAAGAAGACGAATTTGGCGAAGAAACATTAAGACAAATTGAAAAGTTTATTATATTACAAATTCTGGATGCACTTTGGAAGGATCATCTTCTAAGTATGGATCATCTAAGAGAGGGAATAGGACTTAGGGGTTATGCACAAAAAGATCCTCTACGGGAATATAGGAAAGAGGGGTATGAAACCTTTACTGGCTTGTTAGTAAGGTTTAATGAAGAGGTATGCAACAAACTTTTCTTGGTANNTATAGAAAGGCTTGAGCGCAGGAGAAGAATAGAGCAGGAAAGAATGGTGATTGGAAGGGGTGAAGAAGAAGAGAAGAAAAAGCCTATGCCTGTGAGAAGGGAGAAAAAGATAGGAAGAAATGAGGCATGTCCGTGCGGCAGCGGCAAAAAATATAAGAAGTGTTGTGGTAAGGGATGAAAATTGAAATAAAGGATTTAATGTGGACAGTTCAGAAATAGCACAGAAAGTTAATCTGTTAGAAAAAAATATTCAAAAAGTAGTTAGGGGTAAAAAAGAGGTAATTAGGGATGTGATAGTTGCCCTTTTATCAGGCGGTCATGTGCTTATTGAAGATGTTCCGGGTGTTGGTAAAACAACCCTTGCCCAGTCGCTTGCCAAATCTACAAACCTCTCGTACAACAGAATACAGTTTACAAGCGACCTGCTGCCCTCTGATATTCTGGGAGTTTCTATTTTTGATCAGAACACTACTGAATTTAAATTTTCCCCGGGCCCTATTTTTTCAAGCATTGTTCTTGCTGACGAGATTAATCGAGCAACACCAAAAACTCAGAGTGCTCTGCTTCAGGCCATGAGTGAATCGAAGGTTACGGTTGATGGAAAAACTTATAAACTCATACAGCCTTTTATTGTAATCGCTACCCAAAACCCGTTCGAGTATAAAGGTACGTTTCCACTTCCCGAAAACCAGCTGGACAGATTCGCAATAAGAATAAGTATTGGATATCCGGATTATGAGAGTGAAAAAGAGATAATGACAAATTCAAATCCTTACAATTCAAGCGATCAGTTAAGCCCCGTAATTTCAAAAGATGATATTTTACAGCTACAATCAATGGTAAATAACGTAACCATAGACGAATCCATACTTGAATATATTCTTGATATAGTAAACAAGACTCGTGATAACTCACTGTTTGACCTGGGAGTAAGCCCGAGAGGAACAATAGCATTTAAGCTGGCAGCTCAGGCAAACGCTATCGTTGAAGGCAGAGATTACTGCATTCCCGATGATGTGAAAAACATGGCGGTAGCTGTTCTTGCGCACCGCGTTATAATGAAAACAGAAACCTCAAAAGTATCTACTGAAGAAGAGGCAATAAAAGAAATACTTGAACAAATTAAAGTGCCGCATTAATTATTTCATAGTTCTATTTCTGCTGAGAATTAACTTACAGCTTCTATTTCGCCTGCAAGACTAAAATCTTTATCGGTTATTCCTCCCTCGCTATGAGTAGAGAGTGAAATCTTAACTTTTGAATACTGTATCAAAATATCAGGATGATGATCTGCCTTTTCCGCAAGTATTGCCACTTTATTTACAAAGCCAACAGATTCAATGAAATTTTTAAACTTATATTGTTTTTCGATCTCAAGCCCGGCCTGTACCCAGCCGTCAAGTGATGACAGATTTTTTTCAATATCCATTTCTGAAAGAAGCATAGCCCCTCCTTAAATTAGGAATTTTATAAATGTTAATTATTATACAATATAGATGAACATAGTTTACTTGAGTTTAGGCTCAAATATAGAAAACAGAATAGATCACTGCATGAAGGCTTTAGACGAACTGTCTGCATATGTAGAATTAGAGCAGGTGTCTTCATTTTATGAAACTGAAGCACTGGGAGTTACGGGTCAAAATAATTTCATAAACTGTGCAGCAAAAATAAAAACTCCACTTCTTCCCCTTGATTTACTAAGCTCTTTAATAACAACAGAAAAAAAACTTGGAAGGCTAAGTAAATCAGATTACAGCCCTAGAACCATTGATCTTGATATTATTTTTTATAACGATTTAACTCTTAAGAGTGATAAACTTATTATTCCCCACAAGCAGGCGCATTTAAGAAGGTTTGTAATAGAACCTCTATGTGAACTATGCCCCGATCTGATTCATCCTGTATTAAACAAGTCAATTTCAAATATTCTTAAAAACTTAAGTAGTGCCCAGAATGTAAAAAAAATCGGTACTTTCTATCAATAAACACTTATTAACAATCTATCCACATGTTACTAACTATTTATAAATATTGCTGTCAACATACTATTAACAGATATAAATATTATAATATTCAATGGTTACAGCATGTTGTATGCATATTCTAAAATATTAGCCAATTGATGTGAAAAGAATTATGTATTATTACTAAAAGTTATCCACAGTTTAATCACTGTTGATTAAATAAGAATATTTTGGTATAAAGGATTAAAAATACTACAACGAGGTATTCGAAAATGAAATACGGAATAGGATATTACAGCCTGCAGTCACCACCGCATAAACCAAGAAAACATGCTGAGCTTTATAAAGAGATGCTTGATGAAATTGGCACAGCTGATCAAATGGGTTTTGACTCTGCCTGGCTTACTGAGCATCATTTTCTTGATGATGGATACTGCCCATCGCTTATGGTTACAGCAGGTGCCATTGCAGCCAGAACCAAAAACATTAGAATCGGAACAGGAGTTCTTCTTATCCCACTTCACGACCCCGTACGTATAGCTGAAGATGCAGCTGTAGTAGATCTAATTTCAGAAGGAAGATTAATCCTTGGACTTGGCCTTGGGTACAGGCAGGAGGAGTTT
>JABAHS010021896.1_pt1 | contig 11701 bp, 11 predicted proteins | sample 7062111 | NCBI WGS metagenome assembly JABAHS01 (sample SAMN14534600, study PRJNA622989) | marine sediment metagenome | biome: marine biome [ENVO:00000428]; feature: marine pelagic biome [ENVO:01000023]; material: deep marine sediment [ENVO:00002113]; isolation source: pool of 4 deep marine... | reverse complement strand
GTGAGTATAGTGAATTCTTTATATCCAATGTCTTTAACGCCTTCATTGAACGGCATCTTCTCGATGTTGAATTCTTCACATAGCTTTTCTAGAAAAGTGTCTAGATCCATGCCTAAATTCTTTACTGCTCTGTGAGTCGGGTTGATAATAAGACCCTCATCCTCTGCGTTTGAGAGGAACATCATTACATACTCGTATAGATTATCTTCAGAAGTGCTTCCATTTGCCTCTCTTTGGATGTTTCTATATTCAATTGCAGTCTCATAACGGTGGTGTCCGTCTGCAATTAAGAAGCTCTTGTCTTCTAGATGATCAGATATAAATGATATCGTTTCTGGGTCAGATATTCTCCAAAGTCTGTTTCTTACACCGTCTTCATTGATAACATCAAAAATCGGCTCACCAGTTAGTTTTTCATCTAAGAGTTTCTCAATGACAATTTCAGGGTCTGAATATACTGAGAAAACTGGGCTCATATTTGCTTTGCAGGCAGTGTTGAGCCTCAGTCTATCTCTTTTATGTTTAGGAAATGTTCTTTCATGGGGAAGTATTTTCTTAGTCGAGAAATCTTCTATTTTTACTGCAGCAAGGAAACCCTTTCTGGTTAGTTTCTTTCCGCCTTCTTCGAATTCCTGATAGTAGGGGTAAATGCTCGGTTCACCATCATGAGTCAGAATATCTTCTTCAATCCATTGTCTAAAGGTATTTGCGGCTTCCTCATATTTACTATCTTCTTCACCTTTGTTTAGGATTAGCCTTATAACATTATGAGGGTCCTTGTTATATAAATCTTCTTGTTCTTGAGAGTTAATAACGTCATAGGGTGGAGCCAGCACATTTCCAAAATCATGAACCTTCTCTGGGTTGTATCTGATTCCTTTAAATCCTTTAACTGTGGCCATTAATGAACTCCTTTAGTGTTTTTGAATCAACATCCCCATCACGAAGGATCTGGGGTGGATCAAGCGTTAAATCTATGATCGTTGAGCCTTTAGATGCCGGAATGTTACCAGAGTCGACTATAAGGTCAACTTTGCCACCGAATGTCTCTAATAACTCCTTGGGATCACTAATATTTAGCCCATCACTTATGTTTGCACTAGTTGATGTAAGGGGCTCATTTATTAGCTCAAATAGTTCCTGTAAAAATGCATGAGAGGATATTCTAATTGCTATTTTCCCTGACCCGCATGTAATAAGCTCAGGTAATTCTGCCGTTAGCTCAAAAAGAATTGTAAGCTTTCCAGGCCAATATTTCTCTGCGATAGAAGTAGATAGTGGAGTACTCCTTGCTATTTGTGTAAGCATTTCAGTATTTTTTACCAAAACAGGAATTGGCTTTCCGTGCGGTCTACCTTTTGCTTCAAATATTCTCTCTACAGCATCACCATTTGTAGCAAGTGCTCCAATACCGTATAGGGTCTCCGTAGGATATAAAATTACCCCGCCTCTATTTAATATCTCTGCTGCTTTTTTAGCCGCCTCAGGATTATTTGATGAAATTACTTCGGTCGTAGCCATGATATGGGTTCGTATGATAACTGGTAAGCTTTATTACTTCCAGCGTAAGCTTGACAAATCATTACATATAGTTACTTTAATATGATTATTTTTATATGGGGTGAATATCCGGAAGGTTGAACTCCCACCAGATATTAACATTCAATAAATTTTAGTCTTGACATGGAAGTTTTCGTGCTTACCTTTATAAGGAATTAATAACGCTAAGGAGGAAGTATTTAATGAAAGTTAAGCCACTACACGATAAGGTTCTAGTAAAAGTAGTAGAAGCTGAAGAGAAAACAAAAGGTGGTATCTACATCCCAGAGACCGCTGCTGAAAAACCACAAGAAGGGAAAGTAGTTGCAGTTGGAACAGGAATTATACTTCCAAACGGTAATATTAAGCCGCTCGATGTTAAGAAAGGTGATAAGATCCTTTTTGGTAAATATGGTGTTACACCAATTACAGTTGAAGGTGAAGAATTCCTTATCGTTGGAGAAGATGCAATTCTAGCTATAGTTAGCTAAAGCAATATTTAAAATATAGAAATTATTTAGGAGGCAATAGAGTAACATGGCAAAGGAAATAAAATTTGACAGAGAGGCACAGGATTCAGTGCTAAGCGGCGTAAACGCATTGGCAAACGCAGTTAAGGCCACACTGGGCCCTAGAGGCAGAAACGTACTAATAGAAAAGACCTTTGGCGCACCAGTAGTAACAAAGGACGGTGTGACAGTGGCCAAAGAAGTAGAGCTTGAGGACAAGTTTGAGAACATGGGAGCGCAGATGGTAAAAGAAGTGGCTTCCAAGACAAGTGATGTTGCTGGAGACGGAACCACAACAGCAACAGTGCTTGCTCAAGGAATCTTTAGAGAGGGAATCAAGCTTGTAGCAGCAGGGCACGACCCAATGAAGCTCAAAAGAGGAATAGACAAAGCTGTAGAAGTAGTAGTGGACAGCATTAGAAAACAGAGCAAACAGGTAAAAGGTAGAACAGAGATTGCACAAGTTGCAACAGTATCAGCAAACGGTGATGAGACAATCGGAAACATCATTGCAGACGCAATGGAGAAGGTTGGTAAAGACGGTGTAATCACAGTTGAAGAGGGAAGAAGCCTTGATACAGAGCTTGATGTTGTTGAAGGTATGCAGTTCGACAGAGGTTACCTAAGCCCATACTTCATCACAGACCCCGAGAGAATGACAATTGAACTTGAAGACCCAATCATATTAATGTGCGACAAGAAAATAGGAAGTATGAAAGACCTAGTACCTCTACTAGAAGAAGTGGCAAGATCAACAAAGCCTCTACTAGTAATGGCAGAGGATGTAGAGGGTGAGGCACTTGCAACACTAGTAGTGAACAAAATGAGAGGCACACTAAAAGTGGCAGCTATTAAAGCACCAGGGTTCGGTGACAGACGTAAGGCAATGCTAGAGGACATAGCAGTTCTTACAGGCGGAAAAGTGATAGCTGAGGAAGCAGGCATGAAGCTTGAGGCTGCAAAGCTCACCGATTTGGGTAGAGCAAAGAGAGCTATAATAGATAAAGACAACACAACACTAATTGGCGGAAGTGGAAAGAGGGCTGAGATCGAGGGCAGAATCAGACAGATCAAGGCACAAGTAGAAGACGCCAGTGGTGAATACGACAGAGAAAAACTACAAGAAAGACTTGCTAAGCTAGCAGGTGGTGTTGCTGTGATCAGAGTAGGAGCAGCAACAGAAGCGGAGATGAAAGAGAAGAAAGCAAGAGTAGAAGATGCTCTTAACGCCACAAGAGCAGCAGTAGAGGAAGGAATAGTTCCTGGCGGTGGTGTTGCACTAATTAGAGCCATCAAAGATGTAGACGGGTTCAAAGGTGCAGATGCAGAAGAGCAGGCAGGAGTAAATATCATAAAAAGAACTCTAGAGGAACCACTCAGAGGTATTGCAGGCAATGCTGGATGGGACGGTTCAATCGTAGTAGGCAAGGTAAGCGAGCAGAAAGGATCAAACGGATTTGATGCTGGCAAGCTTGAGTACTGTGATATGATAGCCGCAGGAATCATTGACCCAGCCAAGGTGACAAGAAGTGCAATCCTGAATGCATCAAGTGTTGCAGGACTACTTCTTACAACTGAAGCCCTTATCGCTGAAAAACCAGATGCTGGTGGCGATCCAGGCGGTATACCAAACATGGGCGGCATGGGCGGAAGTATGCCAGGAATGATGTAAGATTTATAAAAAAGAATATTAAAACTATAAAAGGTGAAAAGCGGGCTTTCTATTTTTGGTTAGTCCGCTTTTTTTATACTCAGAATTATTCAAATATTTGAACTACTGTTTGTAGATCAGATAAGTCGTCAAATAGGTAATCTGGATTATGTTCTTCTAAATCTACTCTAGAGTAACCGCCGGTGGCTACTGCAACTGTTATGGCGCCTGCAGCTCTTCCGTGGTTTATGTCATAAGGTGTATCCCCTATAACAAATCTTTTCTTTATCTCGATACTGTGTCCAATGTGGTTTTGAGCTCTCTCGTAAGCTTTTAGTATTAAGTGTTCTCTACTATGTGAATCAGATCCATAGCCGCCAAAATGAAAGTGTCTATCAAGTCCCCCACTCCTAAGTTTTATCCATGCCCCCTTCTCAATATTTCCTGTGGCTACTCCAAGTACCATATCATCTCTAGGCGACAGTCTCTCAAGTAGTTCAGGAATACCCGGCATGACAACAGTTTCGGAGTTCTTTGTTTCCTCCTCTAGAAATGGGACGTAGTGCTTATAAAGCTCTTGAGCTTCCTCATGGGCATAGTCTCTTTGAAATTCATTCTGAAAAATCTCTTTTAATATAATAGGGTCTGTTTTGCCTGCAGCGTCTATCTTCGTCATTGCTTCTTTGACACCATAGATTTTTTCAAACGCCCTGTTTGCTGCTCTTGTGCCAGCGCCATCAGTTCTTAGTAATGTGCCGTCTATATCAAAAAGTAATAGTTTCATATCTTAGTTAGCTTAAAATTTTTCAACCACAGTTGTGTAAAACTCAGTCTCCAGCTCCCAAAGTTCATACGCTTTCTCTGAAGCAACACTTAATAATTCTGTATCCGGAGTGTCCTTCTCACTAATGTCTTTAAGAAGAAGGGCTATATCACTCCATTTACTGCCTATAACATCCATTTTTTCGGATAATTGCAGATCCTTAATCAAAGGGACAATCTCCTGAGCCTCAATTAAAAAGTCTCTGTATATCCACCTAAACCCAGCTCCGCCAACACCCCTTTTTTTAATTACTTGATATCCAAATCTGGAGCACCATTTCCAGTCAGATACTTCCATCCAATTAGGCAAATCCTTAGACCAGAGCTTTATCTTATTAACTCCCGACTCACCCCTTCCACCGCTACATCCATAGAGCATTTTTCTTGCATTTTCTACTATTGCCGCTGGAATGATATTCTCTAAGTTTTCAATGTTATTATCTAACCTTATTTCCATAAAGTTATTATTAAGAGGGTTCGACAAATCGTTCGATGCCATTCCTTTTCTAAAGTCTTCGTAAGGCACTTCTTGCAGGCCTTCTAGGTGATTATCTGCCACAAAAACTATTTGAGCGTCATCATCATATCCCCAAACTGATACGATGTGTCCAGGAAAGTGAGTGTTAGAATTATAATATTCTAAGTAGTAAATATCTGTTTGTATTATTACAGGAACATCGTCATTAATATATGTTCTCATCTTATCAACAACATCAGTTTCCGAATGTTCCCAGGAACGCTCTTTATCGACAATGCTAAGGAAAGTTGTCTCCATCAGAGGGCCTCTTACAAATATCATATGTGAAGGGCTCATATCCTCTCTTATTGAGTAATAGAAGCCGAGTCCGCCTCCGATGCCAAAACACATTGCTTCTGACCAGTGATAGCCATAATATGTCATGACATCTCTAAGTGTGACCGATCCACAATGTAGGCCAGGTATATGAACCCAGCCATCAATAATCTTTTTCATAGGGTAATTAAACTACCATAAGATAGAGTTTTACTCACTAAACAAAGCAGCCAATAGGTAGAGATTGGTACATAGGGAATATGTATTATGTAAATCCAGAAAATTAGTTTATACTATTTACAGGGTGATGAGTAAGTTCTTGACGCGGCCGGAAGCCAATTAGCGGAACTCATATCAAATTTTATTTACATTATTGATTGTTTTTACTTGCCATCATCCTCCAAAGGGCGAGTTGGTGAAGATACTTTTTTCACTAGCTTGCCCTTGTTTTTTATGCAAAAGGCATCTTACCGCTTTAAAATTCATCCATTATACTTAGTGAGTATAAATACATTGGAGGCGCAACTTCATGAATAGAATTTTATTACTAGCAACACTTGCTTTGTTTTTAATTACAGGCTCTTTTGATAGTGCTTGGTCTCAGACTACTAACACTGTTGATACCCAAGAATTCAAAGACTATTGGTACGATGGAAAAGCAGAAATAACAAGCTACAAGCTCGAGCAGGTACGCTATGGAGAGCTTCATGAAGGCTATGCCGTATTAGTTTTTGTAACTGAGGATTTCTCTAAATTAAAGCAAGTAAAGCTGGATGATCCAAAAAGTGCAAAGGAAGATGCAGTCAATGTACTTAAATTAAATCGTATAAAGAAATTCGATACGGGTATATACAGATACTCTATGATGGATTCAGTTTTTACTCCTGTATCTCTGAATGAATATCCAAATACTCTGAAACTTACCTCTTCCTCTCAGGAATGGTGTGGAAATACCTTTACTCAACTTAACCTGAACGATAACAGTTATGATGTGAAAAGTTTTTCCTATTTTGAATCCGAAGGGGATCAGAGATTTAGTTTACAAAAAGAGATACTAGAAGATGAGCTATGGGCCAGGATAAGGCTTTCTCCAGAGAGTCTTCCTCAGGGAAGTATCAAGATTATCCCAGCGGCAATGGCATCTAGGCTTACTCATAAGGAGTTGAAAGTAGAGATAGCCGATGCGAAGCTTGAGCCAAACCCCGATGATGCAAGTTTAATGGATTATACTCTAGTATATGATGATGCAGGTAGAACGATGAAAATTACATTTGGTAAATTATTCCCACATCACATTACTTCATGGGAAGTAACTTATAAAAGTGGTTTTGGTCCCGGTGCATCAAAGCTTACAACAAGAGCTGTTAGAAATAAAACTTTAATTAGTGACTATTGGAATCAGAATAAGAATATCGATCGCGATTTAAGGAAAAAATTAGGTTTACCAAACTAGTAGGCGACCCCACCTGGGGTCGCCAAAGTGATAATTTTAGTTGATTTCAACTTTGATTTCTTTAGATTGAGCCTCTTCTTTTTTGGGAAGAGTCACCTCGAGTACACCTTCTTTATAGTTAGCTGTAATTCCCTCAGGGGCAACATCATCTGAGAGAACAAAGCTTCTTGAGAAATTACCATAGCTTCTCTCTACTCGTACGTAGTTGTCTTTCTCAACCTTCTCTTCAAATTTTTTCTCACCTTTGATAGTGAGGGTGCCATCGTTAATATCAATGTCTATCTGGTCTTTGGTTAGACCGGCAAGCTCGGCATTTAGCACATATGCATTCTCAGTTTCATAGATATCTACTTTTGGTGTCCATGTAGCGTCACCTAGTTCTTCTGCAGGCTGTAATCCCCAGCCAAACTCGTTAATAAATCTATCAACATTGTTATAAAATGGTCTAAAACCTCTTCTTGGTTCCCAAACTTTTAATCTCATTTTATTGACCTCCGTATTGTCTTATTTTTTTACTACACTTAAAAATTAGTCATGCTTTTTTGTATTTCAAGATGGTTTTTTCAAATTGTACAAATGAGGTTATGATAGTCAATATCTAAGAGGCCGCGACTATGACTGCAGAAGATTTAATAAAGATGTTTGATATGAAGTTGCTTCCAGAAGAAGGTGGATATTTCTCAGAGACTCACAGGTCTGCACACAATCTGCTGAGCTCTTCATTACCTGATGAATATAAGTATGAACGATCTCTTAGTACTGCTATCTACTATATGCATACTCCTGATACTAAATCCCTTCTCCATTGTCTCCCAACTGAAGAGATATATCATTTCTATTTGGGTGACCCTGTTTTAATGCTCCATTTGTATCCAGATGGTACATCATCGACTGTTATTCTTGGACAAAACATAAATCAGGGGCAATCTGTTCAGCTTATAGTGCCGAAGGGAGTATGGCAGGGGTCATATTTGCTTGAGGGCGGGGCGTTTGCTCTTATGGGAACTACAATGTCGCCAGGTTTTGATTTTGCTGATAATGAGATAGGAGATAGATCTGAGTTAACTAATCTATATCCTTCTCAGAAGGAATTAATAGAAAAACTGACTAAAGCTTGATTTCAACATAGGCCTTCTCTCTAATGTCTGTAAGCCAAGTTTTAAGTTGTTCCTCTGCTTTTTGTCTATGGATTATTTGTCTGATCTCTTCCTTTTCACTATCACTTATAAAGAAGTCATCATCAGATTCTTTATCTTTTTTCCTATTACTTTTAGGTTCTGTACGGTTAAGCACTTTGATGATGTGGTAGCCTGCGGGTGACTCAATAGGCCCTGTGACTTTTCCCTCAGGAGTTCTTTCAACGGCAACCTCGAGCTGTTCAATAAGGTCCCCTCTTTTGAAAGTTCCTAAGTTTCCACCTTTACCAGCAGTAAAACTGTCATCAGAATATTCTCTTGCTAGGCTTGCAAAATCATCTCCAGATTTTGCTTTCTGGGCAATTTCTTGGGCCTTACCCACTGCATCAGGGGTTTCAGGTGAAATTAGGATATGAGCTATCTCTACCTCTTCTCCTGATTCTTCCTGAACAACGCTAGAATAATCAATTGCTCCATAATTTTGCTCATAATATTCTTTTACCTCTTCATCTGTAACAACAATCTTATTCCTCAGTTGTGATTCCAGAAGCTTATTTCCTAAGGTTTGCATTCTCCATTGCTCTCTAAAGGACTCAGGAGTAAGGTTCTGCTTTTTTAGCACCTCTTCCATTTGTTCTTCAGTAAGGTTATATCTAGCTCTTACTTGCTCGATACTTGCATCAAGCTCATCTTCACTGACTGTAATACCCCTTCTTTTTGCTTCTTGTTCAAATAGTTTAGATTCGACCATCTGGTTTAGTACTGTTCTCTCGTCAACAGGCTGAGCTGAAGTTGGATCTAGGCTTAGTGATGTTTCTCTTAGTTCTGAGAGTGTAATAAAGTCATCGTTAACAACCGCAACTACTCTGTCAATTACCTCTTGAGCATTTACAGATACTGACATAACGCAGCCTAAAAAGAATAAACATGTAATTTCGAATAATTTATTATTGTTTCGACTCACTATTGTACATCTCCTCTAATCTATCTTCGTATATCTGAACGTCCCACTCATTTTTGAGACTGTCTATATAATCAAAAAGCCTTTGGTTAATCAATTCTGATCGTATTGAGTTTTCAATTTGTCCGTAAGGCGGAATATCAGGCTTCTTGTTTGCTTTAATTATAAGGTATGCACCGTCAACTTCAAACGGTTTTGTGATATCTCCTTTTTTTAACTCAAAAATAACATCATCGACCTGCCGGGGAAACCTTCCTCTTTTGACATATCCCAAGTTCCCGCCCGTTCTTAGCAGTAACGGATCATCTGAGAACTCTGAAGCCAGATCTTGAAAACTAACACCAGATAATGCTTTCTCTCTTATCATCACAGACTTTTCGAGTGCTTCGGCTTTGGAGTCCGCATCATCTTTATCATAATTTATAACTATCTTGCTAATATCTACCCGCTCATAATTGGCTTTGTTCTCTTCAAAGTAAGTTTGAACTTCTTCACTACTTAATTCTAGCTCTTCTAATATTTCTTTGCCTAAAGTTTTGGCTATCAGTTTTTGCTCATAATTAGCTATTTGCTCTCGAATTTCCTCTCTATCTTGGATACCTCTTTTATGAGCTTCTTTGTATAGGACTATTTGATTGATATGGGTTTCTAGAAACTCATTTAGTCTTTTTGGGGATGAGGTGTAAAGTGCTTTTTGTTTTTGTGAGAGTTTGTTTAACTCACGATCCAGGTCATTTTTGGTAATATTCTCTGAACCTACTTTCACAATAACCTCCGATGATGGATTGTCATTATTAGAACTTTCACAACTTAGTACAAAACAAATTAGAAATAGTATGACAAGAACTCTCATATATTTTTTGACTCCAAATTTAGTATTTTAATGTGTTTTTGATTTTGGATTCTGAAGTTTACGTAAATCTTTCAATATGTTTCTAGTTTCCTCAATTGAATCTTCATTTTCATGAAACACTTCCATCTTCCCCCTAGGAGGAAAACTGCTATAAAACTTTGAGCTTTCCGAGAATATTATAACAGTTCTTTTACCTCTTATCTCGGCTTTTTCTATATTAAGTCCTTTCATTGCAAGCTTTAGATCCATCAGTTTAATCAAGTTCAATGCAGGCTCAGGTATTTCTCCAAATCTATCTGTTAGCTCTATCTTTAAATCTTTAATTTCATTTTTGTTATTCAGAGCTGATAGCCTCTTATATATTAGAAGCCTTTCTGCATCACTACTAATATAATTCTCTGGAATCATTGCGGATGTATTTAGTGTGATCTCAGGCTCTTTCTCTTCTTGTTGGATTTCACCCTGAAGTCTCTTAACAGCCCCATCAAGCATATCCAAATACATCTCAAGCCCAACATCAGCAATGTGGCCCGATTGTTCATTGCCAAAAAGATGACCTGCTCCTCTTATCTCTAAATCAGATAGAGCAAGTTTGAAACCCGAACCAAGCTCTTTGAATTCTGATATAACTTTAAGCCTTCTCTTAGCTTCATCAGTAAGTGGTTTTGATGATGGGATTAGAAAGTATGCAAAGGCTTTTTGCTGAGATCTTCCAACCCTTCCTCTTAGCTGATATAGATCAGCGAGCCCAAAAGTGTGTGCCTCGTCAATCACTATTGTATTTGCTCTAGGTATATCAAGCCCAGATTCTACTATTGCAGTTGTGACAAGAACATCAATATCTCCATGCACAAATTTCCGAATACTTTCTTCGAGAGGTTTTTCTCTCATGCGTCCGTGCGTTACTTCGATTTTGGCATTAGGGGCTAGTTCTTGCACTTGGTCTGCGATTCTATAAATATCTTTAATACGGTTGTGGACAAAGAATACTGCTCCTCCACGTTTTATCTCATTTGACACAGCTTCAGCAATAATGTTTCCACTAGATTTGTATACATATGTATCTATTGATTGTCTCCCCTCTGGAGGAGTGGTAATTAGGCTTATGTCTCGGATTTTCGTAAGTGATAGCTGAAGAGTTCTAGGTATAGGGGTAGCGCTCAATGAAAGCACGTCGACTCCATGTTTAAGTTTTTTAAGCTTCTCTTTTTGAGATACACCAAACCTGTGTTCTTCATCAATAATTAAGAGTCCTAGGTCTTTAAACTTTATTTTTTCATTTAGTAGTTTATGAGTACCGATTATTATATCAATCTTGCCATCTTCTAGTTTATGGATCGTATCTTTTTCTTCTTTTCCTGTAATAAACCTTGAGAGTCCCCCAATATTAATAGGATGGCCCTTCAAGCGATTTTTAGCCGTTTTAAGGTGCTGATCTGCTAAAAGGGTAGTAGGAACCAGAAAAGCTACCTGTTTACCGTCCATAGAGGCTTTAAATGCGGCTCTTAAGGCAACTTCGGTCTTGCCAAACCCAACATCGCCACAAATTAGACGGTCCATTGGTTTTGAAGACTCCATATCTTGCATAACGTCCTCAATGGCAGCCTCCTGATCAGGAGTCTCCTCATATCCAAACTCCAATTCAAACTCTCTATATGTTTCATCCCTTTTGGAGTATTTAAATCCTTTTTCGGTTTTCCTCCGTGCGTAGAGTTCCAGTAGTTCTCCGGCAACATTTTCAACAGCTTTTCTAACCTTTTTAACCCTTGTATTCCAGCTCTCATTTCCTAGTCGGTCTATTTTGTGAGGTTTGCCATCACCTATGTACCTCTGGATAAGTTTTAGTTTGTCTACGGGTACATATATTTTGTCCCCGCCAGCATACTCACACTGCAAAAAGTCTCCCTCAGTTTCACCTATTTTTAATTTCTTAAGGTTTTTAAAGATTCCAATGCCAAATTCAACATGAACAATATAATCTCCA
>JABAHS010010674.1_pt3 | contig 11701 bp, 14 predicted proteins | sample 7062111 | NCBI WGS metagenome assembly JABAHS01 (sample SAMN14534600, study PRJNA622989) | marine sediment metagenome | biome: marine biome [ENVO:00000428]; feature: marine pelagic biome [ENVO:01000023]; material: deep marine sediment [ENVO:00002113]; isolation source: pool of 4 deep marine... | reverse complement strand
CTACCGCGGGGGGCTGCACCTGTCAAGCTTTTGATACTGGTGTTATCTTGCCGCATGAGCAGAACGACGCGTGCCGCCTCGCTCGACGACGCGTCGCCGTTCCGGTACGTCGGCGGCGATCCGGCGCTGGATCTGGTGAACACCGTGGACTGGACGAGCGCGGGCCCCCGCCGGGATCGCCTGTCCAGCTACGATCGGCTCGCGGCCTGGGCCGAAGGTGCGGGGATCGTGTCGCCGGCCGAAGCGGACCGCCTGCGCCACCAAGCCGCGGCCGGTCCCGCGAAGGCGGCCGAAGCGCTCGCGGACGCCCGCCGGACGCGTACGATCCTGAGGGACGCGTTTCGCGAGATCGCGCTCGGCGACGGGGTGGGAACCGGACTCGCCGGCCTCAACGATCTCCTCGCAGGGACGCTGCGGCGGCTCCGTCTGAAGACGTCGGGCGCCGGGGCCGCCTACACCTGGGACGGGTGGGGCGAAGACCCGTCCTGCCTCCTGTGGCCCGTGATCTACTCCGGCGCCAACCTGCTTACGTCGGAGGAGGCCGTGCGGATCGGGGTGTGCCCCGGCGAGGGCTGTGGGTGGATGTTCGTCGACCGGAGCCGCAACGGCATGCGCAAATGGTGTGAGATGGCGACCTGTGGCACGACCGCCAAGAACCGGCGTCGGCAGAGACGTGCGCGAGCAGCCCCGTCTCCCGACCGTGACAGGGAGGGGCGGGAGGGCGGAAGCGGCCGTGGGTGAGATCACGGAGTCGTTGGAGCCGATCATACGCTGGCTGCTGGATTCGGATCCCTCGATCCGGTGGCAGGTCATGCGAGACCTGGCGGGCGAGGCCCGGGAGGTCATCGCCGCCGAGCGGGCTCGTGTCGCCGTCGAGGGTTGGGGAGCCCGACTGCTCGGCCTCCAGGAGCCCGATGGCAACTGGGGTGGCGGGGCATGGGTCCGGGACAGCTGGGCGTCGACCCTGGAAACGCTGGTCCTCCTCAAGGAGCTCGGGCTGGAACCGTCCAGCCCTCGTGCTCGCAGGGCGATCCGCCGGGTACGGGACGGGAGCGACTGGGGGCCCCACCACGGCCACGCGCCGTTCTTCGACGGCGAGTCCGAGCCCTGCATCAACGGCAGGGTCCTGGCCTGCGGCGCGTACTTCGGCGAGACGAGTGATCGCCTGGTCGATCGTCTCCTCGCCGAGCAGCTGCCGGACGGCGGGTGGAACTGCGAGGCTCCGCGGAGCAGGCGCTCGTCCTTCAACTCCACCATCTGCGTCCTGGAGGGCCTCCTGGAGTACGAGCTGGCCAACGGCGCTCCCCGCGCCGTCGAGGAGGCGCGTCGGCGAGGCCAGGAGTACCTGCTGGAACGCAGGCTCCTGCGTTCCCTGTCGACCGGGAGAGTCATCGAGCGGGACCGCAAGAGCGATCGCGACTGGCGGGAGTTCACGTTTCCGACGCGCTGGCGCTACGACGTGCTCCGGGGCCTGGACCACCTGCGGAAGGCCGGGGCCGAACCCGATGAGCGGGCGGCCGAGGCCATCGAGCTGGTGCTCGAGAGGCAGGGGCCGGACGGACGTTGGCCGCTCGCTCGGGCCCATGGCGGCCGGGTCGTGGCCGTCCCGGTAGTCGGCGATCAGCCGGTAGACCGTGCTGGCCACGACGCCTCCTCTTCCTCGAAGTCCGACGCCTCCTGTAGCTGCCGGATCTCGATGACTTCGTTCTCTCTCGCCGGGCAGCGCTTCGCCCACTCGACGGCCTCCGCCTTCGACTTCACGTCGATCATCCAGTAGCCGCCCACCACTTCCTTCACCTCCGAGAACGGACCGTCCGTCACCGACGGCGAACCGTCCTCGAACGAGACCCGGGCACCCATCGACGGCGGGTGCAGACCGTCCAGCGCCAGCAGCACGCCGGCCTCCTGGAGCTCCTGGTTGTACGCCATCATCGCCTCCATGGCCTTCGGGTCCGGCAGCGTACCGGGCTCCGCGCTCTCGTAGCCCTTCGGGATCATCAGCATCATGAATCGCATGGCTTCGCTTTCCTTCGTTCGGTAATCAGGCCGGGCTCATCCCGGCCTTCTACACTGGCGTCGCACGAGAGTCTCGGGAATCGACATCGGCCGCCAGCCGGCGGTAGTGCATGGCCACGGCGCCGTTGCGGAGCGGCCTCGCCGAGAGCAGCTCGAGCTGTCGCGTGCTGGGCAGCCCGCCCTGGTACAGGGTCGGGCCGTGGCCGGCGATCCTGGGGTGGACGAGGAACTTGTACTCGTCGATCAGATCCAGCCGGTCCAGCTCGGTCGCGAGCTTGCCGCTGCCGAGGAGCACGCCGGCCGGGGTCGCGTCCTTGAGCTTCTGCACGCCCGTGCGCAGGTCGCCGGCGATGTGGTGGCTGTTGGTCCACGGGAAGTCCTTTCGCGTCGACGACACCACGTACTTCGGCTTGGCCTCCAGCTTGACCGCCCACTCGCGCATCGCCGGCGGCGCCTCCTCGTCGCCGCGGGCGACCGCCGGCCAGTAGCTCTCCATCATCTCGTAGGTGACGCGGCCCCACAGCATCGCCCCGCCCTCGTCCATGAGGCGGGTGAAGAAGGCGTGCGTCTCGTCGTCGGCGATTCCCTCCTGGTGGTCGACGCAGCCGTCCAGGGTGAGGTTGAGGCTGAAGGTGAGGAGTCCCATGGTCGGCGAGTCCAGTCCACGGTGAATTGTGCGCGACGTCAGACTTGGGAGTCCTCTGTTGCCAGTCTCCTGCGTCGAGCCAGCTCTGCCTCCGACGGCGGCTCCGACGGAGGGCGCCCCCCGGCCAGCGCGCCGGCAGGCCGATAGGTATTGATCAGCACCCCTCCAGGGGTGCGCCGCGTCTCGACCAGCGTGAGCCGGCGCGGCGGAACGCCGTTCTCGAACAGTCGTCTTCCCTCGCCGAGCACCACCGGGAAGATCCAGATGCGGTATTCGTCGACGAGGTCGGCGGCGACCAGGGTCTGGAGCAGCTCACTGCTCCCCCAGACGTGCAGTGCCGGCCCATCGGACCCCTTCAGCCGGCGGACCTCGTCCACGACGNNGATCGGGGTGTCGTCCCGATAGGGCCAGTAGGCGGCGAAGATCTCGTACGTGCGGCGTCCCAACAGCATATCGAACTCGCCGTCGATGATCTCGCCCATGACCTGGCCGAGGGCATCATCCGAAAAGGGCATGACCCAGCCTCCGTGGCTGAACCCGTCCCTGGGATCCTCCTCGGGGCCTCCAGGGGACTGCATGACGCCGTCCAACGTGACGTGGGTGATGGTGATGATCTTCCTGATAGCTTGCTCCTCTACCGGCATCCTGCGAGACATCGACCGCCGACCTGGGCATCCATCGGGGTCACGGAGACGCTAGCCCACGTTGAATGCGTCACTGACCACCGTGCTCGCCTCACCGGCGACCTCGATGCGGGTGCTGTAGCGGTATTCGCCCGATGCCATGCCGGGATCGAGCGCGAGGTCGAACCGGGCTTCGGCTCCCGGCTCGAGCATGCGGAGCTCCATGGTGCACATGCGATCGGAGGGCACCGGCCGCCACGCCCCGTCGGCGCGGCGCTCCAGCTCGCTGGTGCAGAGGTTGTAGCCGACCGGGCCGTTCGAGTGGTTGGTCAGCACCAGGACCACCGGGTCCCCGGCCGAGGGCGACTCCGGGTCGACGGTCAGGCGGATGTCCCGTGAGCCCTCCCCTGTGGACATGGAGGGGCTGCATGCCACCAGGACGACGACGGCAGTCAGGACCGCTCGCATGGCGTTTCGCGGTAGGCGCGGGCTGCATTGTCGATCATGATTGCCTCTGCCGTCTGTGCGTGAGTGCCGGGTGAGTCGTGTGTCCGGAACGGACGGCTAGCTCTGCGCGCCTCCGTCTGGTGTGCGGTCGTACGATGCTGCCAGCATCTTCGGGGCCAACGACCGCCAGGCGCCTTCCAGGAGCTCGATCACCTCGGCTTCGTTCACTTCCGTCAGATCGATCCCCAGCCAGCGGCCGCCCCAGGCATCTCGGAAGGCGGAGGGCTGGGCCCGGACCAGGAGATCGAGACCCGTGGGGTCGCACTTGACGTGCCCGGTGGATTCGTCGGCGTCGAGGGTGGCGAAGATCTTCTCTCTCACCCGGAAATCCGGGTGCCCCTGGTGGGACCNNCCGGCCGCACCGGGTTCGGTCGCAATGTCTGCGTGGCGCTGGGCAACCGGGGGTCCGTCGAGGCGGTGCCGGCGCTGAGCTCCGCGTTGTCCGATCCGGACCCCCTTGTGCGAGCGCACGCGGCGTGGGCGCTCGGCAGGATCTCCTCGGAATCCGCCGTCGCAGCGCTCGAGCGGCAGGCCGACCGCGAGTCAGATCCATCGGTCTCGGACGAGATCCAGGTCGCGCTGGGCGATTGACGACCCACCGGGAAGTACAGCTGATCAGGCGGGCGGAGGCTGGCTATTCCACATCTGCCGGGAGATCAGCCAGCCCTCATGCGTGAGCTTGAAGACGAACAGGACCTTGAACGCGACGTGGACCGGGGACCCGCCGCTCACCGGGGTCAGATATGCATCCACGAACGCGATGCCATCGCCCCAGCGACCGTTCTGGCGAACTTCCTGGATCGAGAAGCTCACATCGAAGTGGAACGCGTCGAAGGCGCCCTGCTGCGCTGCCCGGATACCCTCGCGACCGACCTGGTCGGCCGAGTTCGGACCCATTCGGACTGCGTCCTCGGTGAAGATTCGGGAGAACGATACTGCGTCCTGGTCGTTGATGTGTGTCTCGTATTCGAGGAGGAGGTTGGCCATCTCCCGTTCCTGCGGGTTCCAGCTGGCCCCGCCAGCGGTCGTGAAGAGGGTGGCGGGTCCGTGGATCGCGGCCATGCCGTCCGTCGCGGACCGGGCGAAGACGGGTCCGACGGGGCTGGCCGGAGCGTCACATCCGGACAGCGCCATGCCGCCCAGCAGGATCGCAACGAGGCACGGCGAAAGGGGGACGGCGGCCAGAAAGGGGCGGGTGTACATGAGTACCTCCGGTGGAATGAAAAACGCGTCATGAGCGCAGACGGATCCCGTGTTCGCCCGACACCAGCACGATGAGCGCATTCTGGATCTGTCGCGCCGGATCGGCCTGCCCTGAAATCCGACGGAGGCGCATGCAGCCGTGCCCCTAGCCGATGGCCGGCTATGTGTCAGTCTGCGCCCGGGCCGGAGACCCTCCTCGGAGATCGTTGGGACTGCGTGACGCGCGCTGCTACGACACGCGATTCATTCCACCGCAACCGTGAAGCACCCGGGCGGATAGGAAATCCAAACGCCGTCTCGGGCACCCTTGGCAAGTTGTGCCGTGGGCGGTCGGCAGGTCAATGATGTCCGCGGTGGGGACTCCCGGAGAAGAGGACCGCTGCAGCGGCGGCGGCTGTCAATTCTCCTGTGACGGGGAATCTTCTTTCTGGTCGCGTCGAAGCTGAGCTCGCAGATCGGCCACGTCACTCGAGAGGGGTTTACGACTGACAGGACGGCAGACCACGGGATCTCAGGTTTCGTCCGTCTCGGCTGGACGTCTCGCAGAGGATCGGGGCTCCATCTCTTGGGTCGTCCGAATGCGAACGGACGGCGGCTCGGAAGTCTCCAGGAACTGCCGGAACGGCTCCGAGTACGCGGTGCGGCGGTCTTCCCACCACGCGCGAATCCCCGGTGGGTGGAAGTAGGACAGCATCACGGTCCGCCAAGCCTCCCACAGCCACGGCTCCAGGGTCCCCTGCCGGGACTGATAGAACACGTTCGACTCGAAGAGTCGCGCCAGCGACCCATCCCGGATGAGGGGGTCGAGGAAGTCGGCACTGCTCCGGACCATGGCGTCGTACGTGGCCGCGCGGACGGCCCGCGTATTCTGGCGGACCTGGATGGCGAGATAGACGAGGGAGGCGACCACCGCGATCGCGCCGATGACCTCGGCGACGGCCTGCAGGGCCGACCACGTCACCGCTTCAGCAATCATTGCTGGTGCCCATCTCGACGACAAGGAGGAACTGCTCGGGCACGAGTCGAGCGGCTCGAGCCAGGACCAGAAAGCGCGATGGCCGGGTCCGCTGCGACACGGTATCCATGAGGGGGCCTATTCGGGGAGAAGGGGTGAAGCGTTCCGTACACTCTATCGCGGTCCACGGAATGACGCGCTGACGGCGCCGCGCCGCGGCGGTACGCGCCGGCGCCGAAACCGGCTCGCCCGCGCGTCCGTAAGGCCGTGCGAGCGGGGTTCCGCGGTCCGGCCCGCCGTGGCGAGGGGACCCCTTCGCCGGCGGGGGCGCCAGAACCGGAGCGCTCGGCAGGCGAACCGCACCCGTACCCCGGAGGGCTGTTGGAAGCCACGATGAAGCTGGACCGACCCCTGACGCTGGACCGAGCCATGGCGCGGGCCGGCTCCATCGCCGGCATTGCCGGCGTACTCGCCTATTTCGGAGCGGCCTTCGTTCCCGCTCCGGATCCCGTCAGCCGCCTGCTCGCCTTCGCGTTCGGGCCACTGCTCGCGGTCAGCTTCCTGGGGCTGTTCCACCTGCTCGCCAGGCACCGGGACGGGCCGGCGCTGCGCTTCGGCGTGGCGTTCGGACTCATGGCCGGGGTGGCGGTCACGACCATGCTCGTCGTGCAGGTGGGCAACAACATGGTGCTGAGCTCCCAGCTGCTGGCCGCCGATGGGCCGGCGGCGGCGGAGGCGGCGCGCCAGCTCCACCAGTCGGTGAACCGGGTGCAGTACCTCATGGACGTGGTGTGGGACATCTTCATCACGAGCGCGGGCGCGCTGGTCGGCTGGGCCATGCTGCGCCATCCCTGCTTCGGCCGCGTCTGGGGCGGGTCGGGCATCGCGGCCTCCGTGCTGCTGCTCTACCTCAACCTGGGCACGTTCCCTCGCGGCCCCGCGTACGCGGGCTCCGTGGACGTGGGCCCGCTGCTGGCGGTCTGGTTCCTGGCAGTGTACGCTCGCGGCCTATGGCTGAGCCGGCCGGGAAGCCCGCTCTTCCAACCGCATGCGCAGGACGGGGTCGCCGGTCCGGACACGCCCGGGGGGGTGGACGCGCTGCATGCGTCCGCGAGCGCGGGCGCGAGGGGAGCGACGCCCGGGGCCAGTAGGAACCGGGCATCAACCCGGACGGGGGCAGGGAACTCGAACCGATAGAGTCACACGATTGAATCCCGGCGAGGCGTGTCCGCCGAATTGCGACGGAGCGTCGGTGGAGATCACAGCGGGATTACAATCTCGGGCGGTGGGCAGTGAAGCCTGCTGAGGCCCCCAACGCTGCAAAGGCGGGCCCTCCTCTCGTATCCCTGCGCAGGCCATCATTGCGGCCGTGAACCCGCCCGCCGCATTATTGCGGCATCTGTGAACACACGTTTGCAGTGGGATTTCTCCGCAAGAGGCTGCCCCTGCGCTCGATGCTGTCCGGATCCCCCTACCCGCCCTACGCTCGCCTGGTGGCCCGGGACTCCTTCCTGTTGTGGGGCCTCGTTCGCCTCGCGTCCCTGGGGGTCGGGGGCTGGAGCGGCCCCTCCCTGGGCACCGGGTTGATCGTGCTCGGCACGGTGCTGTTCCTGGTCCGGCTGGAAGGGCGCCGCAACCACGAGCCGGTCCTCCACGGCAACCTGGGGACGCCCCCGGCGTGGGTGCTCCTGATCGCGGCGGCGGTTGCCGTGCCCCTGGAGATCGCCTTTCAGACTGCGCTCCACCGGATCGCCGGATGACGAGGGCGTTCTCCATCGAAGCGGTCGTGAAGGCGTATGGCCGCCGACCCGTCCTCAAGGCCGCGAGTGTCTGGGCTCGATCGGGCTCGGTCACCGTGGTTCTCGGGCGGAACGGGTGCGGCAAGTCCACGCTCCTGCGAATCGGCGCCGGCGTGCTGGCTCCGGACGCCGGGACCGTCCACTATGCCGGCCGCGTCTATCCCCGGCCCCGGCTGGACGTGCTCGCCCGACAGGGGCTCTTCTTCCTGCCCGACCGGCATCTCCTTTCCGCACGCTGGACCCTTCGACAGCACGTGGAGGCCTTTGCATGGCGGTTCGACGATGCCGGTGCAGCGCGAGCGCTGGCGAGGCTGCGCCTGGAGGAGCGCCTGGACCAGCGGCCGGCGGAGCTGTCGGGGGGAGAGCGTCGGCGGGCGGAGCTGGCCCTGGCCATGATGAGGCGACCGCGGTGTCTGCTGGCGGATGAGCCATTCGCCGGGATCAACCCGAGCGACGGCGAGGCGCTCGCCGCCGCGTTGCGGGAGATGGCGCGCGGGGGCTGCGCGATCGTGGTGACGGGGCACGAGGTGCCGCAGCTGCTCGCGCTGGCTGATTCCGTGGTCTGGATGGTGGCTGGCACCACCCACGGCCTCGGCACCCCCGCGGAAGCGGAATCGCATTCACAGTTCCGGCGCGAGTACCTTGGCCCGGGGTGGAGGGGCCCCGAGGCAGGCCGTCCCTGAACGCTGGCCTCGCGCCTGCCCCCGACGAGCCTGCGGGGAGGAGGCTACCTTCTCGGCTCATACCGCAGCGCCACCGCTCCGGAGCTGAGCTCCAGCCGACTCACGAGCTTCAGGTCGACACGCTTCGACAGCCCCGCGAACAACGTCGGCCCGTGGCCCGCCAGCCTGGGTTGCACCACGAACTCGTACTCGTCGATCAATCCCAGCTCCGCCAGGGCCGGGACCCGGGGGCTCACCGCTCCGGGAAGAGCGCCACGAGTCGGGACCGAGCCGCGGCGACGCTCTCCTGGAACCGCGGATCGGCATCCGCCCACAGCTCGACGAACATCGCGTAGTACCGTGCGGCCTGCTCACGCTCTCCACGGGCGTCGTGCAGTGCGCCCAACCGTTGGAGGACGAGGGCCCGCCAGGCGGGGTCGGTCTGGTAGCGGAGGCGGAAGGGCGTCGTGAGGTAGCGGGTGTAGTACGCGATCGCGCTGTCGGGGCGATCGAGCCGGTCGAACGCGCGCCCGATCCCGACGAGGGCGGGGAGGGGATTCTCGTGGGTCGCGTCCTCGAGGCGCCACGCCTCGATGGCGTCCGACCACCGGCCCTCGCCCTCGGCCAGCGCGGCGCGGACGTGGTGGGGGACGGTGGAGCCGGGGACGAGGGGCGCCACCTCCCGCTCCCATTCGGTGATGAGGGCGCGGGCGGCCCCGGTCCGACCCGCCCTGGCGAGGACCGGGGCGAGCTCGAGGTAGCTGCGCTCGAACGGGTCGAGGGCGGCGAGGGGGTGAGCGGCCAGGGCGTCCTCGAGGACCCGAACGGCCGTGGCGGTGTCGCCGCGGGTGTCCAGGTAGAGCTCGGCGACGCCGAGGACCCCGAGGTGGTAGAGCTCCACGGCCCCGGTCTCCAGATCGAGAGCGAAAGCCTCGCGCATGAGGCGCTCGGCCTCGTCGGCGCGGCCGCGGGTCCAGGCCAGGAGCCCCTGGAGGGAGCCGACGATGGAGCGAACGCCGGCGTCGCCCCGGGCCCGCTCCCGGGCGCGCTCGAGCTCGGACCGCGCGGCATCCCAGTCCGCAGCCGCCAGGTGGAGAGTCGCGCGTCGCCAGCCGAGGTCGAGGCCGGGCGCGGCGGCGGCGAGGCGGTCGAAGCTGGCGCGGGCGTCGTCGAACCGACCGAGATTGGTCTGGAAGCCGGCCAGGTTGAGGAGGACGATGATCCGAGCGGGGTCGGCTTCCATGGCCCGGAGGAGCATCGTCTCCGCGCGCTCCCACTCGCGCCCCTCGGCATACAGGTTGGCGAGGGCGAAGAGGGGCGAGGGTCGGTCGGGATACCGGGCGGCGTAGGCCTCCCAGGCCTCGACCGCCTGCCGGCGGTCCGAGGTGACGAACTGGTGGTAGATCGCGGTGAACCGGAGCCGCTCCTCCTCCGTCATGCGGTCGCGCATCTCGAAGGCGCGGATGCGGTCGGACACCTGGAGGGCCCGCTTCCGCCCCAGGTTCTGGTTGCACGCGGCCCGGCCGACGTAGGCGGTGGCGAAGGTGCTGTCCAGGGCAATGGCCTCGTCCATGAGGAGGGCGCACCGCTCGAACTGGCCCTTCTCGTTGGCGTCGGACCCCTCGGTGTAGCTCCGGAGGGCGTCCAGGGAGGCGGTGCGGACGCGGCTCAGGGGCGGGCTCCGCCGGATGGAGGCGAGGGACTCGCCGATCCGCTCCCGCAGGCGGAGGGAGAGCCGCTCCACCGCCGGGATCAGGTCGTCCGGGTCGCGGGCGGTCTCGAGGAGCGCCAGGAGCTCGGCCCCCGATTCCGCGGCGACCAGCCGGACGGAGACGGTGTAGCCGGACCCCACGCGGTGAACCTCACCCCCGATCACGGCCCTGAGGCCCTCGCGGATGGCGACCTCCCGTCCGGTGGCCAGATCGAGACCGGCATCCGGCGGGGACTCCATCCGTCCGAGCACCTCGGACACGCGGGCGGCCGAGGCCAGCCGGACGGTGGGCGACTGCGACAGGTGGACCCGGAGCGCCTGCGTCGCCGCGCGAGCCAGGCCGGGGTCGCCGGCTTGATCCTCGAGCTCCGCGAGTACGATCTCGATGTCGGGGTCGAGCACGCCTTTCGCGAGCAGGGTGCCCACGGGCCCGAGCCCGAGGGTCCGGGCTGTCATGTGGCCGGCGGCCGCCACCGCGAGGAGCCCGAAGGCCAGGACGCTCAGCGCGACCCCCCGCCGCCAGGTCAGCGCGGCCCGCAAGCGAGGGGCATCCGGTTGCCCTGCCGGCCCGGGCGGGGCGGGGCGGGCCCGGAGGGCCGCTACCGTCAGCACGACAACCAGGCCGCCGGCGAGCAGCGCCAGCACCGCCTTGCCGAACCAGAGGGGCAGGCCGATCAGGGAAGCGAGCGTGTCCGTTACCTGGAGAACGACCCACGCGGCCAGGACATAGCCGCCGAGCCAACCCCAGACGGAGCCGCTATCGAGACGGTCGGTCAGGCCTGTCTTTCCGGACATGCGCATCCGTCGAGTGGTGAGTGGAGATCGCACACGGTTCCGGGAATGATGCGGAATCTCGCTGCGTCGCCGGCCGCGGGGAAGGGGCGTCCGCGCCGATGCGAAGTCGGCGGCCGTGATCGTCGCGCTCCTGCCACCGCGCCGCCAATATGGTGAGCATGCAGAGCGGAGGAATCCAGAGCGAATCGCTCCACATCCGGCTCGAGGGCGCACCGGGATCACCGGGCGACGAGACGACGCTGCACCTCGAGCGGATCCGCCCGCCCGGCCCACCCGAGCGGCTGGGGCGACCCGTCTTCATGCTCCACGGGTCCCTCTCGAACGGCCGGGTCTTCTACTCCAGGTCCGGGAAGGGCCTCGGGCCCTTCCTCGCCCGGCGAGGCTACGACGTCTACATCGGCGATCTGCGCGGCCGCGGCGAGAGCCGGCCCCGGATCGCGCCGGGGGCGAGCCATGGGCAGAACGAATCGATCCGGCAGGAGATCCCGGCGATGATCCGGGAGATCCGGCGCCTCCGTGGAGAGATCCCGCAGCACTGGGTGGCGCACTCGTGGGGGGGCGTGCTCTCGTATTCGGTTCTCGCGCGGTTCCCGGAGTACCGATCGAGCGTGCGGTCCATGGTCCTCCTCGCCACCCGGCGTTCCATCCGTCAGAACAACTGGGGCGTGTTCTGGAAGTTCCACTTCTTCTGGCACCGGGTGGGGCCGTGGCTGGCGAAGAGGAAGGGCTACCTCCCGGCCCGCGAGTTGAGATTCGGAGCCGACAACGAGACGATCCTGTCCCT
>JABAHS010108364.1_pt2 | contig 11705 bp, 13 predicted proteins | sample 7062111 | NCBI WGS metagenome assembly JABAHS01 (sample SAMN14534600, study PRJNA622989) | marine sediment metagenome | biome: marine biome [ENVO:00000428]; feature: marine pelagic biome [ENVO:01000023]; material: deep marine sediment [ENVO:00002113]; isolation source: pool of 4 deep marine... | reverse complement strand
TATGATCTGGGCTCGGGGGATGGTAGGATAGTGATTATGGCTGCCCAGGAGTTTGGAGCTAGGGGGGTGGGGGTGGAGTTGAGGGAAAATCTGGTTAAGCAGGCTCTTGGGAGGGTTTCTGAGCTTGGTTTAGATGGCAGGGTTAGAATTGTTCAGAGTAACATGTTTAATGTGGATTTGGGTGAGGCGGATGTGGTTACTCTTTATCTGACGACTAGTGCGAATGAGAAGGTTAAGCCGAAGCTGGAGTCGGAGCTTAGGCGTGGGGCGCGGGTTGTGTGTCATGATTATGAGGTTTTGGGGTGGAAGCCTCTGAGGGTTGATAAGTTCTGTGAGAATCCGAGGCTTGGGTATCCGTCTCATACGATATATGTTTATCATAGGTGATTTTGAGTTTATAGTGGGTTGTTTTCGTTTTGTGAGAGTCTGTGAAATAAAAATTGGTCACTTTTTGCAACTTTTGGCAACTTTTAGTTACTTTTGGTTGTTTTTGGTGACTGGGGGAGCGTCTAGGCGACGTTGTGACTGACAGGGCATATTTGTATACTAATAATTAGATACAGCTAGTGTGACCGTTTGATTGCTAGAGTTGAATCTAACGTCATCAAGTTCGCGTGCGCGCGCATAAAGGAATGATTCTAACAACTTTCTGAGATAATTAATGTATTCGGGACATAGTTCAACACATAGATGTACTTCCGTAGGTTCTACCTCAGGCTCTTTTGGAAGACGCTGACACGCAAGAATGTCGTCTGGAAGTGTAATGGTTCATCTACGTCTCGGCATGTGGGCGCATTTAACTCATGCGAAAAAATAGTTGTGAAAGTAAGGTTTACTATATTTTCTGACTTGTATAAATAGCATACATGCATTTACAAAGCAAGCGATTCCTGACGCTGTCAATCCCAAAATATTTATCAAAGTCGATTCTGCGAAAAAGTATGATACGAAGACATTTCCTAAGATACCCATGAATGCGCCCCACAGAACTCCACTGTAAAGCGCCGCAAGTGAACGTTTTTCTTCCCTTTGCTCCTGTGTCCCTGCTATATAAGAAGAAACTTGCACTTGTGCTTCGTAGAGACTTAACATAGCGTTTGAATTCTTCTTTTACATCCTTCTTTTTTGACAAAATTCTATCTCTCCTTCATTCTACTAAAACTAAACTATTCAGATAGAAGTTTCTTTCTTAAATCTTTAGTACAACTTGAAATGAGAATAGTAGAACCTTCCACAAGTCATAAAAGCTGTAGTAGAAGACATTTGTGAGGAGGTTGGAGATTTGGAAATTAAGGAGATGCCTCTTGAGGAGAAGTATGAGAAGCTTTTGGATCAATGGATGTTAGATGATGCTAAGAATTTTGCTTTTCACAAAGAGCTGGGAGTTTTAGACAAGTATGAGGATTTCGACAGGAAGGTGGCGAAGAAGATGATTCCAAGCATGTTGGGTGTTGGATTTAAAGTGTTCAAAGCTATTACTCCCAGCAGAGCGTTCAAGCAGCTTGTCAAGCAACTAGCGTACGTTGTACAATTGAATATGCCACTAGCAAACATGGAGGTAACTATGGATTCAGATCGAGAAGCAACAATGATAGTCAACAACTGTCCTAAACTCTTGAGAACGAGAGAGTTGGTGAAAAAGGCTGGTCTCAACATTAACCCAGTAGCTATGTGTGCAAGAGAAGGAAAACACTACAGAGAATTTGGTGAATGGTTCGGAGTAGAAATAAAAGTGCAGTTCAAAAAAGACGGGTGCATCGGTAAAATAAAGCTAAAATGAGTTTATCTTCTCTCGATTTTATATAGAATACTAATAGCAGTCATAGTCTACACAAGAAAACGAATTTCAAGCAAGATGAAGTAAACACTACTCAGTAGAAGGGGGTTTGGGGTTAAATTATTAATGCAAGTTGAGATTACGTAATGGAGATGACAGAATGAAAGAAAAGAAGGTGACATGATGACCGTTTTTGAGGTAGGTCAATGGATGGTCAAACCAGAAAAACAAGAGGAGTTCACGAAATTGCTGAAAAGAATTCTAAAATACATGAAAGATAATCCAAAAATTTTCAAAGAGGTTAAATCACTGAAAATCTTCAGTCAAACATTTGGAGGCATCTATGGTGCCTATGTTGAACTGGTGGAGTATGATAGTTTGGCTGACTATGAAAGAAGTAGCAAGAGAATGGAAAAAGATGAGGCACTCGCTAAAATGAATAAAGAGTTTATGTTACTTATAGAGCCAACTACACTCTCATCAAACCTATGGACTTTCGTCATGCAACTCTAAGGATTTCAAAAACAACCCAAGCTTCTCTCCTAAACATCTCCAGGGATCTTGATATAGTTTGTAAGATGTAAAGGGAACGAAGTCTAGCTTTATGACCCGCAGGCTCATCAAAAGTCTTTTGTGTTCTTGTTTTGGTTTCTCAGACCGAGGTTCCTAGTTTAGGAGGAAAGAAATCCTGTTAGATGGATTTCACTTCCGCATTTGCATTGGATTATTAGCTTTTCTAATGATTCTCCTCTGAATTTTGTTTCCAGGATGGTGTAGACGTTTTCTGTTTCATCATCGGGGGAGATGGTTGTTCCACATTTTGGGCAGGGAAAGGCCCCGTCTCCTTCGATTTTGGTTAGATCAACTTCGTATATCAGAGCACGTTTCATTCTTTTTCCTCCTCATATGGATGTTTTCGTGTATTTTTTGGTTTTAATAATAACTTTTATGAAGGCTGAGTCTATTTTGAAGCTCCACAATCGTGAGTTGTCTGAGCTCATGCTTTTCACGCTCATGTATATCATAAACGAAGAGTGTATTAAATATTACTATTCCATATATCGCTGTGAGACACGCTTATAAAAAAGATTCGGCAAAATTTAAATCGTGGTTTCCAGCGGATGATGAGCAAATGAGACCAATCCCCTGGAGATACGTGGAATCCTGGAACTGCATCGACTGCGGCTCCTGTTGCAAAGGCTTTGACATAGTTCTCGCCTTCCCGGAATGGGTGAACATCGTCAGATCCTACGGAGTGGAATTCACTCAGCCCAGCATAAGCAAGTTCCACCTGAAAAGAAGAAACGACGGATCATGTATCTTCTTGTATAAGTATTTCGACAGGTGGCTCTGCGGTCTTCAGCACATGAAGCCCACGGCTTGCAAGCTCTGGCCCTTCAAGATTCTTAGCAGACCTAAGTTTGGTAGACCCGACGAAGCCTCGTACGACTGCAAGGATCGGAGGCTCTACGTCTATGTGGATCCATTGTGCAGAGGCATACGGTGGGGAAATCCGACCCGGGAATTCATGCATAAAACTATGACTGAATTCGTTGAAATCGCTTTGGGGCTGAGGAGAAAACAGTACTATTCAACATCAAAGATACCTTATCGCCCGGTATATTTCAGAGTCAGAGGAAGAAAAATAATCTAGAGAAAATTTGTTGGCTAATGGTTCTCTTTAATGTAAGCCGAAGAAACATCAGAGGCAGATATTAACTGCATTAACGGATAGGCTGCAAAATTGTGAGGAGAAATATGACAAATGATGCTAACACGATTGAGACGAGGGGTTCAGGGATTTTTGTTATGCGTGGAATTGGGAAGATAAATGGAACTTCATCTTTATACTGCTGATATTCCTTTTTGTGTTCCCTCAAGAGATATTGCTCTTCATAGGCCGCGAGCGAAATATACCCAAGCAATATCTGCAATATAAAATTGGGAAGAAAAAACCTAAACATACCAAAGAATATCTTGAAGAAGAGGATCGGCATATAAAGCTTGAAGAAAAGTTGTATGTAGCAGCATATGTTAATGATGAAAAAGTCTATGAAGATTACATAAAAGCCAATATACAGAAACCCAAGGTCCAAGCTTTTGTCAAAAGGAAAAAGAAAATGAGTAAAGGAAAGAGTTAGAGCGTTCAAACGACTTAACAACAATCCTCCCTCTTTTTGAGAAAACTGCTTTCGTTGGATACGAATATCAAGCAAGATGAAGTAAACACTAAATACTCTATTCTTTTTCTAGGGTTTAACAGAGGTCCAGAATATACGATAATCTTTTATTCATCATCATGACAGAATGAGGGAATGTTATATGTTATAGAGGAGAAAGCAATGGCAAAATGTCCTAAGTGTGGAATGGAAGTCTCTACTCCCAGAAAAACTTGGAAGATGGCTGGTCGTCCAGACAAAAGTGGCAAGAGAAATGAACTTACAATAGGTCTCTTCGACCACTGTGGAAAAAGCTTCAGAAAAGTCTTGGCTAAACGAAAGATATAGAGTTGAACCATAATTCCACTATACCTACAAAAAAATAGAAAAAATAGATGCCAGGCTACACTCTAAAGTTACTACTACATCAGTGCCCATTTTTTATGTGACTGTCTCAAGTAAGATGAAGTAAACACTACTACTCCTCTAACTGTTCTAAAGCATGGAATTATAAACAGCGAATTGTAATGCAGTGACGAGAGTTGTCTTCTAAAAGAGTCATGTATAGGCTTCTCTTGTTTATTTCATTAAGCCTATATGTTATTTCGGTTTTTTTACCATGGTTTATAGAACATAGCCAGAGCCCTCTTGCTATTTTTCCTCCATTTCGTACTGTCAGTCGGTTTTGGTCTTTTCAAGTTGTTATGGACAACTTTCAGGGTAACAAATTGCTGAATTCGCTTGTTTTGAGGTTCCAGGAATACTGGTTTGTTTCTCCTCTTTACGCATCTCCAGAGCGTGTGTTTCAAGGCTGGCTCTTTGTCTTCGTGTTTCAAATACTTGGAGTTATTGCCGGAGCAACAAGCGTAGTCAAAGAAAAGGTAAGAGGCAAACCACTACCACTAATTTGTGCAATCACCTGCTCAATTCTTACATTAGTTGTATGTTTTTTTCAGTTGGTCAGGCAATCGGCACCTGGAAGAGGCCATGCATGGACATCTATCAGTTTTGACATAGGTTTCTTCTTAGCTCTAATTTCAGTTATACTCTGGCTAGTTTCACCTTTGATTGATAAATTGATGAAGCAAAGCTAGAATATAACCTTGTACCAGTCTATGAAGTCTATCATGTCTATGAGAACATTAAATGTGAGAAATGTGGAAAAGTTATAGCAGCAGAACCGAAAGAATTGATTTAAATTTTGGAAGAAGAAGTATCATCCAGTCTTAGAGGCTTTGGAACGGGTGTCTTTCATACTGCATCTCGTATAACTTGTGCAGCTTCTCTACACTGTCTATCTCCTCAATCTTCTTGTCAGGTCGAAACCGAACGATCTTCGGAACCCTCAAAGCGTAACCACTCGTGTACTCGTCGGTTTCTTGTATCTCCTGATAAGTTGCTTCAACCACCACAGAGGGCTTAACGAAAACTCCTTCCTCGTCCACGCTGACCCTAGTTTTTTCCACAATGTCCCGTAAAGCCTCCATCGTATCCTCCGGCAGGTTAGAGACTCTCCCTATAGTGTACAGCCTCTTCTCTGCAGGATCTCGGACAGCCAACAAGAAGGAGGAGTACAACCCGGCTCGTTTCCCCCTCCCGTACAAGGCTTTCACGATGGCGCAGTCGATGGTGTCCCGCTCCGGCTTCAGCTTAAGCCAAGTGTAGGTTCGTTGCCCCGCCTCATAGGAGGAGTTCAGGTTCTTGACCACTATGCCCTCCAAGCCTCGGGCTAAGGCTTCCTCATAAAACTTCATCAGCGCCACCTCGCTTTCGCAGTCTCTCCCCTCCACAAGATACTCAGCGGGAACAGCCTCCAGCAGATATTTCCTTCTCTCTGAAAGCGGCAGGTTTGTGAGCTCCCTGCCGTTCAGGTAGAGAATGTCGAAGGCTCGGATGGTCAACCCTATCTTTTCCCTCCTCCGCTTCAGCTCCTCCTCACTGAGCCCTCTAGGAACCGTTCTCTCCAGCAGAAGCTGAAACGGAAGAAACCTCCCCTTTTCGTCGATAGCCACCACCTCGCTGTCCACGATGCATCTGTGCACATTGAACTTTCCAGCGATATCCACCACCTCTGGCAGAGTCTCGGATTTTTGGATAGCTCTCCTAGAAAACAGCCACACTTGGGTTCCCCACCTGTGAATCTGTAACCGACTTCCGTCCAGCTTAAACTCAGCGCGTACAGGATACTCCACCTTGTCAGGCTCGTACAGATGAGCAAGCATGGGTTTCAGGAACTGTCCCGGACGAAGCTTTACCGTGGAAAGCGCTAGCTCTCCAGCGGGTGCAAGCAGAATGCCCTCAGTTAACCCCATAATGGCACAGGCGCTCTCCACAAGCTCCGGCGAGACCTTGTAAGCCTTTGCAGCGGCTCGAATCACGGTTCGCTGGTAGTATCCCAGCTTTAAGTCACCCAGCAGGAGTCGAACAATGTACTTCGCCTCCTCTGGCGTGCTGATCCTCAGCAGGCTGGATACAAGAAGGTTTCGCTCCGTGATCTTGACGATTTTGGGCAGGAGTCTTATCGCCTCGTAAACCTCTTCCACCCTCAACCGAGCTTCCCGCGGTTCTTTCAGAAGAAATGCTACCTCGCCGTGTTCTCCATAGTCTAAGAGAAGCTTTCTCACCTCGCGAACAGCGGCTCCGGTTGCGAGGCAGAGGGCTTTCTCCACGGTTCCCGGACCCACCTTCAAACTTTCATCTGTGAGAGAGCCCAAGGCCAACCTCGTCTTTACCTCCAGATTCAAATCTTGCCGCTGAAAGAAGTTAGCCAGCTCTGTCTCCTTCCCCTTTTTGCTTCGCAACACAGCCAAGCGTTCATACACCTTCACTACGCTGGAGAAGGTAGCCGGATTCGTAGGTTGTCTCCCAGCCATAAACAGGCGTGTGAGATAGTAGGGAACACCCATTTTCCACTCAATTTGCTCCGGAGTGAAGCCTGATTCAAGAAGGTACTGCACAGCCGCTTTGACACTGCCGTACTTTTGAACGAGCTCCTCAAACGTAGGCGGCTTCACTATTGTCATAGCGTTTCACGGTTATTTCGAAGGCTTCGGAATAGGTTCGACAGCTCGAATGAAACCGTCCGATGTAATGTCTATACGAATTCTCCTCCGCTCAAAGTCGCACATTCTACAGTCTAGCACCCGCGCGATCCTCACGAATTCTCCTCGCTTGGCTTCAAGGTCTACTTGCTGGTCCTGCCAATACACATGACCATAATCCACAATAATCGTCCCGTCCAAGTTATGCGCCAGACCGATACCTCCAGCCATCTCATAGGTGTCCCATCTTTCCACACTTCTTTGATTCACGTAGAGCCCAGTGACCCCATGCACCTGATTGTACCTCGCCAGCTCCATAACCCGATACTTTAAGGCACCTCTGTAGGCTTCTAGAACAGTCACAGAATCGATGATAGCCAGCTCAATTCCTTCCTTTTCAATCACGTAACGATAGGTTTCGGCGAAGGTGCTCCAATCCCTCAGCTCAGGATACATAACCGTGTCCAGCACATACAGATTCTCCATAATCTTGCCCCACTCCAACTTCAAGATATCCGCCTTCTGCTTCAGCCGAGACTGCAGGTCAAAACGCGGGGTCGCACTCTTCCAAGTGTCCTCTGCAGTGGCGAACAGAACCTTCTTTCCAGCAGCCGCCACTCGAACAGCAACCTCCTCGACTAGGATGGACTTGCCAGCGCCGGGAAGCCCGGTTATAGCGAACTGTCCACAGATCGGCACCCCATTAAGAGTTTCACCCTCCGGCATCAGAAACAGCTGGTCTATGAAAGTTCCGGTTGACAGCCCAACAAGCGGCTTTCTGGCCTCAGCAGCCTCATCTGGACGAAGGACAAGGGTGCCCAGTTTCTCCTCCTTCCGCTTAATCTCCGTTTTCATAGGCTTCGTGGCCAACTCCCACTCGTCAGAGGGAGCTCTAGCTCCTTTCATGGCCTCAGCCAGCGTTTTCGCCATGGCCTTCACGATTTGTTCCATTTCCGGCATTGCTTCCGGCTTCTTCTCCTCGGCTGGAGCTGGTGGTGGCGTAGCCTCTTCAGCGACGGCCGCTTCGGGAGCCAGCAGCACCCACATCTCTCCCTTCCGGTCTACAATCCCTCTCGACCGTAGAGACTGAAGCAGGGAGTAGGCCGAGTTAGGTCCATACTTCGGAACTTCTAAACCCTTAGAAATATCCTCCAGCGAGGCTTGACCTTTACTATCCTTTAAGAATCCTACTACATCGCTTTCCTCAACCAAACTCGTCCCTCACATTTAGTGCTCTCTGTCCGCTATAAATTTCTCACTATTTTTACGCAAAAGATCCGAAAATCGTTTAAAACCATCATCCCTAAAACTAACCCCCAGGCGTCCCGCATGTCATCGAAAGCCTCTGTAACCCAGAGAGGAGCAGTTCTCCTAGGAAAGCACGTAGCCTGTGACGCTTTTGACGAGGTCAGACCCTTAAGGGTGGTCACTCACGCTCACTCCGATCACATGCTCGGCTTGCGAGAGAGCCTAGAAAACTGTGAGGCGGCGGTAATGACTCCAGCCACCAAGGACCTCATCGACGTTTTGAAAGGACCACTTTTCTTGATGGCTGGAGAAGTGAAGACGCTCAGGTATAAGGAGGAGTTCACATACAGAGATGAGCGATTGACACTGCACTACGCGGAACACATCCTGGGTGCAGCCCAAGTTCTCGTGGAAGACACTGAGGGAACGAGAATTCTGTACACCAGCGACTTCAAACTACCCGAAACACCGATAATTGAAAGCGACATCTTGATTATGGAGACAACCTATGGAAACCCATCTCGAGTTAGACCCTTCAAAAAATCGGTGAAGAACATCCTCGTTTCGTTGGTGGAACAAGGGTTGAAGAAGGGACCCGTCTATCTTTTCGGCTATCACGGTAAGCTCCAAGAGGCCATGCAGATCCTACACAGCGCCGAGGTTGAGGCTCCTTTTATGGTTCCAGAGAAAGTCTTAAGGGTCTCAAAGATCTGTGAGAGGCATGGAATGAGACTGGGAAGGTACCTACTATCTAGCGGTGAAGAGGCTCAGTTGATGATGCAGAGGCGTAAGCCCTACGTTGCCTTCTATCACATGGGCTCCCGACGACATGTTGGAAAAGACGCTTTGCGCATCTGCATGAGCGGATGGCAGTTTGAGAATCCCTACCGCAGGACATCTGAAAACGAGTACGTGGTTGCCTTGAGCGACCACTCAGACTTCAAGGGTCTGATTCGCTACGTTGAAGAAAGCAAACCAAAACTAGTGATAACCGATAACTACCGAGCTGGAGCCGCCGTAGCCTTTGCTAGAGAAATTGATAGGCGCCTTAAGATTCCAGCCAAGCCCCTTCCTAACAAGCATGATTCCTGAGCGTTATGTCAATCGCTTACGAGCTTAACCAGTGTACTTGTTTCCAAGACCGATGGAAGATTTCTGATCTGATCAACTTTCTCGTTCAGCTTTTCAATAGTGTATGCCTGAATCCACGCAGCAACGTCATAGTCACCAGACACTTCAAAGACCTTTTCTGAGAAATCTTTAATTCTTAATGCTACGTTTCTAGTTTGAGTTGGATCCGTTTTTACTAGGATCACTGCTTCAACTTCTGCTTTAGCTTCAATAGTGAATTTCCTAATTATACCTTGCTCCACCATTTTCTTTACCCTTCTTCTCACAGCACCTTCAGTTAAGCCAACCATTTCTGCAATTTCTACATATTTTGTCCGGGAATCTCGTTTTAATACTTCAAGAATTTCTATATCTATCTCGTCCATAGGTGCTCTCGGTGAAAACAGAGATAAAAATTTTACGAAAATCGTAACAACCCTAAGTGAAGTAAACAATTAAAGCCATATCCCGTCTATGTGGAATTATTTGGATGTGATCTTCTTTTTACATGGAGGTTTTTATTATGTTTACGAATTTCGTACAGCAACTCCTAAAAACGTAAAACTTAAATACATACACGGCATTTACTTCTAACCTTCAACAATATGGTGGATGATAAGAATGTTTAGCGGTTGCTACACTGCACTCGTAACTCCCATGAAGAAAAACTGTGAAATTGACTATGAAGGGTTGCAAAACCTAGTTGAGTTTCAGGTCTCAGAGGGTGTTAGTGGAATTCTCGCTTTAGGAACAACTGGAGAATGCGCAACACTAACTTGGGATGAACATCTAGCAGTCATTGAAAAGACACACGACTACATCAACGGAAGATGCCTAACAATAGGAGGCACAGGGAGCAACTGCACCGAGGAAGCTGTAAAAGCCACAGAACACACACAGGACCTTGGAGTAGAATGTGTCCTACTCGTAGACCCATATTATAACGGACCAAGCTCTCTTGAAATAAGAAAAGAATACGTCGAGCCCATAGCAAAGCGGTTCCCCGAAATTCAAGTAATTCCCTACGTGATTCCGGGCAGGACAGGAACTCAACTTTTGCCGCAGGACCTCGCTATCCTTCACAGAGAATTCCCTAACGTGCATACGGTGAAAGAGGCTACAGGCAACCTAGAAAACATGAAAATGACCAGAAAGCTTTGCGGAAATGATTTTAACATCCTTTCTGGGGACGACGAAAAAACGTACACCATTATGGTCTCTCCCGAGATAAGAGCCAGCGGCGTAGTCTCAGTTGTGTCAAATGTTGCACCAAATGCAGTGCAGGATATGGTTCAACACGTTCTCAACGGAGATATAGGTAGGGCAGCTGAGCTTTATGAGAAGCTCAAACCCTTGTTCCACATAGTTACGGTTAAAACCGAGGAACAGACGCCCTTCGGTTCTATATCGTGCAAGGCTAGGAACCCTCTTCCTTTCAAGACGCTCATGAACATTCTCGGCATGCCCTCAGGGGCTTGCAGACGACCTCTAGGAAAAATGACGAGCAAAGGGGTGACAACCCTTCTAAGCGAGGTGAGAAAGGTCTACGAGAACAACCCAGAGATACTTGAGCCAGTAGAAGAGTTCTTTGATGTAGATTTAAGCAAGCGAATCTATGAAGAGAAGTGTTGGCGGGAGCTCATGTATGCTTAGGCTCTGTGTAGCTGGCGCCGCTGGTAAAATGGGGAGCACAATCCTCCGAGAAGCAGTCAACAAAGGCTTTCAGATCGTCGGAGCTGTGGTCTCCCCTCATAACGTTAACATTCTCAAAAGTTTGAGAGAAGCTGGGATATGTGAATCAGATGTTAAACTCATGGGTCCATCAAACCTAAAGAAAGCAATAGAGAAAGCGGATGTTTACATAAGCTTTACAACACCAGCCGCCGAGGCGCACAACCTTCCCATAGTAGCTGATGTTGGCAAGAAAATTGTGATGGGAACCACGGGCTTCACCAAAGAACAAATGAGAAAGATCCAAAACGCTGTTTCAAGCAAAGTTCCAGCTGTTTTCTCACCTAACTTTGCCTTAGGTGTAAACATTCTCTTCAGGTTGACGCAAGTCTGTAAATCCTTTCCACCGGAATACGACTTCAGCATAATGGAAGCCCACCACACTGGGAAGAGGGATGCACCAAGTGGTACTGCCAAAAAACTTGGAGAAATAGTTTCAAGCATAAGAGACTACTCCAAAGTTATTCACGGCAGAGAGGGCTTGAGTCCAAGGATACCAGAAGAACTCGAAATCCTTTCGGTAAGAACCGGCGGCGTCATAGGCATGCACAACCTGATTATAGCTGGACCATATGAGATGGTCAGAATAGAGCACGTAGCTTTTTCGAGGAGCGTATTCGCTCAAGGCGCATTATATGC
>JABAHS010049322.1_pt3 | contig 11707 bp, 11 predicted proteins | sample 7062111 | NCBI WGS metagenome assembly JABAHS01 (sample SAMN14534600, study PRJNA622989) | marine sediment metagenome | biome: marine biome [ENVO:00000428]; feature: marine pelagic biome [ENVO:01000023]; material: deep marine sediment [ENVO:00002113]; isolation source: pool of 4 deep marine... | reverse complement strand
GCAAACAGCCGCTTGGCCTGCTCACGATTGTACAGGCCCGACATGAAGCTCCAGAAAACGGAGACGTGGAACAGGCTGAAGACGCTCAGCCAGACATAGAACGTCTTGTCGATCAGGGTGGGGTCTGGAACGAGGCTGGAGCCCGCGTAGAAAAGCACGAAGGTCGCAGCGAAGAACAGGTACACCCCGGGCACGACGCGACTGAAGCGTACCCGCGAAATGACGAAACCATAGACGATGACCCCGACGACGCTGAAGAAGAAGGTCAGGGTCCAGAGGAAGCTTGTCTCGGTCCGCGACCAGTCGCTGGCCATCGCGTCGCGCAGCGGCCGGACGATAAAATAGGCTGCCATGAGGGTAAACACGAACAGGAAGGACAGCACGACTGCCCGCAGCTCGTTGGCCTCTACCCTGGTCAACGCCCGGATGACTCGCGACAGCGGGCCGTTTGCTTCGTTATTCATTATTGGCTCCGGCGGGTCCGGAAATCTGCGAAAGACGAGACTGCCATAAAAATGCGCCGCCAGACCACTGTCTGGCGGCGCAAGTAGTCCCGGCGGGGAGTTGAGTGCCGGGTTCGACTACTTCAGGGATTCAGTTCGCGACCGCGCTCGCTGCCGCGAGCAGCTCATCGGCAGGCAGGCGAACCTTGTAGTCCGCCTCGACGAATGAAAACGTAACGGTTCCAGTCTTATCGATGACATAGACCGCGGGCACCGAAAGTGCACCGTGATTCTTCATCGACGAGCCGGTGAGATCCATGCCCCGCTCCTCGTATCGCTGGATGGTTGCGTCGGGCTGGCGGAACGCGATGCCGAGCGCTTTCGCCGCATCGATGTCCGCGTCGGAAAGGATCGTGTATCCCATGCCCTCGATGTCCTCCTGGGTCTCCTGTTCCAGGCTGGAGTAGAGAATCTCGGGCCTGTCACCGCTGAGGAACAGGACATCCACGCCCATGCCGGCCAACTCCGGCACGACGTGTCGCAGCTCCGACAGGTGAAGATTGCAATACGGGCACCAGCCGCCACGGAAGGTAACGATCACGGTCGGCGCGTCGAGATTCTCAGGATCGAAAACGTAGGGCTCGTCGTCCACGGTTCGGACCGTGAATTCGGGGGCTAATTCGCCCGTCTTGACGGGCTCGATCTCCTCGGCGCTCGGCGCCACGCCGTCGAGGTCGGCGGCAACGACCGCCTGTGGCTGCGAACACAGAAATGCGCCGAGTAACAGAAAAATGAAGGTGCTATAGACGAGCCTGTGCCCGATTGTCATGGTGGATTCTCCTGGCCTGGAAGCGGCCGAACAATATCCGCCAGCCACGCTCCTGTGTCTAATCGACCCCGCAGGGAGCCAAATTATTACGGCAGGCGGAAATCGCTGCGACGACGTTACCGGACCGGCCCCGGCAAACCCCGCCCGACGGAGAGCCAGGCCTGTCAGCCGGCTTTTTCGAGGAGATCCGTATCGTTGATGTCTTTCACGCCGCGGCAGCGGGCCTTGGCGCGATACATGGCTGCGTCAGCGGCGCGCATCAACCCGGTGAGCGTGTTTGCGTGCTCGGGATACAGCGCGAGACCGATACTGGCGGCACAATGCAGCTTCTTGGCGTCGATCCGGTAGGACTGCTCCAGGGTTTTTGTCAGACGCGTAGCCAGCCGTTCCGCAACCTCCGCGGTGACGTCGGGCACCAGCGCCACGAACTCGTCGCCGCCGGGCCGACCGATGATGTCGTGCGAACGGAGGCTCTTTTGCAGGCGCTCCGCAGCGATCTTCAGCAGTTGATCGCCCACTTCATGGCCATGCTGGTCATTGATCAGCTTGAAATCATTGAGATCGACAAACAACAACGCGCCGGTCGCGTCGTCGGCGCTCTTGGTCAGACGTTGCGCGGCATCCCGTTCGAAGCCGCGACGATTGAGTACACCGGTCAGCGGGTCGGAGCGCGCGATGCTCTCCATCTTCTCTTCCTTGACCTTCCTGTCGGTCACGTCGACAAAGGTAACCGCGACGTCCTCACCGACCGGTTCACTGATGATCCGCAGCCACTTGGTCTCGCCACCGGTCGCAATGCGAACTTCGGTATCGACGACCTCTCCGCTCTCGGCAGCGCCGATAAATCGCTGGCGGAGCGCCTGTGCCTCTTCGCTGTCCATGCCGGTCATTGCCAACTTCAGCAGATCCTGCGCCTTGCCGTCGATCATTTCCTCGGGCTTGCAGTCGAGGTAACGGCCGGCGGCTGCATTGGCAAAGATGCAGCGCAACTCCTTCGTGGCGCCGGGGGTCTCATCGACCATCCAGCGTAAGCGGATGACGCCATTCACCGAATGATCGATCAGGGTCCGCAGCAACTTCTCGCTGTTGCGCACCTCGCGCTGCGCTTTTTCAACGTCACTGACGTCACGGAACATGACGACGTTGGCGTTGCGCGCGGAATTTTTACTGGCCGCGATCGGCGTGACCTGGACGTGCAGGAAACGCCCTGAATTAGTCATCATCTTCTGCGGTTCGCCCGTGTCTATCGCGACATGCACTTCCATGGCTTCGTCGCCGAATACCTTGTCCAGTGATTCGCGGAGCGCTTCCGACTCCGACATATTGAGCATGTTCTCGGCGCCGTAGTTGAGGCCGATGATGCGCTCATTGTCGTCGACGACGATCACCGGGTCCTGCATGTTCTGGAACACCGTCTCGTACGCGAGCGGCGTGTTCTCGAAGATTTTCTCGCCGAGAATCAGCCACGAATAGATCGGCAGCATCAGCCCGAAGATCAGCGGCAAAGTCGAAATCGTCGCCGGTCCGATCCCGGAGTCATAGGCGACCGTCGCCATGATCGGTACTGACGCCGATCCCGCGAGCAGGAACAGTCCACGTCGCTGCGACGGCGCCACCGCTGAACTATGCAGGATGAGTGTCAGGATACTGGTGCCGACCACCACGTAGCCGTACGGCAGGTGGATGAATCGGAACCACGGACCGAATTCACCGGGACGCGACAAAAATTCCCCGTCGGCGTTCACGTTCGGCAGGTACCACATGAATTCGTGCCAGCTGTTGGTCGCGGCGACGATGATCGACAGCACGGGGATGAACAGCAGTTCGACGATCGTGCGTTTGGCTGTCGTCCTGCCCGTGAATTCTCGAAAACAAAGCAGGATGAGAACCGGCACCAGCGCGGTGCCGAAGTAGTGGCCGACGCGGCCGACGAGGAAGGTGGCCTCGGTCGTCGCCATCATCTCTATCGCGCCACCGAATATCCACCAGGCGATGATCAGGAATGCGATACCCAGGGGGACGCTGCCCAGCTCGCGCTTGCCGCCAATGAGCCGGACGCCGAGCAAAAAATAACACACGGCGCTGAAACCGACGAAGACTGACATTGCAACCGTGAGGTTCATGAGAGCCGGAATACCCGTGGTCCGATCACAGAATATGGTCAATTTTAGTGGCCGCAAGTCTTTGATTCCGGAACTGTTCCACAGCTTTTGAGCGAACCGGATACTGCAATTGGTCACAATTTCTCAGAAAGCCGCGTAACGGCCGGGAATACGGGACGACCGTCGCGGCCGCGACCGTGACGTCGACCGACGTGCCGGGACCGTGACGCAGTCGACGGTCGCCGGGCCAAGCGGTGATCACAATGAACATAAGGTGGCGTGAGGGCCTGAGGATGGCGGACAACGGATCAGGAAAAATACTGGTGAAGCGGCCGAGCCGGGTCACGACTGACGGTCATGGCCGCTCCGTCTGGGCCGATCCTGTCGAAAGCGCGGAACTCGAACTGGTTTCCACGCAGATGCTCAAGGTGATGCTGACGTCGAAAAATCAGCAGGACCGTGAAGCCATCGAAGCTGTGGCTTCCAGCGTCGGCGACGGGGTTCTCGCCCGCAATCCCGAGAACGGTGGTTTCGAAATCATCAGCGACGAGGATCTGGAGGAAATCCTCGCAGCCAACGACGACCTGCCGACGGTCAGTAAACCGGCGGACGCGACGCTCGAGCCTCTCAAGGACTATGTCGACAACGAGCAGCTGGCGCTGGTCAGCACGCAGGCGCTGCGCCGCGTCCTCGATGACGACGCTGAAACGGCGACCGCAACGGGAAATCTCGAGGATACCGGCGGCGGCTTCAATCCTTACGACAATGGCTGATCAGGATTCGGCTGCCGACGCGCAGACCTGTCGGAATACCTGTCTTGCATGCTCGCGCGGGATCTCCCGCAGGCGGGCAAGAAACTGGCCGGCGGACTGCTCGACGCCGTCCAGTCCCGCCAGGTAGGGATCATCGCTGCCGCGCACCGCGGCCCGCCAGTCGAGGATCGTAACGGATGCGCAAATCCTCGCTTGCACCAGCTCGAAAAGAATGTCGATCTCGGCCGGCTCGAGCGGCGTGACCGCGTGGTATCCGGCGACGAATTCGGACATGAGGGTCAGCGGATTGCCTTCACGAACCCGGAGGTAGGAACAGCCGATCGCGACGTCCGCTATCAGCGGGGCGTGCAGCATGTCACCGAAGTCGATCACGCCCGCGACGAGATCCGGATCGTCCTCGCGCACGACCAGGTTATCGGGATTCAGGTCGCTGTGGATCACCTGTGCACGCAACGACGGCAGGACCGGCAGCGCGTAAGCTTCGAAATCATCGAGTGCCGCATCCACCGCCTGCGCGGCGATCGGCTCGCGCACATAGCGAACCAGCTTGCGCAGCCCGAGCGCCCGCTGCAGATCCCAGAGCAGGCTCTGCTCGCTGCCCGGGTGCTCGAATCCCTGCAGGGCCTGACCCAGGAGTGCAAGGCACTCACCGGAATTCCGCGCCAGCCCCGGTGACGGCAACGCATCCGCCAGGGGATTGCCCTCGATGAACGTCACGACCCGTACGACGTGGTCCACGCCATCGATCGGCAACAGGAAGCTGACCCCGCCATCGAGCATGCGGACGATTTCCGGCACCGTGACCGCGATCCCCCGCTCTCGAACCCGGTTCTCTATGTACAGGAGCGCCTGCACCTGGAAGTCGGTCACGACCGGGCGCTCGGCGGCATTGGCGATCTTCATGACATACTTCTTGCCGTCGGATGCCTGCATCCGGAAATTCTGATCGCGCTCGCTGACCAGCGACCTGACGGTTACGTCGAGCCCGTAACGATCTCTCGCAATCGCGATCGCGTCCTTATCCGGGATTTGCGGCGCCTCCTGGGCGATGACCGCCAGCGGATCCTGCTCTTGCATGGGATTCCTGAAAACTGCTCATTCGAAAGAGTGCGGAGTATGCCTTAAAGTGGAGATTGCCGATGGCCGATCGACGCCGATCCGTATACAATCCGGGGTTGTTCGACTGAAGGCCTGAACAATTACTAAAGAAATCAATGGCTTTTCAGGCGACTAGGGGCGCTGCTTGTGGGTACAGGACCCGCTTCAATCGCTGCCCGGTCCAGAAATCTGAAAACGTATAAGGACGGTTAGTCATGCCACTTGATATTACTTTTACGCTGAGCGATCAGGATCTCGATCACTTCCAGGCGATCGTGGACAAGGCAAAGTCTGCGATGGAAGAGTCTCCCTCGGGAGAAGCAATCGAGGCCGCGGCGAAACAATTGATCGCTGATGCCAAAGACGGTGATCTGCCCGACTTCATCGGCGATCGCCTTGCCAAACTCGAGACAATCATCAACATGATCGGTGACGAAGAGTGGCAGCTGTCGGACAACGATCGGACACGCGTGCTCGGCGCACTGGTCTATTTCTGCGATCCGGAAGACCTGATACCGGACCACATCCCTGGACTCGGCTTCCTCGATGACGCGATTTACGTCGAGCTCGTCATCCGCGAGCTCAAGGCCGAAATCGAGTCCTACGAGGAGTTCTGCGAGTACCGGGCGGCAGAAGAAGATCGCCGTAAAGCCGCTGGCGAAGATCCGCACGTGGAACGCGAAGAATGGCTGGCCGACAAGCGGGCCACGCTGCACGCCAGGATGCGCAAACGGCGCACGGGCACCTCGACCGGCGGCGGCTGGCGACTCCACTGGTAAGCGCAAACCCGAGCGACCGTCGCCAATAGACAAACCCGCCGATCCAGGCGGGTTTGTTGCTTTATGGGGCACGGCATCCCGTATTTGCGCCACGCGGACAGTGTGCGAGAACTGAGGCGTGGGTCCGTTTTTGACTGAACATGATCGGTCAAAATCCATGCAGGATGAACCGTCTATTGAAAATAGCCCGGTCTGCGACGCCCGGCACGCGGGTGCAGTTCCGTGAGCAGGCCTACGGCGCCGAAGGCATCCGGCACTTTCTGCGCGATGTGCTGGCACTGGCGAATGCCGCCGTGGAGGGGCCGCGCTACATCGTGACGGGCATCAGTTTTGACGGCAAGGGCAACAAGCGGGCACAGACGATCGACCGGGAAGATTTTGCCGGCAAGCCTGCCTACCAGTCGCTGGTCGCCGATTACATCGAGCCGCCCCTGAGGATCAAATACCAACCGGTCACTGTTGATGGCAAGCGCATCGGCGTCTACGAGATTTCAGGCTGCGGGGACCAGCCGTACATGATGCGCATCGACTACTCCGAGACGCTGCGCCGCGGCGATGCCTACCTGCAGAACGACGCCAGCGTCGTCAAGCTGGGGCGTCGGCAGCTGCAGGAGATGTTCGAGCAAAAGTTCCGCGAGTCCGTTACCCATGAGAGCGTGGAAGTCGGCTTCCCCGGCGACATCATCCACAAAGACCTGGCGCTCCCCACGGCGGACCTGACGAAAATGCCGTCGGCGATCGCGGCCGGGAAACTCAAGCAGATGCTCGATACCCGCCACAAATTCGCGAATACCGGTTCGACGACAATGATGGCGCGACTCACGCACGCCCGCCTGTATGGATCGGACGCGCCTTACGAGCACCGCAGCACCGAAGAACTGCTGCAAGAAGTCGCCGACATCCGCGCAAAACACAAAGTCGAGGACGATTATTTCCTGTTCGAGGAGCATGTGCAGAAACTGCAGCTCGTCGTCTACAACCAGGGCGACGAACCGATAGAGAACGCCACCTTGTCTCTCGTGTTCCCGAACCACAACTCGTTCTATGTAGCCAGCGCCCTGCCCAAGATTCGCAAGCAGGACAGCTGGATCGAGCGCGGCCCCGCCGATCGCACGTCCTACCCGGCAGTCAACCTGAAGGATGACGCCATCCATATCTCGAGCGCCCTAGGCGAAGTATCGACGGACGCGCCGGTAGAGGTGTTCGAGACACCTTTGCGGCTCTGCATCGGCCAGGAGCTGATCGGCCGCAAACTCGGCATCCGCTATTCGTTAATGGCGAGCAATCTCCGCCAGCCCGCGAAGGGGCGGCTCAAGCTGCTGTTCAAATAGATTCTGTTTGCGATGCACGCGGCCGATCCGCGGCGCTGTGGTCGGATCCGCTACGACAGATCCCGCCACTTCTGCACGTCGGGCGGTTCGTAGTGCTCGAAGCGATCGAGCAGTGCCGCCGGCGTGTCTGCGACCAGCAACATGTCGCGGTGTACCGGGTTCAGGAAGCCTCGATCCCGAGCCTGGTCGAAGAACGCGAGCAGGTGGTCGAAGTAGCCATCGACATTCAGCAAGCCGCAGGGCTTGGCATGAAACTGCAGCTGCCCCCAGGTCAAGACTTCGATCAGCTCCTCGATCGTCCCGAAACCTCCGGGCAGGGCGACGAAACCGTCGGATAGCGCCGCCATCAGCGACTTCCTGTCGTGCATGGAGTCGACAACGTGCAGCCGGGTCAGACCGGTGTGCGCGATTTCCTTGTCTTGCAGCGCGACCGGGATGACGCCGATGACCTCCCCGCCCCTGGCAATGACCTGGTCGGCGAGCCGGCCCATCAGTCCTCGCGCCGCGCCGCCGTAGACGAGACTGACACCGGCAGCTACCAGCAAGCCGGCGAGGTCACTCACGGCTTCAATGAAGACTTCGTCATTACCGGCGCTCGAGCCACAGTAAACGCAAAGGCGTCTCATCGCGGTTGCTCAAGCGGCCGACGAGCCGTGGACGATCTCGTGCAGACGTGGCCGAGACTCCTTCATTTCCTCGGGGGTCAGCGCGTCCAGCTCATGCGGGAACACCAGCCACTCAGCAGTTTCGCGCAGGTAGAAGTCAGGCACGATATCGGTTTCATTGCGCGCCGGCTTGAACCACGGCACCGCTGTCCGGATCTCCTCGGGCGCATTGCTCCGCGCCCGTCGCCGGATCTCGGCGACGACGGCCTTGATCGTGTTACCCGTATCGAAGACGTCATCGATGATGAGGACCCGATCGTCACGAGAAATCTTCTTGATGATGTAGTTCAGGCCATGCACCGCGACTTCGCCGCGCTGGTCTACGCCGGTGTACGAAGACGTCCGGATCGCGATGTGATCGGTTTCCACGCCACAGTAGGCGAGCACTTCCTGGACGGCCATCCCTACCGGCGTGCCACCACGCCAGATGGCGATCAGCATGGTCGGCTCGTAACCGCTTTCAAGGATCTTTACGCCCAGCCGGAACGAATCCTCCAGCAGGTCGCTGGCAGACAGCACGGTCTTGTCCATGGGGTGACCTGTTATCGTTATAATGCTTGCGGCAATACTACAGAAAAAAGAAGCCGCCATTCATGCATAAGACTTACGTCGAAGCCAACGACCTGCTGCTCGATTCTTTTCGGCTGGCTGCCCGCATTCACGAGTCAGGATTCAAACCCGATTTCCTGGTCGGCCTCTGGCGCGGCGGCAGCGGCGTCGGCATCGCGGTGCAGGAGGGTCTCGACTACTTCGGCGTCAAGACCGATCACATCGCCATCCGCACGTCTTACCGCGGACAACACACCTATTCGCAAATGGTGGACAAAGCGGAAGCGATCCGGGTGCATGGTCTTCGATACCTGCATGAACGGATCTGCGAGCATCATTCGATGCTGATCGTCGACGACGCCTACAGCACGGGATCGAGCGTCAATGCGGTGATCAGCCAATTGGCGAAAAAGGCGCGCCGCAACCTGCCGGGCGATATCCGTATCGCCACGGTATGGTACCGGCCGACCGACAAAACGATCCGCCCGCCCGACTATTACATCCACGAAACTTCGGACTGGCTGGTGCTGCCCTATGAACTCGCCGGGCTGACGATCGAGGAACTTCGCGAAAACAAGGCCGAGCTGGCGCCGGTGATCGACCGCCTCGAGGCGCTCGTCGAGGCCCGCAAAGGCTGACTCAGTAAGCCGGGGCCGCGAGCACCAGCGGCTCGTCAAACACCCGCTCCTCGCAGTTATCGTCCTGCCGCTCGCGGTCGATCACCAGGAACTGCTGACCTTCTTCGAGCGCGATCAGCGGCATATGCCAGGTGCCGCGATGATACTGGATACCCTGGCGGCCGTTACTGATGAACGCCTCGAGGTCCTCCGCCTCGACCGACTCGCCAGGCGGCCCGACGACGATCACGAACGGGAACCCGGCGAGCGGCACGAACGCCTGGCTGCCTCGTGGATGACGCTCCACCATATCGAAGGCATAAGGCAGGGACGTTGGCGTGCGGCTCTGTACGATACCGATCGCGATGTCGCCGGCCGGGTCCACGTCCACCGTGGCGAGCCCGCCATAACGGGTAAACCGTGCTTCATTCATGGGCTCGGTTGCGCAATCGCTCGTGGCAATAATGTTTCCGTAAGGCGCAAAGCGGTCGGCGCGGAGCGGCCCCGGCGTCAGCACCCGCCGGCTCATGCCGCGTTTCTTCCGGGCAGCGCCGCAGACGACCGCGGAATTCCGCCGCCGTTCTGCCGCGAGCGCCACCTGGCCCCGAGCCGGGCGGCCGGCCTTGCCGCTGCGGCATCCGGCATGTTTGTGGTCGATGTCCCCATGTGGCAGCTGTCCCCTGCAGGGCGAAATCATAGCAGCAAAAAAAGCCGCTCAGGCGCTGGAGGGAACCTGTCAGCCTGCCGTTGTTCAGAACCGCATAGGGATCGCGGCAAGCCTGTGTGTTACTTTTGCCGATCGAAAAGGAGAGGGAAACCATGGAACGTGACGCACTCAGCCGCCGGCTGTTCCTTAAAGGCTCCGGGGGGATCGTCGGCAGCATGATGACGCGCGCCGGACTGCCGGCATTCATCGCGACTTCGCAGGCTGCCTGCAGCGCTCGCGAGGAGGCGGCAGCCTACGAGAACCTCTCCGGTGCGGAGGCGCGCGAGATCATCGCGATCGCCGCCAGGATACTGCCCACGACCGATACGCCCGGCGCGACGGAAGCCGGCGCGGTTTACTTCTTCGACCGGGCGTTCGGTACGTTCCTCGCGCCCATGGCCGGCCCGGCGCGCGGCATGTTCGCGCAATTCCAGGCAGGTATTGCCGGTCGCTACCCGGGCGCCGAACGATTCTCCGACCTCGACGAGGCCGATCAGGATGACTACTTGAGGAGCGTCGAGGAAACGCCTTTTTTCGAGGGCGCGCGATTCCTGACGCTCGCCGGCGTCTTCGCAATGTCCAAGTACGGGGGCAACCGCGACGACATCGGCTGGAAGCTCGTCGGTATGGATGGTGCGCCGCATGCATGGATGTATCCGTTCGGTGACTACGACGCCGCCTATGCCGGGGAACAGCAAGATGGCGCCTGAAAATCCGGTGAGCTATCCGCTCGACGAATCGGTCGACTTCATCATCATTGGCTCCGGGTCGGCGGGAGGCATTTTGGCCAAGGAGCTGTCGACTAACGGTTTCAGCGTCGTGTTACTCGAGCAGGGGCCTTTCCTGACAGCCACGGATTTCCGGCATGACGAATTATCCGTGACCTATTTCGACGAACTGACGGGTGGCGGCAACAAACGGAACAGGCAGACCTTTCGCGATGACGCCAGCAAGATAGCCGAATTGCGGGAATCGGCGCCTGCCCATTATGCACAAACCGTCGGCGGTTCGAGCGTCCACTACACGGGCAACTTCTGGCGCCTGCGCGAATCCGATTTCAAGGAGCGCAGCCTGCTGGGCCCGATCAGCGGTACGAACTTCGCGGACTGGCCGATCGACTATGCCGAGCTGGAGCCCTACTACACGCGCGTCGACTGGGAGATCGGCGTATCCGGCGCGCCCGGACCGGACGATTCGTTTCGCTCCAAACCGTTTCCGCTACCGCCGTTCCCCATCAAGTCGTCCGGTGTATTGATGGAAAAAGGCGCGCATGCGATGGGTTTTACGGTACAGCCTGAGCCACATGCGATCCTTTCACAGCCGTTCAATGGCAGGCCACCCTGCATCAATTGCGGCTATTGCATGGCGTTCGGCTGCGAGGTGAACGCGAAATCGTCGACGCTCGCCGCCATGGTCCCTGCCGCCCTCGACAGCGGCAACTGCGAGATCCGCGCCGAGTGCGCCGTCTACGAAATCGCCACCAACAACGAGGGTCGCGTCAGCGAGGTTGCCTACATCGACGCGCAAGGCAACCAGCGTGCACAAAAGGCGAAAGCCGTGATCGTCTCGGCCAACGGCGCGGAGTCCCCGCGGCTGCTGCTGAATTCCGCCAGCAGCCGGTTTCCCGACGGCCTCGCCAACTCGAGCGGATTCGTCGGTCGCAACCTGATGTACAACAGTCATTCCATTATACGTTCGGTATTCGAACAGCGACTCAACGATTTCAAGGGTGTGCAGGTTTCGAGGATCATCCACCACTTCTACGACTCGGACCCGGAGAGAGGTTTTTACGGTGGAGGCGGCATTGACGCACGG
>JABAHS010003126.1_pt3 | contig 11708 bp, 9 predicted proteins | sample 7062111 | NCBI WGS metagenome assembly JABAHS01 (sample SAMN14534600, study PRJNA622989) | marine sediment metagenome | biome: marine biome [ENVO:00000428]; feature: marine pelagic biome [ENVO:01000023]; material: deep marine sediment [ENVO:00002113]; isolation source: pool of 4 deep marine... | reverse complement strand
ATCACGCCGGCGATGGCGTCAGAACCGTACAGCGACGACGCGCCGTCACGCAGCACTTCAACGTTCTTAATGGCGGTCGACGGAATCGTCGCAACGTCCGGACCCTGCGTGCCCGAGCCGCCGATGCCCACGAGCGCTGCACGATGACGACGTTTGCCGTTGATCAGTACGAGCGTGTGGTGCGAGGGCAGGCCGCGGAGCTCGGCCGGGCGAATGAACGTAGCGCCGTCACTAATTGGCTGGCGGCTCACGTTATAAGACGGGACGAGCGTCTGCATGATGTCCACGGTATCGGTGTGCGATACCGCTTCGATCTGGTCCGCGTTGAACGTGTCAACGGGAACCGCAGAGTCGACCGCGGTGCGCGGACGTCCGCGTACACCGGTGGTGACGATCTCTTCGATCTCCTCATCTGCGCCTTCTTGCGCCTGCGCTGTCGCGCTAAACCCGGTAAAGCCGAGCGCCAGCGCAGAAACAGGCAACAAAAACTTAATGAGTTTTCGCATCAGTGTTACTCCCCATAAGGATATGGTGTCAAAAAATCATCTGCTCTGGCACTTGCGCACATTGGTACCAGCGCAACAACCAGGCACGAGTCGCTAATTGAACCACCCACGGCCCGGAAAATAAAGCGCGCGGAGGCTTTTTTTTACGCTCGGCGGGAAAATGTTGTTGCTTTTTGGCAACAATCTGTGAAATTCACGCAAATCACTGGAATTGATGGCTGATTGCCCATCCTGCGGTCATCGTGTTCAGGCATTTGGCACATTAGCAACAGCGCCGGCCGGGGCCACCTCGCGACCAGCCCAGGCGCCTGACTGGCGGCCCTTACTAGAGGGTTTCGACACGCGAGACGGCTGCCCGCGTCGCTCGCGAACAACGCCTCTCGTCACACGGAAAACGCGCCCCGCCGCCCATCTTATGTCAGCCTGCGGCCCGCCGCGGCGCCTACTCCGCTGAGGGGTGCGCCTTACGTTCTTCCTTTGAAATCACGGATGCGGCTTCCAGGATCACCATAAACGTCGTTATCACGACGATGACGTCGATCGTCACGAGCAGCCAGTTGCCGGCCTCGTAGAACTCCTTGAGCTTGATCAACGCCGCCCACGACGAGGTAATCAGGACGAAGATCATCGGCACCATCGTGTATCGGGCGGGGCGCCCCATCTTGATCAGCATCACCGTGATGACCAGCAGCGTCAGCCCGGCGAGGATCTGGTTCGTCGAGCCGAACAGCGGCCAGATGATCAAACCGCCGCTGCCCGAGGCGCCGCCGGCGCCGAAGGCGAGCGCCAGGCAACAGCCGACGGCGACCAGCGTCGCGAGCACGCCCTTCTTGAGCAGCGGGATGTTATAGATGTCGCCCCATTCCTGGATGATGTAGCGCTGCAGGCGCACGCCCGAGTCCATGGTCGTACCGGCAAACAGGACGACCATGGTCGCGAGAATCGTCTGCGAGACGTTGAACGGTATGCCCCAGCCGTTGGTGATCATCTGCGCGCCGCCCTGGATGAAGGTGCCCGCGCCGGCCGTGCCATATTTGTCATAGATCTCGTGCCAGAGCTCGGGCGTCGCGGCAAGCGCGGCGCTGCTGACGGCGACGAGCGTGATCAGCGCGAGCGAGCCCTCGCCGACGGCGCCGAGATAACCGACGAAGCGCGCATCGGTCTCCTTGTCGAGCTGCTTCGAGGTCGTGCCGGATGACACGATACCGTGGAAGCCGGACACCGCGCCACAGGCGATCGTGACGAACAGCAGCGGCACCAGTGAAGGTGCATCGGCGGGCATGCGGTCGTTGAAGGCAGGCGCCGACACATCGGGCAGCGACACGAACACGGCGCCATAGAGCAATACGAGGCCCACGATCAGCTGTATGCCGTTGATGTAGTCGCGCGGCTGCAGCAGAACCCAGACCGGCAGCATCGAGGCGATCGCCGCGTAGATGAAGAGGATGATGATCCAGTTGGCGTTGGCCGTGAGGCCGAACATCGCCTCGGGCAGCTCGATCGGCAGCTGGCTGCCTACCAGGATCGAGCCGTAAAGCGCAACGACGCCGACAACCGAGAGCAGCCCGAGGCGCCAGTTTCTATGCAGCAGCTGGCCGATGATCAGGGCGACGACGATTGCCGACCACGCCGGGAACACGGCGGTCGACGTCCCCACGAAAGCGCCTGCGATGACGACGCCGAACACGGCGTTGACCATCAGCAGGACGAGGAAGATCACGACCATGAACAGCGCGCGCGTGCGGCTGCCGATCACGTGCTCAGAGAGCGCGCCGATGGAACGGCCCTTGTGGCGAGCGCTCGCCCAGATCGCGCCGAAGTCGTGCACGCCGGCGAAAAAGATCGTGCCGAGCGTCACCCAGAGCACCGCGGGCACCCAGCCCCAGTACACCGCGATCGCCGGCCCGACGATCGGCGCGGCGCCCGCGACCGACGTGAAGTGGTGACCCCAGAGGACGTACTTGTTGGTCGGGTGGAAGTCGACGCCGTCGTTGAGCTCGTGAGCCGGCGTGACGAAATCCGCATCAAGCTGGTAGATCTTCTCGGCGATGAATTTCGAGTACACGAACCAGCCGAACGACATGCCGGCGATGCCCATCACGACAATCATTACGGATTGCATACGCTCCCCCCACTTCTTTATCGGGGTCGAACCGAATTTTCGAAAATCGGTTCGACCCTGTTTTATTTATTGGGGTCAGACCGAAATTTCGAAAATTCGGTTCGACCCCTTTTCTGAAAATTCGGTTCGACCCCGTTTTCTACTGGCCGTGGAGCTTAACCGGTGTCAGGCGTTTGTGAAAGTTCGCGCGGAGCGCCTTTCAGGAAGCGATCGTATGCCAGCATCATGCCGCGGAGGATCGCGCCGATGACGATCAGCAGCATCAGCCAGCGAAGGAATGCCGCGAAGAACGCGTAACTCATGGTCGGCCACTGGAAGCTGTAGGCGGCAAGCTCGGCAGCGCGCTCACTCATCCAGTGCCAGCCGCTATGGGCGAGGACCGCCGACAGGAGAATCGTGCCGATGCGTTCCGCGACGACGTGGCGGAACAGCAAATTGATGACCGGCACGGCGACCACGATGATCAGTAACTGCCCGATCTCGACGCCGATATTGAACGCAAGCAGCGATGTGACGAGATGGCCGCCGGCGAACTGCAGGATCTCGGAGAGCGCGAACGAGAAGCCGAAGCCGTGCACCAGGCCGAAGCCGAAGGCGATGACNNGCGTGCCGACGATGTTCTCGAACGCCATGTACACGATCGACGCCGCGATCAGCGTCTCGATCAGCGGCGGGAACCAGAGCACGTTCGGCACCAGGCCGAATGCCGACGCGATCAGGGTGATCGAATGGGCGACCGTAAACGAGGTGATGATCACCACCAGCGGCCGAATTCGGCGGAACGGTATCAGCAGGCAGATCACGAACAGCAGGTGATCGACGCCGTCCAGGATGTGCTCTATTCCGGAGCCGACAAAGCGAAAGAAAGCGTGATGCCAGCGCGGATCGAGGCGCAGCAGTCCGGGATCGCCGGCGAACTGGAAGATGCGTTCGACGCCGGCCGGATGCAGGAAGCGGACGATGGTCGTCGTCTGCAGGCCGAGCCTGGCGAATTCCGGGGCAATCGAGAAGTCGGAGGTCGCTGAATCGATCGGGTACCGTAGATGGACGTCGAGCAATGCCTGGTCACGCAGCAGCTCTTCGCTGTCTTCGAGGCGTTCCCGCTGCATGCCCTCGAGGGCGGACTCGTAGCTGTCGAAGGAGCGATCCGACGGCAATGAGAGGCGGGTCGCCACGATCTCCCAGTCATCGAGCGCGAGGTCATTTTCGTACAGCGTGACCTCCCGGGCGATCCAGATCGTGGCCGCGTCGTTCAGCAGCTCGTCCGCTTCGGAGATCCGCAGGTAGCCCTGCCGGGTCTGCGGGAACAGCACGTCGCGCATCGCCTCGAGCGGCACCCTGACGAGAAAATCGAGCCCCTCCTCACCAGGCTTGACGATCGTCCGCACGACGACGTCGGTCGGCACCTCATGCGCGAGCGCGGGCTCGCGCGGCAGCAGGACAAGCGCGACGAGCGCGGCCGTTTTGATGACAGCTGAAACTAGCGAAATAGCTCTGAACATCACTGTTTTCAGGGGCTCCGGGTGCGCCCTGTTGACCATTCTTGTCGTTCTGCGGGCGGGATGTGGGGGCGAAAGCATAGTATACTTCCGCGCAAACGAGACACATCTCCGACAAGAATATCCAAGGGGGAGCAGCGGACGATGAGGAACAAGAACCTGATCACGGCGATCGCCGTGGTGGCAGCGCTTGCCGTGCTTGGCTATACGGCACAATCACTCGATAACGCAGCCGAAGCGCAGGGCAAGCAGGCGCCGATGTTCGAGGTCGACCCGTTCTGGCCGAAGCCGCTGCCGAATCACTGGATCCTCGGCTCGACGATCGGCATCGGCGTCGATTCCCGCGACCACATCTACATCATCCATCGTCGCGACACGTTCAACGAGCGCACCGAGATCGGCGCCGCCACCGATCCGGTGAAGGCGGATTGCTTCCCCGCGCCGAACGTGCTCGAGTTCGACCCGGACGGCAATCTCGTCAACCACTGGGGCGGCCCGGGCGAAGGCTATACCTGGCCGACCTCGAACCACGGCATCACGATCGATCACAAGGACAACATCTGGATCGGCGGCAACGGCCGCAGCGATGCGCACATCCTGAAGTTCAGCCGCGACGGCCAATTCCTGGCCGAGTACGGCGAACCCGGCGCCGAAACCGACAGCAGCAGCATGACGAGTTTCGGCAGCGTCGCAGAGGTATCGATCGATGCGGAAGCCAACGAAGCCTATGTTGCCGATGGCTATCGCAACCGGCGCGTCGCCGTGCTCGATGCCGACACCGGCGACATCAAGCGCTACTGGGGCGCCTACGGCAACGAACCCGACGACACCAACCCCGGGCCGTTCGTCCCCGGCCAGGAGCCTGCGCAGCAGTTCAGGACGCCGGTGCACTGCGCCCAGCCGTCGAACGACGGACTGGTGTATGTCTGCGACCGCGTCAACAACCGCCTGCAGGTCTTCCAGACCGACGGCACCTTCGTCGAGGAACTGTTCGTCAAGCCGAACAGCCTGGGCGACGGCTCGGTCTGGGACATCTCGTTCTCGCCCGACCCGGAGCAGACCTTCATCTACCTGGCTGACGGCACGAACCGCAAGATCTTCATCATCGAGCGCGAGACGCTCGAGATCCTGACCAACTTCGGCGACGGCGGGCGCAATCCCGGCCAGTTTTTCGCCGTGCACGGTCTCGTGACCGACTCGAAAGGCAACATCTACACCACCGAAACCTACGAAGGTAAACGCGTGCAGAAATTCACCTACAAGGGCATGGGCCCGGTCACCGTCATGGACCAGGGAACGCCCTGGCCCAAGGATCGGTTGTAATGGTTTGTCGGCCGATCGCGGGCGGCGCGCTGCCGGCGATCGGCTACACTGAATGAATCCACTCCTAACCCAGTACAAAGGCAGGAAGACAGCTGTGAATCCACAACTTTCACGCCGGCGCTTCATCAAAGGGGTCATTGCCTCGAGCGTCGCCGCTGCATCCAGTTCAGGTATTCACTCAGCGCTTGCCCAGGACGCGTCCCGGGCCGGCGTCGAGCGCCTGATTTCCCTCAACGTCAACGGCCAGACGCGGCGGGTCGACGTCGCGCCCCAGGAGACGCTCGCCTACACGCTGCGTTACAAGCTCGGGCTGACCGGCACCAAGATCGGCTGTAATCGCGGCGAGTGCGGCGCCTGCACGGTCATCATCGACGGCGTCACCAATTATTCGTGCTCGACCCTGACGCACAGCGTCGGCAGCCGCGCCTTGCGCACCGTCGAAGGTTTGCAGGCGGCCGATGGCACCCTGCACCCGGTACAGCAGGCGTTCGTCGACGAGCTCAGCCCGCAGTGCGGCTTCTGCACGCCGGGCCAGGTGATGGCGGCCGTCGCGCTGCTCGAAGAAAATCCCCGGCCGACGCGGGAGGAGGCCCGCCAGGCCATGTCCGGCAACCTCTGCCGCTGCGGGGCTTATGACCACTATCTGAACGGCGTCATGCGCGCTTCGGGACAGAACTCATGAGTGACGAATACAGGTTAATCGGCAAGGACTTCGTGCCGCCCGACATCACCGGCAAGGTGACCGGCAAGGCCAGGTACGCGGAAGACTTCAAAGTCGACGGCATGGTGTTTGCCCGCATGTACACGAGCCCGATGGCGCACGGCCGGGTGACGAACATCGACACCTCCGCCGCCGAGGCGATGGACGGAGTCGTCGGCATCCTGACGGCCGAGGACGTGCCGGAGGTCGAGGCACCCAACGCGGCGCTGCTGACCAACACGCCGGCTTATATCGGTGACCCGATCCTCGCGGTCGCCGCAGAGACCGAGCAGATCGCCGAAGACGCGATGGCGGCGATCAAGGTCGATATCGAGCCGCTGCCGTTCGTTACCGATCCGCTCGACAGCATCGTCGACGGCGGCGCCAACGCGCGCGAGGAAGGCAATGTCTATTCGCGCTCGCGCGAAGGCTCCGGCTTCAGGACGGTGAAGTGGACGAAGGAGCAGGTCGACGAATTCCGCGCCGGCAAGGAACCGACCGGTGAGTTCGTCAATGAGTGGAGCTACGGCGACGTCGAGCAGGGTTTTGCCGACGCCGACAGGATTTACGAGGAGCCGTTCGTCACGATCGGCTATGCCCACATGAGCATGGAACCCAGGACGGCGATGGCCTACTGGGAGAACGGCAAGTGCTACGTGCACGGCTCTGCGCAGAGCCAGAGCTTCTTCATTCCGGGGCTTGCCCGCCTGCTCGGGGTCGAGACCAAGGACGTCTGCCTGATCAGCGAAAACACGGGCGGCGGCTTCGGCTCGAAGATCGGCGCCTACCCGATTTCGGCGCTGCCGGGCTGGTTCTCGAAGAAGATTGGCCGGCCTGTGCAGCTGCGCGTGACGCGCGAGCAGGAGTACTACATGGGCTCCGCCCGTGTCGGCTTCCAGGGCTGGATCAAGATGGGCTTCGCCGCCGACGGCAAGATCACGGCGACCGACGTCTTCATCGTCGAGGACATCGGCCCGAACGCGACGGGTGGCGACGCCTCGTCCGCGGGCGGCGCTATCTCGCTCGTGTACGACCCGACCGCCATGCGCTTCCGCGGACTGCCGGTGCTCACCAACACGACGCCGCGCGGCGCCCAGCGCGGCCCCGGACAGAACCAGATCGCGGCCGTGATGGCGCCGATCATGGACAAGGCAGCGAAAGATCTCGGCATCGATCGCGTGGAGATCCGCAAGATCAACGCGACGGACAACGACACGATCGTCTATGCGGACCGTCGTCCGGTGACCAGCGCTTACATGCGCGAGGCGCTCGACCAGGGCGCCGAGATGTTCGACTGGGAGAATCGCATCGCCCAGCCGAAGCGGAACGGCAGCAAGGTCCGCGGCATCGGTGTCGGCCAGGGCTATCACTCGGCAGGCGCGACCGGCTTCGACGGCCTGCTGCGGATCACGCCGGACGGTCGGCTGCACGTGCATTCCGGCGTCGGCAACCTCGGCACCTATTCGTATGCGTCGACGTCACGAGCCGCCGCGGAGGTGCTGAAAATCTCCGAGGAGGACCTGGAGATTCACCGCGGCAACACGGACAACCACCTGCCGTGGAGTTCCTACCAGGCAGGCAGCGTCACGATCTTTACGCACACGCGCACCAATTACGTGGCTGCGATGGATGCGCTCGCCAAGATGAAGCAGATCGCCGCCGACACGATGGGCGGCGAGCCCGACGATTACGACATCGACGGCCAGCGCGTCTTCCGTATCGACAACGAAGCGCAGGGCATGTCGTATGGCGCGATCGCGGCCAGAGCCATCCAGCTTGGCGGCGCCTACAGTGGCGAGGAGTATCCCGAGGACATCAACGAGATCACGGTGCGTGCAGTGCAGAACCTGGCCGGCACCGGCCTCGTCGGCGTCGGCAAGGACAACCTCCACCAGGAAGGCGTCATCCCCGGGCTCGCGGTCGCGTTTTGCGAGATCGAACTGGATCTCGAGACCGGCAAGTACGACATCCTCGACTATGTCGGCATTGCGGAATGCGGCACGGTCGTCCATCCGCAGGGCCTGGCGCAGCAGATGAAAGGCGGCGCGGTCTGGGGCATGGGTATGGCCAGGTCGGAGCGGCATGTGTACGACCCGCAGAACGGTCTGCCGGCCAACATCGGCTATCACCAGTGTGGCGTACCGAGTTATCTCGACGTGCCGTCAGTAACACGCACCGACGCCGTCAATATCGCGGACCCGCAGAACCCGTTTGGCGCGAGGGGTATCGGCGAACCGGCGATGGGCTGCTCGGTGGCAGCGCTGCAGTCAGCGATTTCCGATGCCCTCGATGGCTACATATTCGGCAGGACACCGGTCAGCCCGGACATGGTCGTGAATCATGTGCTGGGCCGCGAGCAGTCCTACCTGCCGTTACAAACCAATAACTTCTGAGGTAATCATGGCTTCTTTCGATGTAATGCCAGAGGTACAGCTCTACCAACCCGTAGAGCTAGGCGATGCGCTCAATCTCGCTGACGAACTCGGCGAGGATGGCTGGCTCCTTGGTGGCGGTCAGGACACCTACGGGTGGCTCAAGGATCGCGCCAAGCAGCCAAAGGCCATGATCGATCTCAACGGGATCGAGACGCTGCGCGGGATCCGCGACAGCGGGGACGGTATCGAGATCGGCGCGGCCACCACCTTGCGCGAGATCATCCGCGACGAGCGCGTCAACCGTGACTACGGCCTGCTCGCGCAGGCCGCCGGCCGCGTCGCCAGCCCGCAGATCCGCAACGTCGGCACGCTGGGCGGCAACCTGTCACAGGACGCGCGCTGCTGGTACTACCGGCGCGGTCTCGCCTGCTATCGGGCCGGCGGCAATACCTGTTACGCAGACGGTCCCGAGGCCATGAACCGCGAACACGCTGTATTCGGGGCAAGTCGCTGCGTGGCGGTCAGTCCTTCCGATACTGCCACGGCGCTGGTCGCACTCGAGGCAAGCATGGTGGCCGAGAGCGTCTCGGGTACACGCACGATCGCCGCGGAAGACTTCTTCGTCGGCCCGGCAACCCATATCACGCAAATGACGGCCCTCGATGCCGGCGAGATCCTGACGGCCGTTCGCCTCCCGTCGACGTGGGCCGGCCAGCGCTTCTACTTCGAGAAAGTCGCTGACCGTGACGTCTGGGATTTCGCGCTCGTCAGCATCGCCGCGGCAATGTCGATGGACGGCGATGCGATCGGCGACTGTCGGATCGTTTGCGGCGGCGTCGCCTGCACACCGCACCGGCTGACCAGCGTCGAGCGGGCCGCGCGCGGCATGACGCTGGGCGAGGAGACGGCCGAGGCGCTCGGCCCGATGGCCAGCCGGGGCGCGAAGCCACTCAACTACAACCATTTCAAACTGCCGCTGATGGAAAACCTCGTGCGGCGCGCGATGCGGGGATAGATCATTGGATATCGCCACCTATAAAAACGACGTCTGGGGCCAGGAAGTGCTGAGAGGCGTCTCCTGGGACCTGCTGTGGCTGGTCATCGTCGCCGCATTCATCGCCATTGCGGCGCACGCCATTTACGAAGCATCGCGAAAACGGGGCGAGCGGCCCTCCAGCGAAGGCGAGCGGGTCAATCGTCATGACGCGATAGACCGGGCGTTCCATTGGGTGATGGCGGGCTCGGTATTCGTGCTGCTGATCACCGGCATCTTCCCGATCATCGGCCTCGAATTTGCCTGGCTGGAGATCCACTGGATCGCCGGCATCGTGCTCACCGTGGTCGTCGTCTTCCACATCATTCGATCCTTCTCGCAGGATCTCGGCTCGATGCTGGTCGGGCCGAAGGATCTGAAAGAGGCGCTCGACGGCACGACCAAGCCCGGCAAGTACTCGCCGGCGCAGAAGACCATGCACGCAGTGGTGACGATCCTTACCCTGGTCGTCATCGTCACGGGCCTGATGATGTTCCTGGAGATCGACACGCCTTGGTGGGAACGGACCAACGAGATGGCGGAATCGACGCTCGGCTGGGTCTTCTTCCTGCACGGCCTGTCGACGCTNNTGTTCTATACGCGCTCGATGATCAAAGGCTGGATTTCCCGCGAGGAAATGACGGCGCATCACGATCCGCAGCGCTGGACGCCCGACGAAAGCACCTGATCGAGTCATTCGCCGAATCTGTCGACGAGCACACGCGGAGGCGTTGTGAGTAGCACCCTGCACGAACATATCGAGGCCGTGGAAGCCGGCTATGAATTCCTGCTGGCCTACGCCGCGCAGGGTCGTGAAGACGACAAGGGCTCCGAAGTGCGCGACATGCTGATCGCCATGCGCGACGCGGCGGCAGGCATCGGCGAGAGCCTCGCCGGCGACGACGGCTTCGCCGAAATTGTCGTCGACGACGCCCGCAAGTCGCTCGCCGCGATCACCCTGGTCCTTTCGCAAGGCAGCATCAGTTCCGAACTGGTCGACAACCTGAACGCGTCGATCCACGTGCGCGCGCTGCTGACCGACCTGTTCCTGCTCAGCGAGACGCTGGACTGACCGCTCCGTTGGCAACGTTGGAACCCGGTCCGTGTCAATGAATCTAAAATAACCTGCAGAACAATCGAGGAATCCCCCATGAAAAAAATCTCCTTAGCTGGTCTCCTTCTGCTTGGCAGTGCGATCGCCAGCGCCGATGTCACGCGTCACCCGCTGCCGGGTGGCTCCACGTTCCCGATCGCGCAGGCAGTAGAGGTTTCGGCAGGCACGACGCTGGTCTATCACAGCGGCACGCTGCCGGGCCCGGCGAATCCTGATGCCGAGCAAGGCAGCCGGGAATATTGGGGAGACACCGAAGCGCAGGCCGAAAGCGTCTTTCAGCGCATGCAGGCGTCCCTGGAGAACCTGGGGCTCGGCTTTGGCGACATCGTGAAGATGACCGTGTTCCTCGTCGGCGATCCGGAACTCGACGGCCGCATGGACTTTGCGGGCTTCATGCGTTCCTACTCCAAGTACTTCGGCACCGAAGCGCAGCCGAACAAGCCGGCGCGCTCCGCATTCCAGATTGCCGCCCTTGCGCGACCGAATGTCTTCGTGGAAGTCGAGGTCGTACTGGCGCGCCCGTAAGTCAACGTCGATCGCCCGCTCCGGCGGGCGATACTCGGACAAGCCAACTAGGAGCGCGTCCAGCGCGCGCGATTACCTTAGCCGATTGTCTATGGCTAAGGCACATTTCGCCAACCGAGAACGGAATCGATTCTCCGAGCGAGGATCGCGCGCTGGGCGCGCTCCTACTCGTTGTCGGCGACGCGGGTGCCGGATATTTCGTACTTGAGCACCAGCAAATCGCGCACGCTCAATGCGCCACCCATCGCCGTGAACGGCGCCAGGCCGAGTGCGTCGTGATTGAGCTCGATCTCGCCGCGCGCCACAAACGCGTCTTCGCTCAGCTCGATGCTGGCGGGAAACGTCACCGTGCTCTCCGCATCCTTGACGATCACCGTGGTAACGATGTCGACGTCGGGAAGGCTGCCTTCGATAGCGGCGGAGCGAATCCGGATCGTCGGAAACTGCTCGCCGTGCAGCAGCCTGTCGCTGAGCATGTTATTGCGCGTGCCGTCGATGTCGTCAGCGGGGA
>JABAHS010065053.1_pt1 | contig 11714 bp, 15 predicted proteins | sample 7062111 | NCBI WGS metagenome assembly JABAHS01 (sample SAMN14534600, study PRJNA622989) | marine sediment metagenome | biome: marine biome [ENVO:00000428]; feature: marine pelagic biome [ENVO:01000023]; material: deep marine sediment [ENVO:00002113]; isolation source: pool of 4 deep marine... | reverse complement strand
GGGGTTCCAATGCTTCAATCTTTCGTCCAGTCTGCCTTTCTACTTGTTCTAAGTGTTCTCGTTCTGTAGCACCCGTCTCAGTGGGCTTATTGAGCTTAAATCCATGCTCTGCCCACTGACATAAATCGGATACTACGCTTTCATAAAATCCAGAGAGTTGCTAACTGCCCCCTCAATCTGGTCTTTAATCCAAAACACTTCGGAGTAAATCTCTTTGGCTTTGGTGACTGTGAGTTTGGGTTGTTCACCACCAAATGTGATGTTCCACTCTTTTGTCGTCTTAGCTAATAGGTCTAGAGTTGCTTCCTCTAGTTCCTCTGCTGTAAAGTCAAACCCATTCTTGCTCTGTGCTTTCTTCAATCGCTTGTTAGTTTGCTCGTGCATCGCAGCTTTATATTTCTTAGAGTGCGGGGCAAACATTGTGATGGTCATAGGAGACCCATCTTCGTTAGCGAGAGGCTCAAGAGTTGCAGGGTGAAGTACAGCTACCTCAACAGTATCACTGCTAGGTGTTAAATCTTTTAAGTCCATGTCGAGTTTCCTTGTGGGTTGTCAGGGTGTGTCGGGTGATTAAATGGGGAAGACCAGACCCGACACCAGTCTCCCCCGCCTCTAGCTAGAGGATTACGCAGTCTCTGGTCGTGTGATGACTAGGTTTGAACCTTCTGTGTCATCATAAAGTGCGACGAAAGACATGTTTACAATACGTGAGGCAGGGCCATCTACGCCTACATCAGCAGAGTTAATTTTACATTTAGGGAACTTGAATGAGTATTCGTTACCGCCTGTAGGGTCATTAACTGTGACAATGATTTCTGTCTCTGTTTCATTCAAGAAACGGTTAATAAGTGCTGCATCCTCGAAGTATGCTGTCAGTGTACCTTCTACTTCGGCACGACCATACTCAAGGGATGGTGCTGAGTCGTCACCAATTACGAATGTTGGTGCGAATGAGTTTGTGAGAGTGAAGTCAAGACCAGTGACGATTGCTACAGCAGAAGCTGAAGCTACGTTACCGATGCTCAAGTCACCTGAGTAAGCATCAAAAGGTGCTGAACCTGAGTTTGCATCTTGTGTCTTCTCTGTGCCAGAGATGGTCATATCTTTACCGACCATACCAAAGGTTGTTGTAACCATTTGGTTAGGGGCAAGAGATACACCCATTGAAGATACTGTCATACCTGTGAACAAACGAGCTTGGTCGATGTCTGCAGCATAATCTTCAATAGAGAAGAATTTAGGTGTTGTGCCTACCTTCAGGACATCTGGCCCTGCTACTGGTGATGTGTCCCACGCTGAGAGCATTGCTGCCTCAAGTAGTTCATCGTAGTCAGCATCACGAAGGTCAACCACAATGTCACCACCAACTTGGCGGTTACCATGACGGTCAACACGTGGCATACGGTCGGCTTGAATGTCATTACCTGCAACACGATCCTTAGTTAGGTTAAGTGAGTGTGTGCTGAATGGTAGATTTTTGAAGTTTCCAGAAGGTGTTGTACCGAATGTTGATTCAACAATGTACGAAAGACTGGAACGAGAACCCTGTGCAAAGGCCATGTTATTCTCCTAGTTTATTTGTAAATGTACCAACCAATGTTGATTGGGATATAATACCAAGGGCTGTCCACAAAGCCTTGCTGTCTTTCAGCATAATCTATGGACAAGTTGATTGTTTCACTGCTTGCATTGGTAAAGCTAATGTCTGTTGTAGCCTCAAAGGACTCAATGATTGTGTTAGCAAGAGCATCAGCAGTTGCGGGGCCGTTACCCTCTGGAGCATATACCGTAACAGCGAAAATACCTTGGTATCTCTGTTGTGGATTTAAGCCCCGTACAGCGGGTCTACGGAGTGTCGGGACATACTGGCACTTTACATAGCTTGTGCCTGTTGTAGGGTCGAATGAGACGTTCTCATAAGCAATGTCAGGAAGGCCAGAGATACTCGACAAATGGCTCTCTAAAGCAGCCCGTATATCGTTATGAATACTAGCCATGAATGTTCCTTACTTGTGCGTAAACGTAATACCCGTGCTTATGCTCTACAGCTTGGGCGTGGGGGCTATCATTGCGAAGTGTGATCTTAGAGATGTTGGATAAGTCTAACTGGTTAATGTCTTGTACAAGGTTGTTCAAACCTTCTTGTCGCATAGCTTGTGGGTCTTGACCACGAGGTTTGTTAGCTGAACTCTTACCACGGCCCCGTGAACTAGTGTTTGTCTGGAAGCTGTGGGAGGTTACATAAGCACCAGTGTCAACAGGAGAGGCAGTTACAGCAGTTTGAGCAATGTCAACAAGTTTGTCTCTAACTATGTCTTCGGCACTCTGTTGTAGTAAGGCCAACTTCTTGTCCAGAGACTTGTTGATTTTTACTGTGGCCTGAATACTCATGTTACTCTCTTACGTCGCAGAGGAAGCACAGCTTGTTACCATTAGAGAAGATTGTCGTCACAGAGATAATGTTTACTGTGTCACCATTCCCTAGTAACTGGTCTTCGTCGTCTGGATCTACGTCTACCCCCAAAGCGGAAATAACGCACTTACGAGTACCACGACGTATCTCATCCACATTAGCAATGATACCATTGTCGTAGTTGTAGAAGTAAGCTGTCACAGTGTAGTCTGTCGTAGTAGACCCTGTGACTGTGCCTGTGCTTGGGTCGTATGTACCTGCATTACTTTGCTTGCGTAGTGTGACAGGCTCACCAAAGTCTTTGACTAGGTTGTACAAATCGAAAGATCGAAAGGACATTTAGATCTCCTTAATCGTACTCTGAGCCGTAATCATCACCACTATAACTTGGAGGATTGCGGAAGCGGTCACGACGGAATGATGGAGTTACACGGTCTGTATTAGCACGAACATTGTCGATAGCTGTTTTACTGATACCACCTGCTTTGATGCCAACAATAGCCCCTGCTTTCTTACCTTGGTACTCAAGGTTCTCCGCTAGTTTGGAGTATTGTAGGGACAAGTCACTGTAGTCAGCACTTAGTGCGCCATCAAGAGATGTGTTTACCTTACGTGCGTACTGTGCAGATACTGTACGAGCCAACCATGCGGCTGCAAAGTAGATGTTGTTGTTTGACTGAGCCAGAGCGAAAGTAACCTCTTCGTTCTGTACCTGTTGATCGTTGGTGTCTGTGTCGCCTAACAACAGACGTACAGAGTTCAGACGACCAGAAGTCGTGTCTGTACCAAGATCAGTTTCGTCGTAGCTCCAAGCCATTAGTCTACCTCATAATGTCCGTATGAGTGCCGCCAAGTTCGGATTAAACCACGTTGTTTTCCGACGATTTTTGACTTCTTGCACCGTTTCTTATCGTACTCAGATTGAGTTTGCGTCTTCGCTTTTACTTTTTTGTTGATGTTATCTACTACAGCGTGTAAACCATTAATGTCTAGCTCTTCTAGCCCATCACCAACTTTACGTTCTATCTCTAGTTCTGAGTTGTGGTGTATCCATCGTTGGTTGTAAAAGGTAAGAACTTTACTCTCTTCAACACCCAACTCTTTCCACTTAAATTCATCACCTGCTTTTAGCTGACGACTACCTGCCACGAAGGGTACTCTTACGAATACGGGTCGGTCTAGCTGCAGGGGCATTTGTTCTTGTCGGATCATCTTAATACCTATCTGTCGGGGGTTGGGTAGTGAGGGCCGTTAAGCCCCCACCAAAGGAAATTAAGCTACAACTGTGTCGAAGAAGTAACCCAAGTCTGCGCCTGTGACTTTCATGTCGTAGGACATTTTAACTTGGATGTGTTCTGCAACTTGTTGACGCTTCAGAGCATCGTCTGAGAATGATTCAACAGTAACACCGAGGTTGTTTACACCTGCGAGGTTGTTCCAAGCAAATGTGAGACCCGCTGCAGGTGTCATAAGACCTGCGTTTGCAGGGCCGTGTACCAAGAGGGCGTGTTTACCACCGATGAATGCGTTTGATTCTGCAACACCTTCAACAGATGTGTTCTTGACAGCTTCCATGACGTAGAAGTTCTCTACTTCAAAGATCTCTGCAAGTTTAGCATTTGTGATAAGTGCAGTGTTTGTGACTGTCGCACCACCGTTCAGACGTGCAAGGATGTCTGGGTGGTTAATCAGGATGTCACGAACTTCTTTACCAACAACCATTGTGTTTGGCTTGAAGCCGCCCGACTTGAGTTGCATTGTGCGACGTGCGTTTGTTACGTCTGTGATTGGTGTTGAGTTCGTGTAGTCTGACCAGAGAGCCGCAGGTGTTGATTCTGAACCCCAGATACCCGCTGAGAAGAACGACGAAGCGAACTGCTCTTCACGGTGGATCAACAAGCGGTTTGTAAGTGTCTGCGCACCTGCCGCACGAATGTCAAGTGCTGCATCTTCGTTAGCAAGAGTTTGCTGATCGAAGTCCATGCCGAGGCCATAAACGTCTGCATAGAATGAATCTGTTGAGAGTGACTGACCGATGCGGTTAACCTCTGTGCGTGGAGCAAGAGCTTTAACATCACCTGTGCGGTTCATGTTGTCACGGTCATAGATGTAGTATTTGTCAGACTGCTTGTCAACGCCTACAACAGGGAAAACCTTGTCAGCGATGAAGTTAGCTTGGTCTTGTACATAAGCGATAGTCAAGTTTGTGAGTGGCTGATCGATATGTACCGAATTTGGTGTTAGCAATGGCATTTATTTATTCCTTCCTATTGCTGATTAAGCAGCGTTGCCGCCTTGGATCAACTCGATAGCGATGACTTGACCGTCTACACCCGCTTCGGTTGCGTAACCCATGATTACGTTACCTGTGAGGGCTGTTACGGCATCACCTGCTGCGTCTGTTGCAATAGCATCACCTGCGGCGATTGTGCCACCTGCAGTTACCATTACTTTACCAGACATAACGACTGTCGCAGCTTGTGCAGCTGCAGGTTCGTTAATGAGTACACCAATGCAAGTTTCACCTACTGCATCAGCAAGGTCTACTTGACCGTCTGCTTCAAGTGTTACAAATTTAAATTGTGCCGACGATAGGTCTTCGCCAGCAATGAATGTCCGTGTGTCACGGGATTGCATTACAGCCATAATTATTCCCCTTTATAGCTTTTGTTAATGAGGGCTTTACCTTCGTCGGTTTTAGCTACGGCTGCGTAAGCCTTAGCATATTCACCCTTTTTCATCTTGTTCTCTTCCATGTAAGATTTAACAAGTGATTCCATTTTATCAGCGGCAGTAGAGAACTCACCCTCTGCATCTGATTTTCCGACTTCTTCCATGCTTTCTGCGAATGTCGCATCAGCAGCTTTAAGTGATTCCATGATTGCTTCGTTCTCACCGAACTCAGCGACCAGAGACTTAGCTACATCTTGTGCAAAGTGTGGAAGAGCTTCTGTTGCACGTTTTGTGAGTTCTGCATCTGCCTTAGCAAACTCAGCCTCTTCAAGAGCTTTCAAGATAACGGCAGGGACATCAGCTTTGTTGATTTGTTCCCCTTCGTACTCGATGTACTCTGGCTCTTGTTTCTTCTCGATTGACTCAGCTTTAATAATGTAGCCTTCGTCAAGCAAACCCTTACGGAGACGCTCGTTCTCAGCTTTGAGAGTATCAATCTCTGCTTGAAGAGCATCTTCTTTTTCAACGTCAGCCTCATCAGACTTTTTCATGTCTGCTTCATAAGCCTTCATTGCTTCATTTTCGTCCATGCCTTTGTCCATGTAAGGCTTGAGTTTTGCCTTCATGTCGTCTGACATCTTTTCTGTTGTTTCTGACATAATATCCTCGTTTTGAGAGTCATGACGCTTGAATAGAGAAACCATTGCTTGTGCATTGGCGGGACGGTCTACCAACGATAGCTCATCCAATTCAAGCTGTTTCAAAAGGTTAGGCACTGTAGTCCTCCTTAATTGCTCTACCGCCAATGCTGAAGGCGGCTAGTTCTCCAGATTTGACCTTAGCCCAAACGTCATCGTCATAGACTTTAAAGGCGACAATCCACCCTTCACGGTCACTCTGTATGCCAAGGGAATTACCAATCTCTTTTGTAAGAGGCATGGAGTGGATAACCGCACCAATTTGATTGCCCTTGTGCATCTCTTTACCTACACGTACATGCTCCATAAACTTGTTTACGGCACGTACCAGTGTGTCAGGTTCGATTACATCACCTTGACGGTCAACCACAGGTTCACCTTTCTCAGTGACAACAGAAGCCCATCCATAAACGAGACGTTGTTCGTCATCAGCTTTGAGGATTTGGCCTTCAATGTTCTTTGTTAGTTCCGACACAGACGTGTCTCCTTCCCACATGCGACAAGACCAGTAACCTGCAGTCGTCTTATCTTTCTTAGTGTCACATGAATGGCGGCTGCGGAAGTTAGCACGGGCTTTGGGGTCATCACGACGGATCTCCATATTGGGATCTCCGAAGGTAACTCGCTTCACCTTATCACCATCCATAACGAAGACCTCAAACTTCTTGTTGCCACCTTGGATGCGGCGAGGTTTGTTCAAGGTCACTTTTTCGCCTTGGTATTCAGCCTTGGCAAACTCTTCTTTCATTACTTCCTGTACGATAACCCGAAGGGCCTCCAGACGGTCAACAGGAGCCTCCTCAGAGGCTTCTTCTTCGTCTTCGGTACGGTAGTAGTCTAGATACTCTTCATGGCTCCCACAGGGCATATAAACGGCCTGTCCGTCAACCTCATGCACGTGGATAGCTCCACCACAACCCATGTCCATAGAACGGCTGCGAGCTTCCATCTCTGTCGTGAAGACGTCATTGGCATACTGTGCTTTACGCAGGGTAGAAATCTTGTGTCCTACCATAGTGCCTGTGGGCTTACCCTCATCGTCAATAATCTCAATACGTGCAGCAGGTTCATCCTCTGAGCCTGTGATCTTGACGGGAATGTTAGGTACAGTACCATCACGGACAATCTGACGGATAATACCACGGGCTGTACCGCCAGAACTATTCCAAGATACTTTCTGTCCTACTTTCATTATCCGATAACCTTTGCTAAGTAACCTTTGAAGACACCAAATACGATAGCCCCATTACTATCGGCATCACATGTAATACGAACATCTGCGTTACTTGGGATAATAACGGCAGGGTCTAAATCAATAAACCAAGGGCCACCCCGTGAAGCACTGATTGCAGCTTGCTGTACGAAAATCTTACCTGCTTGACGTACCTCAAGGTAGAAGTCTACGTTAGCATCTTGCTTCTTACTAACTGAGCCGAAGCCACCCGTAAGAATATAGTAATCTTTGTCAGAGAAGGTTGTCGCACCTTTCAGTGCAGCTTGGAGGCCAATAGGAATATCGATGTGTATCTTTGATACATCAGAGGGAACACCGCCAGTAACAGTTGTGTTCTCATATACTGTAACACGTCCCTCTAACTCTGAGCCATTGTTGTTGGCTGCATAAGATACACGTGCAACTGGTGTTGGTAAGGCTACAGGGTTTTGACCGTTAAGAGTGACAGTCTGAGTTAGGAACGTAAACTTTGAATCTGTACCTGTACCTGAAACTGTGTGACACTCTAGGTAGATTTCTTGTGTGTCATTTACACTAGAAGAAGAAATAAACTCGATTGTGTTGCCCGTGGCGTAGACTTCATTTCCACCTACAGTCCAGACTGTCGCAGGGGTATCTGCAACTAACTCACCTGAACGACCAAATTTAACTAGAGACTTGGCTTTGTGGTCAATAGAGACTTTCTTTCCTGTAGAGGCGAAGATCTCACGTTCAGCTTGAACTAATCGTCCGTCTGGTACTTCGTAAGCCCGTCTCTGCCAACCACCAATCATCTGTTGTATTCCCTGTGTTTCTTGAGCTACTACTAGGTCTTCTTCTGTTAGGAGTTCGCTTGACTCAGTTAAAAGAAAAGAGGTATTTTCTTGAAGAATCCTGCTTGTCATATCGCATGACCTTTAATTATGCAGGATCAGGGATACCGATAGTAAATGACCCTAACGTGAATGTATTACCTGTGCTTACAACCCGACTAGCTAGGCTCGCCATCCTCTTCCTCTTGTTCTTCTGGTTCGTCATCATTACGTTCATACCGAAGTTCAGCAATATCCATAAGGTCTTCAATAACCTCTGGGTGTGACGACACATCAATGTTTGCACCGTTAAGGTTACGCAAGAAGGCTGCAATCTCACGAAGGTCGTGTGGTGCTACATCACCTGCAACTACAGTTGGCATCAAGTCGTAGTTCAGACCGTTCAACTCCCACAGACGTTCAACAAGTTGTTTGTTGAGGACATCTACGATAGCTTGGATGTAACTCTCAAGCGCACGGAGGAACAGGTCTGTCTTAGACTTGGACAGGGCGTAGGAACCAGTAGAACCCCCACCAAGCATAAGAAACTCAGATAAGACAGAACGTGCAATGTCGTGTTGGTAACGACGGACAATAGGGTCAATATCAATGTTACGTGTGCCGTTAGACGACATCAATTCGACATCAACCAATCTGGTGTTGGTAGGACTTCCGTCTTTATCGGGGTAAGTATCGGAAGGCAGTACCACGTAACCTTGTTCATTGAACTTGACGTCACGTAAAATCGTTTGCAAGTTTGCAACGAATTGTGCTTGTGCTGAAGTGGCGTCAGGTGACAGGTACTCAGCGGGAATACGAGCAACAGGAATACCTGCAAGCTCACGCTCCACCGCAATAGCTTCAATGTTTTGTAGATTGTTAAGGTACTCGTAAGATGTGTATGCGTTGCGAAGAATAGAACGACCCGCAGGGTCACTATTGATTGAAGTAGTACGGTAATAAAGGCTCTTACGAGTAGGGATAAAATTAGTGTTGTTGAATCCAGATCCCTCTTGATGTACACCTAAGACATCACCAGTTTTCTGGTCAACCTCAAATTTCGAGATAGTCCAAGGCGCACGTGAAGCAATCTTACGAACACCTATACGACCATCAGTGAACTTAGAACGAGACTTATCAGAACGAGAAGTGGGAGAACCACGCCGCTTATAAACAACTTCAAACCATGCGAAGCCGAATGATAGGGACGACAAAGCCTCTGAAATATGATCGTCAAGCGTGTGATCCATATCGCCAAACACACTCTCCACAAACTCAGCTTCTTTTTTCGCTTCGGGAGTGTCATTAGCGGGCATCACCTTAATGTCAACGTCACGTAGGACTTGTTCTGTAGCATACATGACAGCACCAATCGTACTGTCGTTATCCCGCATCTCACGGTACTTACGGATAGCCCGTTTACCACGTAACTCTGGAAGAAACTCATCTGCACGGATTTGACCGTTATGTGTGTTATCACCCGCAACACCAAGGATTTGGGTTGCTTCCGTCTCTGAGAGCTTCTTAGCCATTGTTAATAATCTTTTTGTTGTGGAAACTTACTTTAGCCCCTTTGCAGAGCTATACGCCAACTTTAGTTGCGGCTTGGCATATCCGTTAAGTGATAGGTCGGTTAAAGCCCAAACAAGTGCATCAAGACGGTCAGGAGAGCCTATCGACCCTAAAGGTTCCCACTGTACCATCTGATCTTCTAAATCATTCAAACCACGTACATGCTTGACCTTACTTTGTTCGTAAAGTGCAGATACAGGTTCAGCCCGTGCCATCTTACCCCTTGAGGCATGTACGAGCTTGACAGGGACTGTTTCGTCCTCTGTGTGCAGTGTATGGCGTACCATATCACCACCTTGATTTCGTTCAGCGACAATACGGTCTGCCATATGGTCACGGAAAAGTTGGATAGCTTTGGAAGCCCACTGTTGTGGCGTATAACGACCAGTGTGGTCTTCTAAGACATAAGCTACACCATTTACATCGACACCTGCTACGATAATACCTGTCATGTCACTTTCAGCATTAGCTGTGACGGCAGGGTCAATAGCAACGACAATACGATTAAGTTGTGGTACTTCTTCCTTATCTACCTCACATTTAGCAAGTAGACCTCTGTTCCACAAAGCTCCAGAGGCTTCATCTAAGATCTCAGCATAAAGCTCTTGACGACCTAAGCGTGTGCCTTCGTATGTCTTCTTAACAGCATCTAGGAATGTACCCGCTAGGTTCGCAGCATTGTCATATGTGCTGCCTCGACTAACGACAGTATTCTCATCCCCAAGGATATTTCGTATAAGTTTGGTAGTCTTTGGTGTGGTAGTCACAAACACTTTAGGGTGTCTACCTAGACGTAGACCAAACATCATCATGTCCCAAGTATCTTGTGCATTACGCCAAGCACAAAGCTCATCACACCATGCACTGTAAGCCTGTGGGCCACGGAGACGTTCAGGGTCTTCCGCTGAGAAGAATACAGCCTTAGCCCCATTCTCCCAAGTTAAACTGTTATTTGTTGGTGACCAGACAGGGTAGCCAATGTGCTTACCTCTATATGTCTTATCCCCTTCCCAACAAACATTCAGAAGGCCAGAATCACCTTCCACCATAACTCGTCTAACATCACCTTTGGTAGGGGCGACACAGTGAACGATTTTATCCCCAGACCTAATGCGATGTCTAACCCACTCAGCACCTGCACGTGTTTTTCCCCATCCACGACCCGCTAGTGCTACCCATGTGTTCCAATTACCTTCTGGTTCTAGTTGTTCAGGTCTAGCCCAGAAACCCCAGTCATGTTGTAACTCAGCAGCTTTCTTCGGCCCTAGCTCACTAAGTATTCTGTTGACCTCCTCATCAGGGAGTTCACGTAATACGTTAGCCGTTATCTTCGCTTGAGGTTGAGCCATCTGGTTTAGTTTTTCCGAGTAAGGTCAAAAGACTATCAATAGCTGATTCATCTTCGTCAGGGTTTTCTGTTTGTTCTACTTCATTAACAGTAGATGTGGGAGACCAACCCCCTTTAGAACGCAAGAAGAGTTCTTGTGACTTGAAGTCACCATCGAGTGCCTGTTGGATAACGACAGAACCTACTTGTCCAGTAATCTCTGCTCTAGTGTCAGCAATATCCTGACCATACAACTTATAGAAGGTAGCTGTAGAACTAGGAGCATTCTGGTACTTCTGTACACTAGCTAGAATGTCTTTAACAGATACCCCATTACGGATACCTTCCTTAACCTTCTTAGCTATAATCTCACTATACTTATACTCTTGGATCATAAATCTTTACTCTTTTCCAATATAGGAACGACAAGATTGCTTGATAGTCCTCACCCATCGGCAAAACCATACCTTGTTACATAATGGTATTGGAAAGTTTCGTTTTGGTTGGATGAGAACGACAAAACAATCTTAGTAGAATCTTTAGTCTCTATAACTAAAGTAGCAACACATGTTCTTAGAACTTTATAGTTTAATAAACTAGATAGTATCTATTACCTAAAGGGACATGTGAGATAACTTTAGTTAGTGTCCTCACTAGTATATAACAGCTTTTTTCGTCGTTTGTAACACAAAAAATTAAACTTTTTTATATGTTGTTGATTTTACACGAATCTTTTTTCTTGACACACAGGAATCACATCACAAATTGTAACAATTGTAACAAAATGTTACTAACAAATGCTAGTCACAAATGTCTCTACTTTGTAACAGAGTGTTACATTACGTGAGGTGTGACCGAATGACGCACCCTGAACTAATTTCCTTATTTTGTAGATGTAGGGGTGAACCACACCCACCGAATCACTTCGCCTATAATATAGAGGGTCCCATGGGATGTCAATAGGTAATCTTTCGTTACATACTAAAGAGATTGTCAAATGTGATGC
>JABAHS010089408.1_pt1 | contig 11716 bp, 17 predicted proteins | sample 7062111 | NCBI WGS metagenome assembly JABAHS01 (sample SAMN14534600, study PRJNA622989) | marine sediment metagenome | biome: marine biome [ENVO:00000428]; feature: marine pelagic biome [ENVO:01000023]; material: deep marine sediment [ENVO:00002113]; isolation source: pool of 4 deep marine... | reverse complement strand
AGAGCCGAGCCTCTGGAGCTTGACGTCTTAAACGTGATCAGAAGGGGAGGCTGATGCCTAGAAAATCGAAGGGCTACCGAAAAAAAACCCGTAAGCTTTTGAAGAAGAAACCTAGAAACCGAGGCAAAATTGGGCTCAGCAAGATCCTCTATGAATACAAATCGGGGCAAAAGGTGGTAGTGAAGATAGACCCGAGCGTCCATGGGGGCATGCCTCACAGGAGATATCAAGGAAGAATCGGCGTCATCGCTAGCAAGAAAGGCAGAGCCTACGTCGTCGGCGTGACACAAGGAAAAGCAATTAAAGAGATCATCGTGCGACCTGAACACCTCGAACCCCATAGAGAGGCTTGAAAATGCCTAGGAAAGCGATTAAAGAACGGGTTGTTACAATTCCCAAGGTAAAAGAATTGCTGGAATCGATAGGTGAGGAAAAACTTGACCAGTTCCAGCGAAGATCCTTAGACTACGCCTCTAAATTCTCGAAGGTCGATGCCAATACGGCAGAAAAGCTCGTAGCCGAGCTAGTAGGGAATTTTGAGCTGGAAGAGGAGGAGGCTGTCCAAGTTGTTAACTGTATGCCAGAGAGTGTGGAGGAAATACGAGTGTTTCTGGCCGGCGGTCGCCGGATCGTGGAGACCTCCAAGCTGGAGAAAATCCTAGCCTTTTTGGGCGGTTATAGAAAAAAGGAATAAGGACTTTCCTTCTAGTCTATTGCTGTGTGGGCGAGGAGAGCATGGAGAAAAGGTACGAAGAATACGCATACGTTCTTGATTTTCTGCCTCACGGACGACCTAGAACCAGACCAGGTTACAGAGCAGGCGCTCTAGTTCAGGTCGTTGGAGAAGGGTACTTCACTCTCCTCGAAGCAATCGTTAAAGAGGGTGTTGTCCTCCCATCTTTTGAAAGGGTTTACGTCGGGAAGGAATCCCGCAAAAAAATCACGTATATCATAGGTCGAATCGGCTACGAAGAGTTGACTGCAACCGCTAAGATGGAACTGGCTGCGGCTGTGGAGAAAATCGTGCTTAATCGCGAAAGCTGGTTCATTGACTTTTTCAACACCGCCCAGGCAATCACGCCTAGAATGCACGCGTTAGAGCTACTTCCAGGCATTGGAAAGAAGTATATGTGGCAAATTCTTGACGAACGGGAGAAGAAGGCCTTCCAAAACTTCCACGATCTGCAGCAGCGCGCCAACTTGCCTAACCCTGCCAAACTGATTACGAAGAGGATTCTGGAGGAACTTGCAGGCGAAAGCAAACACCGACTCTTCACGCGGGTGCCCTAGTGATAGGGCAATGAACCTTCTTCAGAGGACGAGAGGTCTCCTCCGCCTCCACAGGGTTTTTCCGAAGAAGCGTTTAGGGCAACACTTCATTATAAACCATGCACTGCTGCAGAAGATGATCTCTTACGCTTCTATAAGTGAAGAGGACACCGTTCTGGAGGTGGGAGCTGGACTAGGGTTTCTAACGCAACTTCTCTCCTCGACATGCAAGAGAGTTATAGCCGTAGAAATTGACCCCAAACTGGTCAAAATACTGAGAGACGAGCTTCGGGACCTGCAGAACGTAAATCTTATCGAGGGAGATGTGCTAACCGTCTCTGTTCCACGGTTCAACAAGGTGGTTTCCACCCCTCCATACTCCATCTCCTCCCCCCTCCTGTTCTGGCTTCTAGAGAGAAGGTTTGACTCTGCTGTGCTAACGTTTCAGAAGGAGTTTGCTGAGAGACTTGCCGCGCCGGTGGGCNNTTAGACCCTGTGCCTAGAAGCATGTTTTATCCCCCTCCCGACGTAGACTCTGCGGTGGTGCGTTTGAAGCCGAGGGGGGAGTCACCGTTCTTCGTGGAGGATGAAGAAGCCTTCTTCAAACTTGTTCAGACACTCTTCACCCAAAGAAACAAGAAGGTGAGAAATGCCATTGTTCCTTTTCTGCACGGGCGCGTGAGGAATGCAGACATGGCGAGACTAGCAGACTCCCTCCTTTTTCACGACAAGAGGGTGCGGGAGTTGGCTCCAGAAGACTTCGGGGCCCTGACCAACGAGATAACTAGAGTTCTCTCGCTCTTAGATAGTCGGCATTAGGCAAAGAAGTGTTTTATCACGCGAGGCAGGTAGTGTTACGTCAAGGTGAGAACCTCATATGTATCCTCGGTAAGAACAAGCTGGTGGAGCTCACTGAGAATTACAAGTGTATCTACCCATTCGACTACAACCTGTTAGACGGTGACAGCTACATTTTAACAGTGAAGGAGTAGACAACACTACATTACCTAGAGCACAAGAACCTTATCTCCTACGAGGTTGTGTTCACCCCGCCCCAATACGTGGCACACCTCACGGCGAAGAGTAAGTACGGAAGAATGGGACTGTCGTTTCTCAACGCTGCCAAAGTTCACAGCGGCTTCGTTGGGAGACTGGCCCTTGAACTCGTCAACTTGAGCAATGAAAGGCAGCCTATAACAATCAAGAGGGTAGACCCCTTCATGCACTTCGAATTCATAAATAGAGAGGGCGATCCTTCTCCCTACATTGGAGAGTACCAGTTCCAATATGGAACTGAAGAAGAAAAAAAGATGTACATTCCGATCTTGAAGAGGATCTTTCCAAATTTTGATGAACCAGTCAAAAAATGGCTCAGAAACAGGCACATGTAAGGCCATGCGCACGGCACCCTTATTGCGAGTCCATACTTTTAATAAACAACGGTACTAGAGTATCCTTTAAATATCCTGCATACGAAAGCTCGAACGGGAAAGATGATGAAAGCACACAACTATCGAAGGGTAAAAGGGCAATCTTACACGAGAAAAAAGTATATCAGAGGCTCTCCTCAACCAAAAATAACCAAGTTCACTATGGGAGATCCCACGGCCAGATTTGAGTATCAAGCCTTTCTGATCGCCGAGAAAGAAGCACAGGTTCGGCACAACGCGCTAGAAGCAGCGCGTGTGGCAACAAATAGGGTTCTCTCTGAAAAGCTAGGGGACAATTATTGCTTGCGAATTTTGCCGTACCCCCACACAGTGCTGAGAGAAAACAAGATGATTTTCGGGGCTCATGCTGATCGACTGCAGGACGGAATGAAAAGGTCGTTTGGAAAACCTATAGGAACCGCTGCACGTGTGAAACGAAACCAGACTGTCATAATAGCCGACATAAACGAAGACGGCCTTGAAACTGCTAGAGAAGCGTTGAAGCGGGGAGGAGCCAAACTGCCTATAACCTCTCGAATAGTTGTTGAGAAAATAGCGGATTAATTGGAGGACGTTCCGTTGCGAAACGAGCCGTCAAAAGAAAAGCTTACTCTATGGTTTGAGGAAATAGGAAAAGAGGATATTGCCTCCGTTGGAGGCAAAGTAGCAAACCTAGGTGAAATGCTTCGTGCTGGATTACCAGTCCCCCCCGGCTTCGCGGTTACCGCTCAAGCCTACAAAAAATTCATCACACAAACGGGGATTGCCGAAAAAATCTACAAGATCATCGACGAGACTGTTATCGACACCAACGTCCCTCAGCAATTCAACGAAGCCTCTAAAGGTGTTCGAAAGACAATTGAATCAACACCAATGCCGCGTGAAATCACGAAAGCGATCGAGAAAGCCTATAAGAAATTGGGCGAGAGAACGAAATCAACTCGAGTGTTCGTCGCTGTGCGTTCAAGCGCTACAGCTGAGGATCTTCCCGGTGCCTCTTTCGCTGGCCAACAAGAGACTTATCTGAACGTGAAGGGACACAGAGAACTCCTTCAGAAAACCATGCGATGCTGGTCAAGCCTATTCACGCCGAGAGCCATCTACTACCGAACTCAAAAAGGGTTCAAACACGAGCAGGTTCTCATCAGCGTAGGCGTACAAAAAATGGTTGACGCAAAGGCTGCCGGAGTTGCGTTCACAATCAATCCGGTGACTGGAGAACCCAATCAAATTGTCATTGAAGCAAACTGGGGGCTGGGTGAATCAGTCGTATCCGGAGCCGTCACTCCAGACAACTATACCGTGGATAAAAAGACGCTGAAGATAGTTGATAAGAAGATCGCCAAGAAAGCAATTGAGTACGTTCCTGATCCCAAAACTGGCCGAACCATACACGTTGACGTGTCTCCTGAACGGCAGCAACAGCCCTNNAGCGCATCGAAAAACATTATGGGCAGCCTCAGGACATCGAGTGGGCAATCGACCGGAAGGTTCCCTTTCCAGATGGCGTTCTTATTGTGCAGTCTAGACCCGAAACTGTGTGGAGCCTAGAGAAGCCGGCGCCCAAAATCAAGGGGCTGAAGTCACCTACTGCTCCAACACAACTAGCCGAGTTGAGAGTTGCCGTCAAAGGAATAGCCGCTGGGAAAAGAGACATAGGTGCTGGCACGGCAAAAGTTGTTTTCACACCTGAAGACGCATCAAAACTGGTGGAGAAAGGTGACGTCTTAGTGACCCCAATGACAAATCCCGACTACGTGCCGTTTATGCGACTCGCTGGCGCCATAGTCACCGATAAAGGGGGTGTCACGTGCCACGCAGCCATTGTAAGTCGTGAGTTGGGCATCCCTTGTATTGTTGGAACAGAAAACGGTACGAAAGTAATGGTCACGGGAAGGGAATATACGGTGGATGCTAGAAACGGTGTAGTGTATGAGGGAGTTGTTGAACAAGTGAAACAAACCTCTGCAGCGGCTGCAGTTGCGCCAATGCCACTTATATCTGCCCCGATAACGGCCACAAAAATTTACCTGAACCTTGGTGTTCCAGAGATGGTTGAGGAGTATGGAAACCTGCCTTTCGACGGGATAGGGCTCATGCGTATAGAGTTCATTCTAGCCAGCTACATAGGAGAGCACCCCATGTACCTCCTCGAGACGGGGCAAGCAGACAAGTTTGTGAACAAGTTGGCTGAAGGAATTGCAGAAGTGGCGAGAGCCATTCAGCCTCGTCCAGTAGTAGTGAGGTTCAGCGACTTCAAAACCAACGAGTACAGAGAACTGAAGGGCGGGGAAAAATACGAGATAACCGAAGCAAACCCCATGCTTGGGTGGCGAGGGGCAAGCAGATACATCAGCGAGTGGTATGAAAAAGCGTTTAGGCTTGAGTGCAAAGCAATAAGAAAATGCAGAGAGGAATGGAAACTAAAGAACGTGTGGGTGATGCTGCCAGTGATTAGAACAGTGTGGGAAGCCAAAAAGTGCCTAAAGATCGTGAGTCAAGAAGGGCTTGAGAGATCAAGAGATTTTCAAGTATGGTTCATGGCTGAGACTCCAGCAATTGCCATCATGACGGATGAGTTTTCAAAACTCTGTGACGGCTTCTCCATAGGCTCAAACGACATGACACAAGGTGTCTTGATGATTGACCGTGATTCAGAGCGACTTGGACTAATGGGTTACTTTGATGAGCGAGACCCCGCTGTGAAACGAATAATCAGCCACCTAATCGAGGTTGCTCACAAACATGGTTGCACTGTCTCAATCTGCGGGGAGGGCCCATCAAACCTACCGGACTTCGCAGAGTTTCTCGTCCGCTGTGGCATCGACAGCATCTCTGTGAATGCTGACGCAGTTGTCCAGACTAGGCAACTAGTTGCGAGCATTGAACGAAAAATTGTACTCGAACGGTCAGGGAAAAATCCGAAATGGGTTTCCGAGTGGGAAGAATCCATTCGATAGCCATCATCTGCCAAACCAAATGGGATGAATTTTACTCGGTTAGGCAAGGTAAAGCGAAATGGAGGCCACGCCCTTCGACCTCGAAGAGAAACTGCTCGGCGAGGAGATAAGAAAACGTGGAGCCAAGCGGGTTCTGATCCAGCTTCCAGAGGGATTGAAACGTGAAGGACCCCGTCTGGCAGCCATAGCCGAAAAATCTGGTGCGTTGGCTATAGTCTCAACTGATCCTTGCTATGGGGCTTGTGACTTGGCCATCTTCGATGCTAAAAATCTAGATGCAGATCTGATCATTCACTACGGACACAGCAAGATGACCGAACAAGAGCAGATGCCCACAATCTATGTAGAAGCCAAAGCGAAGGTGGATGTCGAAGAGGCAGTGAGAAAGGCAATATCGCTCCTGAAACGTTGGCACAAGATCGGATTGATAACAACCGTGCAACACGTTCACGTGCTTAATGTAGCGAGAGATCTGCTTCTCGAGGCTGGAAAAACTGTTATTGTGGGAGACGCTGGACACTTGAAACATCCGGGGCAGGTTACAGGCTGCGACTATAGCAACGCCAAATTCGTGGCAAAAGAAATTGAAGCTTTCCTTTTCCTTGGAGGCGGAAGGTTCCACGCATTAGGGGCAACGCTAGCCACCGCAAAGCCAACGGTGATCGCGGATCCCTTCGAGAAAAGAGCCTATTCGACTGAAAAAGGTGCTCAGAAAATACTTCGACAACGATGGGCAAGCATCTTTGAAGCTGAAAAAGCGAAGAATTTTGGGGTACTGGTTGGCTTGAAGACTGGACAAAAGAATCTCCATGAAGCCTTGCAGATAAAAAAGAAGCTTGAGAAAAGCGGGAAAAACGCGACTTTGCTCTCGGCTAAAGAGATCACTCCAGACGCGCTTATGCAGTTCTCCAGTCTAGACGCGTTTGTGAACACTGCTTGCCCCCGAGTCTCCTTGGACGAAACGTCAAAGTTTCTGAAGCCTGTTCTTACGTCTAACGAAGCTCTCGTTTTGGTTGGCGAGATCAAATGGGAAGAACTATGCAGAGAAGGCTTATTCGGAAGCTAGACCTAGAAAAAGCACTGTCAGAGATCAAACCTCACCAAAAGCCTAGAGCATATTTAGAACAGTATACAATATCTCCTGAAGCTGCGGCAAAAATCCTCTGCATAGCGGCCTACACGTACGACGACATCGATGAGAAGACAATTGTAGATCTAGGATGTGGTACAGGGAGACTTGCGATTGGAGCGGTTCTTGTAGGAGCAAAGGAAGTGCTCGGTGTGGACATCGACCGAGCGGCAATAAGCATGGCACAAACTAACGCGGAAAAATTAGATGCGAGGAAAAAAACACAGTGGATACTGGCTGACATAGATATGGTAAGAGGTTCTTTCGATACAGTTCTGCAGAATCCTCCGTTCGGTGTCCAGAGAAAAGCGGCAGATCGAAAGTTCCTAGACAAATCCTTAGAGCTGGGAAAGAGCGTGTACTCTCTGCACAAGAGTGGAAACACCAACAGAGAATTTATCAAAAGGTTTATTGAGAAGCGCGGGGGAAAGATTACGGGCATCTTTCCTATGGAAGTAGAAATTCCGAGACTCTTCAAGTTTCATACTAAGAGAAAACACCTTGTTAAAGCTGATCTTTATCGAATGGAGGGCAAAGGCAATGGCTGATTCAAGGAGGGAAAGCGGGCAGTTCGTTGCGCCCGGAGACCGCCTAGGGGTCATTGAGGAGTTTACTCCCGGTCCCGGGACATACACAGAAGAAGGTACCATTTATTCCGAGATTGCCGGACGCGCGCTAATGGACATGCTAAACAAGAAGGTCTCAGTCTTCTCCCTCACTAGGACGGTAGGCGTTCCAAAAGTGGGGAGTGACATCATCGGCCAAGTCTCTGATGTACAAAGCAGAAGCGCCACACTGCGTATACTAAAAGTGGGTAAAAGGTCGCTCTCAGGCTTTTTCACCGGCATCTTACACATTTCTGACGTCAGTCCTGGCTTCATCGAGAGCATGTTTGATGTGTGTAAAGCAGGTGACATAGTGCGCGCCAGGGTAGTCAGCGATAAGAACAGAGTTTTCCACTTGTCAACAGCTGACAAGAACCTTGGCGTTCTCTATGCTTTGTGTTCTCGGTGCGGACACATGCTGCCTCTGACAGGACGTAAGATGCAATGTACCAACTGCCGCAAAATTGAACGGCGTAAACTTGCCGCCGACTACGGCAAAGGAGAGATTTAGCGTGGAAATCAAAGTTTTGAAAAAAACAACTAACGAGCTGAAAATAGAGATCGAGGGCGAAGGGCATTCCTTTTGCAATGTGTTGCAGAAAGCCCTCTTAGAAGACGACAAAATCGAAATGGCCGGCTACGATATAAGTCATCCCCTTATCTCCAACCCCACCGTGTATGTACGAACAAAGGAGAAAAGAAAACCGGAAACTGCCTTGCGAGACGCGGCGAAAAAAATGCAGGAGAGAAGCAAAGAGTTCAAGAAGTCCCTCAAGAGGGCCTTAAAGGAATGGACCCAAAAATAAAGGCATGTAAACTTCTGGAAATACATGAAAGTCTTGAGAGTGTGCTACTCGACAAGGATTTAGCAGGACTAGGCGACACGTACGTGAACTTTGTCTACTCGCTAATGTTGTCATGCAAGCTGGAGAGACCAACAGGAGCTAAGGTGAACAACCGAATCTTGGCTGAAGCTGTGAAGAGATCGGGTTTGAGAAGGATGCTGCCTCGGAGAGTCGATCGCCACGATCGAGGAAATGCCGCTGAAGCGTTGATAGTGTATGCTTGGCTAACCGGGACTGTAAGTTTCGAGGATTGCATAGAAATCCTTGGGCAAAGCGACGATATTACAGAAGCGTTCGCTCGGCTTTTACGGGAGATAGAGAAAAGACTAGGCGTAGCACATGAGTGAAAAGAAAGTGATGACGTTTCGCTCAGTGAAACGGGAGATCAGAGTGTTGGGCATCGATGATGGGGGTTTTCTCCCCCACGCTAAAGGCATGGTAGATGTCGTCGGGGTCGTTTTTCGGGGTGGATACTGGCTTGACGGAGTTATGCGCACAAAAGTGGAGGCTGACGGGACAGACGCAACGGAAAAGATAGCGTCCATGATAAAAGGCTCACCTCACCACGATCAAATTAGGGTGGTGATGTTAGACGGTGTCACGTTTGCAGGTTTTAACGTGGTAGATGTCAAGGAGCTCTCAGAAAAAGTGAGATTGCCCGTCATTGCGGTAACTCGAGAGAAGCCCGACTTTGAAGATATAAAGAAAGCGCTTGAAAATTTGCCTGAACGTGAGAAACGGTGGAAAGCGATGGAAAATGCCGGGAAAATTGTCGAGGTGCACACGCAAGGGACTGAAGGGTCCGTTTGGATGCAGATTGCGGGCATCTCAGAAAAGGTTGCTGAAAAGATTCTAAAGAGTACTTCTACGCGGAGCAATCTGCCGGAAGCGTTGAGAGTGGCTCACATTATAGCCTCTGGACTCTGCTCGTTTGAAAGAAAGGTTTAAAAGACTCGAAATAAAGGAGAAGTGCGAAGTTAGATGCATGGTGGTGTAAAATGGAGTTTTGCCCCAAGTGTGGGACGAAGTTAACTCCAGCTAAGAAGAAAAAAGGCAAGAAGAGCACCCTTAACCTTTCTTGTCCAAAGTGCCACTACAAAAAACCAGCGTCTGGCCCAATCGTGGCTGTCTCCAAAACGATAGAACAGGCTCCTCAAGAGCGTATAGTCGTGATTGGAAGGGAGGAACAAAAGCTACGAACCCTGCCCACGGTTAAGATCGAGTGTCCAAAATGCGGAAATAACCTGGCCTATGTGTGGCAGGTGCAAACTAGAGGGAGCGACGAGTCCTCAACACAGTTTTTCCGGTGCACCAAGTGTAACTACACATTTCGAGAGTATAGTTAAATACCTCTTCCCTACATGAAACGCTCGAGTCTTGTTAATCCAATTATTTCGTTGAAGTCTAATCCCAAAGCGTCTAGGATCTGGTCAAAGGTTGAGTGAAGGTATCCAACATATTTTTCCACGTCTATCTCGTCGTTGGAGGCAAATTGGATGGGCTTAACGCGGGGTTCCTTCGTCACCTTCACGAAACTTATAAGATCGCCTGCCTTCAACTCGTACCCTCTTTTTTCAAGCTCCCGAGCAGCTTTCACATGTTGTGGAGTGGTCTTTTCGTAGTGTTTAGGAGATTTTCCTAGAACAACATGGAATGCTAACTCATCGGGGGTTTCCCCCCATTCACGTCTGTTCAATCTAGTGTATCGATCACGAATTATCTTTCTAATCTCATTTTTTGCGTCTTCAAATTCGGACGGAGACTTAACTTGACCTAGGCGCTCCTCCATTTGGTCGAAGGCTTTTTTGATAAAAAGAGGAATGTGCCTCTTCTTTCCAGTGAGTCCTTTCACTTCCACGTTTCCGTTGGAAAAGACCCCCAAATAGTTCTTTTTCCTTGAGCTGAACACTGAGTAGCGGTAGGCTTTGTCTACGTCCAACTGCATTCCCAACTCCTCTTCTGACCAGTTTGACAGAGCGTCGATCTGCTCTTGAGCCGGATTTTTCAAGAAGATACTGTCTGTGTCTCCGTAGATAACCTCGATTCCCAGTGCCTGTGCCTTTCTGACCGTCTGGGTTATAGCTTGCCTTCCAATTGCTGCAGTGGCTTCGGCTACGGGTGGACAGTATAGATCAAACGTTTCCGCACCAAACACGCCATAGCTCGCGTTCAGTATAACCTTGAGGGCGCTTTGTACAACGTCGTACCAACTTCGCAAACCGTTGGGCAAAGACTTGTCTTGTGACCTCGGTTTGTACCATGTAACTCTGAGGTCCCTAAGCGCACCTATCAACAAGCTTTCAAGTGCCTTACTCTTCTCGCATATCCAGTGAGGGGTTTCAGGAACCCTGTTATTCATACACTCCTTATGAGGGCAACGAATAGATTGATAGCCTAGGTTGTGAACCTTGATGATGGAAGGGTAAAGGCTGGCGAAATCCATCACTTTCACGTTGAAGTGGACGCCGGGCACAGGCTTGACCACGATTGCTCCTTTGTACTTTTTCCCCTTTATGATGGCCTTCGTGACAGTTGCCCCTTTCAAAGCCAATATGTCCTCTGCGTTTGGGATCAACGTACTCCGGCGCCTATGCTCATAGTGAAGAAAGTTCCTGATCCAGCGTGAAACTCCCTGTCGGCTCACGTCTTCCATGGGCATACGGCTGATCCTAGTGAGACCTAGAATGAGTTTCATAACGAGGTCGTTGTCGAAGGTGGTCAGTTTAAAAGTAATTTCGGCGTCCCTCCAGCAATATTGAGCCAACCGAGTGTAGGCCAAGTCAGATATTGGTTTGACGAGTTCAATTTTGGCCAGCCCTAACAGCGCCTTGCCAACACCTTCCAAGGTCATGTCCCGATACTTCTGACCGAAAGCGTAAATCTGGATAGAACGATTGAAGAAGAACTTGTACAGGTCAATGTGAATGCCATGCTTGAGAAGGCAAACTCTTCTCCCCAACTCGATAGGAACCTTATCCCTCTGTATCGCAAATTTTTGTGCTCTGTGCTCCAAGTATCGAAGGTCAAAATCGTCCCCGTTGAACGTTATTACGAACGGATATTCCCAAAGCGCCTCGAAGATGGCAAGAATCAGCTTATCCTCAGAATCAAAATACTCAACGTTTACGTCCGAAGGCAGCTTCTCAACTCCCTCTTCAACTCCCTTACGCTTCAAAAGCAGAATCCTCTTTTTTCCGTCGGATCCTAGAAGAGATGCACAAATAATCTGGTAAGGTGCCTCACGAGGGTCAGGTACACGCGTTGGTATAGGTGTGGAAACCTCAATGTCGAGAGCAACCCTTCGGAATTTTGGAGCTGGATACTCCAAAAGCCTCGCCCACCCTTCTATGTGCTCTAAATACTCTTCGGGTTCTCTTTGAAACAATCCACGAATTTCTTTTACAATCCGCTCGGAGGGCTCATGTTTAACTCGAACAAGCTTGTTGTTTCTGATCTTGTAGATCATGCCTGGAGCCAA
>JABAHS010018802.1_pt4 | contig 11729 bp, 9 predicted proteins | sample 7062111 | NCBI WGS metagenome assembly JABAHS01 (sample SAMN14534600, study PRJNA622989) | marine sediment metagenome | biome: marine biome [ENVO:00000428]; feature: marine pelagic biome [ENVO:01000023]; material: deep marine sediment [ENVO:00002113]; isolation source: pool of 4 deep marine... | reverse complement strand
CACTGATTGGGCGGCCGAATGTCGGCAAGTCAACGTTGTTCAATCGCCTGACGCGATCTCGTGATGCGCTGGTCGCGGATTATCCTGGCCTGACGCGCGACCGTAAGTACGGCTTTGGCCGGCTCGGGCCGCTGCCCTATCTTGTTATCGATACGGGTGGCATCTCCGGAGGCGAGGTCGGCATCGACGAGCGCATGGTCGAGCAAACGATTCGCGCGCTCGAGGAGGCAGATGCGGCCATTGTGATCGTCGATGCCCGCGAGGGCCTGACGGCGGCTGACGAGCATGTAGCGGAACTCGCTCGCAAACATGCAAAGGCGACCTGGCTCGTTGCAAACAAGGCCGAGGGTCTCGACCCGGTTATCGCCACCGGTGAATTCCATGGGCTTGGCCTTGGCGAGCCGCTGGCTATTTCTGCCGCCCACGGGGATCGTGTTGCTTCGTTGATGGATGGCGTGCTGGGCGGGTTCGATGTTGTCGACGATGAAGACCTGGCTGCCGACNNCGGGTTCGAGATTGCCGACGATGAAGACCTGGCTGCCGACGACGACAGCCGCCAGTTGCGAATTGCGGTCATCGGGAGGCCCAATGTCGGCAAGTCGACATTGATCAACCGCCTGATCGGAGAGGAGCGACTTGTCGTCTACGATCAGCCGGGGACGACGCGCGACAGTGTATCGGTGCCGTTCGAGCGCAATGATCGAAAGTACGAGCTGATCGACACCGCCGGCATCCGGCGCAAGGCGCGGGTCCGCGAGTCGATCGAGAAATTCAGCATCGTCAAGGCACTGCAGGCGATCGAGCGCGCGCAGGTTGTCATTGCCGTGCTCGACGCGCACGAGGGCGTCACCGAACAGGACGTCAGCCTGCTCGGCCTAGTCCTCGAAAGGGGGCGGGCGCTCGTGGTCGTGACCAACAAGTGGGACGGCTTGAGCGCGACCGAGCGTAAGCACGTGCGCGATGAACTCGACCGGCGGCTGCCGTTTCTCGATTTTGCCGAGCGCATGACGATTTCCGCGCTGCACGGCACGGCTGTCGGCGATCTTCTGCCCGCTGTCGAGCGCGCCTACCGTGCAGCAACTCGCGACCTCGCAACCAGTGACCTGACCCGCGAACTCGAGAGCGCGGTGACGTCGCATCCGCCGCCAATGATCAGGGGCCGCCGGATTCGTCTACGCTATGCCCACCAGGGGGGGCGGAATCCGCCCGTCATCGTCATTCACGGCAACCAGACCGAGCGCCTTCCGGAGGCCTACCGACGCTATCTGGTCAATCACTTTCGCAAGGCATTCAAACTTCGCGGCACGCCCGTGAGGCTCTCTTTCCGAACGGGCGAGAACCCTTACAAAGGCCGCCGCAACAAGCTTACGCCACGCCAACAACGGCGACGCAAGCGACTGATAAAGCATGCGAAACGCTAGTGGCTTACGCAAAGCCGGGTGCATGGTATAAAGAAGCTCACAAAAGCGGTAGTAAGCAATGAGTGATGCGACCCGATATTTTACTGCCGAGGGGCGGTTTCCCATGCACCGCGGCGGCCATCTCGAGTCGCCGACGCTCGCGTACGAAACCTGGGGCAGCCTCAACGCGGCAGCTGACAACGCGATCCTGATATTCAGCGGGCTATCGCCGTCAGCGCATGCCGCCTCGTCCGAAGACGATCCGTCGGCAGGGTGGTGGGAGGACATGATCGGTTCAGGCTTGCCACTCGATACGGATCAGTTCTTCGTTATTGCCGTGAATTCGCTCGGTAGCTGTTTCGGCTCGAGCGGTCCGGCATCGGTTAATCCGGAGACCGGCAAAGTCTACCGCCTCGATTTCCCGGTGCTGACACTCGAGGACGTGGCCGAGTCGGCTCATCTCGTCGTCGAGCATCTCGGCATCCGCAGGCTGCTTGCGGTGATCGGCTGCTCGATGGGCGGCATGAGTGGCCTGGCTTACTGTGTCCGCCACCCCGGCGCCGTACGCTGGTTCGTGTCGATATCGTCAGCGACACGCGCGCTGCCATTCGCGATAGCGGTGCGCTCACTGCAACGTGAAATGATTCGTTCAGATCCGAAGTGGCGCGACGGCAATTACGATCGCAGTGACCCGCCCCTGGTTGGGCAGCGGCTGGCACGCAAGCTCGGCATGATGACTTACCGGTCGCCGCAGGAGTGGGAAGGCCGTTTCGGCCGGGAACGCGTGACCGACCGTCCGCAGCCCGGCAAGCAGTTCAAGATCGACTTTTCGGTCGAGTCCTATCTGCAGAACCATGCCGAGAAGTTCAGCGGGGCGTTCGATGCCAACTGCTACCTCTATCTTTCGCGCGCCTCCGATCTGTTTGATCTGGCAGAGCACGGCGGCTCCCTCGAAGCAGGATTCCGACGCCTCGAGCTCGAACGGGCGCTCGTCATCGGCGTCGAGACCGATATCCTGTTCCCAATTCATCAGCAGCGCGAACTTGCCGCCGGACTCGCCAACGTCTGCGCGGATACGAAGCTTGTTGAACTTGACTGCATCAAGGGTCACGACTCATTCCTCGTCGAAATGGACGCCTTCCGACCCCTTATCTGCGAGTTTTTCGGTACCTGAGTCGTGAGACAGGAGTATGCCGGCGGTCTATACTGCTGATTCGGGCGTAAATCCGCGGCCGACAAAAACCAAAAGCAAGGGGAAAATCATGAAAAAGAGTTTGCTGTGGCTCGTATCGGCTGCGTTTTTTACGGGCGCGTTTTTTGTTTCGGTCAGCGCGCAGGAAGAGGAGGATGAGAGTTCGGTAACCGTCGTGGAAATCTACGCCTGCAATTTCGCAGACGGTAAAGGCTATGCCGATCTCGATCCGGTAGTTGAAGAATTCAACGACTGGGCCGATGATGCCGACGTCGATTACTGGGGCTGGACACTGTTACCGTTTTATACCGCGCCTCGGCAGGAATTCGATTACCTGTGGCTCGGTGGCTCGAACAGCGCGGCAGGCCTCGGTCGCGCCCAGGACGCGTGGCTTGCAAGTGGCGGCGCCGTGTCAGAGAAATTTAACGATGTCGCGCCCTGTGCTGCACATTCTGCCTTCACNNTCCCGATAACATTGTCATGTCATTCTCGGACTGCACAATTTCCGAGGGCACGTCCTTTTCCGACGATCTCGCGCCGGCGCTCAGTGCGTGGGGCGAGCATCTCACCAACGCGGGCTCGACCGCCGGCATCTGGGTTCTATTTCCTGCTTACGGCGGTGGCGGTGAGGAGTTCGACTTCAAATACGTGAGCGCATTCGGGAGTCTCGAGGAACTCGGTGCGAGCTGGGATAGCTACAACGCCGACGGCTGGGAGAAGGCATCCGAGCTCTTTGCAGGTAAAGTCTCCTGTGACTCATCGCGCGTATACGCAGCGAAGAATCGTCGGCGTCTAGCCGACGACTGAAACAGCGTCGCCAGCGATTCGGCGGGCCGCGGACTGGATTTCGCGGCCCAGCCGAGCGTGCCTCGAGTCGAGCGAGGCCGTCCGGTAGTGGGCAGGCCGGGCCCTGGGCATCAGCCGATCGGGGCTCGGGTCAACACAAATTTGTCGCTTGAACGAGCCCGTTCGGGCGGTTTGTCGGCCGGCTTTCCATGCTGCTTTCAATGCGGTACTGTCCGGCGCTATGAGCTTCGATACCGACATTTTCACTGCCGATTGCCTCGCGGCGGTTCGCGAGGCCAATCCGACCCGCGCCGTGCGCGAACTCGTTAGCGAGGCCGTCTCTGACCCGGCCTCATTGCTGCGAGCGCTCGGTACGCCCGAGCGCGGCGAATTGCAGCGACTTTACGTATCCGATGAGCTGACCGTCCTGAACGTCGTCTGGGCGCCGCGCATGACCTTGATGCCGCATAACCACAATATGTGGGCGGTCATCGGCGTGTACGGCGGGCGCGAGGATAATATTTTCTGGCGCCGTATCAAGGACGACCCGCACGGCAGGATCGAGGCAGCCGGAGCGAAAACGATTGGGCCGCGCGACGTCAGGCCGCTCGGTCGCGACATTATCCACTCGGTCACGAACCCGACCGGCGGATTGACAGCAGCTTTGCATATCTACGGCGGCAACTTTTTCGAGGAACAGCGCAGTATGTGGGATCCGCTGGAACTGACCGAGGAACCCTATGACCTCGAAAAGAATGCGGCCGTCTTTAACGAGGCGAATGCATGGCTCGAGAGCGGCTGACGGCCGACCGGCCGGTCGAGATTCGCCTCGACAAGCTGAGCCGCGAATTCACCGAGGGCAAGCTCACACACCGCGTGCTCGATGCCGTCACCGCCGATTTTTTTCGCGGCGAGTCGGTAGCCATACGCGGGCGCAGTGGCTCGGGCAAGTCCACGCTGTTGAACCTGATCAGCGGCATCGACGCTCCCGATTCCGGCCACATCACTGTCGCGGGCACCGACATAACCCGGCTTTCAGAACACGACCGGACCTTGTTTCGCCGCGCGCGGATTGGCTTTGTTTACCAGGCCTTTAATCTCGTGGCGACACTCAGTGTTGCCGATAACGTGCGCCTGGTACTCGATCTAAATGGCGTGTCGCGTCGCGATGCCGATCGGCGGGTCGGCGAACTTCTCGAAACTGTCGACCTGGCGGACCGCGCGGACAGCTTCCCGGACGTGCTCTCGGGTGGCGAACAGCAGCGCGTGGCTATCGCTCGGGCGCTGAGCAACCGGCCATCGGTCCTGCTGGCTGACGAACCAACGGGCAATCTCGACGATGCGACGGCGGAGGGCGTTCTCGGACTCCTCGAGAGGCTTGTCAGCGAGTCCGGCAGTACGATGCTCGTCGCAACGCACAGTCACCGCGTCGCTTCCCTTTGCGATCGAGAGCTGGAACTCTACGGTGGTCGGCTCGTCGCGTTGCATGAGCGATCTGCTCAACAATGATTCCGGTCTACGTGCGAGCCAACGTCGGATTCCTGCGCCGACACCCGTGGCAGCTCGCCATGGCATTGGTCGGCATCGTCATCGGCGTCGGCGTGATCGTTGCTGTCGATCTCGCCAATTCGAGCGCAAGAAAGGCATTCATGCTCTCGATGGACGCAGTCACCGGGCGAGCCACGCACCAGGTCGTTGGCGGGCCGCGCGGTATCGATGAAAGAGATTACGTCTCCCTTCGGGTAGAGCGCGGCTTGAAATCGATTGCCCCGGTGGTCGAGGGTTACGTCAGTACGGACGAGGCAACGCTCAAGGTGATCGGAGTCGACGTGTTCGCCGAACCGGCCGTTCGCAGTTTCACGAACCAGACGATGTCGGCCGATGACGAGGAGGCGCAGAGAGCGATTTTTCGTCAACTGCTCACGGTCGATGGCGCCGTCCTGATGTCGGTGTCGAGAGCGGCAAGCCTGGGATTAAAGCCAGGCGATCGATTCCAGGTCGCGACGTCCGGCAAGACTTTTTCCGCGATGCTGATCGGAACTTATGCCACGACGGTGAGTACCGGGCTCAACGACGTGCTGACGGCCGATATCGCGACCGCCCAGGCGTGGTTCGGTATGCAGGGGCACCTTTCGCGTATTGATGTACGCCTGGAGCCAGATGACGCGGCGGCGGAGCTCAGGCTGGAAGGCATGCTGCCTGCAGGCACCGCCCTGCTCAGCGCGCAAGGCAGGACGCGAAGTACGAGCGAGATGAGCCAGGCCTTCATGACCAATCTGACCGCGATGAGTTTGCTCGCGCTTCTGGTCGGTTTGTTCCTGATCTACAACAGCGTGAGTTTTACGGTCCTGCAGCGGCGCTCGCTCATTGGCACGCTGCGCGCGCTCGGCGTAACGCGAGGACAGGCTTTCGGTCTTGTCATTGGCGAGTCCTTCGTCCTCGGCGCGCTGGGGACGACAATCGGGACTGTCGTCGGGGTCGGACTTGGCGAGCAGTTGCTCTCGCTCGTGGCGCAGTCAATCAATGATTTCTATTTTCGGATAACGGTCACCGACGTTTCGTTGGATCTTGCATCGTTCGTCAAGGGTGCTGGAGCCGGTTTCCTGGCGACCTTACTTGCAGCCCTGGTACCGGCGTTCGAGGCTGCAGCTTACCGGCCGCGGCTCTCGCTCATGCGTTCCGTCCTCGAGCAGCGCACCGGCCGCTTGTTGCCTATCGTGACCGGCATCGGTCTCCTCAGCATCACGGCAGCCGTTATTGTCCTGGTCGGCTCGGGCCGGAGCCTGCTCGGAGGGCTAGTTGCCGTGTTCCTGTTGCTGCTTGGTTTCGCGCTGTGCATACCGCAGCTCGTGAAAATCGGAACCAGGATTCTTGCGCCAGTCATGCCGAGGAGGGCCGGCGTCACGGGCCGGATCGCCGTGGCGGGAATCGGAGCGGGGCTCAGCCGCACCGGTGTCGCCGTCGTCGCACTGAGCGTGGCGGTGTCGGCAACCATTGGTGTCAGCGTGATGGTCGACAGTTTCCGAAACTCGGTGGACAGATGGCTTGAGCAAACGCTGCAAGCCGATATTTACGCTGGCGTCGATCGCGGCGGCCTCGATCCGGTGCTGATCAGCGAGTTCTCTTCCCTGCCGGAGGTCGTGGCGCTCAGCACGCTGCGACGTGTCTGGCTCGAGGACGAGTCCGGCCGGACACAGCTGCGCGTGATCGACATGGCTCCGGGCAGCTTCGCGGGCGTCGAGATCCTCGACGCAGAACCGCAGGCGGTCTGGTCTTTGTTCGAGCGCGACGACATCGTGCTCGTATCCGAGCCTTATGCCTATCGCNNCCGTCAGACTTCGCACGGCGAGCGGTGCGCGGGCATTTCAAGTGCTTGCGACCTACCAGAGCTACGATATCGATGCGAGCGCGCTGCTAATGAGCCGCGAAACCTACGACCGGCATTTCCAGGACCCACGCGTCGATTCGATCGGCCTGTACCTCGCCCCCGACACCGATCCTGCCGAGGTCGTGGCCAGGCTAGAGGCGATCAGTGCCGACCGCCAGGAGTTGATGATCGACTCGAACAGGCGCATACGTGAACTTTCGCTCGCGATTTTCGACCGCACGTTCATCATCACTGACGTGCTGTACTATCTCGCGCTCGGCGTCGCCGTCCTCGGCATTCTCGGCGCGATGCTGGCCCTGCAACTCGAGCGAGCGCGAGAGTTTGCCATTCTGCGGGCGCTCGGTGTGACGCCTCGACAGCTCGAGGGGCTGATCGTCATGCAAACTGCCGTCATCGGTGTTTTCGCCGGTATCGCGGCAATGCCACTCGGGGTGACGATGGCCTACGTGTTGATCGAAGTCATCAACCGACGAGCATTCGGCTGGACGATCGATATGGCGGTCGCGCCGGGAATCCTGCTATCAGCACTATTAATGGCCGTCACCGCGGCGATACTGGCCGGTCTGTATCCGGCCTGGCGGGCCGCGCACAGCGTTCCGGCATTCGCTATGCGCGAGGAATAAGCGATGCGCAATCTGGTCTCGATCCTCGTCTTATTAGCCGTGGCGGCCGGCGTGGTAACCGCGACCAGGGCCGATGAGGATCGCCGCTCCGAACTGTCCCGCCTGCTCGGCGAGGATGCAGCGGCAGGTTTTGCCCGAGCTCGCGATCCGCGCCCGTTCGAGTTCCCGCGTGATCACGGTCCGCATCCCGAATACCGTAACGAGTGGTGGTACCTGACCGGGAATCTCGATGCTAGCGACGGGCGCCGTTTCGGTTACGAGCTGACGTTTTTCCGGTTTGCACTGGCACCCGAAACTCCCGAAGCCCGATCGGCCTGGCGTACGAATCAGGTCTACATCGCGCATTTCGCGCTCACAGATGCAGAACGCCGGGAGTTCTATGTCGCCGAGCGCTCATCGCGCGCTGCGCTCGGGCTCGCCGGCGCGCAGGCAACGCCTTTGAGCGTCTGGATCGATGACTGGCGGCTCGAGGAGGCGAGTCGATCCGACACGTGGCGCCTAAGTGCCGAGGAGGCCGATTTTGCGCTCGACCTGGAAATCGAGGCCCTGAAGCCGCCCGTCCTGCACGGACGCGACGGCCTGTCGCAGAAATCGGCCGAGCCCGGCAACGCTTCTTACTACTACTCGATCTCCCGCTGGCAAAGTCGCGGTCGCCTGCGCATCGGCTACGAGGAGGTCGCTGTCACCGGCTTGTCGTGGCTGGACCGAGAGTGGAGCAGCAGTGCGCTCGGCGATGATCAACAGGGATGGGACTGGTTTGCTTTGCAGCTTGCCGATGACAGTGAACTCATGTTCTACCAGCTCAGAAAGCGTGACGGCTCGGCGGATGTTTTCAGTTCGGGGACCATGATCGACACCGACGGTAAGGCGCAGCGGCTGGGTGCTGATGACGTTGAGATTCACGTTCACAAGTACTGGACGAGCCCACGAGGCGATACCTATCCGGGTGGCTGGCAGATTGCCGTACCCGCACTCGACTTGAAGCTGCGCATCGTTCCTGTCCTCGACGATCAGGAACTTGCCACCCTCGTGCGCTACTGGGAGGGTGCGGTCGATGTCACGGGAACGCGCTCGGGCCGCCCGATTAGTGGCCGCGGCTACGTCGAGCTGACCGGCTATGCCGATCCGTAGTTGCGCGACACCGGCTGCCGCTTAGCACCCGGGGACGGCCATCAAAAGGGCCATGCAGTTGATTTCCACCGGAACGAAAATTACGGCCGGCCTCGTCGCACGGGTATCCTCCCAGCATCGAAACCGGCAAGTCGAGAAACGCGTGCGCAACTACACGCATTACGGAGGATTTTTGGCCTGTTGGCTGGCTCTGGCGGCGGCCGGCCCTGCCGCCGCCCAGGCTCCCGGTGAGGCGGATGAGCAGGGTCCCTCGGTGGCCCGCGAGCAACTTGTTGTTTATGCACCGGACTTCTTCGACCGCTATCAGCCGGTGACCGCGCTCGACATGGTCGAGCAGGTACCCGGTTTTCAGATCGATAACGGCAGTTCGGAGCGCGGATTCATTGCGGCAGTCGGAAATATCCTGATCAACGGTGTTTATCCGAGCGCAAAGCAGGATTCTCCGTCGGCGATTCTGGCCCGCATCCCGGCCGATCAGGTCGAGAAACTCGAGCGGATCCGCGGCCAGGTCCGCGACATCGACCTGCAGGGTCAGCCGGTCGTCGTCAATGTCGTCCTGAGCGGCGACTACCCGGCCGTCGTTCGCTGGGATCTTTACGCCCGACATCACTCCGAGGGCCCGTTGAAGCCCGGTGTCGATCTGTCGCTGTCCGACCGCTGGGGGCGCGTGGACTATAACGCCGGCATCCGCATCGAACGTGAAGCCAACGGCGAAACCGGTAATGATCGAGGGTACGACGCCGAGCGCAATCTCATCGAGACGGCGAAGATCGATCAGGAGTCGACCGGCATTGACCTGACGGCCACATTGAATGCATCGGCGCTTTTTGGGCGCACGCTTGCGCGGATCAATTCGCGTGCTCATTACGAAACGCGAAATCCGCTGCAGATCAAAGCCATCACGCCGCTCGCTCCGGGGCAATCGGCCGGTGAAGAACGGATCGGCAACTCCCAGGTCATCAAGCAATTCGAGTTTGGTGCCGATGCAGAGCGAAACCTCGGAGCCGAGCTCGCGGCGAAAGGAATTTTTCTCTATTCACTCGAACTGTTGCCGAAGACGGCGACGCGACAAATTCTCGATGCCGACGGAGAGCAGCTCTCGTTCCAGCGCTCGAAAACGACCAGCGATGCAAACGTGGCGATCGCTCGGTTAGAGCTGGATTGGCGGGGCTGGCCAGGTCACCACGTGCAGTTCAACATCGAAGGTGCTTACGAATCCTTAGACGGTACGCTTTACGAAACGCTGGATACGGGCGATGGGCCGGTCGAGGTCGATGTCCCCGGGGCCAACACGCGTGTCGAGGAGCTGCGTGGCGACTTGCTGCTCAAGGACACCTGGACGGGCGAGCGGTTTCGCGTGGATTACGGACTTGGGGCCGAGGTGTCCAAACTGACCCAGACCGGCGACGCCGTGGAAGAACGCGATTTTTTTTTCCTGAAACCGGAATTCGCGATCACCTATTCGTTTCGACGCGGCGCGCAGACCCGGCTGCGGACAGCGCGCGAGGTGGCGCAGCTCGATTTTGACGACTTCATCACCGCGACGATCTTCGAGGATGATGACCTTAGCCTCGGCAATCCCGATCTGCGTCCGGATACGACCTGGGTGGCCGAACTCAGTCACGAGTGGCGGGTCCTGAAGGAGAGCGTTCTCAAACTCACCGCCTTTCATCATTGGATCGAGGACGTGCTCGATCTCTTGCCGCTGTCCGACGATTTCGAGGCGCCGGGAAATATCGGCGACGGACGCCGCTGGGGGATCGAGTTCGAGGGCACACTGCCTCTCGATCGGCTCGGTATCGCGAACTCCAAACTCGATCTCGTGTTGCGCTGGCAGGACTCGTCCGTGGTGGATCCCGTTAGCGGCCGTGATCGGGTGCTGTCTGCCGAGTCCGGTAGCAATGCTTATCGCTCGCTTGCCAATTTCAACAAGAATGTGCGCTACTACTATCGTTTCGATTTTCGGCAGGATCTCGTTGCTTCGCGAGTCGCCTGGGGCTGGACTTTCGGTGAGCGAGACAAACGGCCGCTTTTTCGCGTTGACGAACTCGATGTCAACGACGAGGGTTACGCAATCGACTTCTTTATCGAGACCACGCGGTGGCGAAAAGCCAAGGTGAGTCTCGTCGGCGATAATCTACTCAATTTCACGCAGTCACGCGAACGGACCTTTTACACAGGGAAACGCGAACGGACGCCCGTGGACGGCTTCGAAAAATGGGAACGCTTCAACGGGCGCCGTTTCACGCTGACCCTGAGCGGCACGTTCTAGTCGAAGAGCGGCTCGGTCAGGGCACTGTCGTGTCGGTCAGTCGAGTTTTGAAGGCTCGGGCGTTTGTAGTGTCGGGTCCGCAGCTCGATCGTATTTTCGTACCGGCCGGGCGATGCTTCGGAAATAACCCTCTTCGATGACCGAGTGGCAATAGTCACTCAGCGACTTGCGGTCGGCAAAGTCGCGCACGGCAACCGGCTCGTAGGCCACGATACGGATCTCGGCGCCGCGCCGTTTGGCGGTTTCCCAGATGTGTTTCCAAAGCGGATAGCCCTTGCACCACGCAAACGGCGTCGGCGTGCGCTCTTCGGGATTTTGTTTGCTCACATAAGCGATGGAAAGCGGCTGCACGTACAGGACTTCCCGCAGTGCCTCGTCGTCAGCAATCGCAAAAGGCGACGACTTGAAGGGTTTGATCTCGCTGCCATCCCAGCTTGTGCCTTCGGGGAACAGGATCAGGTTGCGCTGTTGTCCCAGTCGGTCTGCAATTTGCCTGAGTGCACGCTTGGCGTGCCGCGGGTTGCGCGAGATAAAGACCGTTTCCGCGAATCTGGACAGGTTACCGAAAAACGGCCAGTTCTCCATCTCGGCTTTTGCCGCAAACGAAACCTCGACGACACCACCGATGGCGACGATGTCGAGATAGGACAGGTGATTGGAGACAAACAAAGTCGGTCTGTGCGGGCTGATTTCGCCGCTCAAGCGGCAATCGAGACCGAAAGCGGAGCAGCACCCGCGGGCCCACCAGTGACGCGTCAAAAATTGTCGTGCCGGACGACCGAATGGCAAGGTCAGCAAGTACAAAACGAGGCCGGAGAACGTCAACAGGAAGAACGCGATCAGGCGCAATGCCGCGATGAAAGTCCGGTAAATGGCCATGCTCGACGCGCCGGGATCAGCCGCGCGGTGAGTCTTTGACGAAATGGCGCATATAGCG
>JABAHS010147300.1_pt1 | contig 11754 bp, 14 predicted proteins | sample 7062111 | NCBI WGS metagenome assembly JABAHS01 (sample SAMN14534600, study PRJNA622989) | marine sediment metagenome | biome: marine biome [ENVO:00000428]; feature: marine pelagic biome [ENVO:01000023]; material: deep marine sediment [ENVO:00002113]; isolation source: pool of 4 deep marine... | reverse complement strand
GCCAATAAAAAGATTGAACGAAAATTCGAAAGCTCCTTCAAAACGGAGAAATCGAGCTTGCGGATTCTCACGGAGAAAGTACTTAGGTCGTCATTTCAAGGGTTCTAATCAATCGCTCCACGCCATCAACCTGCTTGCTCAACTTCCCTTTGAAGCGAAGACTACGAAGATTAAATTCCTGAGCCAGTGCCGAATGACGGGTAGATTCCAAAGCCCTGGCCCAAGATGGCGGTGCACTTCAATTGCGATCTTTTCAGGCAAATCTTTACGAAGCATATCCCGCCTTCTTTTGACAAAATCAGAGGAGACAACAATTCTGTATTCCTCAGAGTGCTCGGCGACTCCGTGTTCAAACTAGATCATTAATACCAAGTAACATGCAATCTTTAAAAATCTTTGTCGAAAAAACAAAATTTAATTACCAAGCGCCCTAATCAGCTTGAAGCGTTAGAAGCCCTCTCCATAAACATAAAGATAAATTTTTACTCGACAAAGGGGATGAAAAGTTTGTATATTGGCGGTTAACATTGACAGGCTCACCTAATCTTCATATGATGAGAATTTAAAATATGAATCATAAGATCATTTCATTGAACGAAGCCAAAGCCATTGGAGACGACGCCCGAAATTTGGGCAAGGTCGTTGTGCTCTCAAACGGGTGCTTCGATTTGCTGCATCGCGGACACGTCGAATATTTGGCCCAGGCCCGCGCAATGGGAGATCTGCTTATCGTGGGGCTAAACAGCGACCCGTCGGTGAGAGCCATTAAGGGTGCGGATCGGCCCTATTTCCCGGAGGCGGATAGAGCCCTGCTGCTGTCATCGCTTGCTTGCGTCGATTATGTAGTCATATTTGAGGAACTCACGCCCATCAAGTTGATCTCGGCCGTGATGCCGGACATTCTCGCCAAGGGTGGGGATTGGCCCGTGGAAAAAATTGTGGGGCGAGAAATTGTCGAAAAAGCCGGGGGAAAAGTGGTGTCTATTCCCAGTAACGTACCGGAATATTCAACCTCATACCTCGTGAGCCATTTTCTAACTAAAGCAGACGTCGTTGAATTCTAATGTTAGTGGTCACTGGCGGCGCCGGTTTCATCGGCATCAACATTGTGCGTGGTTTAAATGATCGGGGCCATGAGGATATCCTGATTGTTGATGAGCTGAATCATCCTGATAAGCTCGCTAATCTCAACAACTCCACGTTCCGAGACGCATTAGATAAAGACGAATTCCGGCGAGCCCTTTCAAGGGCTGAGTGGATTTCAGAGATTCGGACTATCTTCCACCAGGGGGCATGTACCGACACCCTGGAACATGACCGCAACTATTTGATGCGCAACAATGTCGACTACTCCAAATGGCTGTTGCACTACGCTCTGGAAAAACGCATTCCCTTTGTGTATGCGTCCAGTGCCGCCGTGTACGGTGCCAATACGAACTTCTCCGAAAACGCCGAAAATGAACGCCCTTTGAGTGACTATGGTCATTCAAAATTGCTTTTCGATCAACACGTTCGGCAGGTCATTCAAAGGGCGGAAAGCTCGGTCGTCGGTCTGCGGTATTTCAACGTTTACGGCCCCAACGAAGCTCACAAAGGTAGAATGGCTTCGTTGGTTTATCAAATCTACCGACAGCTTAAAGAAACGGGAACGGTAAGACTTTTTGAGGGCACCGATGGGTTTGCTGACGGCGAACAATTGCGGGATTTCATTTATGTGGACGACGTGGTTGAGACCAATCTTTTTTTTGCTTTCAGTCCGCTTATCAAGGGTATATTCAATGTCGGTACCGGGAAAAGTCGCCGTTTTAATGACATTGCCAAGATTTGGATTTCGATTCTCGGATTTGGAGAATTTCATTATTTTCCCGCGCCCGACGAAGTGAAAGTTGCATATCAAAGTCACACCCGGGCAGATATCACCGCGCTACGTCGGAAGGGATTTGGGAAGCCATTCATTCCGCTTGAGGAGGGGATCGTCCGATATGCTAAGGTATTGATGCGGGATGAATATCTTGCTTTTTGAGTAATTCTAATCGTTTAACTTATAGGCGCCTAAATATTATGAAGGCAACGGGAAAAGATCGTGCCTACATTGAGGCCGCGCCTTTCTTCAAGCCCTGCCCGATCGAGGCAGTCGAACGAGAAGTCGAATCGTCTCTCTGATTGACGCACAATTCCACCCAAAAAAATGGTTGTTATCTGTTCTTAATTTTTATACATTTGAATTGATTCGAATTACAAACTTTCCAATCCAGAACAGAATTCCATATTCGTTGAGTTTTACGTGCACACCGTACTCCCGAGGAATCATGCGCGAAGCGGCCTTTCTCAAACAAAACGCTCCAAAGTGGAAAAACCTGGAGTCCTATCTGGCGGGCAGAGAAAAGATGGCGCCGGACGACCTCGCAGATTTTTTCATACAGCTAACGGACGACCTTTCGTATGCCAGGACCTTTTATCCCAAAAGCAATACCACCAAATATCTTAATACCTTAACGGCCAAGCTCCATCAAGAGATCTATCGAAACAAAAGAGAGAGCCACAACCGGTTTTTGACTTTTTGGAAAGTTGAGCTACCACGAACGATTAAGCAAGCCCGTGCGGAGCTATTCTACGCATTCGCCATTTTTGGGGTCGCCATTTCAATCGGCGGAATATCGGCAGCCAATGACGACACCTTTGTTCGTCTCATTTTGGGAGATTCTTACGTCAATCAGACTCTTGAAAATATAAAGAGTGGCGATCCGATGCGGATTTATAAAGAAATGCACCAAATCGACATGTTTTTGGGAATCACGTTCAACAACATTCGAGTGGCTTTTTTGGCATTTGTAGCAGGCGTTTTGCTATCGTTTGGCACGGCGCTGGTCCTGTTTTATAACGGCGTCATGCTCGGCGTTTTTCATTACTTCTTTTACGAACAGGACCTTTTGAACTCGGCGCTCCGCACGATTTGGATTCATGGCACGCTGGAAATCTCAGCCATTATTGTTGCCGGCGCGGCGGGCTTAGTCATCGGCAACAGCCTGCTGTTTCCGGGTACGTACACGCGCAAGCAGTCGTTCATGAGAGGCGCCCGAAACGGCTTGAAAATGGTCGTGGGATTGGTCCCGGTGTTTATCACAGCCGGTTTTCTCGAGGGGTTTGTCACCAGATACACGAACACGCCCACATGGCTGAGTCTCGCTATCATAGCCGGTTCGTTGGCCTTTGTGATTTATTATTTTATTGTCTACCCGCTTGGGTTGGAGGAGGTAGAGTAATGCAAGGTGTTGAAAAAATAGAATTTCGCCGAACTCGAACTCTTACGGAAATCGTTAACGTAACTTTCACGTTCATACGGCAAAATTTCAAGAAGTTGGGAAAAGCCATCCTGTTTATCGTAGGACCGGTGATTCTGATCACGGGTCTGCTCTCCGGGTTGATTGAGGCCAATTTCTTGCTTCGAAGTCCGGTAGGGAATGTTTCCATATCTTTTGTTACTTATTTTCTCATCACAATGTCGTTAACCTTGATTACAGGTGCGCTCTTGACCAGTGTCGTCTATGAGTACATTAACTGCTACATGGATAAAGACTTTGACGAGTTTGACGTGGACCAGATTTGGAAAGGAACCACCAAACATCTCTGGAAGGTTTTCCTTGCTACGATTGTGGTCACCCTATTCACGTTTGTGGGAGCCATCCTGTGCCTGCTTCCGGGGATTTATTTGGGAGTCGCGTTGTCTTTCACATTATTTGTTTTGATCCGCGAACAAACCCACATCGGTCAGGCCATCTCCCGATCCTTTGAATTGGTGTCCGGTCATTGGTGGTTTACATTTGGCTTGCTGTTCGTTATCATTATCATACAAACTGCGCTGTCTTTGATTTTCAACGTTCCCAGCTACACGGTTTCGTTCCTGTTTCAACTTCACTCAACCACAGAAGCCACGGACTCTGCGAGTTATCGCTATTTGATCATGCTCACGACGCTCATTGCCACACTGGGATATTATGTCTTCTATGCCATTCCATTGATTGCTCTGGCGTTTCATTACAACAATTTGGTAGAACGAAAGGAAGCCGCCGGGTTACTTCAAGAAGTTGAGGGACTGGGAGCGCAGGAAAGTGAAGAATAGAGTCGTCCATTCCCTCGCCGTGCTCGTCATGTTTGCGCTTCTGTTTCCAGTGTCGTTAACCGCTGAGAAGAAAGGACCTGTTCATGTACACAGCGATTCTTCTCAGGTCACCGTACGCACGCCTCCAGCAGAGAACATTGCCGCTTTCCGGGCCGACGAAGCGTTTGCTTATGACCGCGAGTTCAGAGCCTCGAACACGTTGTGGCACAGAATCAAGTTTTGGATTTGGGACAAATTTCTCAAATATTTTCCGTTTAAAGGCCTCGCGTTATTTTGGAGAGTCTTGCCATATCTCCTGTTGGCTGGCGCAACCATCTTCGTGGTTTCGAGATTACTGAAAACCGACGTCAAGAGTATTTTTTACGAGTCCAGTGACGAAATCAACCTGGAGTTCCGCGAATCCGAAGAAGACATTCAGGCGATGAATTTCCATGAGTTGATCGACGAAGCCGCAGCCCAGAAAAAATACAGGCGCGCCATCCGGCTGTTTTATCTAAGCATCCTCGAAGATCTTACGGAGAAAGGATTAATTAATTGGAAATTGGCCAAGACGAATCAAGATTACATGCGCGAATTGCAAAATTCCAAACTCCAGCGACCTTTCGCTGAGATTACACGACTGTTTGAATATATCTGGTATGGCAACGTCCATTTGAATGAAACTGGTTTTCAGGATGCACTTCAGACATTCCGACACTTTCGTGATGAGTTGGCGCGGGCCTAAATGACACGATTAGCTAACCAAAATCTCAAATACATCGGCGTACTCGCGTTCACAGTTGTGATCGCACTTACCACTTGGTTTGCAGCGCCCGAACCCATCGACTGGTCTGCCAGTTTTTCAAACAAGGATAAAATCCCGTATGGCAACTACATTCTGTTTAGCTTATTGCCGGACATGTTTCCGGACCAAACTGTCGCAACTGAAAAAAGGCCACTGTACAGCGTTCTGGATGACCGATCGATCCAAAACACCAATTACGTGATTTTAAACACCCGTTTCGCACCCGACAAACTCGATACCCGGGAATTGCTGGAGTTTGTGGCGAACGGCAATTGTGCCTTTGTTGCAGCCCAGCGATTTGGCGGAAAATTTGCGGACAGTCTTGACATCGCCACCAGCATCAATATTATCACTTTAGACTCCATGTGCGTTAATTTTGTAAATCCTGAATTGCGAGCGCCGGAGGATTATATTTACCGAAAAGGTACGGTCGATTTCTATTTCTCCAAATTTGACACCGCACGTACCGTCGCCCTGGGAAAGAACAGCGAAAATGAAATTAATTTCATCAAAATGAACTTTGGCGAAGGGGCGCTTTTTCTCAGCACTCTGCCTTTTGCGTTTACCAATTACAATGTGCTCTTCCGCAACAATTCCGATTACATCTTCAAAGCGCTGTCTTATTTGCCCGTACAGCATACCATCTGGGACGAATACTACAAAGTCGGCAACCGGATATCCGGGTCGCCGCTGCGTTTTGTGCTGAGTCATACATCGTTGAAATGGGCTTATTATTTAGCCTTCGGCGGGATCATTCTTTTCATTCTTTTTGAAGGCAAACGCAAACAACGCATCATTCCGGTGATCAAACCCTTGCCCAACACAACCCTAGAATTCACAGAAACGGTCGGCAGGCTTTACTATCAAAAGGGCGATCACAAAAATCTGGCAGAGAAGAAAATCACGTTGTTTCTGGATTTCATTCGCAACCATTTCCGCTTAAAGACCGGCCGACTTGCGGACGGGTTCCTCGAGAAGTTGTCAGACACATCGGGAGTATCAAAGGAAGAGATTAAAGAGCTGTTTTCAAAAATAGAGACCGTTCGCTCAAAAAATAAAATCACCGAGCGCGAGTTGATTGACTTGCATACATCTATGGAAACCTTTTATCAGCAGGTTACTTGATTTTTAAGAATGCATAAAAAACGAAGAGGACTGTGGCGAAAAACAGTGAAGACGTGTTAGCCAGTCGAGTTGACTTGTCCGGCTTGCAAACGTCCGTTGAACAGATCAACCAGGAATTGCGAAAAGTCATCGTCGGCCAGCAACAGATGATCGAGTTCCTGATCGCGGCCATTTTTGCGGACGGGCATGTGCTGCTCGAGGGCGTCCCCGGGATTGCCAAAACGCTCACAGCGAAACTGCTGGCCAAAACCGTCTCGGTGGGCTTTTCGCGCATTCAGTTTACCCCGGATCTCATGCCGTCGGATGTCATCGGAACGTCTGTGTTTAATCTCAAAAAAGCGGATTTTGAGTTTAACAAAGGCCCGGTCTTTTCCAATTTGATTTTGATCGATGAAATCAACCGGGCGCCGGCGAAAACGCAGGCCGCTCTTTTCGAGGTCATGGAAGAGCGGCAGATCACATTCGATGGTGTGACATACGTTATGGATACGCCGTTCATCGTGTTTGCCACCCAAAATCCCATCGAACAAGAAGGCACCTACCGACTTCCGGAGGCTCAAATCGACCGCTTCTTGTTCAAAGTCGAAGTGGAGTATCCGTCCCTGGAAGAGGAAGCAACCCTTCTCGCTGAGTTTCATGAACGCAAAGACCATAACGAATTTCGGGATGTGAAACCGGTCCTCACGGCCAAACAGATCGCCGACTATCGCGAAAAAGTCCGGTCCGTGATTATCGATAAAAACGTCATTGATTACATTGTACAGATTGTCCATCAAACGCGCAACAACCAGGCGTTGTTTCTGGGCGGCTCGCCCCGCGCCTCGCTGGCGATCATGTCGGGAGCAAAAGCGTTCGCGGCTATGAAAGGACGAGACTTTGTGACGCCGGAAGATGTGAAGCAGGTCGCCTATCCTGCCTTGCGACATCGGCTTTTGCTGTCCCCGGAAAAAGAAATGGAAGGCGCCCGGCCAGACGACATCATCAAACAAATTGTTGAAAGAATCGAGGTGCCACGATAGGTTCATTTCTCAAAAATCTGTACTTAACGAAACGGCTGTTCTTTGCAATTTCTGCCCTGGTGGTTCTATTTGTGTTCGGATACTTCTTTCCCGCCGTGACCGTATTTGCAAAAGCCGGCTTATTTATCCTGGTTTTGGTCTCCGTTGTTGATACCCTCCTATTGTTTCGAACCAGACGGGGGGTATTTGGAGTTCGCGAGACCGGAGACCGATTTTCAAACGGCGATGACAACGATGTCCATATTACCCTGGAGAATTTCTACAAAGTTCCGATTCGAGCGGTCGTCATTGATGAATTGCCGCCTCAACTGCAGCTCCGAGACCAACGTTTTCAAATGGCTCTCCCACCGAGCTCGAAGAAGACGTTCACCTACTCGGTCAGACCCACGCACAGAGGCGTCTATGAATTTGGCGCGCTCAATATCTATGTCACGAGCACCCTCCGCTTAGTGAGCCGGAGATTTAAATTTGACCAGCAGAAGCAGGTGGCGGTCTATCCTTCCTATATCCAGATGCGCAAATATGAACTGTTGGCCATTTCGCACAATCTGGCAGAGGCGGGCATCAAGCGAGTCCGAAGAGTCGGACACACTCTGGAATTCGATCGCATCCGAGAATATGTGCAGGGCGACGATTATCGCACCATCAACTGGAAAGCCACGGCGCGCAGAAACGACTTCATGGTGAACGAATATCAGGACGAACGCTCGCAGCAAATCTACAGCGTGATCGACAAGGGCCGTGTGATGAAAATGCCGTTTAAAGGCATGAGCCTGTTAGACTATGCCATCAACGCGAGTCTGGTCATTTCCAACATCGCCATTCGCAAACAAGATAAGGCCGGCATTGTGACGTTTTCCCACACTCTGGACACCGTGGTGCCGGCAGACCGAAAGACTTCACAAATGTTGAAAATACTGGAAGTTTTGTACCGGCAAAAGACCCAATTTCTCGAATCGAATTTTGAGCTCCTTTATGCCACCCTCAAACAGAAAATGCGCCATCGCAGCTTGATATTGCTTTTTACGAACTTCGAGACGCTCGCATCCATGAAACGACAGTTGGACTACCTGCGCAAGATCGGGTTTAATCATCTGCTGGTCGTAGTTTTTTTTGAAAACACGGAACTCAAACAGCTGCTGGACAAGCCGACCAAAACCACTGAAGATATCTACCTAAAAACCATTGCAGAGAAATTCGTGTTTGAGAAACGACAGATAGTGAAAGAATTGGAGAGGTACGGGATTCATTCAATTCTAACCGCACCTCAGAATCTGACCGTCAATTCCATCAACAAATATCTTGAATTAAAAGCGCGCGGGCTGATCTGAACATGCTGGATTCTGTCAAGATACAGACAACCCAAAACGTCGAAATCGATTATACCATTGCCGGTATCGGCGACCGGGTTCTGGCAGCGCTATTAGACTATCTGGTCCTGGCAGGATACCTGATCGGGGGCACATTCTTGTTGGGCACGTTGTCACCCGGAAGTGGAGCTTCCACGGGGTTTGTTGCATTAATGGTGATTTTGTACCTACCGGCCTTTCTTTACCACCTGTTATGTGAAATCTTCCTGAACGGTCAAAGCTTTGGCAAGAAGACCTTGAAGATAAAAGTTGTAAAGCTCGACGGCTCACAACCGCGCATCGGAGATTATTTCCTGAGGTGGATTCTGCGGCTGATCGACATCACCATTCTGTTTGGCAGCGTGGCGATGCTGACCATCATCATTACCGGAAAGGGACAGCGGATTGGCGATATTGCAGCCGGCACCACGGTGGTCAAACTAAACCCGGAAGTCACACTCGACGACACCATCCTCGAAAGTTTGGAGGATCATTATCAACCGGTTTTTTCACAGGTGACCGCACTCAGCGATTCGGACATTTCCACAATTAAGAAAGTATTAAAGGTCAAAGTTGAAAACTCGAAAATCGCCAATCACCTCGCTTACAAAACCAAAATAGCCATCGAAGAGAAAATGGGGGTGAAATCGGACATGTTGCCGCCCAATTTTCTGGAAACGGTTTTGAAGGATTACAATTATTACACAGCTGGAGGGAGTTAAACAATCACTCGCATTTTCGCGATTTGGAGTCTTGAACACTTGCTTAGAAAACGTGAAACGCTTTCACCATATCGCAAATTTTAAGGGCCGCATTTATCGGTAAGAGACGAGAATCAAAAATATCTTGACAATTATAAATGAATATGCTAATAGCATACACAAAACATGTGTAGTTATTAATGGAAGGGGATGTATAGAAATGACCACAATCCAAATGACCATTGATGAGGACTTGCTTCGACAATTAGATCAAGTAATCAAAGAAACGAATACTACCAGGTCAGCATTTATTAGAGAATCTCTGTGGATGGTTTCAGCGGCAAAAAAGCCAAATTTCGCCGTAGCGTTAGCGCCGATTCGATCTCTATTCCTCCCTTTGCTCCTCTTTCAATTCGGCAATCAAGTTTCCCGCATATTTCGGGTGGATGTGAAAATCGTTGAAGCGAACGATTCCTCTTTTATCGATAATGATGACCCAGGGTGTACCCCCGGTGCGGTAATTAGCCATGAGTTTGGAGCGTTCCTTGCGTGAGCTGCTCTGGCCAATGGGGATGTCTATCTCATACTTCTTAGCGACTTCCTTTGCCTGTTCGATGCCGTTGTATTTGTATCCTTCAAACGTCGTTTGCACGGCCACAATCGCCACCTCAGGGTCATCTTCGTACTTTTTTGATGACTTGCTTAAGGGTAGGAAACCCGTACTTGTGACAGCCCGGACACCAGGATTGAAAACAGTAGAGGTAAACGACTCTACCTTTGAAGTCAGTGACATCCAGTCTCCCTTTCTTTTCCGGCAAGTTGAACCATTTCTCAACTTCCCATGACGGGGCTTCTTGTTTCAAGATGCCACGGTCGGCAACAGGCGTTTCAACCCATGTCAGCAAGACAGTTAGCAGTGTAAACAGCAGCATCTGTTTTCTCCTTTTTTACCAGACTCAACCCAGAATTCATTAACTCAAACAAGGAATTGGATTGAGATATTTCTCCACGACCGCATTTCGTTGCCGGTTGGGCAATCGCCTTTACCGTGATTCGGGTTAGTAAATCAGTCCCAACTTTTCCCGCCAGTGAGAATCCGACTTCTTATTTTTGGTCCAATAATCCGTATAAACCGAATGGGTCTTGACAGCACGTGTGGTCATCACCTCAGCACCTGGTCCATAACCGCTAGTGTGGTGCTCTTCCCAGGCGACAATCTTAAAAGGAAGTTCTTTTTCAAACCTGATCACCAATTTTCTCTCGAGGGTCTCGTAGTCAATTGTATACACCTGCAACTCCGTCGACGACAACGACTGATCTTTCTCTGTTTTTAATGCCGCGGTTGCTTTTTCCGGTTTTAGTTCTGTATGTCGGAAGCGGCTAAACTGCGTCCCCGGGATAATCTCGATCTCTCCGGTCGGCAATGAGTTTGGCGCCAAACGGATTTTTGTCCAGATTTCGTCTTCCAGCAGCGTTGATTTAACTTCAAAGTCCTGGTCACCTTCTCGCTGGAAATAGGAACGCAACTGCACCTTGTACTTATCATCTCGATGGTTAAACTGAGTAAAGGTATGACCACACCATTCCTGGGAAGTCGTGGTGACTTTAAGCGTGGGCCATCTGCTCACATCGACGGGCGTAAAGATGGAGCTCATCATGGAGTAGGGATAAATGCCCGTATAGAATTTGCGAACAAAGTTTAATTTCAGCACGGTTGTGGCATTTTCCGATTCTCCGAATTCATGTTTCACCTGTTTGTCGGTCAGGAAGTTTTCGGTCACAAAGATCAGCACAGCTTCGCCTTTTCGAATTTCGCCGTATCGCGCCTGCTCCAAAGCGTAGCGCGTGATTTCCGCCTTGCCAGCATACCAGTAGTCAGCGAACTTGTCCCAATCAATCTTCGCTACCGCATTCTCGTTGCTTCCCGCCGATGAACAAGTGATTAAACCTGAACTCAACATCAAGAAAACTGCAAACTCAAGATACTTGTTAAGAAGTTTCATGGTCACCTCTCCTTTATTTTTAGTCTCATTTTCACTCGAGTTTATGGAGTACTTTTTCCATGTAGTGCTCCGGAGTGCTCAATGGCTCAAAGCCATATTTCCGATACAGCCCATGTGCGTCTTTGGTTGCCAAGATCCACTTCCTTAAATCTTGAAGATCGGGATGCGCCATAATGCATTCCATGAGCCATTTAGATAAACCGCGTCCGCGATAAGATTCCAAGATGAATACGTCTGCCAAATAGGCAATTCTCGCATAGTCCGTAAGCACCCTTGCAAACCCAATCTGCTTGTCATCCTCATATACTCCAAAACATAAAGAGTTCTCGACAGATTTCTTAACTCTGGCAAACAAAATGTCCTTAGCCCAATGTGATGCGATAAAACCGTGAATCAATTTCAGATCCAATCTGTTTTTATCTGTACTGATTAAATAGGTCTCTTTCTTAGATTCTATGATGGACATGTTAATTTGCGGTTACGGAAAAAGCAATGAGCCATTGTGCCGTCACGTAGGTCGTGAAGGTATAAAACTGAGCCTTGCGAAATTTGCCTTTGAACCGGTCAAAAACCAGGAGTGCATCTGAAAACAAAAAGAAAAGCGCGCCCGCAAATGCCAACAAACTGGCGTGGTGCTCAGTACTTAACCACCG
>JABAHS010061463.1_pt1 | contig 11755 bp, 8 predicted proteins | sample 7062111 | NCBI WGS metagenome assembly JABAHS01 (sample SAMN14534600, study PRJNA622989) | marine sediment metagenome | biome: marine biome [ENVO:00000428]; feature: marine pelagic biome [ENVO:01000023]; material: deep marine sediment [ENVO:00002113]; isolation source: pool of 4 deep marine... | reverse complement strand
GACAGCGATCGTCGGTTTTGCCTTGTTCATCACCGACGCCGATTATGGCTCGACGGATTTCGTCACCCGGCAAACGAGGCTGCTTGTCAGTACCGCTGTCATGACACTGGCGATTATTGTCGGTGCGACGCTTTTCAAAACGGCCGCGCTGGCCTCGGGTGGCGGGCAGGTCGCACGCGACCTCGGCGGGACGCTGGTACCGCCAGACGTGCAGGACCCATTGCGCCAGCGATTGCGCAATGTCGTCGAGGAGATGGCGATCGCATCCGGGGTCGCGGTGCCCGAAGTTTACGTACTCGAGGAAGAACCCGGCATCAATGCCTTCGCCGCCGGCTTTGCGCCGGAGGATGCGGCAATCGCTGTTACGCGTGGGGCAATCGAATTACTTGACCGCGACGAATTGCAGGGCGTCATCGCGCACGAATTCAGCCACATCCTCAACGGCGACATGCGCCTGAACATCCGCCTGATGGGCGTGCTCTTCGGCATCATGGTCCTGGGCCTGATCGGCCGAACCGTGTTGCGCGCACGGCATTACGGCGCTTATAGCACCGGGCGCGCGGGGCGGCGCACGGCGTCTATCCTGCTGATCGGCATAGGGCTCGCAGTGCTCGGCAGTATCGGTGTTTTCTGCGCCCGTCTCATCAAAGCCGGGGTGTCACGCCAGCGTGAATTCCTGGCCGACGCCTCCGCCGTGCAGTTCACGCGCCAGACCAGCGGATTGGCGGGCGCGCTCAAGAAGATTGGCGGCTATACGCAAGGCTCCTACCTGCAGGCCTCCGACCCGGAGGAAGTCAGTCATATGCTGTTCGGCAGCGGCGCAGGCCTCTCAAGGCTACTGGCGACGCATCCGCCGTTGCTTAAACGGATTCGCGCTCTCGATCCCGGCTTCGAGGAGCGTGATTTTCCGCACGTCGAACCGGGCCAAGCGAGTGTCACTGAGGCCGATCCACGGGACGCGGCCGCGGGCCTTGCAGCCCCGGTAATGGCGGGCACAGCAGCTTCAATCGCCGAAAACGTTGCGGCCCCGGGGCCCGAGCAGGTCGATTATGCCAGCAAGCTGCGACAATCGATTCCATCCGAGCTTTACGATGCGGCACATTCACCGGAATTGGCTTTGCTGCTGGCCATCTCGTTGCTGGTCGATCGAAGCGAGCGACTGGCACGTAAACAACTGACGCTGCTTGATGAGCAGCTCGGCTCCGCGCGGGCAAGACTGGTCCGACAGTATGCCGACATGCTCGTCGAGACGGGTCCGGCATACCGGCTACCGCTTCTGGAGATCGCGCTGCCGGCGCTGCGCCGCCGCCCGCTCGGGCAGCGAACCTACCTCATTGACCTCGCCAAACGGATGATCGAAATCGACAACAAGGTCGACTTGTATGAATTTTGCTTCTTCCGCGTGCTGGTATTCTCGCTCGAGCAAGCCGAGGCACCATCGCGACCGACGCGTCGCGCCCGCGCATCGCGAGCCACACTTCGCGCCGCTGCGATCAATCTCTTGCACATCGTCGCATGCTACGGGCACGAGAATCCGCAAGCCGTCGGCGCCGCCTTCGAGGCGGGCTCCAAAAAACTCGGTGATTGGGTGGCAACGACGGCCCCGGCAAAAGACATGGAAATCACCCCCGCAACCCTCGATAAAACGCTCGACGAACTCACGGCATTGAACCCCAAGGCGCGCAGTCAGCTTGTCGAGGCCATCGGCGCCGTGGTGCTGTTCGATCGCCGACTTGCTGTCGAGGAGGCCGAGCTGCTGCGGGCGATATGTGCAACACTGCAATGCCCGCTGCCGCCGCTCGCGACAATCTGAGCGCGAGAGTGTGAGACGGATAGCGAATTTGCGTATGATTGGCAGCTACGTTTCGCTTGGCTATCGATTCTTCTTATGAAAGACAATTTCGTAAAGACTGTCCTCGTGCTGTTGGCGCTAGTGCTCGCGTTGCCAGCTGTGGCCGCTACACGCGAGGAAAAACGCGTCGCGGACGCTGCCGATGTCATCGACCAGTTGTCCCGCATCCCGGAAAAGATGATCCCACCTGCGCTGCTGGCGCGGGCCTATGCCGTCGCAGTTATACCTGACGTCGTCAAGGCAGGGTTCGGCCTCGGTGCCCGCCGCGGCAAGGGCGTGCTCGTCGTTCGCCAGGACGACAATTCCTGGAGCAACCCGGCGTTCATTACGCTGACGGGCGGCAGTGTCGGCTGGCAGGCAGGCGTGCAATCCACCGATGTCATCCTGGTATTCAAAACACGCAAGGGCGTTACCGATATCGAGAACGGCAAGCTGACGCTCGGCGCCGATGCGTCGATTGCCGCGGGCCCGGTGGGCCGCCGTGCGGAAATTGCGACGGACATCGAATTCGAAGCGGAAGTCATGTCGTATTCGAGGAATCGCGGGTTGTTCGCAGGGGTCGCGTTTGAAGGTGCGGGTATCACCATGGACCGCAAGGCGAATGCAGCGTTTTACAACGCATCGGGCATGACACCCGAGAAAATCTTTGCGAGCTCGCCAAATATTGCGCCGGATATGGCTAATTCCTTNNCGGCGCAGACGCGCGGGCTGCCGACCCGACCGGGCATGCAGGCCGGCACGGCACCGGGCCCGGCCTCCAAAGCCGAGCCCAAGTCCGAAGTTCGTACCTTCGGGATTCCCGCGCCCGACGACGCCGAGCAATACGACCCGAATTACTGATCCAGGGGCTGGTTGGGCCGGGCGAGCCCGTCGGTTTCGGGGTCCGCAATAGCCGTCTGGTCCTCGGCGGGCATCGCACTTGCGGCGGATGCGGGCGCCGGTTCGTCGAACTGAGCGAGGTACTCTGCCTCCTTGCGCAGGCGCTCTGCCTCGGCGGCCTGCCGGCGAGCCTCATCGAGAGCCTGCTGGGCACGCCGCAGCGCCTCGCGCTTCTGCTCGGACTGCAGTTCCAGGGCTTCCCTACGTGCCCTCTCCTCGCGCGCCTCGAGGATCGAGACGGCCTGTCGCGCATTGACGCATTCCGCCTCATATCGCATCTGGCGTCGGTTCTGCGCGCAGCGCACCACGGTGGCTTCAAGCCTTATGGGGTCGTCGAGCAGCTCGTCGATGGACGGCAACGGCTCCTCGTCCGCGCAGCCGGCAAACAGCACAGCGCTCGAGAGCATCAGTAAGTAGTTGCGACTTGTCGATTGCCGCATAGGCCCCAAATTCCACTGAATGGGATATATTCCACGATCCTTGGGGTCGGATGATAGCACTCTGCGAACTGCCCAAAGCGGCCGCAGTTCGCAGTTTTGAGCACTTCCCGGAGCCGCATTCTCGGCCGCCTCGAGCGAGCCAGAGGACATCGCTGACGTGCAAGAATCGAACCAGTTCACTCTGCTCAGGCAACGCCGCTTCGCGCCGTTTTTCCTGACACAGTTCCTCGGCGCACTCAACGACAATATTTTTCGCAATGGACTGGTGATCCTCGTCACCTTCCAGGGTGTGCTCGTCGCGGGGATGGATACCAGCACGCTCGCAAATGTTGCCGGCGCACTCTTCATCCTGCCGTATTTCCTCTTTTCGGCAACGGCGGGACAGCTGGCTGACAAGTACGAGAAGTCCATGCTTATGCGGCGCATCAAGCTGCTCGAAATCGGCCTGATGATGATCGCGGGCTTTGCATTTGTGACCCAGGCCTACGCATTGCTGCTGATCGTCCTGTTCCTTATGGGATTTCAATCAACGCTATTCGGGCCGGTGAAATACGCCTTTCTGCCGCAACAACTGAGCACAGAGGAACTTGTCGGCGGCAATGCACTGGTCGAGGCCGGAACCTACACCGCCATTATTCTCGGCCTGATCGTCGGCGGACTGACGGTTGCGATAGATCCGGGCAACCAGGTTGTGATCGCCACCTGCCTGATCGGCGTCGCGATCATTGGCTACCTGTCCAGTCTCCGCATACCGGTTACCGACCCGGTCGCGCCGGATCTCAAAATCAGGCTCAACATCTGGACCGAGACCTGGCGAATAGTGCGCTACGCTCGCGAGGAACGCAGCGTCTTTCTCTCCATCCTCGGCATATCGTGGTTCTGGTTTTTCGGCTCGGCCATGACGTTGCAACTGCCGGCGTACACCTTGGACATACTCAACGGTAACGAGGCGATTACGACCACGCTGCTGGTCGCCTTTGCGGTGGGCGTCGGCGTCGGCTCCCTGCTCTGCGAAAGGATGTCGGGTCGGCGAATTGAACTCGGACTCGTACCGTTCGGCTCCATCGGACTTAGCCTGTTCGCCATCGACCTGTATTTTTCACAACCGATGAGTTTTGCCGTACCGGCCACGTCTGTGGCCGAGTTTCTATCGCGAGGCGGCACTTGGCGGTTACTGGCGGATATCACGCTCTTGGGGGCATTCGGCGGTTTCTACAGCGTGCCACTTTATGCATTGGTCCAGAAGCGTTCGCGACGCGAGCACCTCTCGCGGATTATCGCGGCCAACAATATCCTCAACGCGATTTTCATGGTGTTCGCATCCGTGCTGTCGATCGGGATTCTCGGCCTGGGCTTTTCGATTCCCGAACTCTTCCTCGTGCTCGCGGCCCTGAACATCGTCGTCGCCATTTACATATATTCGTTGTTACCCGAATTTATGATGCGCTTCCTCGCGTGGTGCTTGATCAACATTGTCTACCGCATCCGGCCGACGGGACTCGAAAATGTGCCGCGCAGCGGACCGGCGGTCATCGTCTGTAATCATGTGAGTTACATGGACCCGATTCTGCTGACGGGTTGCATTCAGCGACCCATGCGTTTCGTCATGTGGTACAAAATTTTCCAGATACCGCTGATGCGCTATTTCTTCGAGCACATGAAAGCCATTCCGATCGCCGGCGCACGCGAGGACGAGATGGTTATGAACGAGGCTTTCGAGAAGGTCGACGAGGAACTTGCCGCCGGCAATCTCGTTTGCATCTTCCCGGAAGGTGCAATTACCCGCGATGGGGAAATTCAGCGATTCCGTCCGGGCATCGAGAAAATCATTGCTCGGCGGCCGGTGCCGGTCGTGCCGGTGGCACTCGGGCGGCTCTGGGGCAGCTGGTTCAGCCGGCGCAAAGGTGGCGGAGTCCGAACTGTCCCCGGCCGGCTTTTCGCGCGCGTCCCGGTGACGGTGGGCGAACCGTTGCCGCCCGAAGCGGTGACCGCTGCAAAACTCGAACTGCTCGTTCGCACTCTGCGGGGTGACGAACGCTAATCGGCCTCGCTCATTGAGCCGTCCCTGCCAAGTCGCAAGCGCCATTCCTCGAGTAGTTCCTCCCGAGATCCGAAGAGGCCGGGGCCCATGCTTCGAGTGAAGTGCAGCGGCAGCAGCTGCAGTCGTCCTGTCGATACGACCGGCAGGAATACGCGCTCCGCAAGCGCAGCCTCGCTACCGCTGTCGGGGTCGCCAAAGACGAATTCGGCATCCAACGTTGCGGACGGCACCAGCGCAGCATCGAGCCAGGTCAGGCCATTGGTCGCAACGGCACTACGGTGTACCCAACTCGGCGTGCGCAGCAGCACGCGGCTACCCCCGGGCGAAAAAGCCACCTGCTGAACGGCTGACGGCAATTGCAGAGCAACGGGGCTCGGACGGCCGTCAAGAAGGCTGAGCTGCTGCGCCTTGTCGTTGTCGTCCACGAGGACTAAGTAACTGGCCGTCGGCGAGACGGCGATAAGCCTGATCGCCGTCGCGGTGTGCCAGACGCTGCGAGTGGTCCAGCTGCCGTCTGCCTGCTGCGACAGGGCACTCAACGCACCGCTGGCACTGCCCAGATACAACCCATCGTTACCGGCAAAAGCAAGGCCGTGATGCGGTTCCGCGAGGTCGAACCGCGCAGTGATGTCGCCCGTCGCGGTCAAAAGCACGTGGAGCCGATTCTCGCTCAGTACCGCCAGCTGCGAGGCATCCGGGGAGAAGATCAGCCGCTCGACGGGACCGCCAGGGATCGTCACGAAAAATGGCGCCGGCAGGCCGCTGTCGAGATGCCAGACGCGGATCGAATTGTCGTCCGCAGCACTCGCGGCGAGACGCCCGTCCTGACTGACACTGAGTTGTTGCACCGGCCGGCCGTGCCCGAGGAAATTCACGTCGCGGTCGGCGTCCAGCGGTAATCGGCTCATTGCCTCGGCCGACAATATATGCACATCACCGCTACGATCACCGATAAGGAACGCACGTGCGTCCGGGCTCGTTGCGACAGTGGCATGATTTGCCAGCGCTCGCAGCACGTCTGAGCCCGTTCTCGGCAACTCCTCGTCTTGCTTGCTGAGCAGGGGCAAGCGCCAGAAACGCGCAACACTTGTCGCACCGGCCGTGAGAATCAGCTTCTCGTCCGGACTGAATCCGAGCAGGCTCGGCCGGCTTTCGTCCGCTCCCGAGCCGAGCATGCTGCCGATCCGGACGCCGTCGCGTGTATCGATGACCTCGAAACCATGGCCGGGGCGTCCGAGTATCGCTTTGGAGCCGGACGGTGACAGGGCGACCTGCCAACGCCCCGCGCCCTGCCGATGCGCGATTGGGCGAGCTGGCGCTTCGATTCGCCAGAGCGCCGCACCCACCTCACCGTAGGCCACCCCGAGAGTGTCCCCGGCGGTCGAGAGCAGCAGTTCGCTAGGCTGCGCGTCGAGACCGATCTGCGCAACGAGCTCACCGCTACGCAAGTTCCAGACGCGCACGGCACGATCGAAGTCCGCGATTGCCATGCGCCTTCCCGACGCATCGATGGCGACGAGCGCGGGTGCGCCAGCCGTATTCAGCCGCGCCGTAATTTCACGCCGCTCGAGCGACCAGAGCTCGAAGTTCGTATCGGCGCCGAGCTGGCGCTTTACAAGTAGCTCTGCCCCATCGCCGGTCAGAATCGCATCGAGACTGGCAGCACCAAGGTCCAGCGATGCGTGAAGCCTGCCGGTCGACGTATCCCAGAGATTGACTTTGTCTGCAGTTGCAGCGATTAAATAACGAGCACCGGCACTCAGCCCGAGCAGGCGCTCTGCTTCGCTCAAGGCCACGGCTCGAACAGGTTTTGCCAACGCGAGGTCCCAGACCCGGGCGCTGTCACTTTGCGAGGCCCTGGCAACGGCAAAACGACCCTCCGGGCCAAACCAGACGTTGTCGGTTTCCCGCTCGATCGGGTCGGGAATGTTCAGACCACGCTGGAAATCCTCGATGACACCCTGGGAATTCAGCTGCAAATTCCAACCGATGAGGTAGCCCGCATCGCCGATTGCCTCGTCGCGAATACTCAAAGTCCAGGTGCCGTTGATGTCCTCGCCGATGAGTTCGCGCAGCTGCCCCGAAGGGATACGAATATCGTCGACCGCTGAAATTCTTCGCGATCGAGCTCGATCTCTACCGTACGCCCGGACGGAGCGATAACTTTGATGCGCAAATCCCGGCTGTGTGGATGACTGAGGTTCAGTATCAAACCGACCCGGCCGACCCGACCATCGCGATCCACCATGACGCGGCGCACCAGGGGCGTCACTTCCAGCGCCGTCATCGTCCAGGGCTCTCGCTGCTGCAACGCCTGACCTTGCAGGGTCCATTGCGATACCCTGGCACCGCGCATCTCGGTTAGCAGCAGATTACTCGGATTGAAGACGAGTTCGCCGCGCCCCGCCGCTGGCAGGCTCGCAAGCAGCTGGGCATAGTCATCCGCGACGAGCGCGGCGGCCCTTGCGCGCCGCTGCGGTGCTGATACGACCAGGGACTCCAACGTAGCCAACAGGGCATCGTCACGCCGCTCTTCCCGCATCGCCGCCGTCGCCTGCCGATCCCAGTAATTTGCCAGCAGTCGTTGGGGAAACCTGTTTGCATCGTCGAACGCCCGCGCAAAGGTGACAACTTCATCGATACTCGCGAGATCGCCTGCAAAACTGGCCCGCCGTTCAAGAAGCTGACGATAGAGGTTTTCGGCCGCAGCCGTATGTCCGGGGAAGGAGCGGAAATTGAGATAGGCGTCACTGGCCACCGCCAGAGAAGTCGCATCATCTGTCAGCTCGGCGACATAAGGCCTGGGCAACAGCTGGGTGTACCAGAAGGGGGTGGCGACAATGGCGAACACGATAGCCGCGGCCACGGCGACCGGACGCCAGTTGTTCGGCAGGTTCTCGTTTGCCCAGCGCGCGGTGAAGACTGCTTCGTAAATCCGGTTTCGCGGCGCAAGCTCGCCGTCTGCATCGATTTTCAGAAAGCCGATCGCGATCAGGCGACGCTGCAGCGGCGAACCGAGGTCAGTAGGCACTCTGGCGCCTTTACGAATGCGGCCATAAAGGTTGAGCAGCTTGTCGCGCCGTTTCGAGTCACTGACCACCCGGCGATGCATATGGCCGAGGTGTGGCTCATTGAGCACGACGTTCCTCGTGATCAACTGCTGTGCGACCAGTCTGTCGACGTGGCCGGCGATATCGCCGAAGATGCGCTCTCGGGCGACGGCACGTGCCAGCTTCTGTGTCAGGTAAGGCTGCCCCGCTGTCCAGTAGTAGATTCGATCGAGCGCAATCCGGGCGTCATCTGCAGCCAGATCGAGCTCGGTCGCAAATATGTCGAGTGATTGGCGAGTGAAGTCCTCGAGCGCGATGGATCGCGTAATGTGAAACGGCGACAGCCCGGGCTCGCCCGACAAGCCCAGTGAATCGCACTCCCCGAGCAGCACGAAAGTCAGTCTCGAGAGTGCCGGATCCGTGGCCCGCGCATTGTGCGCAGCGCGCACGCTGGCGAGCAGCTGATGGCCGTATTGCTGCTCCTCGATACACTGTACTTCGTCGATGAAAACGACGATCCGCTCGGCAACGTGGCCGAGCACGAGCTCCGAATAAAATTCCAGCAGTCGTTGTCGATTGCTCAATATGGATTTGTCCTGCCACCATTCCTGCAGATCGGCGCGGATCCGCAACTGGCGTAACAACCGGTAAGCAACGCTGTAGTACCAGCGCCCGACGTCTCCCGATGCTTCGCGGTCGCCAATCTGGGCGAGATCGAGCACGGCAACCTTGAAGCCGTTGTTCTCGAGCCTTGCGGCAACGCCCGCAATCAGGCTGGACTTGCCGCTGCGATCCGGTGCGATTACATGGGCGTAGCGCCCGGCAATAAGCGCCTCGTAAAGCTCGTCATCAGCAGGCCTGCGGACGTAGCCGGCACGCACGGCATGCAAGGGTACCCCGACGCTGAAGAAGTCGCCGGTCGCAGCGCCTTCTTGCCGGCGCGAGTCGGGCTGGATGGGTTCGATCTCTTCGCTCACACTCGTACCATTTGATCCCAGGTGGACATTTTCAGCCAACGGCTCGGGCACCGCCAGCGGTCCTTTCGCGAGTTAAACTGTAGCAACTATGCCGCGATCCGAGCTCTTGAAAAAGGACCTGTTTGGCGAAATACATCTCGTCGAGTCAGGCGAAGACAGACTCATTATGCGCAATATCCGGCCTGCGGGGCTCCCATTTCGGCTCCTGGCACGTCGTTTGATGCGCCGTGAAGCACGTGCGCTGGCGGCGCTCGAGGGTGTCGAGGGTGTCCCCAGACTCTGCTCTCTCGAGCACGACAGGCTTATCAGAACCTACCTCGCCGGCTCACCAATGCACCGGAGCCGGCCGGCTGATCCCGACTACTACAGCGCTGCGAGCAGGCTTCTTCGCCGCCTCCACCGCGCCGGCGTGGTCCACAACGATCTCGCCAAGGAACCGAACCTGCTCGTCCGCGACGACGGCTCGCCGGCATTCATCGATTTCCAACTCGCGTGGTATTCCTCCCGGCGCGGACGCCTGTTTCGAACGCTGGCTCGCGAGGACATCCGGCACCTGTTGAAGCACAAACGAACCTATTGCGCCGACCGGCTGACGAGCCGAGAACGAGGAATTCTCGACAATCCCGGACCAGTCTCTACGCTCTGGCGCCGGCTCGTCAAACCCGTGTATATGTTCGTGACGCGGCGCCTGCTCGGTTGGGCCGACCGCGAGGGTGGGGGTGATCGTGGCGGGAGGTACTGAGCGGCGGGTATACTTTGTCGCCAATTCGGAGTAAGCAGCGTGGAATACTGCCACCAGCACAATCTCGTGGAACCCGATTTAGTCGGCGCAAAACGTACATTCGGCATCCGGGTCACATTGCCGCCGGGCGATACGTTTCGCCGTATTCTCGGGGAAGACTGGGAGCAGCTGCACTGGTTTGCGACGGAGGCCGAACGCGATCTGGTTTTCGAGCAGATGGCGCTGCGGCACGGATATTACCGCACAACCGATACGCCAACCCAGATCCTCGAAAAAATCGCCCGCTGAGCGCGCGAGCCTGCTACGGCAGATCGTCGATCAAATCCGGATCCTTTACCGGCTCAAGCAGATCCTGCGCATTCACGCCGAGCAACAACGCCGTGGCACTCGCCGTGTAGATCGACGAGTAGGTACCGACGATGATGCCGACGATCAGCGCGATCGAGAACGGTGCGATCGACTCGCCGCCGAGCAGCAGCAGCGCAACGAGCACGAGCAGCGTCGTCAGGCCGGTGATCAGGGTGCGCGCCAGCATCTCGTTGATCGACGTATTCATCGACTCCTCCGCCGACACGCCGCGCAACTTGAAGAAGTTCTCACGGATCCGGTCGAAAGCGACCACCGTGTCGTTCAGGGAATAGCCGATCACCGCGAGCACGGCGGCAACGACCGTCAGGTCGAAGGGGAAACGGAATATCGAGAAGAATCCGACCGTGACGATAACATCGTGCGCCAGCGCGGCAACAGCGCCGGCGGCAAATTTCCACTGAAAGCGGATCATGACGTAGACGAAGATCAGCATCAGGGCGAAAATCATGGCCAATGCCCCGCGCTCGGCGAGCTCTTTGCCGACCTGAGGACTAACGGACTCGACCCGTTTCAAATCGACATTCGCGACGCCGATGGCAACCGCAGCGCGCAGCGCCTCACGTAGCGCATCGGGATCCCGACCCTCCTGGGGCGGCAGCCGGACCAGGACATCCGTATCCGCACCGAAAAGCTGCACCTGCGCGTCCTCGAACCCGGCGCCGGCGAGGTTGGCGCGGATAGACTCCACGTCTGCGGCCTGCTCGTACCCGACCTCGAGCAGAATGCCGCCGGTGAAATCGATGCCGAACTCGAGCGGCGTCTCGTGCGTAAACAGCGACACGATCGAAGCGGTGACAACGATTACGGACAGCGCCAGCGCGACCTTGCGTCGTGCTACGCCGAGAAAATCAATATTGGGCTTGTCTTTGATCAGTCGCACAGCTGCTACCCTACACCGGGATGCTCGCGAGTTTGCGGCCGCCGAATGCAAGATTGACGATGACGCGCGTGCCGATGATCGCGGTGAACATGGATGTCAGGATGCCGATCATCAAGGTTATCGCAAAGCCCTTGATTGGACCCGTGCCCAGGGCGAGCAGGACGACCGCCGCGATAAGCGTCGTGATATTCGCATCGGCGATCGAAGACAGCGCTTTCTCGTATCCCGAATTGATCGCCGCCTGCGGCGAGGCGCCGGCCGAGAGTTCTTCGCGGATGCGCTCGAATATCAGCACGTTGGCGTCCACGGCCATACCGACTGTCAACACGATGCCGGCGATACCAGGGAGCGTCAGCGAGGCACCAAGCATGGAGAGCACGGCAACAATGAATACCAGGTTCGAGAACAAAGCAACATTAGCGATCATGCCGAACCAGCGGTAGTAAACCGCCATGAAGACGATGACGGCGAGAAAACCGATCTGTATCGCCCGAAAACCCCGGTCGATGTTTTCCTTGCCAAGCG
>JABAHS010124542.1_pt1 | contig 11763 bp, 10 predicted proteins | sample 7062111 | NCBI WGS metagenome assembly JABAHS01 (sample SAMN14534600, study PRJNA622989) | marine sediment metagenome | biome: marine biome [ENVO:00000428]; feature: marine pelagic biome [ENVO:01000023]; material: deep marine sediment [ENVO:00002113]; isolation source: pool of 4 deep marine... | reverse complement strand
AAGAGGCCTTCTTATTATTACTTAACCACAGTTCTTGGGACGATTACAGAATAACATTCTGAAGACATAATAGTCAATCCTATTCTTTCCAGCCTAAAAGACAATATCCTTGTTCTTCAGTATTTTCTTTCTTTTACATACGAAGAAACTTGAGCAAAGAGCTGTTTACCTGTTATAATCCTGTTGTGGAAAGACTTTATTGGACAAATCCTGATATCTATGAGACAGAAGTTGAAGTCAAATCTATCGGCGACTGCAGAGTCATTATAGAGCCCATCATATTTCATCCTGACGAAGGAGGACAACCGCCTGACAAAGGCACGATTGACAAAGCTGGTGTTTTAAATGTCGAAATCATCGAAGGCCAAATAGTCCATACCCTTGACCAGCTGCTTGACAACGGGAGGTACATCGCAAGAGTGGACAAAAAACACAGGCTGCATACCGCATGTCAGCATACCGCTCAACATATTATCTCAGGTATTGCCGAGAGCAAGTTTGATTTGAAAACAGTTGGTGTTCACATCGGTCTCGACAGATGCACAGTTGACTTCAACAAGAAAGTTGATTGGGAGTCGGCCGGTGCAATTGAGCAAGGTGTAATGGAAGTGGTCACCGAAAACATACCTGTTGAGACGGTATTTAACGATACTGATGTCCGATCACGGTTCGATTTGACAGAAGTGGACTCTGACATAATCCGTGTTGTAAAGATTGGCAGGTACGATGCATCCGCCTGCTGTGGAACTCATGTTCGAAGAACGGGTGATATCGGAATCGTCAGAATCGTTGACCTTGAGAACAAGAAGGAAGGAACACGGATTTTATTTGTTGCAGGACGAAAAGCACTCGAATTCTCACAGGTCGAAACTTCCACATTGAGAGAGCTTAGAAAGTTGTCCAAATGCTCAACGCCCGAACTGCCCGTGATATTCCGGAAAGCGTTAGACAATTCAAAGAATCTGAATAAGGAAGTAGACCGATTGCAGGGTTTGATTCTACCAAGCCTTGCAGAATCGGCAAAAGTCATAGAAATCGAATCCTCGAACATCGGCATTCAAGTCAATGCTGTTTCCAGCAAGTACGCCGGCAAGCTTGCAGCGCTGATTGCCAACAAAATTGATGGAACCGGTATTGTCACCAGTGGTGGTAATATCGCAATAAATTCTAAAAATTTAAACTCCAATGACCTACTTAAGAAACTGCAAAAAACCTTGGGCGGAAAAGGTGGAGGATCACCCAAAACCGCCAGTGGCAAGATTGATAAGACAGTAACGACTGACCAGATCATTAGAATTATTCAGGAACAGTAGTCTGTGAACTCAAATACCGACATCTATGACTTTCGATTAACATAGGTGTTAAGATGTTCTGTCTACATACCAAGGAAGGAGAAACAGAAGGAACATTATATGAGACCAAAAATAAACAGACGCGAGTTTATCAGGACCACAGCAGGGATCATTGCCGGGCAAAGTCTGGGCGGTTTTATGCCTAAACAGAGCAGAAAGCAGAAAAAACCAAATTTATTATTTATCTGGACTGATGAACAGCGTGCCGACACGATAGCTGCCTATGGCAATACCAGGATCCATGCACCTAACCTCAACAAGCTGGCCGGTGAAAGTGTAGTTTTCCAAAAAGCATATGTCACCCAGCCGGTATGTACACCCAACCGATCGGCGGTTATGACAGGCCTCTGGCCGCACACAAGTGGGTGTACAGAGAACAATATCCCCCTGTCCGGGGATATACGCTGCCTGCCGGAACTTTTGAATGATCCTGATTATCGAACAGCCTATATGGGCAAATGGCACCTGGGTGACGAAATTTTTGATCAACATGGCTTTGAAGAGTGGGTATCCATGGAAGATGGATATTCAAATTATTACGGTAAAGGACGTGACCGCAACAAACGAAGCGATTATCATCATTTCCTCATAAACAAAGGCTATAAACCTGACCGCAGCAATAAATTTAGTCGATCATTTGCTGCACGACGTCCCATTGAACACTGCAAACCCAGCTTTCTTCAAATGAAGGCATGTGAATTCCTGCGTCGACATCGCAGCGAACCTTTTATTTTATACATCAACTTCCTCGAACCACACATGCCATTTTTCGGACCGCTTGATAACGAGCATGATCCTGATGATGTAGTTTTGCCCGCTAACTTCTCAGATCCTTTGGAAGATAACGAACCCTTGTGCTATCGGCGTAAACGAGAACAATGCATAAAGAAATATGGTTCCGATGAAAAGGACATAAGAGGTCTGATTGCCAGGTATTGGGGTTTGGTAACTCAGGTAGACCGAAGTGTCGGAGGGATTCTCAGGACACTGGAAAACCTGGGACTGGCAGAAAACACAATTGTTGTCTACACCAGCGACCACGGCGATATGATGGGCTCGCACCACATGGTGGAGAAAGGTGTCATGTATGAGGAGGCAGTGAGAATCCCCTGGCTTATCCGCGTCCCACAGATGAAGGGAAAAGGCCGTCTGCTTAAGAACTGTGTCAGCCAGATTGACATGGTGCCGACCCTGCTGGAATTATTGACCGCCAAACCTACAAACAATCTTCCGGGTCAAAGCCTTGTTCCGCTCTTTTCCGGGGGCAAAATCGACCAAGAAGATGTATTCATCGAATGGAATCCGAGCAGCAAAAAGCGCCTTGAGCAACTGTACACCCGAACAATCATTTCACCGGATGGCTGGAAACTATGCCTTAGCGATGTGGATAAATGCCAACTTTTTAATCTAAAAGAAGATCATGGCGAGACTACCAACCTTTTCAACTCAGGACGTTACGGCAACATTATCAATCGGCTGAGGAATAAAATTTACAAATGGCAGGAAACGGTGGAAGATAAGGCTAAAGTGTAATGTTGTTTATATGGACGATTCAGTAGACATAGCTGCCAGCTAATTATTTGCCATAACACCTAAATCAAATCCGCACTAATCTGAGGTATCCAGGCATCACTGTTGTCTGAAAGTTCTATATGGAACCATCCCGGCCGGCTTTCAAGCAAAACAAATTCCGTCCCTTCATGCAATTGTTCTTTAAAGCTTGGCGCATAATTTTGGCCGTCACCCTGGCGTGCAATGACTTCATTTATTGTGATAACACCACAAATTCTTCCGGCCTTTGTTCCGGATTCTACGATGAGTGATACGAGAAAACAGATTGTCAATATTGCACAGATTACGGCAGGTACCATCCAGGGAGCACTTCGGCCAAACCATATTATTCCCGCAACGCATATACAAACAACGCCGAAGAAAATGCAGGTGAATAAAAACTTGGCTTTAATTGAAAAATCATAATGCCAGAAAAAAAGTGTCTGTAAAACACGCTTTTCCGTTTTTGTAACGACCTTGTCTATCCTCTTGCTTCTTGCGAAAGCCAGATTCTTTTGAATGTTCGCATCGGAACTGTCAAGTTTTTCGGCCCGTCTATAATTGAGTATGGCTTTACCAATGTCCCCTTTTAGAAAATAGGCGTTGGCGAGATTGTAATACAATTTGGCGTTTTTAATCCCGCCTTCACTGATGATTCTTTCGAAAACAAGTATCGCTTTTTCATATAGTTTTTTAGCCTGTTCAGGATTCCTGGCCGAATTAGCTTCCCTAAAACTTTGGTTGGCCTGGCTGAAAAGTGAATAAGCCTCGTCTTTAGACATCCCGGCATCCACAGGCCTTATCAGGCCAAATAGAAATAAAGAAATTGATATTACGGTTAGTTTCTTACTGATCACTTCTTTGATTTCTTTTCAATATTGCGGACAAGGTCGATTATGTCTTTAATCTTTTCGGAATCGATATTTAAATCTATTGAGGTATAACGCCCTGCTTCGAATTCAGCTATTATTCGGCGGAATCTGTCGGCATTTTCAGTATCTTTTGTGGCAGTAATAATCGTATCATAGCAATCATCTGGTGTCAGTGAACCGGCCATTTTGTCGAATCGGTCACCGATGTATCGTTTCATACTTGACACAACCAACTCGTTTCGCTGAGTGGTGTCCGTTGAAGTGATTTTCTTAAGTTGGTTGACAGTCTTACTGCATGCCTGTCGGCGTCTCTTTGCAGCTACTTTTTCAGGGCTTGTAGAGGTAAAGATCTTGGCTAAAGAACTCAAAATCAATACGCCTAAAGGTACTGCCCAAATAGGAGCATATCCCGGACTGATTAACGCGCTGGCCGGTGAAAAACTCATGTTTTCTAACACGTCCGGACTTTCATAATTAGCTGACAAACCCTTCTTTATCGCCTCGACCTCTTTGTTAATAGGAGCAAAATCTTTTCCTTCTATGTCGGCAGCGGTTAGTCTTTTTGATGGTTTAAGGTCAAGCTTTATGGGTTTGGTCTTTGCCACTGAATAGCTGTTAGTTTCAGGGTCGAAATACGCCAGTGGAATAGAAGGTATCACATTTGCATTATTGTTGTCAGGTCTGATTGTTTGTGTGAAAACTTTGAGACCATTAGCAATCGTGGGAGAAGCCTTCTGAGTCGGCATTTTGAAATTGGCTGCTAATTCCTTTACTTGTTCAAGTGCAGGCCATTGCACAGGTTTTAAGAATTTACTGCCTCCAATTTTAATGGTAAGTGTAATAGGATCTCCCATATATACATCTGTTACAGGTTTTGCGGATGCTTCAATCGTGAATCTTCCGACCAATCCATAAAATCCTTCGGGTTTACCCTCTTCCGGCAGAGGCAAAACATCAAGCTGCAGTGATTTTGAATTTACCATAAATCTTTTATATTGTTTTCGAGAGCCGAAAAAACCATCAAAAAACCTATCTCGTGACCGCGCCCGCCCAACGGCAACATCCGTGGAAACCGAAGCCGGCTGGATTGTTATCTGTCCTGAAACTTTTGGGATAAGTATTTTGCGCAGGATGAGCAGATTGGATTGTTTTCCCTTATAGACTACCTGATGTTGCGAAACTATGACGGTTGTGCCTGTGCCCAAATCATATTCCTTGGCCGGTTGGTCGACAACATCAGGATTTTCAAAATAAAACGCGTTGCTTTTAAAAACAGGTATATTGAACTGAGGATCTCTGACATCAGCGGAGAAGTAAAACTTGACGGTCATTAAAACAGGCTGGCCGACATAACATTTTTGCTCTGACAAGGCAACTTCAAGAGCCAGTTGGTCGGTTGTGCCGGGTTTTAGAATATTTACAGAAACCGGATTGGTCTGATAAGTCTTTGAGCCAACGGTAACTTTGACGGGACCAAGCTCTATTCGACCGGTCTGAGTAGATGTCAACGAATAACTCATTACATATCGTTTGACCACATTTTGGGTCGTTTTTCCATTAACAATACTTATTGAGGTCTGCGAGACATCCCCGTTGCCTGCACTTCGAGGATTGTATTTTGCCAGGGGTGTCAGGTCGACCTGTCCCGGCTGATTTTCGCCGTCAATGATAATCAGGTAAGTAAAGCTCTCACCAACGTAAATATCCTTCGAGGTATCGATCCGAGCAACAACGCGCGTCTGAGCAAACGAAGTTGCCGAGACAAGCACCACCAAAGCAAAAACAGTAAGAAAATATTTCGTGTAAGTCATTTTTTTCGCAATAATCATCGATTATTAATTAATTCCTGTCACCAATCTTTGTCGACTTTTTGGTAACGAGCCCTTTGCAAAATTTGCCTTTGTTTTTTATCTCGCTGCTCCTTATCGAGTATTTCCTGGGCGGTTGTATCAGGAACCTGCTCTTTTTCGTCATCCTGTTCTTGTTGTTCCTGCTGCTGTGATTGCCCCTGATTCGGGTCCTGTGGCTGATTCGGGTCTTGTGGCTGATTCGGATCCTGTCCCTGCTCCTGTTGGTTTTGGTTTGGGTCCTGAGCTTGTTGCTGCTGACTTTGCTGCTGCTGTTGATTCTGCTGTTGCTGGTTGGGATCCTGGGGCTGATTCGGATCCTGTTGATTTTTCAGCTGATCGAGAATGTCTTTAATAATCAATCGCGCAACTTCAATATTTTTTGCGGCTTTTTCATTTTCAGGTTCAATATCCAGCACCGCTCGCCAGTGCCCGATAGCGGTTTCCATCTCTTCAATCGCCTTTTGAAGATTCGAGTCTCTTTGTTTTGAGCCCTGTTGAAACGAGCAGTTGCCAAGATTGTACTTGGCCTTTGTGACCAGTTTCATATCCTTACTTTCAGCAGCAACCTCCCTGTATAAATTCATGGCCTGTCCGAGATCATCCAGCCGGTAGTAGCTGTTTGCCTTATTGAACTTTGGTTCTAAGGCTTCGGGCCTGTAGATAAGGGCCTGGTCATATTGACCGATTGCTTCATCGAATTTTCCCTGTCCATATAGCTGATTACCCTGGCTGGTAGAAATCCTTGCTGAATCGGCTAAAGCCGTTTGCGCCATAACCAGAATCAGTAACATTTGTAAAAGTGTTTTATGTCTTACGGCGTTCATTTATAAAAGCCTCACAAATAATCAATACCAATCCTAAGGCCACAAAAATCTGGAATTTTTCATCGTACTTAAGCATTGTTGTCGATTCGAGCTGACGTTTTTCGGCGGATGCAATCAAAGTTTCATAAATCCGGCCAAGATCCAAAGTCGTGCCGGGTTCAACTGAAAGATATTTTCCGCCGTCAGTTGCATAAACAAGCTCACGCAGCATATCGCCGTCAACCTTTGACCAGACTTCCTCACCTTTATATTTGAGAAACGTTTTCTCGCCACTTGGACCTGTAATTGGTATCCGCGAACCCTGATCTTCATCACCGAGACCAATTGCTATTATTCTTATACCGGCTTCAGCGGCTTTCTCGGCGGCCCGGACAGGGAAACTGTCATGGTCTTCTCCATCAGTAATCAGGATTATATCCTTATACTCACGGCTCTGCTTATCGAAGACTTCTTCAGCAGCCTTCCTGATAGCATCTCCTATCATTGTGCCGCCCCTGCTGGAGCTCTCGGTGGATATATCCGCTAAAACCATTCTTACAAAGGCATAATCCTGTGTCAAAGGGCATTTTACCGTACTGTTTCCGGCAAATGTTACAATGGCCATCCGATCACCTTTGAGCATTTCCAACAGGTCTCGTATTGCTATCTTCGAGCGCTCCAGCCTGTTTGGCTTGATATCCTCAGCAAGCATAGAGCGGGATGTATCAAGTAATATACAAACATCACGACCTTGCCGTTTGATTCTTTGCGTCTGAGGATTCCATTTAGGCTCGGTTAACGCGATGGTGATGCTAATAAAACCGGCAACCAGCAACAATGCCTTGAATATTTGCTTTTTCAAACTCACAGTGACATTGATCTTTTTGAGCATTTCGTTGCTGGCCAATATTTTTAGAGCTTTTGCCTTTTGCCAAAAACACCAGATGTACACAGGCACCAAGACTACCGGTACAGCAAATAATAACCACAATGCTTTGTCATTTCCCAGGTTCATAAATATTCTTAAGTTTTCCCTTACGGAATCTTTCGAAATAAAGTACAGCTTGCCAACATCTCCAGGGCCAGCACCAGCAAGGCAGCCAGCGTCCATGGCCCAAAAAGCTCTGCATATTGAGTATACTGAATCGACTTAACTTCGGTCTTTTCTAATTTGTCGATTCTTTCAATAATTTGTTCAAGTGTTTTTGCACTATCAGCCCGGCCGTAAAAACCGCCTGTCGTGTCGGCAATTGCTTTAAGCAATCTTTCGTCAAGATTTTGGCCGGTCGGCATCTTGTAAGTCCCCAATGGAGTCTGAATGGTTGTATATGCCTGAGAAGAACCGATGCCGATTGTATATATTTTTATTCCCCATTCCTTCGCAAGTTCAGCGGCCTTCAGAGGGTCATATTCCCCGGCATTATTAATACCGTCAGTAAGAAGAATAATCACCTTACTCTTAATCTCAAAGCCGCCTTCCTGCTCAACCACATTCTTTTCACCGGCCTGAATCAATTGTGCCTTCCTTTGTTGTAGCTCTTCCTCGGCTTTTTTAAGTCTGGCTGCCGCCAGGGCAATCGCATCACCTATGGCAGTACCATCTTCGCTGCGAAGTCTGACAATCTCCGTTTTTTTCAGAAATTCAAGCAGGACGTTATGGCTAAGCACCAATGGGCAAATAGTATCGGCATATCGGGCAAACGTAACCAAACCTATAATGTCATTATTTCTGCCGGCAAGGCCTTTTTTATTACCCTCTATAAAATCCGAAAGAACCTTTTTAACCACTTCCAAACGGTTCTGCTTTTGTCCGTAATAATCCATTTCCGTCTGCATGCTCCCGGAGCGGTCGGCAACAACTTCGATTGCCACACCTTCAGTGGAAATCTCCGACAATACCGTCCCCTTTCTTGGTCTGGCAAGCGCAACTATCAAAAGGCCAACACAGGCCAGCCTGGCAATTAACAACAAAGGCCTGAGCCTGATGCGTGCGGAAGTAAGACATTTTTTCATATCTACAAGGCTGGGGAACTTCAATGCAGCAGTACGTTTTTTGCGCAGATAAATATACACCAGAACAGGCAGTACCAAAAACAACAACAAAACCCACGGCGAATACAATTGCATTTATGCACTCCCTACTTCGACAGTTTCCTGAACATAAGTTTCTGTTACATCGATCTTTTTCTCGTCGGACTTTGTTTTCTCAATAAAGTTTTTAACCAAATCGAATGTCTTCTGGATTTGCTCTGTAGTTGGATTGTGCTTTGCAAATTTAACCAGGTCACAATGTTTTAGAAATTCTCCCAAATCCTCTTTGTCGGCTGCACCAAGAACCTCTGCCGTCGCCAGCTCAATTAAGAATTCTTCGGTAGTCCTTTCAGGAGCCCTGAGATTGAAGCGATGCTCGATATAATGCCTGAGAATATCGCTTATTTGCTCGTAGAATTCCTTGATCTTACCTGCTTTAACCAAATCTTTTTTAACAAGGGCTCGCAACCGCTCGTAGGCAATTTCATGGGCCGGTTTGAAAATCCTGATAAGTTCAGCTTTTTTCTTTTTCCTTAAATACATCCATATAACTATACCGGAAGCAATAACAACAACAATACCTAAAGCCCAAAGCCAGAAGTAAGACTTTGCCTTCGACATCTGGACAACATCTTCGATATCTTCTATGACCAACTCGGCCCGCTGCTCGCCAAGCAGAGAAGTCACTTCGATATCTATCGGCTCGGTGGTAAGCTCATATTTATCTTCTTCGGGACTATTAATATCATTAAATTCAAACGTAAAAGCCGGTATCGCAAACATACCAGAAAGAAACGGTTCGAGCCGGTATTGATATGTTTGAACTACATTATTGTTCTCATCAAGTTTGTCGCCTAAATTATCCCAGTCGACTATACCGAAGTTCTCAAGCACTTTATCGACTTTGGGCATCTTCACTTCGTATCCGGGTTCAATAGCCGCTTCAAGTTCCAGCAAAACAGTTTCCGCAATAGTCATTTCGGCCTTATCGGCACGCACGTGAACAGTTAAAGGCCCCCTCTGGTAATCCTCATCTATCTCGAATTCAGTCGCCTTGGTCCCGGCGTCGTTACTTTTATCACAGCTAACGCAAACCAACAGCAATGCACAGCTTAAAAGTGCATTTACTACTAACACTAAACTTTTGTGTTTTCGCGTCTTACTTGTCATCTTTACTTTGTTCTGTAGGCGTAAATGCTGAGGAATGGATGATAACGTTGTATTTGTCCATCATTTGTTTTATAAGACCTGTTTGAACATCCTGACGTTTTTGGCTCAAAAGGGCTGTTATCACCTCCTGTCTGGCTTCGTCAAAAGTTTTCTGCCGCTCAACAGAGTTTGGGTCTTCTTTGTCTGCCGGTACCACGAACTTATCCTTGTTTGCCTCATAATATGTTTGAAGGTCGGTCTCTGTGATGTTGATTTTGCTTGCGAGTTCTTTATTCATTAGAAACTGGCTCAAAGCACCGCGTGTTAATTCTTCGACAAGCCTTCTGGCCTCTGGTTCTTCCTGCAATTTATCTTCCAGGGCCTGCCGATATAAAACTTCCTGTGTTAGCCAGGATTGAAGAAATTGTTGTTTGGCCGAAGGGTCATTATATTGTTGGAGTATCTTACTTTTTTGCTCGTATAATTGCTCGGTTGTCATAAATGCCGCCATCGGGGCAAGCTGATTATCGATTGTTGATTCAATCAGTGCACCAAGGTCGGCCTCGGTTATCTTTTCCGCACCGATTTCCGCTACTATTTTATCTCCGGCACTTTCTGTCTTATTGAAACTTGTCCTGTCCATCAGCTCATAACGCAAAGCCGAGAATTTTCCGAGCTTTTCGAAGCAATTTTTAATATGAGAATTAATTTGAGGCTCCAATTCACTGATTTTGGTAACTGCTTCGCTTCGATAGAAATATTCAATCGCCTCAGCATAAGAACCCGCTTTCTCAAATAAAGTGCCTATCTGAAATAGAATCTTTGCATGTTCCTGATCCGGCAATTTGTTGAGGGCCAGATAATCCTGCCAAACCTTGGCGGCTCTGGCATATAAATTTCGCCCGGCAAGCCTGGAAGCCAGGTGCTTAACTTGTTCAGGCGAAAGAACTGAAACGGCATTTGCCGAATAAGGGCCTTGACTCGAAGGCCTCATGAACAAATTGGTTGCGCTCAGGCCTATTAAAATTAAAAGCAGTACGATGACTATTCCGGATGCAAAAGAACTTTTCCGTTTTTTCTCAGGTAATGAAAAATCCAGTTTTTCCTCCATAACTTCTACCTCACATAACGATTAAGAATTAAGTTAATAACGTTTGTGTCTCATATGAAAGAACCTGACCAAATCCTGTATATAAGGTTTATCAGTACTTATACTGATACAATCAACATTAATTGTTCTCAGCATATTTTTGAGCTCATCAAATCGCAGGGCTGCCGTATTGCTGTACTGGTTTCTGAATTTCCTGCTGGATGTATCAATGAGAATAATCTCGTTAGTCTCGGCATCAGCAAACTCAATCAGTCCTATACCGGGCAGCGAGATTTCAGCTTTATCACGAACCGTGACGGCAATAACATCATGACGCTTATTAAGCAGGCTTAGAGGCCTTTTGAAATCCGTTTCTATAAAATCAGATACGAGAAACACAGTAGCCTTCTTGCGTACCACCTTGCCCAGGTAATCCAGGGCCTCGCTGATATTAGTTGTTCTTTTCGGCATTTTGAAATAGAGCAGTTCTCGAACAAGCCGCAGCATATGACTGATCCCCTTCTTGGGCGGGATATACAGTTCTATCTGGTCTGTAAAAATCAGCAAACCCACCTTGTCATTATTCTTTGCCGCTGCAAATGCCAACACGGCACAAAATTCGGCGGCCAACTCGTTCTTGGCCTTATTTACCGTTCCAAAGTCGCCGGAAGCACTCAAATCAACGGCGAACATCACTGTCATCTCACGTTCTTCAACAAAGCGTTTAATATAAGGCTTTCCGGTACGAGCAGTAACATTCCAGTCGATAGTACGGATGTCATCACCGGGCGTATATTCACGAACCTCATCGAACTGCATACCCCTGCCTTTGAAGACACTCTCGTATTGGCCCGCAAAGCTGGCATCTACCGCCCGGGAGGTATAGATTTGAATCTGCCTGATTTTTTTTATTAATTCCTGAGGTATCATTGTGTTCTTGAAAACAAAGTACGATGTTACTCTCTACGGCACTTCAATGTTATCAAAAATTGTCTTAATAATATCTTCGCTGGTCTTGTCCTCAGCTTCGGCTTCGTAGCTGACAATCACTCTATGCCTCAGAAT
>JABAHS010088385.1_pt2 | contig 11769 bp, 10 predicted proteins | sample 7062111 | NCBI WGS metagenome assembly JABAHS01 (sample SAMN14534600, study PRJNA622989) | marine sediment metagenome | biome: marine biome [ENVO:00000428]; feature: marine pelagic biome [ENVO:01000023]; material: deep marine sediment [ENVO:00002113]; isolation source: pool of 4 deep marine... | reverse complement strand
TCAGCGACCGTAAGCGGGCCGAGCGCCAGATGCAGCGACAGCGAGACGAGCTCGCCCACGTGATGCGGGTGTCCGTGCTGGGGGAACTGAGTGCCTCCATCGCGCACGAGATCAATCAGCCGCTTGCGGCTATTCTGAGCAACGCCCAAGCCGCCAGGCGGTTTCTGGCTACTGACCCGCCAATACTTCCCAAGGTGCGAACCGCGCTGACTCACATCATCGAATCCGACAAACGGGCGACCGATGTGATACGCCGATTGCGCGCCTTTATGAGCAAACGGGAGCTGGAGCTTTCGGACGTCGACATCAGCGAACTCACTCACGAGGTGATCGCACTGGTACAGAAAGAGATCCTGGATCAGAAGGTTTCACTGACCTTGGACTTGGCAACAGACCTGCCGCGAGTGCACGGCGATCGTATTCAGCTTCAACAGGTCATCCTCAACCTTCTTCTCAACGCGCTCGACGCCATGGGCGACCATACCATCACGCGACGCGATTTGCTCCTCCGCACGGCCAGGGTTGCTCCCAATGCGGTCTGCATGACAGTCAGCGACAGCGGGGTCGGCCTGAGAACAGAGTCATTGAAAAAAGCATTCACGCCGTTTTTCACGACCAAGCCCCAAGGCCTCGGAATGGGCTTGGCGATCAGTCACTCCATCATCGAGGCCCACGCTGGGCGTCTGTGGGCCGAGCCGAACCCGGCTGGCGGCGCCACCTTCCGCTTTTGTGTTCCCGCGAACTCGACCGAGTGAAGGAGTAGGGCATCCGAGGGCCGCATAGTGCCAGCCCGCAACTCCATCGAGAATTGCTCGATCTGACCTTGCACGATTCCCCTCGTGCTTCACCTGACGTGCAGTCATGCGCTTCGTGCGCCACCTCGAATGTTTTTATCCCAATGAATGACCCATTTGAAGTGATTAAAGAATTCTTTATCCGACAGTGAGATAAGCGTATGGCTTCCACGCCTTTCGAGGTTCACAAACGAGTTGTTTGATTCTGCTCAGATTCTGCTCAGATAAAAAAAGTTTGATTGCATCCTGCACGTTTTTATGTAGTCTTTGTATTCGGGTTGTGGTGCGTCGTAATCTCTCTCAGAAATCTGGATCGGTGTTCGACCACGCGACCCGAACCTGTCAGTCGTCTAAGACATGACAAGGATCACCGGGGGCTTACCTAACTGGGTATTCGCCAACTTTTGAGTTGAATATGCCATCTGCTCGCAAGGAGCAGAGGGAGGGGAAGATGATGAGCTCCAAGGGAAGGTTGTCGCTCGCCTTTGCAGGCGTAACCGCAGGAGCATTCCTACTGGGCGTCGGCTCTACAGCCGTGCTTGCGGATGACGAGGATGACGATGATCGGGGGAAGGCGGGCGCACCCGCCTTCAAAGTGGTGCCGGATTGGCCCAAACCGCTCCCCAACAACTGGCAGATAGGTCAGGTGGCAGGCATCGCCGTGGATCAGGATGATAACATCTGGATCGTGCACCGGCCGCGATCGTTGACCGATGATGAGGCGGGCGCCACCGACGATATAGGGACCTTCTGCCCGAGCGGGGATCCGGACGCCATACCGTGTGACGACGGCAGCGACCCGGTTCCGGTGGATGCCTTCGGACACCCGAGGCCCTTCGGGCCCATATCCGATTGTTGCATCCCCGCCCCTTCCGTGCTGCAGTTCGACCCCAAGGGCAACCTGCTGCGCGCCTGGGGCGGCCCGGTGCACCGCGACCCCGCGTGGGGGTGGCCTGCAGCAAACTGCACGCTTCCCGACTGTGAGTGGCCCGCAAACGAGCACGGACTTTTTGTCGACCACAACAACAACGTCTATATCGGCGGCAACGGGTTTGGCAACGGGTCGCTCGGGAGCGCTCGCAACGACCGCGGCTGGGACGGCCAGATACTGAAGTTCGCCGCGGACGGAACCTTTCTGTTACAGGTCGGTGCCGCCGGAAGCACCATGGCGGACAGCAACGACATGACCGGCGGCATGAGCGGCACGCCCCAGCTTTGGCGCCCGGCGGACTCGGAGGTGGATCCGGCGACCAACGAGCTCTACATCGCCGACGGCTACGGCAATCATCGAGTGGTGGTCGTCGCTGCCGACACCGGAATGTACCAGCGGCACTGGGGTGCTTACGGGCAGAATCCGGTGGACGACACGGCGGCGGATGCGGTGGGTCCGTACGCAGAAGATCGAGATGCCGGCGTTATTCCGCTGCATTTCCGGAATCCCGTGCACTGCGTGCGGATTGCCGGGGACGGTTTGGTGTATGTGTGCGACCGGCCCAACGACCGCATCCAAGTGTTCGACCGTGAGAGCGTCGGAGCCCCCTGCGACAACCCCGGACAAGAGGAGGGGCAATGCGGGTTCGTGACCGAGAAGTTCCTCGAGCCTGATACGTTGGGTCCTGGCTCGGTGTGGGACCTGGACACCTCGGCCGATCGGTGGCAGAGCTGTCTCTTCAACGTGGACGGCTCCAATCAGCGCGTTGACGAGCTCCATCGGCCCACCCTGGAGCTGCTGGCGCAATTCGGCCGCAACGGTCGTCTTGCGGGCCAATTCCACTGGGTTCACAATCTGGCGGTTGACTCGAAGGGCAATATGTACACCGCCGAAGTGGACACCGGGAAGCGGGCCCAGAAGTTTCGGCGCGCCGGCCCGATCGGATGCAAGCTGCTGCCGGAACGCGGTCGAGGAGACGATGAGGATGACGGCTGACGACCGCGCCCGGGTCGGCGCAGGCTGGAGTTGACGGCGCCGGCTGGCTAAGGGCTCGGTAGGAAGAGGCCGAGCGCTGCCCGGTTACTCGGGCAGCGCTCGGCGTTGTTTGCTCGCTTCGCGATGTCCAGTCAGGCACCAAGCAAGTACTCTGTAGATGTCTGATCGCTCCCACCCAAGGTCCTGACTGTCCTGGGTTGCAATGACTGCACGCGCCACGACCGCAGGAGCCGGGAGGCTCTCACAGGTGTTTTCCATCCTGTTAGCGGGGCTGCTGTGTCTTTTCGCCACCTCCGCTTTCAGCCACGATGTGCCCAACGAAATCGTCCTGAATGGGTTTATCAAACCCGATGGCGATCGCCTGCATTTCCTCGTGCGGGTTCCTCTCATCATGCTGGCCAACCAGAACCTGCCGAAACGCGGTCCGGGCTATATCGCATTGGACCGATTGTCTGAAGCCTCGGATCGGGCGGTGCGAGCTATCGTGAAGGATCTCCGTCTTTACGAGGGCGGCAGGCTTTTGGAACCCGAGCGATGGAGAGTCCGCATAGCACAGCCTTCCGAGCGCACGTTCGACACCTACCAAAGCGCACTTGGACACATTGAGGGACCTCCGCTGTCACCAGGCACAAACGTATTTTGGAACCAGGGCTACTTTGACGCGCACTTGGAGTATCCGATACGCGCCGAGCGCTCCGACTTTTCCCTGGATTTCCTGGCGGCGCCTGGCCTCTCTGGGCGTCTCAGGTTAGTGGTGCGTTACATACCACCAGATGATTCTTCGCTCGCGTACACGGTGCATGCCGGTTTCGGGACGCTCGTCCTGAATCCAGACTGGTATCACTCGGCCTATTTGTTCGTGAGGCTCGGGTTTAACCACATCCTCGGGGGCAATGACCACATCCTGTTTTTGCTGTTGCTCATCATCCCGTTCGGCGCGCGCAACTTCTGGAAATTGGCCGGTGTGGTGACAGCCTTTACGATAGCCCACTCCGTCACCCTGATTGCATCTGCACTTGGCGTTGTGCCCACCGGAGAGTGGTTCCCGCCGGTCGTGGAAGTGCTCATCGCAGCTTCCATCCTGTATATGGCGGTCGAGAATGTTGTCACCCAGTTCAGGGACGGCAGTGACGACGCAGTATTGAAATGGCGCTGGCTGGTCACGGCCGGTTTCGGGTTGGTTCACGGCTTCGGTTTCTCGTTCGCGCTCAAAGAGGATTTGCAATTTGCGGGTTCTCACCTGTTGTTATCGCTCCTGTCATTCAATGTGGGCGTAGAGTTCGGCCAGCTTGTGGTGCTGACAGTCATCCTCGGAATGACCTCGGTCGCCTTCAGCCATGCTCGGGTACGGCGCTTGGGCATCGTGCTTACATCGATTCTTGTGGGCCACACGGCGTGGCATTGGGCAGTGGAGCGTTCGGAGAAGCTTAAATATGTAGAGTGGCCGTCCGTCAACACGTCGGTCGTAATTGGCGTGGTTGTGCTGGCGCTGCTGTGCGCTGGGGGCTGGCGGGCGACTCGGCAGCTCGGTCGACGGAGCGAAACGAGAGGAGCGAGCCTCAATCGGTCATCATAGGGATAACAGGTGACGGAACATTGAGGCGCATCGCCTGCCACCGCATCAAGCGCATGGACGACTTCTGCCCTTCGACTGTGGGCACCCACGCCCCTGCGCGATAACTTGACCCACTCCCGCCGCTATTGCAAGGCGGGNNCAAAGTCAAATCGCGCCGGAGGGAAGGTTCGCCCCCGCGTAGTTCATCTACAACGAGGCGAGCAATCTCTACATCCCACGTGCTCCGGTCAAATTAAACTCAATGGTGAAATCAAAGCCAGGGCCGGTGAATGTCTGCAACGCTTCGCCCCGCACATTGCGGAAGTCGCCCGTTCCACCGACCACCGCGAGGAAATCTCCCTCTCGACCCTGGGTCATAATCGCTCCACGGCCCTCGATGTTATATATCTGGGATACATTGGTCGTAAGGCCGTCCTCAAAGACCCAGCCCCAACATTGAAACGTCCTGGGTCCGCTGCCCGTATCTCCTTCAATGTTGAACGCACCTTGTTGTCCGAGAGGAGGACCGACGAAGCTTGCTTCGTCCACGTCGACCATGAGAACCAGGTTGCTTCCGGCCTGCGCCTCCGTGACACCAACAGCCAGGCTGGCTAGCGCTAACAGCCCAGCGGCGATGCTAAGTCTGCGTGCTGAATTCATGGCGATTCTTCTCATAGCGTATCACCTTCCTTATTTTCAACTCCGTACAGGAGGAACATGTAGAGTTTTGCCGCTCGTCGAAGGGTCAACGGAACGGCGGTCAACGATGCGGCTACCGCTAGTGCAAGGAGTAGTCTTCGAATCGTTTTCATAACCGCCCGTTCCTCTAACGACGCGAGCGAGGAGGGACAAACGCTATCCCTGTCCGTAGTTATCGCTAAATAGCCAAACGGGCCGAACGTCGCAAGAGTGCAACGCTGAGGTGATGTCCACTGGACCGCCAGGTCCTCTGGACATGGGTCTTGTCGTGCTGAAAGAATGTTGTTCTAAAAATATTCTTATAGCACACAGGGCACATTTGTCCATGCAGAGGGGACGATACCTCATCCAAATGAAGGAAAAGCACCTTGTGCGCTGTTGAACCGCGTCGCTACTGAATCGATCTCACTGTTCGCGGAGGAGTAACCTTGACACGGCGCGTGAAGCTCTCATGGGCGTTCGGCGTGAGCGTCGAGAGGTCTCCCGGCAATGAAACGAGCTCTGCACCGTCCCGCTCTCGCCAAGCCCCGTTGATGACGTGCGGGTGGCGAGACCGCCGGTCGCGGTCATGCTCACGTCGAGAGTGCATCGGTCCGGACAACGCGGTCACGGCGACGCGTCAACTTGCCGAGTCGAAAACGCAGGTATACGCGACGAGTTGCTAGGCGACGATGCGATCGTGGAGTTCAAACGGGACGTGGCGAAAACGACTCCACGAGCAAGGCCGCAGACGCCGGAAAACGGTCTCCGGTTCCGAACCAGGAATACACCGCCGGGTTTGCGACTGCGTTACAGGTCGTTACGTTTTGCTGCCCGTGACGGTTGACTGCACGAACGAGATCATCAGCACTGTGAGTTCCTCGTTCAGAATCTGTCCCTGGACCAGGTTGTTGGGCAGCGTGACCGTTGCATTCGGGTCGACACGGTCAACTGCTTACCGGAGACCACCATGGGCTTGATCACGAGGACCTACTGTTCCGCTCGGGCGTCGCGCTGGCCCTGCTCGTAGGCGCGCTGCTTTACCTTCTCCTCTCGGTCTACAAGAAGCCCTCCCAATAGGCCCGCTCCGGCGCCGATCGCCGCACCCATGCCCGCATTGCCGGCGATCGCCCCGATGGCAGCACCGCCTGCCGCACCCATCGCTGTACCGGTGACTGCGCGCTGCTCCGTCTCGCTCATGTTGGCGCACGACGACAGAGTGAGAGTGGCAAGAATGAACGCGGCTCCGAGAGTGCGCGGAATCCGAATCGTCGTTGTCATGAATGCTCTCCTTCCTTCACTTCGAGCTGCACGGGAACGCCTCGATGAGGAATCGGCCGACGAACTCGGCCGGTGGCTCGCTGGCATGCTGCATGTTGCTCTTCGCCCATTCGAGGAACATTGCAAAACCCTGGTTGCGGGGTAGCCCCTCCGGCGGACAAAACAACGGCTGTATGGCCTCGCTCGTCGTGAGGGCGCGGACGGCCCGATAAACACCGACACCGAAGCCGTGGCACATGTGGATGGCCGCGGTGTAGAGGGAGTCGTCGGGGTTGGTCGAGCACAGATCGACCAGATCCGCCCCGGTCTGAAGCGTGAAATCCTCCGTAGTAGTCGCGACAGCCGGCGCCGCAAGCACCGATAGCAACGACGCGAGCGCGAGGGCTCGCTTCAAGCTCGTACACCCCATCATCGTATCCTCCTGGTCCGTACGGTGAGCGTTGTGCCATTCGAAGCGTACATATAGCACGTCGGATCCTGGCCTTCTTGGCATTTAGCGCCACGGGCACCGGCTCCATCGCCTTGCGGACGGTCAGCCGGCCGTTCTGCCCCGGCCTTGCCACACGTTGGCACCGGCGCAAGCCCGGACACAGGCTCGCGGCGACGGTCAACACGTAGGCGGTCAACGCCGCTGCGTACCCGCCTGCGCAGCGCCGAGCGCCGCGCGCAGATGGTCAGCCTCCATGACGAGGGATATTCGTGCCGTCAGATTGGGCCGTGCATCGGCATCGACGGCGCTGCCGTTTACAGGCATTTGGTGAAGGCGATTGCGCACGCCGAGACGCCAGCCAACACCAGTGTTGAGCAAATCGCCGACGCAGCGATTTGAACCTGACGCTGGCCGAGCGGCTCCCGCTGCTCTCGGCGTAAGCCGAGAACATGGTCGAACCGATTTTCATCCCGCTCATTACTCAGCCTTTCTCTGACGAACCGGGTCACGCTTACATGGGCACATCAGAAATGGTAGCGAAAACCGACCTCCCCGATATGCGCGCCCAAGCCATCCTGTTCGAGCTTTCCGCCACTCTCGAAGTCGAAGCTCAGGTCTTCGGTCGCGAAGAACCGGTATCCAAGATAGATTTCCGAAGCCGCAGTCACGTCGAAGGCAAAACCTACCTTGGCCTGATAGGCTAACACGCTGTCCTGGTCGTCGACGACATCGATCGAGTCATCGGTCGGCAGGCCCAAGATCAACACGTCGAATTCGTAGTCTGCCGAAACCTGCGCCGTGCCGATGCCCCCACCGAGCAACAGCCGGGTTCTGTCGGTCAGGTCGAGGTCGAAGTAAGCGTTGGCCATGAGCGCCAGTGCGGTCAGGTCCCCGTTGATGTCGCTCGTACCGCAGAGAAAACACAAGGGCGGCGGCGGCGCTGGCCGCTCGCCGCCGGGTCCGGTCTGGTCCTTGAGTGCGAAATGCGCGTAGAACAGTTCGCCCTCCAAACGCAGCCAGCGCCGCTTGAAGCCGAACGCTCCCGAAATGGTCGAGCCCGGCCAGAACTCCGAAGTGAACCCTTCCGAATCGTCGAGATCGCGCAGTGTGCCGCCGCCCAGGCTAAGGTCCAGGTAGGGACCGTCCGCGGCCCGTACCACCCCACCCGTCGAAACAAGCGCGATGCTCAACACTACGACGGCGAACTGATACAACCAGCGTTCACGCAGAATCATATTCGTGCTCCCAGGCCGTTGCATTCGAGCGGATAGCTCTCACGTTTAAGCGTATGCGTTACGCCGGTCTTTGGAACTGACAATCCGCTTACAGAAAAAATCGCCTACCGTCTTCCAAAGGAAGGAAGGCTCGGGGGGAGCACAGAGCCGAATGGGACTATGAGGCAGTCTCGTCCACGCGGACCGTTCTTGCTCGCCGGCAGCCCAAATTGCCGGCTGGCTAGGGTTGGTATCGTGTGAAACGCCAAACCGCAGGCGCTACGTCAAGCGCTCGGCAGGACAGAAATACACCGCTCGTTCCGAAGAAAGACACTGAGCGCGCGAAGCCCGGACATAGCCAAGTGCCGACGAGCCCAAGTGTCCGGGAATTACTCACCATTACTCAATCGATTTGGCGTTGTTCGATTAAGCCAGACGTTGAGGCTACCGGCTCCGCGATCGTGCATTCTCAAAAAAGGTCAACTGATGACTTCGGGCACATTGAAGTCCATCAATGCCGTAGCAGTTCTCTATCTTTAAAAGTTCAAAGGACTGGTAGTGTCAAGATTCTTTCGCTTTTTTGTTTTCATTGATGGTCCCGGCTCAGGCTAGCGACCTGCGAGAGTGGCAGGTCAGGATGCACGTGCTGCGCGTCGAGCAAGGAGCTATCGAATTGTGGCTGAAGGTGAGCGAGCGCAAGGGCGAAGGCCCGGGGAACGTGGTGGGTCTCGAGCCGCCGGAAGCAGCTGCGTATTATCGGGGGGTGATCGAGAACCTGAGCGGCGACGAGCTGACGCCCGAAAACGTTGTCCTGATGCGGGCACGCATGACGGAGCTACGGCCGGCGGGTCGTGCTGCGTCCGTCCGAGGACGGCGAGTATCTGGTGGCAGAGGTGACGGGCGACCACGCCACTCTCATGGGCGCCGAAGAGGGCGCGGTCACCCCTGTCAAATAGTGCTGGTAGCGGGGGCAGGATTTGAACCTGCGACCTTCGGGTTATGAGCCCGACGAGCTGCCAGACTGCTCCACCCCGCAACAATGTGAACTTTTAAATTTAATGGATACGCGCGACGCTTGGCAAGGGCTGGCGGCCGTTCACATGTGGGCAAGGCGCACCGGCACGCGTTTACGTCCCCAATCGCCCGGCGGTCCGTCGAAGACCCCCGCGCACGCCGTCCCGCAGGAGAGGCAGCGCCCGCCGGCGGTGAGATTCCACTCGTGCAGCGCGTACCAGTCGCGCACGATGAGGGCCGCGCCGCAGCCATGGCAGTACGTGGTCCCCCCCCGGCGGTCGTGCACGTTGCCGGTATAGGCGTAGCGCACACCGTTCTTGACGGCGATCTCGCGCGCCCGGGTCAGGGTCGCCGGCGGCGTGTGCGGATGGTCCAGCATCTTGTAGTCGGGATGAAAGGCGGTGAAGTGCATGGGCACGTCGGGGCCCAGGTTCTCCACCACCCACTGCGTCATCTCCTCGAACTCCGCGTCCGAGTCGTTCTCGCCGGGGATCACGAGGTTGGTGAGCTCGAACCACACGTCCGTCTCGTGCTTGAGGTAGCGCAACGTTTCCAGCACCGGCTGGAGGTGCCCGCCCGTGATCTTCCAGTAGAAGCGCTCGGTGAACGCTTTCAGATCGACGTTGGCGGCATCCATGTGGCGGTAGAACTCGACCCGAGGCTCGTCGCAGATGTAGCCCGCGGTAACCGCGACCGACTTGATCCCCTGCTCGCGACAGGCCTGGGCCACGTCGATGGCGTACTCCATGAAGATCACCGGGTCGTTGTAGGTGAACGCCACGCTGCGGCAGCCGAGCTGCGCCGCCGCACCCGCCAGGGTCTGCGGGCTCGCCCGGTCGGCGAGCGTATCCATCTCCCGGGACTTGCTCATATCCCAGTTCTGGCAGAACTTGCAGGCCAGGTTGCACCCCGCGGTGCCGAAGGAGAGCACCGCGCTGCCCGGGAGGAAATGATTGAGCGGCTTCTTCTCGATGGGGTCGACGCAGAAGCCGCTCGAGCGACCGTAGGTGGTGAGGACGATGGCATCGCCCTGGCGCGCCCGCACGAAGCACAATCCCCGCTGGCCCTCGCGCAGCTTGCACGTGCGCGGGCACACATCGCACTGCACGCGCCCGTCGTCGAGAACGTGCCAGTAGCGGGTTGGATAGGCGTCCTCGACGACAGAGCGCTCGTGGGCGGCGGATGAATGCGCCAGGTGCATTGAATTCCTTATTTGAATCAGTCGGTTAACGGGTTCCAGCTAGAATCGTCCCCAGCAGCAATTATACTCCAGCATATGGACTCACGACACGCGAAGGCCGCACCCCAGCGCCCTCGCCGGCCGGCGGTGGCCGGGCTCTTCTATCCCGCCGAGGCGGACACCCTGGGCCGCATGGTCACCGAATTTCTGGCCGGGGCGTACGCCGGCCCCGACGTTCCCAAGGCGCTCATCGCCCCGCACGCGGGGTACATCTACTCGGGACCCACCGCTGCCGTCGCCTATGCCCAGATCCGGGATGCACGCGCGCGTTACCGGCGCGTGGTCCTGCTCGGCCCGAGCCACCGCGTGCCGTTCACCGGGATCGCGTCGTGCAGCGCCGACGCCTACCTGACGCCCTTCGGCCCGGTGGGCATCGACGCGGAGGCGACCCAAAGCATCGCCCATGTGCCCACGGTGCGCATCCTCGATGCGGCCCACGTCCCGGAGCACAGCCTGGAGGTTCATCTACCCTTTCTCCAGACGGTGCTCGAGGATTTCGCGCTGGTACCGCTGGTGGTGGGGGACGCCCCGGCCGAGCACATCGGCCAGGTGCTCGAGGCGCTGTGGGACGACCCGGGCACGCTCATCGTCGTCAGCTCCGATCTCAGCCACTACCTGGACTACGAGACGGCCGTGGAAGTGGACCGGGCCACCACGCGCGCCATCGAGGCGCTGGATGCACACATTCGGCCCGAGCAAGCCTGCGGCTGCCGGCCGCTCAACGGTCTGTTGCATTTCGCGCGCACCCGCGGCCTTCGGGTCGAGACACTCAAGCTCTGTAACTCGGGCGACACGGCGGGGAGCCGTGACCGCGTGGTCGGTTACGGAGCCTACGCCGTCGCATGAGGTTCACGCCCGTCGAGCAGACGACGCTTCTCCAGATTGCGAGAGACGCCATCACGGCGGGGCTCGAGGGTGCACGAGCAACCCCGTTGTGCCCCGAGGATCACCCCGAGCGCCTGCGCGTGGTCCGGTCGAGCTTTGTGACCCTGCGCATCGACAAGCGACTGCGGGGATGCGTGGGCGGACTCGAGGCCAAGCACCCGCTCGTGCTCGACGTGCACCAGCACGCCTACGCGGCCGCTTTCTCGGACCCGCGATTTCCTCCGCTCAGCCTCCAGGAATACCCCCAGCTCGACATCCATATCTCGGTGCTCTCACCGTACGCGGCGCTCTCCTTCGAGGAGGAGACGGAACTCCTCGCGCAGCTGCGTCCGGGTGTAGACGGCTTGGTCATCGCGCTCGGCGATCGGCGCGCGACGTTCCTGCCGGCCGTCTGGGAGACCCTGCCCGAGCCGGAAACCTTTGTCGCGCACCTGAAAAAGAAGGCGGGCATCCCGGAGGACGTGCGGTGGTACCAGGCCTGGCGCTATACCACCGACACCATCCCCGCGCCGTGAGCTTTTGAGCGCCGTCCTTCGTGTTGGAGAGCGGCCTGAGATCACTCCGCGGAGCCGGAGAAGGTGCGGGCGCGTTCGGCCGCCGCCTCGGCGGCGGCCTCGTCGCCCTGGCGGGACCGCGCCTCGGCGATGAGGCGCCAGTTGTCGGCGACGAGCTGCGCGTTGTTTGGATCGAGATGATTCGAGCGCACGGCGAGGTTCAGCGCTTCGTCGAGACGCCCCTGCTCGAGCCGCAG
>JABAHS010102720.1_pt3 | contig 11770 bp, 10 predicted proteins | sample 7062111 | NCBI WGS metagenome assembly JABAHS01 (sample SAMN14534600, study PRJNA622989) | marine sediment metagenome | biome: marine biome [ENVO:00000428]; feature: marine pelagic biome [ENVO:01000023]; material: deep marine sediment [ENVO:00002113]; isolation source: pool of 4 deep marine... | reverse complement strand
GATATTTTGCGCGCGCGTAAACAGGTTTGAAAAGCTTTCGTGAGTTTAACACAATGTCGCAGTAAGTTCCTGCAGTTTTTCTTTGGCAATTTTAGCCAACCTTTCAGTAACCAGTCCCTCCTCCACCGCCTTCTCCAGTTTCTCCTCATCCAGCTTTCTAACCGTGCCGCTAGGCCAAACGCAAATGTCAACCTCTAAGTCCACATAGCGAATTCCATACGGATAAAGTTCTATAGGCGTGTTTAAGTTGATGTACGTTCCTTTGCATCTTCCATCGCTTGAGAAGTACTTAGTTTTGAAGTGCCACTCCCCGATCTTAGCTTCAGTAATCGCGCAGTCACCAGGCTCCTTCATGACTCCGAGACCGTCGTAAACCCCTTTTCTCTCGAAAACTCGGCTTAGTCTGAGCGATGACTGATCGTGATCAAACGCTTCAACCAAGGCTTCTCCCAAATGAAACACTTTTCCATCAAGCTTTGCGTGCTCCATCCCTATCACAGAACCCACTGTGGGAAACTCCGCTTCAACAGTTTGCCTAAAAAGGTCTTCCACCTCCTTAGGAGAGCAACCCTTCTCCAGCAGTTTCTCCGCCATGTCTAGCTCCGCTGAGATCCGCCTCCCACAGGCCTTGTAGTAGTGATGCCCATCCATCGTTGGCGCAACACACCTACGAAACTCGTCTAGTTTCTTCTTTGACAAGGCGGGAAACTCTAGGTTTACAAAGCTTCTCCCCTCCCACAACTTCACAGGAGCCTCCGCACGCTCAGCTTGCCCCATAACATCTCGCCCCTCTCTGACGAGACGAGTGATCTCCCCCCTCAACACATCAACCGACTGATTGGCAGCAGCAGTACGCCAAAGAATGCCCCAGTCTGGAGGAATCAGCTCTTCTCCAATTTTGTGAAGCCGGGACCTAACCTTCGAGTCGCGAATCCTCTGGCTAACCTTAATCCGGCGCTCAGGTATCAAAACGGCGTATTTCCCAGGAATCTTTATCCCTGTGGTTAAAACCGGCTTTTTGGCCCCTACCCTCTTTCTCTCAACCTGAACAACGATCTGCTCCAAATCAGGATTCAAAACCTCTTTATCGTCGATTCTGCCCACCGCTGATCCGATGTCAACCAAAAAGGAGTGGGCTGTGGGATCAGCCTCTTTTATCAATCCCTTGTAAATTCCATCAGCCGTAATCGGCCACCTCCTGACTATAACGTCGTCTAAGCGTGACTGCAGAATAGAGCAAAACGTGTTGATGGGCTCGGTTTTTCCAAGGGCTTTAACTCCCTGCCGATCACGTCGATCATAAACGTCAAGATCGGGCGACTCGTTACATTCTTCCAATCCAAATCTTTCTCTAGTAGTGACAGAAGGTTGAACAATGTCGAACTCATGCTCGACGAGAAGCTTAGTTAGAGCAGTTGAATAAATCCCTCGAACCCGAGCCTTCGCCAACACAGTTCCTCCTCTGTTAGGCACCTATCTTTTCAATTCGATATAGGTTGTTAACCCTCTTAACTTGGAATTTCACGCCCAAGATCTTCTGGGTAAGCCAGATGTTTGTGTCCAGATGTTCAGTCATAGAACGAGCGAGATAGACGGAGTTGCCGTCAGCCAGCGCAATGTAGGGGATCAGCATGTCAGCGAGGTGCACATCAACCGTAGCCTCAGCCTTAATCTCCTTAAAGAGGTTTTCAGCTGCTTCACGACCCACCACCTCGCTGAGCTTACGAAGCTCGCCGATAGCGTCTCCCCCCAAGAGCACCCCCGAACTGCTCTTTGCCCACAACACGAGGGAGCTTCCCTTCTGAAGCGGATTAGACATGTCGTTGACCACCTCAATTTCTGCCTCAAAACCGCGAGCCCCAAGATATTTGTTAGCAGCCTTGGCTTGGCGCTCCGCAACCCTCCGATCTGCCAAGAAGGTGCACACAGACACTCCGCGCATCTCCTCTATCTTTCCGCGTTCCTCAAGGCGCAGAGGATCGAGCTTTGGGCAAGGCTGAACCTCCAGCGAAACCTCACCCATGCCCTTAGGATAGTAACCATACCTTTGAATGATTAAGGAAGCCTTCAAACCCATTCGCTCAAGCGTGGGAAAAAGCAAGTGTTTCAGATAGTTTATAGTGGGGGCGTGACGAACGTCAGTGCCACCCTTAACCACGCGGACATTCACAGCGCTTTTGGCAGAGGCACAGAGGGGCAAGATGGTTAGCAGAAGCATGGGGATGCTGCCAGCGGTTCCGATTTCGGCGCGTATCTCGCCACCCTTGATCTCGCTAGGTTCAAACCAGAGTTCGCGGGAGCCCAGCGTGGCGCCCTTGATCTCCGCGTCGCAGAGTTTCGCAGCTGTGAGTGTAGCCTCAAGATGCTGGGGACGTAAACCCGGCTGGCTTCGCCTTTCACGGATTTTATAGATGTGCAGTGGCTCTCCGATGATGCCTGCTAAGGCGACAGACAGGCGTAGGATGGTGCCGCTGCCGCTCTTTTGACTGCCGTCAACCTCCAGCACTCTTGAACCTCTAAGTTGATCATTCTTGATCTGCTTTAAAGGTTCTTCTACGCTTAAACAAAACCTTCCTTCGCTAACAGAATTGAAGAAAAATATTAAGAGAAAAGCCAGAATATTAAGCCTGTGCCAACCAATTGACTTCTACATGAATAGAAAGACACAAATAAGGAACCTAGACATGCATGTTTGCCCTCTTCATATCCTTTGAGATGTAAAGCTTGGAAAAAATACATTCTACCTTCAGCTTCATGCGAGGAAACGTTCTAGTTTTAACCGTGTGTCGAATATTGTGGACCGTTTCCATATCCATTGCGTGGCCTTTCTTTCCGCTCTACATCGGGGCTCTTGGTGGTTCAGCAGCTGAAATCGGGCTCGTTTTCGCCCTCGGCGGCTTGGCTGGGCTTATTCTCTATCCTGTTGGCGGATACATAGCTGACCACAAGGGCAGAGTCGCGTTAGTGGCCACCGCTACCTACCTTTTTGCCTTGTCATTCATTCCCTTTATAATAGCCCAAAACTGGGTCACGTTGGCTATCGGTTATTTTACACAACAGTTGGTCCTTTTCTATATGCCTGCACTGAACGCGGTTGTGGCCGATTCGCTTCCCCCTCACCAGAGGGGGATAGGTTTTGCTACGGTAACGGCGATTCCAAGAGCTGTTGGGCTCTTTGCGCCGTTTATTGGGGGCTATTTGATTGACTACATCTTTGGTGGAGGAGTCGAAGGTTTAAAAGCTGCTATGCGCATTTCCTACACAGTTGGTTTAGCGATTGGTTTGCTTGTAGCAACTCTTAGGCTGAAATTCTTGCGGGAAACCTTGAAGAAAACTGACTCCAGCGTTCCTCTACGTAACATTCCCTTGTTGCTAAAAACGTCTTACAAACATCTCTTCAAATCTCTGAAATGGATGACTCAAACTCTGAGATCTATTGCCATCATTCAGCTCGTGGTAACGCTATTCGCTAGCATAGCCGCGCCATTTTGGGTTGTCTATGCCGCAGGAGAAAATTCCATAATTGGGCTAACCCCCTACGAGTGGGGATTCCTCATGCTTATCGTCGGAGCAATACAAATCGCCGTCTCAATTCCCCTAGGCTATCTTGTAGACCTCTATGGAACAAGACGAACAATTTTGTTGGCGATGCTTCTAGCCCCCGTATCAATCATCATATTTCCCTTTTGTCAAACATTCCTAGAAGTATTGTCGACGCTTATCCTCTTAGGTCTCGTTAACGCTCTCATTTGGCCCTCTTCCACAACCCTGATAGCAAATGCTGTTCCTCGAAATAAACGAGGACGTCTCCTCTCCATTTTAGGACAGGGCTTATCCCTTAGGTGGGGAAGGATATGGACCAGCGGTTTTCTCCCATTCATCCCTACAACTATAGGATCCCTGCTAGGAGGCTACATCTATACGGCTGACCCCCAGTATCCATGGTTTATCCTCGCGCTTTCTCTCATCCTTTGTTTTATTCTGAGCGTTCGGTTTATACGTGAGCCTGTGGAAAACGAGGTTTAGGATTACACCCGATTTGTCTACTCAATCTTGAACATTTGTTCAATTAAACCGATATCGTGTAATTGTGAAATAGATTATAAGGAAGGAATGAAGAAAAATATAGGAAGGGCTGTTCATGAGCGAAAAGAAGTTGAACAGGGAGGAGCTGCTTCGGCGAATCGACGAGCTTCTCAGCGTGTTAAACATGATCTCCAGAGACCTTACAGATGTCACGAAACAGTTAAGGGAGGTCAGCGCTCCCGAAGTCGCGCCTGCTGAAAAAGCGCGAACGGTCGAAAACGTTCGGGTGTTGTTTCCCAAGGACTTAGAGGGAATGCTAACGTTTGAGGAAACTGGAAGCTATATTGTGATAAAGCCACGTCAATTCTTAGGATCGGAAAACTTCGCGAAAATCGCGTCTATTGTTCGTGACACGGGCGGAGAATACATCAGCGCAGGAAAAGAGTCTCATTTTCGAGTTCCCAAGGAGTGAACAACGGACGGTTCTTGTTCCCCCTAAATTGTGAGAGCCTTAGACAAGTCCTTCAGACCTGTCTTATTGTGAGGGAACCTTACCTTAATGGGCGTGATGGAGATACATCTCTCCTTCTTTACGGTGTACACGTCTGTTCCAGGTTCATCGCTTGAGTAGCTGGACAGAACCCAACTCGCGATCTTGTATCCTTCTTTTCGCTCCGTGTGAATATCGCCATACCCTTTATATGACAAACTGGTAATCTTCACTTTCCTTGATTTGACCCCTTCTGGCACATTTATTGAAATGATGTCCACATTGGAGGGCATGCTCCTTTTCAGCACATATTGAACGGCTTTTTCAGCTAGAGCGGCTGTCAGCTCCAGCTCCTCCGACGTGACCCTATCTTTCCAAGTCGGTTGATCCAGAATCTTTTGTACACAGTAAGAAACTGCTATGGCAGGCACTTGGTGAATGGCTGCTTCCAAGGCGGCGCCCAACGTGCCGGAGTTCAACATGTCGTCGATTCCGAGGTTTGGACCCAAGTTTATTCCGGCTACAAGCATGTCTGGAGAGTGTTTCAGAATCTTGTTCATCCCCAGAAGAAAGGCCTCGGCCGGTGTGCCAGTTATAGCATACGCTTTTGAGCCGTCGCTTAGCCGCGTCTCGTTAATTTTGACGTGTCCATAGGCGGTTAAGGCTTTTCCAATTCCGCTTCGCTCCTTTTCTGGAGCGACAATGATCACCTTGCCAAGCCTTTCCAAACGCTTCTTTAGGGCAAGCAAACCGATGGATTGTATTCCGTCGTCGTTGACTAATAGGATAGTGGGCATGGCGTATCCGCTCGTTTAAATTGACTTAGGACGGTTTTCTTCAAGATAAACCTTTGTGCACAACTAAAATGTGTCAGATTATGCGTCTATATCCGTAGCGTACCTTGAAGCGCCTGTATTCGCCAGTGTAACGCTCCCACTGAACCTCAACCCCTGTCACTCTAGCTCCTGGAGGCCCTCTTTTGCAAAATTCGATCAGCCTCTCCACGTCGTTCCTTTCTCCCTCAAAAACGGCCTCCACCCTTCCATCGGGCAGGTTTCGCACCCACCCGCTAACGTTTCTTCTGTTTGCCTTATGTTGAGTTTCCGACCTGAAGAAGACGCCTTGAACTCTTCCGCTCACAAAGACGCGGGCTCTAACCCTCGTCATTTTTCCACATCGTTTTAGCATGCTAACCGCTAAACCTTAAATATTTCTCATCTAGAAGTTGAGTCTCTATAGTTCAAAAGTAGAATTTCCCTAAACTGTTTAATTAGTAGTCGTATATGCTATAGGCGGGGGTCATATTGACTAAGGTTCGTACTCCTCTTATCCTCGTAAACTTCAAAACGTATACGGAAACCATAGGGAACAAGGCTGTCGAACTGGCTAAAACCGCGGAAAAAATAAGCTTAGAAACAGAGGTTTGCATAGGCTTGGCGCCCCAACTCGCCGACATCGCGCCCATCGCACGCCTCGTGTCCATTCCCATTTTTGCCCAGCACATCGACCCGGTGAAGGCCGGAAGTTTCACAGGTCACGTTCTTGCCGAGTCGGTTAGGGAGGCTGGTGCAGTGGGAACGCTGATCAACCACTCGGAAAGACAGTTGAAACTCGTTGACATCGAAGCGGCTATCGCTAGGGCGCGTGAAGCCAGCTTAGTTTCAGTGGTTTGCACCAATAACACCGCTGTGAGCGCAGCCGTAGCCGCGCTTAAGCCAGACATGATTGCTGTGGAACCGCCCGAGTTGATTGGAACCGGTGTACCTGTGTCAGAGGCTAAGCCTGAGGTGGTCACAGGCGCAATTGAACGCGTTAAGCGGATAAACCCTGATGTTGTGGTCCTTTGCGGGGCAGGGCTAACAATGGGTAAAGACGTGGCTGCCGCCCTCAGACTTGGAACAGAAGGAATCGTGGTGGCTAGCGGCGTTGTGAAGGCAAAGAGCCCCCACAAGGTGTTGCTGGAGTTTGCCCAAGCAATAACAAAGGCATAGAGAGGCATTTAATTGAAGGTTGAGGCTGAGTGTGCGCCTTGCGTCCTTCAACGGGGCTTGCTAGAAATCGAAAAGGCAACAAGCGACCCCTCTCTCCAGTTTAAGGCTATGTCCGCTCTTCTACATCTTCTAATCAGAGAATTCAAACCCACCGCGGTTGCAGCTTACCTCGGCACAGAGAGAGACAGAATAGTAAAAGAAATAACTGGCAATCCGGACCCCTACGCGAAAGCGAAGCAAATAAGCAATCAGAGAGCCCTGGAAATTCTTCCGACGGCTAGGAACACGGTTTTAAACGAGTCCTCGGCTGAATCTCGGTTTAGAAGGGCTTGTCTGTGCTCCATGGTAGGCAACATCATGGAATTCGACATTCCAGACCACGTATTCCAATTCAAGGACATGGAAAAGCTGATTCCAGGGGCCGAAGAAGACCTAGCCATCGACGAAATCCCGAAAATTTTCGAGGTAGCGAAAAGAGCAGAGAACGTTTTGTACCTGACAGACAACGCCGGAGAGATAGCACTTGACACACTGCTGGTTCAAGAACTGAAAAGCCTTGGAGCGCGTGTCGCGGTAGCGGTCAAGAAGAGACCAGTGCTTAACGACGCCACCATGGAAGACGCTAGATACGTGGGTATGCACGCTGTTGCGGATGATGTGATCACCACCGGGACAGACTCGGTTGGTTTGATTCTCGAGGAATGCTCATACGAATTTCTTAATTTTTACAGCACAGCTGACTTGGTGGTGGCTAAGGGCATGGGATACGCTGAAACACTCACAGAAGAAACTCTCACAACTCCACACGCGCTGTTGTTACGAACAAAATGTCGACCAGTTGCCAACTTCTTTGGTGTGGGTAGGAACAAGAATGTTGCCAAGATGATGCCTTAAACATGAAATCGTATTAGCCAAAGAGAATTAATGGTGGATGATGAAGATGGAGGTTGCCTTGCCAAGAATTCACCTCGGGTCAAATGTTCTTTCAGATTTTGACGAAGCGATTCAAATGGAGTGGGTGGTAACCAATGGCTTGGGTGGGTACGCCTCTTCAACAGCGCTAGGAGTTAACACCCGAAAGTATCATGGTCTTCTGATTGCTGCTTTTAATCCGCCTTCAGACCGTAGGGTTCTCCTCACCAAACTGGATGAAGAAGTTCGAGTTGGAAGCAAATCCTCCTCAATCGGGTCCAACGAGTTTGAGTACGGCATCCAACCCAAGGGTTATCGTTTTCTCTCAAGCTTCTCGCTTGACCCCTTACCCACCTACAAATACGCCGTAGAACAGGTTCAACTTCAGAAAACGATGTTCATGCCGTATGGAAAGAACGCAACCGTGGTGAGTTATGACATCTTCAACCCCCACAATGAAAGGGTGTCTATCCGCGTTTTCCCATTAGTCAATTGTAGATACTTCCACTCCACCACAGAGAAAGAGAAGCTGAATTGGGAGTTTATTCAAAAGCCCCTTGAACATGGAGTTATTGTTCGTCCCTCAGTTCCGCTTTCCACCCTGATCATTTCTTCAGGCGATGGACAATATTTCGCTGGAAAAGGAGAATGGATCGAACGGATTTATTTTCGAGTGGACAGTTCGCGTGGAGATAGTTGCCAAGACGACGTTTTTCAGCCTGGATGGTTTGAGTTTAACGTGGCACCCGAGAGGAGAAAAAAGTTTTTTGTCGTTGCGACAGCGGCAAAAACAGAGGGTGAAGCCAACAGCGTGCTTTCATCGGCTTATAAAGACATACATACTCTGCGTGATCAAGAGTTAAAGCGCCGAGAGGGCTTGCTAGAGAAGTTCCAAGAGCAGTACAGTGACATCAAAATCGAGGACTGGCTGAAGTGGCTGGTCTTAGCAACAGACTCTTTTATCGTTAACCGAGAGTCAACCAAGACAAAATCAGTTATCGCCGGTTATCCATGGTTCGAGGACTGGGGTAGAGACTCGCTGATTTCTCTGCCGGGGCTGACACTAATAACCGGGAGATTCGAGGATGCGAAACAGATCTTATTGACTTTTAAACAGTATTGCCGCAGAGGCATCATCCCCAACAGGTTCCCGGACCAAGCAGGAGAAAAACCGAACTACAACACGGTGGACGCAACCCTCTGGTACTTCAACGCGGTTCTTCAATTTCTTAAATACACGGGAGACCACGATTTTGTCCACAAACAACTTTGGAGTCTCCTGAGGTCCATAGTTGAACATCACCGCCAAGGAACCCTGTACCATATACGCTTGGACAAAGACGGGATGATCGAGCACGGTCCGCAGCTGACATGGATGGACGCCATGGTGAAAAACAAGTTTGTTACACCCAGGGATGGAAAGGCCGTGGAAATCCAAGCTTTGTGGTACAACGCCCTAAAAACCATGGAAATGCTAGCAACACACTTTAACCAAAAAGAGCAAGCAGAGGAATATTCTGTCATGGCGGAGAGAGCTAGAAAGAGTTTTGTGGAGAAGTTTTGGAACCCTCGGACGGGTTGCCTATTCGATGTGATACATGGTGAACAGAGGGACGCTTCCCTGAGACCAAACCAGGTGATCGCGGTTGCGTTAGACTTTCCCATACTCGACAAAGCGATGGGAGAGAAAGTGGTTAAAACCGTTTGGAAAAGACTTTTTGCTACCTACGGGCTGAAAACCTTGGCAGAGGACGACCCACACTACATTGGAAAATACCTAGGAGATTGGGACCACCGCAACAAAGCCTATCACAACGGAACCGTTTGGGCTTGGCTCCTCGGCCCCTTCACCACAGCCTTCCTGAAGCTGAAGAACCACGAGAAGAACTGGCGCGTCTATGCCCTCAACACCTTTTTGCAGCCACTCTTTCAGAAGGAAACCTTTCAAGCCGGGCTTGGAACAATAAGCGAAATATTCGACGGTGACCCGCCCCACACCCCAAGGGGGTGCACAACGCAGGCTTGGAGTGTTGCAGAACCTCTAAGGGCTTTTATGGAAGATGTTATGTTGAAGAGACCACCTTATGAAGGGCAAATCTTAGGAGTTTCATCTCTATAGTTATCTGGGGTTAACAAGAATTAAATAGAAGACTCGAATAGTATGTTTGCTCTGCAAAAACTGCCAACTGTTCAACCTTGAAGGAAGCGTGCGCGTGACAGATATTTGCCTCACGTTTGAGGCTCACCAGCCGCTGAGGCTGAATCACAACTTCCACTCAGACCTACTGGGTCGCCCATCAGTGAAGAAAAAGGATCTGGTTGATCTCTATTTTAACCAGAAACTAAATCGCCACGTTTTTGAAAGAGTTGCTAGAAAGTGTTACTTTCCCTCCAACAACATCATTCTGGAACAAATAGACAAGTACAAAAGGGGCCGAAAAAAATTCAAAGTGGCCTACGGCGTATCAGGAGTACTCATCGAGCAGTGCGAGCGCTGGAACCCAGACCTTCTAGACTCTTTTAAACAACTCGCAGAATCCGGCTGCGTCGAGCTTCTCGACCAACCCTACTACCACTCGCTTGCCAGCCTCTACGGCACGGATCGTTCAGAGTTCGTTGAGCAGATCAAGATGCATCGTCAACTCGTCAAGGACCTGTTCAATTACGAGCCAAAGGTGGTAGAGAACACCGAGTGCTTGTACAACAACGCTATTGCAAAGACAGTTGAGGAACTGGGCTACGAAGCCACAGTGACGGAGGGCGTTGAAAGAATTCTAGGTTGGAGGAGTCCCAACTACGTGTACAGAGCGAAAGACTCATCTCTCCGTGTTCTGCTTCGCAACTACCGCCTCTCCGACGACATAGGATTCCGTTTCTCCTCAACTTGGTGGGAGGAGTGGCCTTTAACCGCAGAGAAGTATGCCAGCTGGTTGGCGGCGACTATGGGGCAGGTGATCGTCCTTTTTGTTGATTACGAAACCTTTGGCGAGCACCATTGGCCGGAGAGCGGAATTCACGATTTCTTGAGGTGGCTGCCTGGAGAGGTGATCAAGTGGGATCATCTCGATTGGCATACACCATCCGAGGTTGTCCAGAGACACGCGTCTGTCGGAGAGATTGATGCCCAAGATTTCAACACGGTTTCTTGGGCAGACCTTGAGAGGGATCCCAGCGCATGGATCGACAATCCGATGCAGACGTTCTGCTTTGAATCTCTCAAGGGGTTAGAGCAGCCCGTTAAGGCAACAGAAGATGAAGACCTAATCAGACTTTGGCGTTATCTGCAGATGAGCGACCATCTCTATTACATGAGCATTAAGGGCGGAGGCCCAGGGGACGTCCACTGCTACTTCAACCCCTGTGGCAATCCCCTCGAAGCTTTCGCCGTGTATTCAAGGGTTCTCTCCGACCTCCAAGCTAGAGTCATGTTGGAACTGGAGAAACCTGAACTTTCGGCGAAAAGGATACTGCGTCGGCTTCCGGCTGGGAGAGGCTTCACCTTCTTTTACGAGCTTGATCAACCCACAGAGTGGACCGTTCATTCTCTAGACGAGTTTTGCACAACCCTTAAGCTCGTTAGTCTTAAGTCCATCCGATTCCATACGAAAAGAGGAGACTTTGAGCGTTGGTTCCGTCAGGTGGTCGGAGACGAGGAGCTAGCAGACGAAATGGCGGAAATATCAAAAAAGAAATTAATTGGCAAGAAGCTCCGCAAAAGAATCCTCGGCGCCGTTAAAGCCAGAATCGGAAAACTGAAGAAGATGTCGGATAGGAGTTTACGCAGAACTTAACGACGGTAAGGGAGAACCATGAACAAAATCTTTCAAGGGACGTTTCAATGAGAATCTGCGTGTTAACCTGGGAGTTTCCGCCCAGAATAGTGGGAGGGATTGCTCGCCACTGTGAAGGTTTAGCCAAGGCGCTCGCCGATACGGGTCACGAGGTGCACATCTTCACCCTAGACTTTCCTGGCGCTCCCAGTTACGAGGAGATTCAGGGAGTTAAGATTTACCGCACCGTCACAGAGCTGGGGCACCCAAACTTTCTCACTTGGGCTCTCTTGTTTAACCATTTTTTGGAAAAGCGATTGGGAGACGTGAGCCAGCAAGTTGATTTTGACGTTCTGCACGTTCACGACTGGTTAACCGCTCCAGCCGGCATCTCCTTTAAGTATCGTGTGAAAAAGCCTATGGTTCTGACCGTTCACAGCACGGAGATTGGTCGGGCGCAGGGTCTTCACACCCCTGACTCGTTTGCCATAGACGGGATGGAGTGGTGGGCAACCTACGAGGCGAACAAAGTTATAGTGACCAGCGGTTCCATGAAAGGGGAACTCTGCGGCCACTTTCAC
>JABAHS010147705.1_pt3 | contig 11773 bp, 9 predicted proteins | sample 7062111 | NCBI WGS metagenome assembly JABAHS01 (sample SAMN14534600, study PRJNA622989) | marine sediment metagenome | biome: marine biome [ENVO:00000428]; feature: marine pelagic biome [ENVO:01000023]; material: deep marine sediment [ENVO:00002113]; isolation source: pool of 4 deep marine... | reverse complement strand
GGGGTGATGTTTTTCAAAGATCAAGAAGTTTGTTGCTGTCAGGATGCCTATGGGTTTAGCGGATCGGAATGGGACGAATTGTGCCTGGCTTCCGGAAATAAACTCATTCGTGAGATCAAGAAGTTCCGCAGCGAATCGAGATTCAGCATCGACTATTTGCCGTATGAAATCAAGGAAGACTTTGTCAAAAACGGCTTCCGTCATATCATACCGATTCGGTTCAAGGACAAGCTCGTCGGGACGTTTATGATCGGAGAAAAGCGTTCCGAAACGCCGTTTCATCTTGAAGATCTGACCTTCCTGGCGGCCGTGGCCAGGCAGGCATCCATTGCCATCGAGAATGCGTTTCTGCATGAGGAATTGACGGAACAGGAACGCATGAAGCACGAGTTGAACATCGCTCGTCGAATTCAAATGGCGTCGTTGCCGCAGCGGACCCCCAAAATTGAGGGGCTGGAAATCTCCGGGGTCTCCGTTCCAGCATTGGAAGTGGGCGGAGATTACTTCGATTACTTGAACGGTGTTGCGCCGGGTGTGACCGTCATCGTGGGCGACGTGAGCGGTAAAGGAACCTCTGCAGCATTGTATATGTCCAAAGTGCAAGGAATCATTCGGTCTCTGCATGCTTTCAATTTGTCCCCGCGCGAGCTCTTCATCCGGGTCAATCAACTTCTGTACCAGGATTTGGAGCGCAAATCTTTTATCACGGCCATCGGCGCCTTTATCGACACGAAAAAACAGAATTTGATTTTAGCCAGAGCCGGACACTTGCCACTGTTTTATTACAGCGCCAAAAATAAGCAAGTAGAAATGATAACGCCGAAAGGACTGGGATTGGGTCTGGACAGCGCGGATGTTTTCGCTGCCGAACTGGAGGAGCAAAGCATCGAGTATGTGAGCGGCGATGTCTTTCTCTTCGTCACCGATGGCGTGACCGAAGCCAAAACTCGGGGGGGTGGGGAGTTCGGGGAAGACAAGCTCACAAAAGTACTGGAGTCGTCGTTTTCATGCACCGCCGACGAAATCCGCGATCGCGTGCTTTCCGAAGTCAGGGGTTTTGTTGCCGACAGCCTGCCACACGACGATCAAACTGTGGTGGTCGTCAAAGTCCGCTGACGGTTCTCCCCGGTGACAAGAAATTGTTAAAAGCCGTCACAACCCAATCATAAAAAGATTTGATGCTTTAATTTTAGGGGGTGGAAATTCCTGAGTTTAAAAAACGAAGATCGTTCAGTAGATTGCTACTGAACGTTCAATGAGAGCCGGATATTTATCCAACTAATTCATGATGAATGGACAAATGTCCTTCTGTATTAAGATCGACGGACTTTACTAAACTTCCGAAAGTTTGGTAAAGGTTTGTCCCACTCCACAAAATTTCTTGTTGCTCTCCATTGTTTTAATGCTTATCTTACGCCGTTTCATTTTGAAACGATTGAAGACTTTTCAAGAATCTAATTCTCTAACATGTTTGCGGAAAGATAGGTATGCGCTTGAGAATATTTATTTCGGTTTTTCTTCTCTTTAATTTGTCTGTCCTTCCATTGTTTTCCCAGGACAGCGATTCACAAGGGGTTAACTGGCCTATGTTTCGAGGACCGGGAGCAACGGGCATTTCCGAAGGCTCCTCGACCCCGGTCAGATGGAATATGGCAGAAGACGAGAACATAAAGTGGAAAACAGCGATATCGGGACTTGGACATTCAAGTCCGGTTATTTGGGGAGACCGAATCTATCTCACAACCGCCATCAGTGGCAAGGATGAGCCCTATCTCAAAGTAGGCTTGTACGGCAACATCGAGCCGGTGAAAGACGATACGGAGCACACGTGGAAGCTATTTTGCCTGGACAAACACAGCGGGGCAATTTTGTGGGAAAAAACAGCTTTAAAGGCGGTACCCCGGATAAAACGACACATGAAATCAACACACGCCAATTCCACGCCTGCCACAAACGGGACTTATCTGGTGACCTTCCTGGGATCCGAGGGCTTGTTTTGTTACGATATGGATGGCAATGAACTCTGGCGGAAAGATTTTGGACCGCTCGATGCCGGTTATTTCCGGGTGCCGGCAGCACAATGGGGATTTGCGAGCTCGCCGGTTATTTACGAAGACAGGGTCATCGTGCAATGCGATGTGCAAGAAAATTCTTTCGTGGCTGCATTCAATATTGCAGACGGAAAAGAGATTTGGCGCACGCCGCGAGAAGATGTGCCAACCTGGAGTACGCCAACGGTAAGTACACAAGGCGACAGAAACCAGGTTATTGTCAATGGCTGGAAACACATCGGGGGTTACGATTTGGGAACGGGCAAGGAGCTTTGGAAACTGAGCGGCGGAGGAGACATTCCGGTACCCACACCGGTCGTCGCTCATGACCTCGTGTTTATCGCCAATGCCCACGGACGCCTGGCGCCGCTGCACGCCATCCGACTCGATGCCACGGGCGACATTTCCTTGCAAGGCAACGAAACCTCGAACGAATATGTGGCCTGGAGTGTGCCTCGCAACGGCGCCTACATGCAAACCCCTTTGGTCTACGGGAAGTATATTTATAGCTGCCGTGACAACGGCGGGTTGAATTGCTACGTCGCCAAAACCGGGGAAAGAGTTTACCGTCAACGTCTGGGCAGCGGACGAACCGGATTTACGGCGTCCCCAGTCGCCTGCGACGGCAAACTCTATTTCACCGGCGAGAATGGCGAAGTTTATATCGTGCAAGCCGGACCCGAGATTAAACTGTTGGCGACCAACTCCATGACTGAAGTCTGTATGGCGACACCGGCAATCTCAGAGGGAATGCTATTCATCCGAACTCAGCACCATTTGGTTGCTGTGACGGAAGAGTAATCATTTGACTCTTTTGATACCGGAGTAAGTGGCGTGCCAAAGTTAGCCAATGTCATCATTCATATCATAAGATTTGGAGTGTAATAATCATTGAGTGTTGTCTCGAAGGCTTTCGCATGCGGTCACGTTAAGGGTTCGCTGCAATGTCAATTTGATGTGAAAAGAAATGAAACGAATATTCCTAATGATTGTCTGCATGTTGTCTTTCAGCAGTTTATGCGGTCAGGAAGCGAATCTGAAAGAAAACGCACTTTCTGCTTTCAGACAAGGAGATTATGAAAATGCCATTGAATTATTAGTCCGGGCTAAGAACAAAGATCCTGATGATGCGGAAATCTATTATTCCCTTGGTTATTTTTCCCATTATTTGGCCTATGACTCACGTCCATTGATTGGTCACGATGACAATTACTCAGACAAGGTTTTGCAATATCTGACCAAAGCCATTGAGTTAAATCCTGAGTTTGGCGACGCATATTATTTTATTGGTGCAGAATACGGTGCCAGAGCTCTACAAGCTCTACAGAGAAATGACAAAAGTACATACATATCATCCTATCAAACTGCTTATGAAAGAGGAGCTTTTCCCGCGTGGTTGATTGAATATGCAAGAAATACTTTGAAATCATGTGATAAAAAGGCGATTCTTTTTACGGGTGGGGATGCCGAATTCAACTCGATTCAATACTTGCAAGTAGTCGAGAACAATCGAAAAGATGTCACAGCAATCCCCCTTGCCTTATTAAATAGACCCTGGTATGTCCAAAGGCTTCGAAACGGTTTTGGAGATATTTTGCCGAAAGCACCAATCAGCTTGTCCAACGAACAAATTTTGGATATGCACCCGTATAAATGGGACACGCTTACAATCGAAATTCCAATTGGTTAAGCAATAAAGAAGCAGTTTTCTTTTCCACGAAGTGCAAAGATGCGATGGAAGCTCGAACCAGACTTGAATTCCGAAAGGAGAAACTATTTAAGTCCCGAAAAAGCCATTTTAGTCAATATAATTGAAACGAATAATTGGCAAAGGCCAATCTACTTTTCATTAGGGTGCAATCCTCTTGCTTTAGCGGGTTTAGATGAATACTTTCAACTCCATGGTTTCGTTCATAAATTACTGCCGTTCAAAACCAGGGGTACCGAACACGCAATACATCCTGATAAAATAGAACAAGTTCTGTTGGTTGCTTCTAATATCAAAAACTTGCGGGACATAGATGATCATAACATGCCAAGAGTTTCAAACATCTTATTGAATTACTATTCCGTTATTCTGAAGCTGGCAGATTATTATTCTAAACGGAATCAAACCAAAGAATTAGAAAGACTTGCGGATTTTATGAAAAGAAACATGAGGGTTAAAGCTTTGCCAAAAGCAGAACACGTTATGGAATCAATTGAAGATTATCCAAAGCCTTAAGTTGACGCGTATATGACGCTTCGAGATATTTCACAGAAACCCTTCAAAAAATTCAACTCAATTTAGCCGAGAGGCCTTTAACCAAATTAAGGAGGATTTATGTCACTAAACTTGATGACTAAGCTATTCAGGAACATTGGATTCGTATTTTTCGCAATCACTTTGATTGCGTGCGGAAAGGAACAGCCTGCTCTCCCGCCTGCTGAGCAAGTGGAAGGTGAAGTTCTGGTCAAGTTCCGACCAACCGTAGCAAGCGCTGCCGTCAGTCAGACGCTTTCACATGTTGGTCTGAGTATCGTGCAGCGCTACCCGGAACTTGGGGTGCTGAAATGCAGCCTCAGCGAGGCAAAAATCGTGGAGCAAGCCGTTGCCGAGTGCAATGCCGACCCAAACATCGAGTACGCCGAACCGAATTACATCTACCACACCATGGCCACTCCCAATGACCCGCGACTATCGTCCTTATGGGGCATGCAAATGATCGACGCAGCGCAAGCATGGGACATTCAGACCGGGGATGAGTCGGTGCTGGTGGGCGTCATCGATACCGGAATCAACTACGAGCATGAAGACCTGGCGGCGAACATGTGGCGCAATCCCGGTGAAAGCGGCGATGGCAAGGAAAACAACAACGTCGATGACGACAACAACGGGTTTGTTGATGACGTTTTCGGCTGGGATTTCAACAACGACGACAGCGATCCCCGCGACGACAATGATCACGGTTCGCATGTGTCCGGAACCATCGGTGCCGTTGGCGACAATGGCAAAGGTGTGGTTGGCGTGAATTGGGACGTGTCTCTGATGGCGTTGAAATTCCTGGGTGCTGACGGCAGCGGCAACACCGCGGATGCAATCGGTGCGATTGTCTACGCCACAAACATGGGCGCCAAAGTCTTGAACAACAGTTGGGGCGGCGGCGGTCGCTCTCAGGCCCTGGAAGATGCCATTCGGTTTGCCAACGACAACGGCGTGCTGTTTATCGCTGCCGCCGGCAACGCCGGTTCCAACAACGACAATTTCCCGAGCTATCCGGCCAGTTACGAGGTGCCGAACGTGGTTGCCGTGGCGGCCAGCACCGAGGACGACGGTCTTGCCAGCTTTTCCAATCGGGGTTTGCATTCCGTAGATTTGGCCGCGCCGGGGACCAATGTGCTGAGCACGGTTTCGAATGGTGGGTATAACAGTTTCAGCGGAACCTCCATGGCCACGCCGCATGTCGCCGGGGCGAGCGCCTTGATCATGGCCCAATATCCCGGGCGAACGGTCAGCCACATCAAAACGCGCATCCTGGGTTCCGTGGAAACGAGCGACATTTTTGCAGATGCGGTAGCCACTGGCGGCCGATTGAATGTGTTCGACGCATTGTCAACCAGCCCCATTATTCGCACCACACGGCTGAACAACACGTTGGACACATCGGGACCGTACGTGGTAGAGGCCGATATCGTCGACGACATTCAAATTGGCAGCGCAACTCTGACTTATCAGGTGAATGCCCAGGACGCCGTCACTGTGGACATGACGGCTGCCGGAAACGACCGCTATCAGGCGGACATCCCCGGACAACCTCTGGATAGCGAAATCACCTATTCCGTGTCCGCTGAAGACGACGACGGCAACCAAAGCACGGGTCGAGAAATCACGTTTGCCATCGCTGAAGCTGCACCGCCGCCAACTGATGGGTGCGGTTGCCTGCAAGCCACAGAAGTGACGCTTGAAAATCCGGAGCTGCAGACGACGGTCAATGCGTTGGTCAACGTCTCGTTGTTTCTCCTGCCATTCGTTGCCATTAAGGTTGGCTCACGACGCTTTAAGAAGCGCAACAGCTAAGAGAAGTAAAATTCGATGAACGGCCCTCGGGAGTGTCACTACCGAGGGCTTTGTTATTTGAAAGCTTCTCCATGACAGAAAAATGAAAGACAGAAAAATGGGTTTGGCAGAATCAATCCCAAAGTGTCGTTTTCGCGTAGTCTTAATTCCGGGATTTGTCATTTCGAACGCAACGTAGTGGAGTGAGAAATCTTTTAAGTGCTGATGACCATGAAGCTGATAATCTTCCTTAAGTTGATGCCGATGCGAAGCGTATCAGGACACCTTGAAGCAACCAATGAGCAGGTGGAAAACATTCTACCCTCTATCTTTCTTTTCTATCATTTCCGTCTTCTGAAAAGGTATTGAAGAATGACATCTCTCATAATTTGCCGATAAATTTCCCAAAGGACTCATGAAACACAAACAGGCTTTTTCAAATGAACATCCTTAAAATGACTCTCTCGTTAATCTTCCTTGGACTTTTTGCGACGAATGGAGTTAGCCAGGATAGACCGAACGTTCTGGTCGTCTATTACAGTAAACAGGGTCACACAAAAACCATGGCTGAAACTGTCGCGGACGGTGCACGCTCAGTTGAAAATGTGCAGGTGAAGCTTCTTTCTGTAGCAGACGCGGATAGTGCGGATGTTTTGGCAGCCGATGCCATCATCCTTGGCAGTCCGGTTTACAACGCCAACGTGGCACCCCCGGTGCTCGAGTTTCTCAAGACATGGCCGTTTGAGGGCGCACCGTTACGCAACAAAATCGGGGCGGCATTTGTCACCGCTGGCGGAATGTCCGCCGGCGAAGAACTGACCCAGATGAACATCTTGCATGCTATGTTGATTTTCGGAATGATCGTAGTCGGTGGCCCGGATTGGACACAGGCATTCGGCGCCTCAGGCATGACAGTGGAACCGCCTTTCGACAGACAGCCGGAACCCGGCTTCGTTGAAGCTTATTTTTTGAAGAAAGGAGAGGCGTTGGGCAGACGTGTGGCGGAGTTGACGGTTAGGTTGAGGAGTGGAGAAGAATAGTCTCCGGCTCAAACTAAAACTCAGATTAACTCAGATATTTTTCAAGGCTCGTTTGATCATTCTCTCAACATTTTGATTTGCATTGATCCAGGCAAGTTGAGTTTCCGGGTGTTGAGCCTGAAACACCCGGAAAATTTCGTCGGCAAAAGCGGGACCAATGTTATTCACGCCTTTGAAATCCAAAATCACCTCCTTGAAACGATCAAAGCGAGCAACCAGTCTCTTAGCCTGAGACCGAGATATCAAGTTCTCATCTCCGTATTGAGCCAGTGCAACGGGGACTTTAGTCCGGGTGAAACCGTAATCCTCTTTTTCAGATGCAAATTTCTCAAATACTTGATTCACTGTACGCGTAGATTGTGGATCAATTTCCATGATGACTTCTGTACCCTTTGTCTCGGTTTCCGGTGCTTCAATGAGCCAATCTTCTTTTGCATTTAGATGGGCGAAACGTAGTGTGCCCGAAATAATATAAAAGTCGTCAAACATACGAGACGTAAAAAAGATACCTTCACCGGTGTGGCGTTCGGGATCGGTCGTGAGCTTACCTTTGGCTAATTCAAGAACTGCATGCAAATGATTTTCGAGGCCAAGTTCTTGTTGTATTTTAGCAAAAATTCCTACACCGTTGTCGGCGACGGCCAACCTTAATTTGATCGCGGTTTGCTCAAATCCAATCTTAACAGTGTTGGCAGTTGAGTGATCCAGGACATTATTCAATATCTCCGTAAAGCCGTAATGACATATCTCCACAACGTTTGATGAAACGTTTTCCAGTAATGGACGAATCCGCCGTCGCCAAACACTGTCTTCCTCTAGGTCTTGAGTGATCGTAAGTACAAACGCTTCGCTCTTTAGCGGTTTCATTCGATATTCTTTATTTCTGGTTGTTCCGCTGGCGCTTAGGATTCCTTCCTCCACCAATTTGCTCAAATGTCTGTTAACAGCTTGTCGCGAAATGTCAAATTTCTGCTGAACAAGGCGAGCAATACCACGGGGATTTTCAGGTACCTGTTGAAGAATAAACTCTCTAATGTTTTGACTTTGAGTATGTTTGTTTTTCATTGATTCAAAGATTAAAACGAATAATATCTTCTATTGTCAACGGAAGTTACAGAATTGGTTTCATATTGTCAACATCTGTTTGATCAGTTGTTGACAATTATCTGGATGAACTCAGGCGGTTTTGTGAGGAAATTCTCTGAAATATTTCATTAAGATTGAGTGCGAAAAGGCAGGCAACAAATACAGCGAGAATAACCGTATCTCCACGTGTTCAGACTAAACATACTTGATCATCGTAATTTCATTTCCCAAACCATTAAACTTCACTTCATCCATGAAATGCCGGATAAAAAAGATGCCGCGGCCGTTTTGTTTGAAAAGATTTTCTTCCCGGGTCGGATCAATCAGGTTCTCGTGATCGAAACCTGCGCCCTCATCGATAACCCGAAAAATGAGCCGGTTTGAATCTACCGAGACTTCCACTAGTATTCTTTTCCCCGGATCGCGTTTGTTGCCGTGAATCATGGCGTTGGTGAGGGCTTCACTCAGCGCAAGCGATAATGAAAAATAATCTGTTTTCTTAAACCGGAACGCAAAATCAATCAATTCAGAAACGACTTCGTCAATTTTTGAAGGTTGGCTTGAATCAGCAATGCTCTTTCTTAGGGTGCGTTTATCCACTGGTCTCCATTCGTTGAAAGTACATCGGGCTAAGCTTTCTTGTTGGAATTTCAATTTTTCCTTGTTTAAAGTTGATCAACAGGTTGACATCGCTGCTTCTTCTACGGAAGATTCGACGTTTTGATTCGCAATGCGCAACACATTGATAGGTCAATTGCGCCCAAGTTTTTTAACTGGGTCTTCAAAACTATCATTTCTGATAGTATGAATCTTCCCGAAAGACTCGTAGATTAGGCCTATTATCAGAAACGCTACGTTCATAATAATCGACTTTAGACATGATTAAACGAGGATGACATGCTACTCTTCAACGATCGGGAAGATTTGTTTGTAAGCGGCTTGCAAGAGGTTTCTCCTGAAAACACCGGGCATCCGAATCCGGACAAACCAAAGCATCGCTCGGTTAACCAGGATGATCGATTGCAAAAAGCCATGCGTTTGGTCGTAGAAACCACGGCCTCGACCACAGATGAGGATTTTTTTAAGGCTTTGGTCGAGAATTTAGCCGAAGCGACCGGCGTGATGGCTGCAATGGTCACCGAGTTGGTGCCAACACGCAAGTTTGTTGTGCGCACCAAGGCCCTTTGCATCCGCGGCAAAATTCATAGCAACATTCAGTATTCTGTCCTGGGTCGTCCCTGTGAAGATGTCATCAAAAAGGGGAAGATGATTGTTCACCCTGAACACGTGCAGGTGCTTTTTCCAAAAGACGACCACCTCGTTGATTTGGAAGCCGAAAGTTTTATCGGCATTCCGTATTTTGGCACGGACCGGAAACTGCTTGGCCATCTTATCTTGCTTGATGACAAACCCCTTGGCGACATCGAGTTCCTTATAACCCTTTCCAAACTTTTTGCCACCCGGGCTGGTGTGGAACTTGAACGAAGCCAGACCTTGGAAGCCTTGCGCTATCGCGTCGAAATGGAAAAATTGCTGGCTGAAATTTCAACCAATTTCATAAATGTCTCTCCGGACAAACTAGATAGCGCCATAAACCAAGCTCTGGGCTTAATTGGCTCATTCGCTGAAGTGGACAGAAGCTATGTTTTTTTGTTTTCCGATGATGGGAAAACGTATGCAAATACCCATGAGTGGTGTGCGGAAGGCGTGGAATCTCGAATTCGGAGCTTGCAGAATTTGAGGATTGATGATCTGAACTGGATGCTCAACAGTCTGCGTCGGAATGAAGTGATTCACATTCCGCGTTTGGCCGAACTGCCGACCGAGGCAGAAGAGGTGAAAGAGAGCCTACAATCGCGAGGTGTCTGCTCTTTGCTTGAAGTGCCCATTGCCTCCGGCCACCAGCTAATCGGAATTTTGGGATTCAACACAGGCCGATGTGAAAAGGAATGGTCCGAAGAAGATATTCGCATGTTGAGGCTTGTCGGTGAGATGCTGGCGAATGCTCTGGAACGAAGTCGCGCAGAGCGAGAGTTGAAGAACGCGCAAGGTCAACTGATACAGTCTGAGAGAATGGCGGTTCTGGGCAAGCTCACTGCAGGGATTGCCCACGAGGTCAACAATCCCGTTGGGGCTTTGAAAAGTACGGCAGATGTTTCCGAGCGCTGTATTCAAAAAATCGCGGCGTCTTTGGAGGAGAACGAAACAGACTCTGAAGCGGTAAAGAAGTCGCTGAAAATCCTCAAAGATAACATTCGCGTGGTCACGTCTGCCAGCGATAGAATTGCGGAACTCGTCACCAGCTTGAAACGTTTTGCGCGCCTGGATGGTGCCGAATTTCAAAAGGTGGACCTCCATGAAGGGATAGAAGGCGCGTTGACTTTGCTTCAACATGAATTGCATGATAGAATCGATGTGATCAGAGACTACGGCGACCTTCCGCAAATTTGCTGCTTTCCCAGTGAACTTCACCAGGCTTTTATGCATGTCCTCACAAATGCTATCCAGGCCATCGAAGACAAGGGAATCATTACGATCACGACGTCGGCGAATGAGAGCACGGTTCGGATTGAAATTTCAGATACGGGCAAAGGGATTTCGCCAGAAAAACTGCAGCGCTTATTTGACTTTGACTTTACGACAAAAAGTTCCAGAGTAGGCATCGGAGTCGGCTTGTTCAGTACATACAATATCGTACAAAAGCACAAGGGCGAAATCAGGGTTAAAAGTGAGGTGGGGAAAGGGACAACGGTTGTTATGACTCTGCGAAACGACCTGGAGAGATTTTTTAGTACATAGATGAGATTTACTTTGGGAGCTTCTTTGTATAGTCTCTAATCGAATCCTTCCTCCTTGAAATGTTCAAGATACATTCTCATATCAAAAATATTAGCAGTCAAAATTTCTGATACTGAGATGACAATTTCAAAATCCTCTAAAGCAGTCTCACCGTCTTGAGTAATTATTCTTTTATACGCTTTTTCATAACTGACAGATAAGAACAATTGTTTTGTAATCGGATCACGATATCCACTCCAAAAAAGAAGTTATTCTACCAAGGTAGACCTTATGATTTTTTAGAGTTAAAGCTACCTGTTTTCTTCTGATAATGCTTTTTCCAAAAGAACTTCGATTGGCTCTCCTCTATCTTCAATTATTTTCTTGCTCTTTGAGAGCAAATATTGTTCTCTGATGAAGGGATTCATAATCTTCGGTAAGATGTATCCCAAAACAAAGGACAAGAAAGCAGTTCCGGAATACTCAAAAGGGAAAAAGTCATCCCAAAAGTGTGAGATTTGAGGATACTTGTTTGATGCATAATAGGTAATAATTGAAGACAGAAACAAAAACACAATGCCAGCGAGAGCTGATTCGATTAGAAGCCTATGGCCTTGCAATCTTTCGGTGGTAAGTTTGGTAAGCTTGAAATTAAAAACGAAGAGATAACCGCCAATTAGGGGAAGTATTAGCAGGTTCAAAGGCACGAGAAGAAATGTGTTTTATTTCTTATTTTGGCGGATTTTGGATTGTCTGATGTCCGGTGCCTTGTCAAAGACACC